>Ga0307507_10000048_pt1 | contig 170848 bp, 75 predicted proteins | sample 7_EM_MG_FD_207223 | JGI IMG/M metagenome (GOLD analysis project Ga0307507, IMG submission 207223) | Populus trichocarpa ectomycorrhiza microbial communities from riparian zone in the Pacific Northwest, United States - 7_EM | ecosystem: Host-associated > Plants > Roots > Unclassified | place... | reverse complement strand
ACAGCACCCACATCAGCCAGCGTGGAGCGGGTCGAGTGAGGATGCAGCTGCCGTAGAGGCCTTTAATCACGGATTTTAGTTGTGTTGAAGAAATGAAAAGGCAAGACGGCGCCGCTCCCAATTCTCCCCGCTCGCCAAGCTGCCTTAATGCACTTTGGGCATAAGCCGAACGTCTTTGCTTTGAGGCGAGGGCACCATGCCACCGCCGATCCGGCTTCCTCCCAGAAATCAATTGCGACACACCGAATATCAAATACTCCGCTCTCCGTCTTCCTCCCCTCAGGGCTTGATAATCATGTCGTCCTTCAGGGCTAGCTGTCGAACTTCCGCCTCATTGCTGTCTCGAGCTGGACACCGCCTAATTGCCCGACCATGTGGCTTCCAACTGCAAGCAACGAGAGCGCGGGGCCTTGCCCTGTCAGTGGACGGTCAGCATAAGGTACAGGAGCAGTTTGGTACCTGATCGAACAGAATTTTTACTAACGGCTCACTACAGCTGCTTTCGGCCAATCTCAAAGATGCCGATCCAGCTATATATGATATAATCCAAAAGGTGCTTCCGATTGCAACCACTTCCATAATGCTGGCCTGACCCAATGCGTTATCTTCACAGGAGAAACGGCGGCAGAAGCACTTCATCAATCTCATTCCCTCTGAAAACTTTACGTCCCAGGCTGTGCTCGATGCTCTCGGCAGTGTAATGCAAAGTACGTCGGCTCTGAACGCCATTGGAACAAGACTTTGACAATTCCCACTCAGATAAATACTCAGAGGGTTACCCGGGAGCCCGGTACTATGGGGGTAATGAACACATCGATGAAGCTGAAAGGCTCTGCCAAAGTCGCGCTCTTCAGACATTTGGCTTGAGTGAGCAAGAATGGGGAGTTAACGTGCAACGTTAGTTGTTTCTACCACAATGGCGGTTTTTCCCACTGACGCCATATAACTACAAGCTTTGTCTGGCTCTCCTGCAAACCTCTACGCATACTCAGCACTCCTCAACACCCATGATAGAATCATGGGCCTCGACCTACCCCACGGTGGTCACCTATCACATGGCTATCAGATACCTACAAAAAAGATATCAGCAGTTTCAAAATATTTTGAGACGGTTCCTTACAGACTTAATGAGTCGACCGGATTAATAGACTACGATAAAATGGAGGAGTTCGCAATACTATATCGGCCGCGGATCATAATTGCTGGAACTTCGGCATACAGTCGACTAATTGACTACGAGCGGATGCGCAAGATCTGCGACAAAGTCGGAGCATATCTTTTGTCCGACATGGCACATATATCCGGACTTGTTGCCGGTGCAGTCATTCCATCACCATTTCCGCATTCTGATGTCGTAACTACGACCACGCACAAATCTCTGAGAGGACCACGGGGAGCCATGATCTTCTTCCGCAAAGGAGTACGGCGTGTGGATAAGAAGGGTGTTGAGGAAAAGTGGGATTTGGAAGGCCCCATCAATGCTTCTGTCTTCCCTGGTCACCAAGGAGGTCCTCACAATCACACCATCACGGCTCTAGCTGTTGCTTTACATCAGGCGCAGACGCAAGAATTCAAGGAATATCAACGTAATATTTTAGCAAATGCCAAAGCACTCGCGGAGAGGTTGGGAAATACGAAGGAGAAAGGCGGACTAGGGTACAGTATTGTGAGTGGAGGTACTGATAATCACCTTGTCTTGATAGACTTGAAGGACAAGGGGGTTGATGGAGCGCGAGTCGAAAGAGTGCTGGAGTTGGTGGGAGTTGCAAGTAATAAGAACACTGTCCCAGGCGACAAATCGGCTATGAAGCCTGGCGGACTTCGCATGGGAAGTCCTGCAATGACAACGAGGGGCTTTCAGCCAGAGGATTTTAGGAGAGTGGCAGATGTTGTTCACCGAGCAGTATCGATTACTCAAAAACTTGATGTCGATGCAAAGAAGGACTCAGAAGCCAAGGGTAGGAAAAACCCGGGCAGTGTGAACGCTTTCAAGGAATTCCTTGGGGAAGGCGAGGAAATCACGGACATAGTTCAACTCCGAAAGGAGGTCGAGGACTGGGTAAGCACGTTCAGCTTACCGTGGGAGAAGTCAGGCGCGTAATACAATATGTGAGTGTGGATCTGAAGATGCATAAACCGTTTGCTGTGATTAGGCGCCGCAGCGTGCATTATTGAGCTTCAACAACTCCTTCGATCTAATAGTGGGGGGTGGTAAATCGTTTTTGAGACTTCTCAAGGGGCTTAGGCAGGCCGCGAGCAAAGTACCACTATGCATCCGCTCTACTTCACGATTCTTGTCTTTTTCGGTGGGCGGGCCTGGAATTCAACACGTTGGGTTGTGGAGTTCTGGTGAAGCTACGGGTTTGTATGTATACTACATTCATGACTACAGCACAAAAAGCACGGAAATTTCGGTTGAATGCATTCAGTTGCTCCAAAAGTATTGTGGTAGCTTCGTATTGTTCTTGGAACTCTAGAACATATATGCCTCCCCTGTTTCTGCTCTTCGTTCATTCGTCTTTCTTTGCCGGCCGGTTCCAACAAAATCTTTTTGCGTGGTTGCATTCATTAGTGTTTTGTTTAGAAGTCAAGCTCAACTGGATACATAGCCTCACGGCAGCATTAACACCGTAACGACAATATCACGACAGCCTGTCGATAACCTCTCAACAAATTCTCGGTAACTCCTCAGTAACCCCAGCAAATGTTAGTCAATAAGATCCAGATATGTCGTTAGCAGCAAATATGGCGCCCGTCTCTATTTCTACTCTCTACGTCACACCCGCAGCCTTTCTACCACTATTTACTATCACCGGCTACACATCTTCGCCTACAATCTTAGCAAACTCGTTGCCTGTGGTCCCGACTGCCTCTCCACGTACACTCCTCACCACAACTTCAGTCTTGGCAGCCGATATCCCCGAGCTTTCCCACAGTATCATCACCACCACTACAAGCAACAACAGTGAAACTTCCTCTCGATCGGTTGCGTCTTTTGACGGGAGCAAATGGTGGAACAAGCAGTGGGTGCCGGTCGCGGCATGGGCGCTGATCATCTACGATGCCGCCTCTCTCTTTCTTCTGCTCTGGTTGTGGTCCGTAGGGATGATGGACGCAATGCTGAACGTGAGTCCAAGCCACCTACTTTCCAGCTGCGATTCGCTATTCACTGGCGCGCCGAGTGACAGAACCTTCTGGTTCTAGCTTCAGCTAACACCCCACCCGCCTCAGCTCATCCGCGCTCCCTACCCTAGCGGCACATGAGCCTGGCGGCCTCCCCGGCAGCCTAGCACGCAGCGATGGAACTTCAGTGCCTCACTAGATCGCTACCCCTATTACCCGTCGGATAGCACGGCGCTTCTTCGCAATGACTACGACCATGATCCAGTCCAGACTGCGCAAATTGACCGCGCGGACCAGCTTCGCAGACCACAAGAGGGTGGTGACCACGTTCGATGCAACCAGGTTCTGGCTGCGGAGTTCAGGCGGTTAGGGATTATATGAATGGCGTTGTGCTGGTGGGCTAGGAGATGGATGGGTTTTTCGAGCGTTTTCTGCGACTTCAGAAAGCAGCTGCACGGTTGCTTTGGTCGATGCGGGCAGCTGGACGAACTTATCAGAACTCCAATTAGATTCTATAGGGGGCACGGGCATACATAGCTGTTCTTCGTTTCCGATAGAGTAATCTCCAGAGCTGTTGCCACCGGCGTTTTCAGCAGCGGAAGAACCCGTTTGCCTTGAGTTGTGGTGGGAGTTGGGTGTGCACGGCGTTTATTCAGGGGAAATATCTACAAATGATTCATGCTGGCGCCAGATCCATAAAATTTATGCGACACTGTATTGTACAATAGAATCGACTCTCGAACCGACCACTCATGACTGTCTACGCCTCAGAAGAACTGACTACATTACGCCTCTTCTAGAATGCAACTAAATTACGAAAATCGTCGCTACTGCTACCCGCTCCTGGTAGTAGGATATCTGATACAGTAGAAGTGTTACGCATCCTGCGTCTGCCCTCCTCAAACAGCATCATAAGTCTAATGAAATCCAGCCCCAAGACTTGCGCCATTATTTTTTTTATGCTCGCCCCGCCCAAGCCTGGGCCTAATGGCTGTTACCTTGCCATCCCCGTAACCCCAACGCCGGTCCCCAACGGCTTTCGCGGAGGCAACCTGCTCCTCCTCTCCTGGTCTAGTCTTTCTTCATCGTCTAGCGTCACCCAATTGAGTGTGCTACTCGAGTTCTGCCTCGTAACGCTCGCCCGCACCTCCTTCCTGCTGCTCACGTTTCCGAGCCCTAGCACCTCGGGCCGATCCAGATCGAACGGATCGCTCTTCCCCCGCGTCGCCCGTGAGAACGACGCGTTGGTCATTATCGTGGTTGGCCGGCTAGGGCCCGGTTCTCCGAAGGGAAACGCGCTGGAATTGGTAGCTGCTGAGCCCCTGGCACTAGAGGGCTGCAGGAAAGCTTGAGAAGCCCGTGATGAGCGTGAATAGTTGGGGAGGGAAGCGGGAAATGGTGCTTGGGGTGTATAGATGGTTGTGGGTTGGTTGGGCAAGGGAGGCACTGGGAAGTCTGGTGGGTCGATGAAAGGGTTGGAGGGAGAAGGGTAGTAGAAGGAGTTTGTGTAGAAGGAAGAAGGAGGATGTGAGCGGAGCGCTGTTGCTGCGCTCTGAGTATGTGCATGTGAGCTCCGCCGCAGCCAGTCTGGGGTTGCGCCCCCAGTACGGTCTTCGGGCTCGTCCGTGGGGTCGGAGAAGGGGTTTGGGATTCGCGGAACTGGCTCAGCTTGTTGTGATTGTGGTGGAAGTTGGGGAGTTCGAGGTGTGAGGGGCGCTCGTTGCTGGCCGACCAAGCCTTCGGCAGCGGCTTGTCGTGGGGTTATCATGCCAGTGCTCGGCTGTGATGGATCTGGGTTCATGATGCGGAGATTCGGTAAAGTAGGTTCTCGGAGAAGTGCTGGGTCTAAGAAAGGATTGCTGATCCTGCTGCTATTCCTGATTAAGGGATCTTCCACAGCGTCAGAAAATGAGGAATGGCTTGCGCCACTGGCGGAATTTTGTCGGCGGCCCATCCCTCCCTTTGGCCATTTCACGATTGCCATGCGATCTGTAAAACCGTGAAGCTGTCGCCGAAACCTCGATGGTGGTTCGCTACTTGTCCGGAGTCGCACTGATGACCTTGTAGAGTACATTGAGCTGACGCTGTTACGATCGCCACCGCAATTTGCGTTTTCTTGGGCAGAATTTTTGTTTGGTCTTATTTTCAACATTATAGCAGTTGCCATGGACCTAATCCTGGCTACGAGTGCTTTGACTTGGCTGGCGAATGATACTGACTCCGACTGCTCCTCTCCCACTTCCCCTGGGCGACGTTTTTCATTGATTCGTTGTTTCCAGGCTGCTAATATTTCCCTTGTGCGTCTTCGTCGGAGGCAAAGAAAGAGCATTGCACCGACCACAGTCATGCCCATTAAGCCGCCAATAACACCTCCCACTACGCCCCATATGTTAACTTGCTGGGCATTGCTGCTGGTGTGGCCTTGCGGTTCTGAGCTGGAAGAGCTATGAACAGGTGATATCAACCCTGCCGGCCCTGTGGTAGAGAAGCTGGATTGCTCTGGCCTACCAGGTAGCCGATTTGGAGATGAGGATGATGTGGTGGGCACGAGGACTGATTGAACCGAGTCAGAGCCTGTAGGTGCAGAAGAGTTCATGGAAGAATAAGTGGCAAGAAGGACGCTTTGTCCTCTGGAATTTGATATGAAAGTGACAGGCGAAGCGATGAGACCTTGGAGAGATGATAAGGATTGTGACGAGGGAGCTAACTGGGAGATGGTCAAAGATACGGAGTTGGCTGTACCTGGGTTTTGTGAGAGCACTGGCGCAGATGATAACGGCGATGATGATGACGGCGATAGTGGTAACGGCGATGATGATAACGACGACAATGCAGAGGCAGCACTTGAAGTTGGCTGAGTATCGACGGTAGCAGTCTGCGCTGCTGGGGGGGCTTGAACGGCAAGAGAAGATTGCTGGACGGGAGGGAGGCTTGATTGCAACTGGGCATTGGTTGAAGAAGCTGGTGCGGAAGATATTGCTGAAGTAACAGCCTCTGCGGTAGTAGAGACTATGTTGGTGGTGGAAATGCTTCTGCGCGACCTAATGCAGAGCTTCCCACTCACCGTCGTGGTCAAGACAGAAGGAGTGGCCATGCAGTGCACAGAAAGCAAAGATGGACTGACAAGGCCAAAAACGGAGAAGAAGAGGTCGAGAGTAGGTTGAGGGACTGGGGCATATTAGAATCGGGCTCGTTGACAAGCATGCATTTCCAGGGCCACTAGGCACCAGAAACAACGTTAGCAGCAGTTCGAATGTTAATCGGATGGTGCGCTGCCGTAAGTATTGGGCAGGCATTGTAGAGCATATAGCAAGCATAGAGGAGGTATAGGGGAGGCATGGAGGGGGGCATAGAGCGCCGTAGTGGCCAAGATGAAACCGCAGTAGCATCAGATACCAGATGGAGTAACGATCCTAACGTGGCTGAGGCGCCTCGAGCATCGCCAGGACGACCCATTGCCAGCCAGAGCAAAGGTGATGGGACGCCCTGACGAAGATGCAAGATGGAACGGCATTGCTGTCTCAGCCCAGCAGGAATGACGATGGACGTGTTGGACGTGGGCGAGGCGAGAGACGGAGGGAGGGGTGTGGGAGGGAAGGAGTAGCGGGAGAGGTGTGAGGTTGAAGGTACTGCGTTCCAGCGGGAAAGGCAGAAGTAGGTTCTATAGGATATTTTATGTGATATTTTTATAAGACACAGCAGATACATAGAACGGGATGAAGCGCAGGAAGGCATTGTGGCAGAGCTTGAGATAGTTTTGGTGGGGCGGCGAGGGTGGTGAGCAAGCGATAGTGCCTGACGAAATGGCTGAGAACTGGCTGGGAACTGGCTGGGCGGTGTGGTCAGCTACAGGCCGCTTGAGAAAAAGGGTGCCACGGTGCCAGCAGCGCTACCAGTACCGGTAGTGCCAGGCGATTTGGAGGCGAAAGCTTCGTACGGAGCCTTCTCTTTCTGCTACCTCCAAAGCAGCCAGGCACGCTCATCTCCCGAGCTTGAAGGAAGGAAGCAAGTCAGCATTAACACTGACCGTTCGGCATCCAGCGAGCCCGAACTGTGCGGCCCGCAGCGCAGCGCATTGGGGTGCCGCACCCCTTTCCGACGACTGATGCAGATGGATGCATGGCACAGAGGACATACCTAGTAGTGACATGGGCAAGCGGATGTGGTGTGTGCCCAGTCGATTGAGACACGACCTCGCTGCTCTCTCTCACCACCCCCGCCGCCCGTGTTGTCTTAAGAAGCAGCCATGTTCAGCGGCTTCTCCACCACCAGTAGGTCCAATTCTCTCCTAGCCCTCTCTGCCCCAATCGCTTCAGCTCCGTCAAGCCACAGAGCCACAATGCCTCCAAGCCAGTGGCGTCCAGCGTGGAAAACGGCCTACACAAATCGCCTCGGTTGTCCCAATTGCCTCGATTGCGCACCTCTCTTCCTTTCCCTCGTCGCCAGAGTACTAGAGCCATCTGCGCACCCTGCCATCCCTTTCAACCATCAATCATGAGCCGCTGCAGCGTCCACGGTGGTGTGCATCCTAAGCTCGTTTCAGTGTTGAAGCGAGTGCCGCTATACTCTTCTGGCCATCCTCAACACCAGGAGCACGTGTGTTATCAGATGCTGATATAGCCATACTAGGCACACTTCTTGCTGGCCAACACGACCCGGAGAAAGAGAGGGCTCCTCCATCACTGCCCACTCCCGTAAAATTCCCTTCTGTCGTCCCTCCATCTCCGTTTACGTCTCAGATCCCCCCAGCCTGGTCCGAAGGCCCTTCTCCCGGTGTGTTTGCACGCTTCATCAAGATCAAGAAGCCCTCCGATGTGGATATCCATCATTTAGCCGCTCTGAACGTCTCCTTTGAACCTGAATGTGACTTCGAAACGCTGCTCTCCACTTCGCGCGATGGGTTGTCTTATCTCCCCCCGAAATCGTGGTTGGAGTCACCTGAAGAAAGTGACTCCCCAACACCAGCACTCTCAGACGTCCGGACCCGATTGCTAAGTAATGGAAGAAGGCCTCCAGACCGTAAGGACTTTTACATGCGCGCTAAGGAGCTCTATTTCACCAACGAGCATGCCTTTTCCGGACTCACTCGGAAAGGCAACCCAGATCAAGCTCCGCCCCGTCTCGCCCACTTTCGCCGCTTCTGGGAAGGGCTCGACAACATGGCCTATTACTGGGACAACTCTCTGGATGAGTACATTCCAGCCAAGCCGGGAGACGCCACCAGCAACAAGACTGCTTCCACTGTACCCTCTGAAAATGTCCAAACGACAAGCAGGAGCACAGATGCGGAGGCTGAAGCCATGAACCTCGATGAACCCCGCAAAAAAGCCAAGACAACATCAGACACTGAGGAAACGCAAGCATTCAACAACAAGCAATCCATCTCCTCAAGCAGTTCTCTCCCTCCACGAGCTCAGCCCCCGAAAGTACCACACGTCGACCGGCCCAAATCGGACCCTCCACCGCCGGACCTGCTAGGGACCTACCGCGGAAACCGTATAGGCAACGGCGCCGAAATGCCCGACCAGTATCGGCTAGATACTGTTCGGTCCTTTCTTGAGCCTATAGCGTGGGCGTTCGGACTCACCTTCACCTCCCATCGTCGCCCACCAACACTCGCCATTGAAATCATGCGGTTTCCGGTGCGTATGAGCACCGTGGCCTGGCGGGCGCCAGCGGACAGGATGAAAGCTCGATCAGGTTGGTTGGAAGGACCCGTGCTGGGCGTGCAATGCAGGCCAGAAACGGACTTTGGACGGAACGGCTCGGGTGAGGCGGAATCGGTGTTGGACACGACCAGAGAGCTTGGCGGGCTACTCTTGTTGGCACAGGAGAGGTTGAGAGAAGGTAAGAGGGAGAGGAAATCGGGTGAAGGGAAGTGGTGGGTGACGAAAGCTCGATGGGGTGGGGGGCCTGGTGGAGAGGTCGGAGAGGCTTCTGGGGGAAGTGACGCGCCGGTAGAAAAAGAGGAGGAGAAACCTGCACGCTCAAGGCCCAGCGCAAAAGACAAACGAAAATTGTCGGCCGCAGAAGCTTGGAAGGTATTGAAGCCTGGTAGTGGCATCTGGGATCCTAGAATCGCCTACGAGGCTATTGGGAAGGATCGGAGCGTTGAGTGGGATGAGGCAAGTACTGGAGATTCTTATGTCCTAGGGGTGAGAGAAACTTTTATTCACGTCAAAGACAGATTTTCATGGTGTCGTCACTTAATCACCATATAAGCATACTTAAAATGCGCATTCATCCGTCATACCTCCAATATCTGACCGACGGCACTCTCCCTACGCAACATCCTTCTGATCCATCATGGACCTCACCAAAACTGCAGCGCACGCGCTGGTTCGACTTTTTCAGCGTCGATGATAGAGCAGAGGCCATGCGAGGCCTTTGGGGCATCATGGCGTACCTGATGCGAATGCAAGAAACCGCTGACGTGAAGATGGGTGATAGCTAATTATAAAATGGCAGCAGATTCTCCTTCTGGAGGCATTTAGCAATCTATCCTTCAACGTCTATTTCTGAATTCATCATGCGTGACGATCTCTTCGATCAACCTAACATACCGAATAAGTAATTTCCCAGAGAAAATCCTTGCCGATTGTTCACCTGCTTGTCTCTGCTGTCGCTGGAAAAGCCAATTTTAATGTGGAAAACATAAGCAGTGGATCCAGGCATCGGGCCTTAAAATCCCACTAACAGGAGGATGATCCAAACAACTGTTGTGAAGGTACCCTCAACCGGTAAAAGCTGGTACTGAGCGCCAAAGTGGATCATGTAAGCATCTCAACCGTAGATGAGTGCTGGATCGCCAATATCGAGTAAATAAAGCGATAAACTCATGTCAAATGAAGAGAAGCTAGCTATCTCCTTCTCCATGACTCATGTAACCTCCTCTCCAACGGGTAGAAGAATATCACATGTCTAGTGACTCCCCACATTAAGAGTATGGATGTTTCACAGGGTATCGAGTCTAATGTGCATCACAGTTGACATTTACTCCAGTTATACACCTATACACGGCTCTCACAGAAAGCGGATATTATACATTGGCACTGTAGCCGACCATGCCCCGTCCTCTTTTCCATCGATGATAAAATTTTCTTCCTTCATCTGCCCAGAATACACAGCTAGCAACAGCAATAAGATGCACCAGATCTAAAATACCAAGTGCCTCTGTTTGGAATATATGCTGCAATACTGGCATGTATATCACAGCTAGCTGACCGAGGAGGCTGCCTGCCACAGCATAATTGAACATGTTGTTTGAGAAGAGACCAATCTCTCCGGCCAGGACCGACTTGCTTTCAGATCGACAAGTTAAAGCGTTGAACATATCGAAGAGAACGAAGCAAGTGAATGTCATTGTCGTGTCGCGTGCTGTGACCTCGCCATCGGAAGTCATCTCACGATAGTAAATCACCAGAGTGCCAAGCATAATTATCGAGGCCGACTGTAAAACCCGTTGCAAGAGCGGACGAGTTAGTACGCGAGCATTCTTTGCGCGAGGTGGCCTAGTCATCACGGCTGGATCAACAGGCTCCACACCCAGAGATTGAGCAGGCGGTCCATCCATAAGTATGTCTAGGTACGGTCAGTAATTAAAGAAATATAGAGGAATCGCCAATAAGCTTACTTATCCATAGGATCTGCATGGCGTTGAGAGGGTTTTGGAAGCCAAGGAAGGTACTGAGAAGCACCAAACTCAGAGCAGCGGCGCTTGTGCTTAGTTGAAAGGTTAAAAAGTTCTGGATGTTATAGAAAATACCCTTCCCCTCCTCAATAGCGCTTAGGATAGTGGAAAAATCATCATCAGTCAATATCATATCCGCTGCCTCCTTCGCAACATCAGTCCCCAGTCGGCCCATGGAAATACCAATGTCTGCCTTCTTCAGCGCTGGTGCGTCATTGACACCGTCGCCAGTCATGGCTACGACGTCTCCCCGTGACTGGAGAGCACGAACGATCTTCATTTTATGTTCCGGGCTTGTTCGAGCAAAAATTGATGTTGTAGCCATCGCTTGAGCAAGCTCATCCTCGCTCATTTGGTCCAGTTCGTCTCCTCGTAGGACAGAATGCCCGATGGCCGAGTTCATATTGATTGGCATGCCGAGCTTCCTGCCAATTGCGATGGCAGTAGTTTCAGCATCGCCAGTAATCATGATGACTTTCACTCCACCAGCAATGAGCCGACGAATTGACCGATCCACGCCTTTTCGAGGAGGGTCGTTCATGCCGACAAGGCCGGCAAACACCAAGCCTCTATAAGGCTCGTCATGCTGAGCTGAGCTGGCGTTTGTAGAGAGGCGTTCCGAGGGAGAAACCGGTGAAACGCTACCACTACCACTCTTGAGCGGTGTTTGCTGTTCAATCCTACGAGGTTCACGAACTGGCCCACTCGCAAAACCTAGCACTCTTAGACCTTCCTGAGCCATAAGTTCTGCGGCTTTTAGCGCCTCCTGTTTCCTGGGTTCATCGAGGATGATCTCCCTGCCCTGTGCTGAGACATAAGTATCACAGCGCTCTAGCACTTTCTCAAGGGCACCTTTAATGTAAGCTACATCCGGTCCAGTACCCGCATTTCCCTGTATGGCCACGCCCATCCATTTGCGTTCTGAACTAAATGGCGTCTCGTTTCGCCGGTTGCCAATCCTTTCCCTAACGTCATCTTCGCCGAAAGAGTCGAGCAGATCCAACAAGGCAACGTCTGTGGGCTGACCAACCCAGCGGCTCTTGGAAATGGATGTATCATCCCCAATAGTTGAGGAAAGAACGGCCGCAGATGAGGCTGTGGCGTGGGAATCGGCATGAGCGCCGAGAAGGCGGGCGTTGTTCACAATATTCCCAATTCTTAGGATAGTACGAGTTGCAGAGTCTAGCGTCAAGGAGCCATGCTTCTTAGACACGTCGACTGGTGATGGTTCGTCGAAATGCCACAATTTAGTAACAGTCATGTGGTTGGTGGTCAAAGTCCCTTCATATCAAAATTAGTGGATATTGCCTGTGGAGTAAATTCCCCGCATAATGGACGGCTACTGTAAATCCATAAAAGAGAGAACATACCGGTTTTGTCACTGCACACAACGTTAACAGATCCCAGAGTTTCTACGCTAGGCAGACGCCGAACAATGGCATCTCTCTTTGACATTCGAAGAACGCCCAGCGCGAGAGTAACTGTGACAATGATGGGCAATCCTTCTGGAATAGCTGCCACAGCTAGAGAAACTCCAATTTGGAACATTTCCAAAAACTCCCATCCGCGCCAGAGCCCCAGTAACATGATAAATGCAATGACTCCAAAAGACATATAGCTAAGCTCTTTCCCAAGTCGGTCCATGGAGAGCTGTAATGGGGTTCGAGGGCTCTCGATTTCCTGGAGCGAGGCTGATATTGCTCCAAATTCAGTATTAGCCCCTGTACCAACAACAAGGCCCTGGCCATAACCGGATCGCACAAGCGTGCCCATGAACGCGATGTTAATTTGATCGTTGAGACGGATATCTGCTCCCACCGTGCCTGCTGCCGGAGACGCATAGAATGGAGACGGTGCGCGAGTTCGGCTCGAAGACGAGACCGCTGAAGAGTCGATAGTATTTGGAGATTTCGCAACGGGTTCATTTTCCCCCGTTAGATTCGATTCATCAATTGAAAGGTCTGCAGCATGAGTTATGCGAATGTCAGCAGGGATACGGTCTCCCGTGTGGAATAGAACAAGATCTCCAGGTACTAGCATTGTCGCAGATATTGTTGTGGAAACCCTCTCGGCCGCCTCCAGTGAAGTCGTCGTGTCGGTCAGATGTTCTAACTCTATACCAGCCGTACCATTTTCTTTAATTGATGACTGCTCTCTCCCAGGTCCACTAGCGGTACGAATGGTATGGGCAGAATGAGGGACTAGTTGATTAAGCGCCTCCAGAGACTTCTCGGAGCGATATTCCTGGACAAATCCGACAGTGACGACAATCGTCACCGCGGCGGCTATGCTGATCGCATCCTCAAAATTTCCCATCAGAAATGACACGGCGGCCGAGCCAAGGAGCAAAAGTATCAGCGTCTCTTTGAATTGTTTAAGAAACCGGAGCCACAGAGGCTCTGGCTCCTCGTGTGGAAGTTCATTGGGTCCATGTGTGTGAATCCGCGCCGCAGCGTCCGACGGAGAAAGGCCATGAGTTAAGGAGGATGACAAGCGTCGAGCAGTTTCTCTAGGCGAAAGGATAGAATAGACAGAGGTCATCGACTGTAAAAACGTATGCTTGTCAGCTTTGGTGGTTTATATACGTTTAGGTGGGCAAAGGGGTATGAGAAATCAGCTAGAGGATTACCGAAGGTGCAGAGCGGCGCTGGGCTGGAGCTGGAGATAGGTGACGCGGTGTATGGAACGGCGGTGCATTTGGAGCGGTGGCTGATGCATGATATAAGGGTAGCGCAGGCGTTGAGGCACTTGACATATTTTCATGGCCTTGGAAACGAGAATTGGGCAGACTGCCAGCAGTGTGGCATGCAATAAAGAGCGACGGAGCGCACTGGACGGATAAGGGGAGTAGGAACGCGGCTATCTCATTGGGATAGAATGATAGAATGGCACAAAAGGCCAGGAAGTTGGAGATGAAACGAAGAGTGGTGATGTTGTGTTCTTTCAGAAGTTAGAGTGTCTAGGTTAATAAAGCCGATGCGTCAAATAAGGCCCGCCTCCCTGGCCACAGGTGTACTTAGGCAGATCTACAATAACAGAGCATATAAAAAAGACATAGGACGAGGGTGTACTTCTCTTATTAGTCTATGGGGGCATGGAAAGATGCATCCTGCAACTATGCCTTGTACATGTACTTTTGCCATCCACCCCAAATACATCTGCGCGCGTCTACATCTCTGCCAGCATGTTCAGTCCCTTGTCAAAAGTCTCCGCGTTTTGCCGATTTCCCACCAAAACTCACTATATTCAGCGTATATTTTCTACTACTAGATATTAAAAATATTTCTTAAAAATCCAATCTTTCATAGAGATTTACGTTTACTAAAACTCTCGCTATTTAAATTTTTATAAGGTTATAAAGTTAATAAAAAGGAAAAAAGTATAATTTTCTATATAAATTTTTTAAAAAAAAGTTCAAAAGTTAATATTTTAGCTTTAACTTATAGACTTTTACACTTTTAAAATAAAAATTTAAATAAAAGGGTTTTAATAAAGTAAATGCGCTCAGGACTTTTGACGAGGGACTACAGATCAAGGTGTTATAACTAAGCGATATCAAACGCGCCCCAAACTTGTCTCGTTCCCAGACCTTCTTGCCAAGGCTTACCTTGCCAAGCCGCTATCCGCTTTTGGCAAGACCTTCGTTAGAAGGTCTGGTACACAGTTTAGATTTTTGTTAATCCCTCGCGGGGTATTTAGGCCTATATACACCTACTTTAAGCCAAATTGTCTCAACTTCTATAGCTCCCTAAGCTATTCCTAATGGCCAGAATTACCAAATTAAACCTAGCGAAGAAGACTACGTTGCCCAATTTGCCCAATTCCAATTCGTTATCTTGTTGTTGCGCCCAACGCCCCTAAGTTGTAGCAGCCGCACCTCTCCCATGACTACCGCCGCCCTCTTCCTACCGCAGCCAGAGTACCCAAACCAATAAGCCAGCCTTAAATAATAATTAAGAACCATAAGTCTTTCATTCAGAACGTGAAAGAGTTAATTTAATATTAGAACAGCTGCATAAGCACCGCTAGGGCATTGTAACTTTTATTAAGCATTATATAACCGCTTCCAGCCCTTCTAATTATAATACACTAGAGTAATATGCAAATAGGCTATAGAAGGCAATATTTAAAGAGCCAGAAGTTAAGGAACGGCTTATAGTGTATAGTGATTACTAGCTAGGAAGGCTCTATTAAGAACCTCTATATAAGCAGATAGAGCAAGAGTTGGAGGATCTTATGTGCCTAAGAGAAGAGAACGGAGTTATTATTTCTAGTAGGCTTGGATGATTTAACGCCAAAGAACTAGTTAAAAAGCTTAAGCTTAATATAATTACTGCTAATATATAGCGCCTTGCTCTAACGCTATAGAGCTTCCTTATAGCTTTAGTTTAGTAAAGGCCATATGCCAATTCTTGTAATATTACGCCTTACTATAATAGGCTCTTTATGGTATACGCAATCCTAGTAAACATATAAGCCCCTTAAGCTAGCTACTAGTTCCATACTACTTTGGGGGTTTATTTATATAATATAGGTGTTAAATAAAGGTGTATTGCGCTTCTTTATAAGTTAGAAGTTACAATATTATATACCGGTCTTGCTAAAATACAAAAGGAACTAGAGGAAGTTGGTAGGGTATATACTTCTACACTTAAGGGTTTAGATAAGACGCCTCCATTACTACAAGTGGAGGGTATAGTTAAGGTATTTTAGCTATAGATCGCGCACTTAAGGCGTCTTGGCTATTACTAGTGTAATAAATAGTAACTTTTTTGTAGCGTATAATTAAGGCAACTGCTTTAAAGAACCGGAACTAGCTGACAGTTATATATAATAACTTTAACTAGAATAAAAGGGTTTAATATAAGACTATATTAAACACCAATAAGCACCTCTCTGCTACTACTTCTAAGCTTATACTTAACCCTAAGTTTCTATATAATGGTCTTCGCACTTCTATGCTTAAACCTATAGAACAGCTTACTTATAGCGTAATCTTTAATTATCCTGGCAATTAGGCAGATAGCTATATAAAATAGTGCCAGTTATATTGGATTGCTGAGGCTATTGCGTATATAATACCAAAAGTTAAAGAGCTTGATATTGCCGTAGACTTTTGGCCCAGTATGCCTATTATAGATTGTCTCCCTCTACAAAAGCTACGCCACTTTATATTAGGTCCGATTTTAGAGAATAAGGGCACGTATGGTGTTCTTAGGAATATATTTGGTGGCAATAATAGCAAATGTAGGTTTTAAGAGGGCCAGCTGGGGTATAAGGATAGATCCTTTAATAATAGTGAATTAGTCTTAATTAATAGCGATTAGAAGACTATAGGCTTCCTCTAATCTATATAGCAAGAGCGCTATCTTAAAGAGCGTTACTATAAATAGCTAAAATGGTTTCTTTCTATAGCTAGATTGTTCCATTGGCGAATTAACTATATAGATATAATACACAATATTTACCGCAGACCATCCAACTGCTTTAAATTGTTGGATTATAGCAAGGTCTACCTTAGCGCGTATTAGGGTTATAGAACGCCATTCTACTATAAAGAGGAGGTTGTAATTAAGTCCTTTAACGCCTAAATTACTGCCTACTTCCTTAGTCTTCTTCCTTAAAATATTAAGGACCAGGGTAATAAGGGGGTTAATAATTGGATTACTGGATAAGATATTAGAAGAGGTAATAAAACAGCAGCAGTAAGAGTAAGATTCCTTACTACCTTATAGCGTATTTAAGAGGAGTTTTTCTTACTTAGCTAACGGTTTTATAGTAATAAACTAGTTAATAAGGTGTTCTAAAACCATATTTAATTTATACAAGATATGGAGGTCTACCTTATATTAAAGTTTGCTATTAAGCATGCTAATATTAGGCTTATTAAACGGGTAATTATTTACTGCTATTTTCTCTTTACTAGCAGTGCAAAGAGTTAATATATATAGTTGGCTTTATACCTTACTAGATTACTTGTAACTAAAGCCGCAGATTAAGTCCTTTAAAGATTATTACTTACTAGTATATTAGTTAATTGTAGAGGCTAGTAAGATAGTTAGTTTAAGATAAATTAACTTAATAAACATTACAATCTTGTTCTTAAGCTTCTTCTTTAAGGCCGACAGTGAACTAGTTTAGATATAACTAAGTTATTTACTTAAGTATCACTTACCGCTAGTTACTACTTAGAGCTACGGTATACTATAGAGGACGCGTTTAGCCAGTTTAACAGTATATATTACATACTAGCTAACGCAGCTACTAATATATATTATCTTATACTTAAGCTGTCAACTACTATTATAAGGTGGCCTAGCGGATAAAAGAGTTACCTTAGCTGCAAGGATATTATTAATATTGGAACTTAGAGGCTCTCTAGGGGTTTAAAGGAAGGACAGCCTATAAAGCTACCTTTTAAATTAACCTTATTATAATTAGAACCTTCTAGAGCTAAAAAGTAAAGAATCCTAAAGCAACCAGCTTATTATAACTCGCTTATTAATGGCTTTAATGCAAAGCTATAAGGGTATATTATTATAGTAGAAGGCCTTAATGATATTAACATAGATAAGCTTAAGACAACACTAATTAATACCTTACTTAATAAAGCTGCACTTAATACCTAATTTTATAGATTTCCTATATAGTTCTAGTATTCTGTTTAATTAGTAAGTTAACTATCTGCTTATAAGGTATAACACTAATTAATATATAACTATTGAACTTTTCCATTACAGCGGAGCCTCTGTTTTAGTTACTTAGGGAAGGTATAGTGTTTTACTAGGGACCAGAGTAGCTATAAGCAATAGTAACTTTAAAGACAGCCATTACTATAGCGCCAGCGCTAATCCAAATTGACTATTCGCCTGGGGTAGGAGAAATTATATTAATAGTAGACTTAAGCGGTACTGGATAGGGAGTAATGTTAAACCAACTTAATAAAGAAGATAAACGCTACCTATATAGGTTTAAGAGCGGAATATAGTTAAAGGGAGAATAGAAGTATAACTCTAGAAAGCTTAGGTGTAGAGCTCTACTTTATATACTTAAGAAGTTTTAAGTCTGGCTATATGGAGCGCAATTTACAGTTGAAATATATGCTAATACCCTAGTAGCCCAGCTTAATAGGTTAGTAATAGATCTACTAGGATCGCTAATAACCTATTAGTTAGCGTAGATTTAGCTATAAGATTTCAATATGCAACATATACCTAGAAAGAAAAATAGTATAGTAGATAGTTTATCTCAGCAACCCGCGCAAGAAGGAGAACTAAAGGACAAGCCTAAGGAAGACCTAGAAGACTTTATAGATTAGGAGCTTGGGTATATTACATATACAATAAATTTAACAATACTGCGAAACAAAGATCTAAATATTAGCCTGCTTAATAACACATACTCTAAAGAATACTAGAAGATTGCGTAATGGCTATTAACGCTTTAAAGACCTTAAGAAATAACCGCAAAGGAGTTTAAAAGCTTTAAGCGCAAGGTAATTAAATTTAAGATTAAGAATTAGCTCCTATTTAGATGAATAAGTAAAAATATACTATTGCAAAGAGTGGTGGATGGTAAGGAATACCAGAAGAAAGTAGTGTAAGAGATATATAATAAGAATAGGTACTAAGAGAAGGAAGGAATGTTATAAAGGTATTAGCACAATATTAGTGGCCTAGACTTTATAAAATGGTTAAAAAACATATAAGAGAGTGTTTTAAGTACTAGAAGTACTCACCTAGGTAAAAAAAAGGAGGCCTTATATCTAACCTAGATAGCTGCCCTTTAGGAATAGGTCTTAATAGATATTATATATATGCCAACGGCCAAATTAGGGAAGCAGTATCTAGTAGTAGCTAGAGAGTACCTTTTAGGCTAGCTAAAAGTAAGAGCTTTAATAAATGCAATATCTAAAGCAGTAGCAAAATTCCTATAGGAAGAGGTTATCTGTAAATAGAGGGTGTTTAAATAACTCTCTATTAATAGAGAACCAGAGAATAAGGATATAGTAACCGCTCTTATAGAAGCATATAGAATTTATTAAATAGTGATATTAGCCTACTATCTACAAGGATAAGGCCTAATTAAAAGAGGATATTAACCTCTAATAGTAGCGTTAGCGAAGTATAGAGGCGACTAGGTGTAAAATCTAATAAAAGCGCTTTAGGCTAACTAAATAATAGTTAAGGGGACAATGGGAATAACGCTAGTGTAAATACTCTATAGATAAGAATAGGTGCTCCTAATTAACCTTTACCTCCCTATATAGTAGACGCTTCTGTAGAATAAGGTAAGGATAATAGAGGAACTAATTATTTTAAGAATAAAATAGTTTAAATAATAAGAAATAAACAATAAAGAAGCTTGGGAGAGGGTGTGCTGCTATTATCTAGCTAATAAAGAATACTTTAATAAGATAAAGAATACCTATAAAAGTAAGCTTAAGCCTAGAGAGCTTGTGCTAGTATAGGATATAAAGAAGGTAAAGGATATATTATAATGGTAAAAGCTGCAGTTAAAATGGTAGGGCCCCTTCTAGATTAAAAGGTTATTAGAAAAAGGGTTTTATAAAATTAAGGACCTTAATAGCACTAAAATAGGAGGCACCCTATATAGGAATTAGTTGAAACGGTTTTATATATAAAATCCCAAGGGGATTAGACTAGAAGACTATATAAATAAAAGTAACTATAATATAAAAGAAGTCTTTATAGAAAAAGAAGCACTTAAAGAGGGGGCTATAGTATAAGCAGAGAAATTAATAACCAAACTACCGTTATAATAGATATAGGTATAAAAGCGAGTATAAGAACTAGACAAAGCCTTATAAAGGAGGAGGTTAATATAAGAGGTAGTAATAACTAAGCCGTTAATATTTAATAGGAGTAAGTATAAATGCTTTAACTAGGGGATAGTTAAATTCTTAGGTAGGGGAGGGGGACTTACTCTACATCCTATAAAAAGCAAAGTTAGGCCAAACTTCGGTATAGCATAAAGTGATATTAGCTGTTAGGAAAGGTGTTCTTTAGGAAGGATTAGCTAGGTTCTTGTCTATAAAGCCCTCCTACCCTCTTATTTAAGTAACTTAATTATTACTACTTATAAAAGAGTTTCTTTATACCTGTTTTTTGCATATGTCCCTTCCTTCTAACTACACTATGATTTTACTGCGTCTTAAGGATTACACAACCCTACTAAAAAGGCAGTCTTCTATAAAGATTATTCTATAAATAGGCTGTTATTTAGGACACCTATCACTATAAGTAGTAACTTGTTTACTTTCTTCTCTTTACCTCTATAATAAACACGTAAAGCAACTATAAGGATTAGAGTCTTCTACTGTACTTCTACCTTATTCCACTACTATAAGGAATTAGGAAAAGAGTTTAGCTCTTTAAAGCTGGTTTTAAATCCTCTATCTTAACAACTACTTTTATAAGGAATAACTATATATATAGTTTTCTTCCTTCTACCTTTATTACCAATAACTATCTCTTATAAGTATTTTATATTTTTAGGTTCTATAATTTTTAAATTAATATTTTTGTTTCCTTTTAAGTTAAGAGAAGAGCTACTTTACTTTAAGAAGTCTTGGTTAAGCATACCAGAGGTTAGAGTTAAGTATTATCTAAGTTTTGTTTATTCTTTTAAAAAATTGTTAATATTAATGTTATTATTATATAAAAGTCTTGGCAAGGAAAATCTAACTAATTAGATAACTTTAACCGGCGGTTAAAGTTTCTTAATATCTTAAGATTTTATATAACAACCATTTTAATTTACCTTTTTGGCAAATACTATAAGATCTTTATTTTAACTTCCTGTTATCCTATCTTATTTAATTATATATACCCGTTTACCTTTCTTCGCGTTAAGAAGGCACTATTATTACTCTTCTCTTAAATTGCCCATTGTATATATGGAATTTTACTGTAAAAATACCTATAACTATGGAACTCTGCTTAAAAGGAAAGCTGCCGCCTCTGCCTTCTACGCCTCTGCCTCCTACTATCTAGTTAATAGCCCTTATATACTAAGGAAAGGCGCAGATAATAGAGATTATCCTTAAAGCTGCTTAAAGCTACCCAGTTAATCAGTATATAAATATCTATTATGGTTTAACGTAGGTTATTTTAAACTAGGAGCATAATATAGTTAAGGCTGCAAAAAATGCTATAATTAAGATTAAAAAGGATAGAGAGCTTAAAGGAAACTTAGAAAGTAAAGAGTGGGAAAATGCCTTTGTAGATATTAGGAAGCTTTCTAAGATTACTTATAAGATTAATAAGATTAAGATAGTGCGGGATATAGTTAAGAAGGAGTAGGGAGAAGAGCTTTTAGAAGGTCCCTGCAAGCTCTTCTATATATATTATACACTAAAAAGCATTTGTATCCTTATTAATTAAGCTAAAAAGAGCAAGATTGCCAGAGAGGATGCGTTAAAGATAGTTAATAATGCAATACTAAACTGCCTGGAACTCTTAAAGGCCGGGATTTTAAGAACTCTATACCCAACACCCTTAGATTTCCTTAATGCTTATAAATTTAGACTAGAAGTTAATAAGGAGCTAGTTAAGAAATAGAGGCTCGCCTATTATCTAAGCTAGGGCTATAAGCTTTTAGTACTAGCCTTAACTGTTAAAGCTAAAGGAGAGGGATTTATACCAGAGCCAGTTACTTTGGGACCTCTATTAGTACCTTTTAAAGAGGTTAAAGGCTTAAACGTAAAGATGCTATATAGTGTGTTTTTATTTGGAGGCAAGGTTCCTAAAGCTAATAGAGAAAACTCTAAATCTAATAAGTCTATATCTTTAGAGGGTGTTTTTGTTACTAGCTCCTTATAGAAATGCAAGGCCTAGAAAGCTTCTAAGAAATCTCCTAAAAAGAAGCTGAAAATAGGACCTACTAAACCTTTAGCTTTTGGTAAAGCTAATAGATAAAAGGGAAAGGTAGCTATAATTGCTAAAGCTGATAGAGAGGTAATTATTAGGAAACTATAGCTAAAATAAAAAATAAAATGCTTATACCATTCTAAAATACTAGTTGAATTAATAAAGGCTTTTAATTTAAAGAAAGAACCAAAAGGCGGTGTCTCTTTTGTTTTATAATAGTTTATTATAACCTAGCAAGGAAATGGGACAGAAGTCCGCGTGTTATGCCAGATATATTTTTAGAAAATAGTAGGATTGCTAGGACTAGATACCAGTGCTTTTTTTATAAATTTATATTTATAAATTTACTTAGTCTCTAAGAACTATAATGCTATTGATATTCTCTGGATAGCTAAAAGCTTTTATTTTTGGTTTAAAAGGGATAGTTATTCCAAGCATGCGAATAATAGTCTTAGGATTTATGCTTATTCTACTATACAACCTAGTGATTATTAAGTGGATTGTATAGAATTGAGGAAGCTTATATTAGGCTTAAAAGGGGAAATAGAATAGGACTTACTTAGAATCCACTAGGCCGATTTATTTAAATAGTGGAAAGATGCTAGGATTCTAGATATTTTTAAAGAGGAGTTTAATATATACGCGCATTATTTATATAAAACCGCTAGAGAGGAAAATAGCGGTATCCTTTAGATTATATACTATTCTCTGCTATAGTAGGTAGTTTAGATAGATTTGGAGCACTACTAGTATATAGTGGCTTTACGCGCCAATAGGGCTACTCGTTTTATTATATATCTAAGCTATACACTTTAGTTTCTTAGTGGCCATCTCCCTAAAAAGCGGAACTTGGAAATTGACCTTCTCTAAGTGCGTAAAGGAGGGCTAAATTCTAGAGAAAGCTGGCTTCGTTCTTATGTCTCCTTAATTAATAAGGGGAGTTAGTCTTATATAGAGTTCCTACCTAGTATGTATTAGTATATACTAGAATAGGTAGGCTTACTTTAAGAATGTAGAGAACTTAACAGTAAAGGGTATATTAAGAATATGGAAACTGCCTGGACTAAAGCTAATGCTAAGAAGTTTAAGCTTAACTAGATGCCCATTACATTAAGGACTAGTAAAGTGCAGTTTATAAAAGCTACTATTATATAAGGAGCCTCTTAAGCAACATTAAGTCACTTAATTATTATATTAAACTTAATCGCAATTCTACTAAATACTAAGAGATTGGAGATTCCTAGGCTTAAGAGCTAGTAGGCTGTTATATAGATAAATCTGGATGCTTTTCCCCTAGTTTTAACTCCTACTAGCAAACCTATTTCTAATACTCCTCTATATAAGTTTCCAGCCTATATATAGCTGCAGGTAGAAGCGCTCTTTTAAATACTTTAGTTAGGAAACTTTTATAGGACAACCCTTAAGTAAGAAGAGAGCAACAGTTAATCCTAGATCCTTTATTAAATAATAAATATAAAGTATTTTAGGAAAGACACAGAACTTATATTGCTAAGGCTGTTTATAAGAGCTTTGGAGAGCTAAAGGAATTTAAGCGAAAGGTATTTAGGGTAAAGTCTTACTTTTTAGCAAAAGAATAAGGGTGTAAGCGTCCTATAGATGACCTAGAATATCCTAAAGACTTGGTTTTAGATCTAGAATATAAAAATAACCTAACTAATATAACTTCTAGCACTCCCCTGTTAACTAATTATGGTTCTAAAGGCTATTCTAAAGGCGAGGCTGGGGCTGTTACGCCTTAGGGCGCTAGGACTGCTGCGCTAAACCTTGGTCCTAATATCTTTAATAATAAGGTAGCGCCTATGGAAATTGACTGGGAGCTAAAGGATATAAGTAAGCTTAAAGAAGATGGCTTCTAAAATGCTGCTTCTAAACATTTACTAGCATTTGTTAATGCTCTAGAGAATACCAATAAGCTAGCAGTATTATACCGCCTAACGCCTTTACTAATTTTAAAAAAGGGTACTGCTTTAGAAGAATAGATAATTAATTCTAGTGTTCTTTAACCTCTTATATAGAAGATAATATAAGCAGAAATAAATACTGTCTGTAAAAAGGTGTCTTTAAAACTTTAGGTTAGTGTTGTTAATATATAGGATAATATAAATGCAGAGCTTGAGGTGGAAGGCGTAGATAATATAGACGAAAATGGAGGCGATAATTAAAGAAGGGGGGTAGGCAGCTTTGGAGGAGTTAAAGGAGTACTAGGTATTAGGTTGTTTTTTCTTCTATTCTTAAGCATTTCTTACCTACTAAATGGGGTCTATAAAGAAATGTTAGGGGATAACGTTTTAGGTAAGGGTAGTAATATAGTGGTATAAAACGCTCCTTAGTTATTTTGGTTTATTTCTTATTATATATAGGGGGCTTAGGGTTATATATATTACAGAAAGAACCTAGGCTTTAACCTTATCATAAAAAAAATCTAACTTACCCTCTAGTTATTCTTCTACCTCCCTAGTATGACTTATCTAGTCCTATTCCTCTTATAATGCTCAATTAAGTATTATCTTTTAGTATTAGGCTTTGCCCTTCCACACTAGCTCTCTATTATTTACTACTATAATTAGATTAGTGTTTATATATTACCTTCCCTTTTAAAAAGCAGCTAGATCTAATTAACCTATAGCTTTGCCTACAAGCTTATTAAAATATTAGATACTTAGTTTAACTTTAATAATATTCTTAATGAGATTCTTAAATCTACTCCTCTTCCTTAGCTTCTACCACAGCCCCTACTACTTCCTCTACTACCTCTATAGTGGCCTCTGCAATAGCCTCTGCAACTACTATCCTCTATACTGGCGTTGTCTGGCCGCTTATCTTACCCCTTACGCTCTTACTAAGTAGCCAGCTCTAAAGATATGTAGGATATTCCTTCTTAGATAAGGAGAATCTTAAATACGGCGGGCCTGCTAGCGGGCTTAGGTATATTATATCATATTAACACTGGCGTTTTACTGTTAATTATGCTTCTAGAGCCACTGCTACTACCACTACTACCACTATTACTCCTCTCTCTGGCTCTGCGCCAACTCCTACTACTGCTACTACTGGCCTCCCGTCCCCTACGTAGCATTAACTTAACTTAATAAATGCTACTGCCGTTAATGCCGCCGCTGGATAGTTTAGTTATTAGGGCCAGGCTTTATAGAATAGCCTAGAGTCTTGCTATTATAAGGGGCTTACGCCTGTATAATAAATGGTCTATATAGCGAGCTAGCCCCAGCGGCTTATGCCTAGTGTACTGCGTAGGGGTTAGTGTATAGTATATTATTTAGCCTTTTATACTAATATAAGTCTTAGGCATATGTGTAGTGAGTGCCGCTTAGCTAACCAAGTGTGCGCCTTGCCTGTGTGGGCTCCTAAGCCTTACCTAAGCTGTGCTAACTATAGAAAAGTTAGGGTAGGTGGAGTAGTAGGTAGTGAGATAGGCGGGAAAAAGGGTAGAAGTGGTGGAAGGGGTAGAGCCTTTAGTGTTGTTGCTGCTTCCGTATAGATATCTTAAATTTAGAGCTCTGCTTACCTACTATATATTTTAACGTTTTTGCATAATATAGTTAAAGGGGGAATAGAAGTACAACTCTAGAAAGCTTAAATGTAGGGCTTTACTCCACACGCTTAAGAACTTTTAAGTCTGGCTGTATGGAGTACAATTTATAGTTAAAATAGATGCTAATACCCTGGTATCCTAGTTTAATAGGTTAACAACAGATCTGCCTGGATCACTAATAACTTATTAGTTAGCGTGGATTTAGTTATAGGACTTTGATGTGTAATATGCACCTAGAAAGAAGAATAGTATAGTAGATAGCTTGTCCCAGCGACCCGTATAAAAAGGAGAGCTAAAAGATAAGCCTAAGAAGGACCTAGAAGACTTTATAGATTTAGAACTTAGGTGTATTGCATATATAATAAACTGGACAGTGCTGCGAAATAAGGATCTGAATGTTAGCCTACTTAATAATATATACTCTAAAGAATACCAGAAGATTATGCAATAGTTATTAATGCTCTAAAGACCTTAAGAAATGAACATAAAAGAGTTTAAAAGCTTTAAACGCAAGGTAGTTAAATTTAAGATTAAGGAGCGACTCTTATTTAGAAGAATGTACCATTATAAAGAGTAAATGGCGAGGAATACTAGAAGGAAGTAGTGCGATAGATATATAACAAAAATAGATACTATGGGAAGGAAGGAATGTACACAAAGGTGTTACTATAATATTAGTAGCCCAGACTCTATAAAATAGTTAAGAAATATATAGGACAATATCCTAAGTGCTAGAAGAATTTACCTAAGCAAGAGGAGGAAGCTTTATATCTAACTTATTAAACAGCTACCCTTTAAAAGCAGGCCTTAATAGATATTATTTATACGCTAAAGGCCAAATTAGGAAAGTAGTATCTGGTAATAGCTAGAGAGTACCTTTTAGGCTAGCTAGAGGCAAGAGCTCTAATAAATATAACATCTAAAGTAGTAGCGAAATTTCTGTGGGAAGAGGTTATTTAAGATAGGGAGTATTTAGACAACTCTTTGTTGATAGAGGACTAGAGAATAAGGATATAGTTGCTATTCTCGTAGAAACATATAGGATTTATTAAGTAGTTATATTAGCCTACTATCTATAAGGATAAGGCCTAGTTAAGAGAGGACATTAGCCTCTAGTAGCAGTATTAGTGAAGTATAAAGGCGACTGGGTACAGAATCTAATAAAAGCGCTTTGGGCTGACTAAACAACGGTTAAGGCAACAATGGGAATAACACTAGCTTAAATGCTCTGTGGATAAGAACATATACCCCCAATTAAGCTCTGCCTTTCTATATAGTAGACACTCCTATAGAATAAGGTGAAGATAATAGAAGAGTTAATTATTCTAAAAATGAAATAGTTTAAGCAATAAGAGATAAATAACAAAGAAGCTTAGGAGAGGGTGCGCCACTATTATCTAGCTAATAAAGAATACCTATAAGGGCAAGCTTAAGTCTAGAGGGCTTATGCTGGTATAGAATGCAAAGAAGGTAAAAAATATATCATAATGGCAAAAGCTATAGCTAAAATAGTAGGGTCCCTTCTGGATTAAAATGGTATCAGAAAAAGGGTTTTATAAACTTAATAGTACTAAAATAAGAGGCACTCTATATGGGAATAGGTTAAAACGGTTCCTTATATAAAATTTTAAGGAAGTTAGACTAGAAGGCTATATAAATAAAAGCAATGTAATATAGAAGAGGTCCCTATAGAAGAAGAGGCACCCAAAGAGGAGTCCGTAGTATAGGTAGAGAAAAGGTAATCTCTGGGAAGAATTAGCCGAGTTCTTATCTATAAAAGTCCTCCTACCCTCTTATTTAAGCAACTTAATTACTACTACTTATTAAAAGAGTTCCTTTAAGCTTTCTAAAAGACAAACAGCCAGTTTCCTGCTACACCAGTATGGCACTATACTACTTTATTAGTATAAGGATTGTATAAGCCAAACCTAATTAAAAAGGAAAGAAGTAAGAGAGGAAGCCTTTATAAACGGTAATTAACTAAGATTATATTATAGTTACAGTTGGTTCTACCTATCCTTTATATACATTCCTCCCTTTTAATTATATTATAATTTTATTACGTCTTAAGGATTATAGCTTTACTAAGAGACAGTCTTCTATAAAGATCCTTCTATAGGCAAGCTATTACTTAGGACACCTATTACTACAAGCAGCAACTCTTTTTTCTTCTTCTTTTTATCTCTATAATGAACACGCAAAGTAACTACAAGTAAGGCTTATCTAGGGAACACTCGGCACTATAATAGTTGATATTTTTAGAGACTGAGAGTCTTCTACCACACTTTCACCTCACCTCACTGCTATAAGCAATTAGGAAAAGAGTTTACTTCTTTAAAGCTAGTTTTAAATCCTTAGTCTTAACAACTGCTCTTATAGAGAATAACTTTATATATAGTCTTCTTCCTTTTATCCTTGTTACCAGTAACTATCTCTTATAAGTATTTTATATTTTCACGCTCTATAATTTTTAATTTAGTATTTTTATTTCCTTTTAAGTTAAGAGAAGAGCTACTTACTTTAAGAAACCTTGGTTAAGCATATTAGAGGTTAAAGTTAAGCATTATTTAATTCTTGGTTACTTTTTTAAAAAATTTAGTACTAACTAATGTTATTGTTATGGAAAAGTCTTGGTAAGGGAAATCTAACTAATTAGATAACTTTAACTGCTGGTTAAAGTTCCTTAACATATTAACAATTTATATAATGGTCTTTTTTAATTTACCTTTTTCTAGAAAATACCACAAGGCCTTTATTTTGATTTCTTGTCATTTTATCTTATTTAGTTATACGCGCCTATTTACTTTTCTCTCACGTTAAAAAGACACTGTTATAACTCTTATCTTAAAATACCACCTATACGCCCATTACGCACACGAAATATTACTATAAAAATGTTTGGAACTATAGAACTCCGCTTAAAAGGAAAGCCGCCGCCTCTACCTCCCACGCCTCTGCCTCCCACGCCTCTGTCTTTTATACCTCTACCTCCTACTATCTAGTCAATGGCCCTTACATACCAAGGAAAGGCGTAGACAATGGAGGTTATCCTTAGGGCCGCCTAAAGCCACCTAGTTGATTAACGCATAAATATCTATTATAGTTTAATATAGGCTATTATAAACCAGGAGTATAATGTGGTTAAGGCTATAAAAAATACAATGGTTAAGATTAAGAAGGATAATAAGCTTAAGGGAAATTTAGGAAATAAAGATTAGGAAAACACCTTTATAGATATTAGAAAGCTCTTTAAGATTACCTATAAGATTAATAAGATTAAGGCGGTACGAAATATAATTAAAAAGAAGTGGGGAAAGGAACTTTTAGAAGGTCCCTATAAGCTCTTCTATATATATTACACACTAAAAAGCATCCGTATCTTTATTAATTAGGTAAAAAGAAGTTAGATCTCTAGGAAGGATGCGTTAGAAATAATTAATAATGCAATACTAAGCTGCCTAGAACTCTTAAAGGCTAAAATCTTAAGGACTTTATACCTAACACCCTTAGACTTTCTTACCGCCTATAAATTTAGATTGGTAGTTAATAAGGAGTTAATTAAGAAATGGAAGCTTATTTATTATTTAAGCCAGGGCTATAAGCTTTTAGTACTAGCCTTAACTATTAAAATTAAAGAGAAATCTGCACTAGAGCCAGTTACTCCAGTACCTCTACTATTACCTTTTAAGGAGGTTAAAGGCTTAAACGCAAGGATACTGCGTAGCTTATTTCTATTTAGAGGCAAGGTACCTAAAGCGTAAGGAGAAGACTCCAAATCTAATAAATCTACGTCTTTAGAGGACGACCTTGTCGCTAGCTCCCCATAGAAACACAAGGCTAAGAAAGCTTCCAAGAAATCCCTAAGAAAGAAGCTGAAGATAGGACCTACGGAACCTCTAGCTTCTAGTAGAGCTAATAGGCGAAAGGGAAAAGTAACAATAATTGCTAAAGAAGAGGTAATTATTAGGAAAGTACGGCCGAAGCAGAAAATAAAATGCTTATATTATTTTAAAACACCAGCTGAATTAATTAAGGCCTTTAATTCTAAGAAAGAGCTAAAAGACGGTATCTTTTCTATCTTATACTAATTTATTATAGCCTAGTAGGGAAATGGAACAGAAGTCCGCACGTTATACTAGATACATCTTTAGAAAATAGTAGGGTTATTAGGATTAGATACTAGCGTTTTTTCTACTAATTTATATTTACAAATCCACTTAGTCTCTAAGAATTATAATATTATTAACATTCTCTAGATGGCTAAAAGCTCCTATTTCTAGTTTAAAAAGAATAGTTGCTTAGAGTATATAAACAATAACCTTAAAATTTACGCTTATTCTGCTATATAGCCTAGCAATTATCTAGTAGACTATATGGGATTAAGAAAGCTTATATTAGGCTTAAAAGGGGAACTTAAATAGGACCTGCTTAGAATCCACTACGCTAATTTATTTAAGTAGTAGGAAGACATTAGAATTCTAGGCATTTTTAAGGAAGAGTTTAATATATACACGCACTATTTGCGAAAGACTACTAGGGAAGAAAAAGATAGTATCCTTTAGACTATATATTATTCCTTGCTATAATAGGTGGTTTATATAGATCTGGAGCACTATAGACACACTATGGCTTTACGCACTAATAATGCTACTTATTTTATTGTATATCTAAGCTATACGCTCTAGTTTCTTAATGGCCATCTTCCTAAAAAATAAAACTTGGAAATTAATCTTCTTTAGGTACGCAAAGGAGGGCCAAATTCTAGAGATAGCTGGCTTTATTCTTATGTTTCCTTAGTTAAGGAGGGGAGTTAGTCTTATACAGAACTCCTACCTAGAATGCATTAGTATATACTAAAATGGGTAAATTTGCTTTAAGAGCGTAGAGAACTTAATAGTAGGGGGTATATTAAGAATATGGAGATGGCCTAGACTAAGGCTAATACTAAGAAGTTTAAGCTTAACTAGATGCCCATTGCGTTAAAAACTAGAAAAGTATGGTTTAAAAAAGCTACTGTTATATAAGGAGCATCTTAAGCAACATTAAGCCGCTTAATTATTACTTTAAACTTAATTACAATCCTGTTAAATACTAGGAAATTAGAAATCCCTAGGCTTAAGAGCTAGTAGGAGGTTATATGGATAAATTTAACTAGTTTTCCCCTGGTATTAACTCCTACTAGCGAACCTATTACTAGTATTCCTCTATATAAATTCCCGGCTTATATATAACTGCAGGCAAAGAGTGCCCTTTTAAATGCTTTAGTTGGAAGACTTTTATAGGATAATCCTTAAGTAAGGGCAGAATAGTAGATAATCCTAGATCCTACCTTAAATAATAAATATAAAGCATTTTGGGAAAGACATAGGGTATATATTACTAAGGCTATTTGTAACAGTTTTAAAGAGCTTAAGGGATTTAAATAAGAGGTATTTAGGGCGAAGTTTTACTTTTTGGTAAAGGAATAAGGCTATAAGCGTCCTATAGATAACTTAGAATACCTTAAAGACCTAAGTTTAGATCTAAAAAATAAGGGTATAACTTCTAGCGTTCCTCTGTTAACTAAGTATGGTTCTAAAGGCTATACTAAAGGCAAGGATGGGGCTATTACGCCTTAAGATACTGGGATTACTACTCTAAACCTTAGTCCTAATATCTTTAATAACAAAGTAGTACCTATAGAGATTGACCGTAAACTAAAGGATCTAGGTAAGCCTAAGGGAGATAGCCTCTAGGATACTGCCCCTAAATAATTATTAATAGTTATTAGTACCTTAGAAGATACTAATAAACTAGCAGCATTATACCGCCTAACGCCTTTACCAATTTCAGAAAGGGGTGCTACTTTAAAAGAGTAGGCAATTGACTCCAGTATTCTACAATCTCCTTTATAGAAGAAAGTGCAAGCAGAAATATATACTATCTAAAAAAGAGTGTCTTTAAACCTCTAAGCTAGAGATATTAATATATAGGATAATAGGAGTGTAAAACTTAAAGCAGAAGGTGTAGTAGATAAGGATAATATAGAAGAATTAGAGGCAATGATTAAGGAGGGAGTATAGGCAGCTTTAGATAAGTTAAAGGAGTATTAGGCGTTAGGGTGTCTTCTTTTTTAGGGTATTTATTACCCACTTTAGGAGATGCAAGGAAATGTTAGGGGATAACGTTTTTAGGTAAGGAGGTAATATAATAGTGTTAAATGCCCCTTAGTTATTTTAGTTTGTTTTCTTATTATATATATAAGACTTAGGGTTATATATATCTTAAAAGGAGCTTAGGTTTTAACCTTACCTTACCTTAATACAACTTCTCCTCTACCCTCTATTAATTAACGACTTCTTTAGTATAACTTAAGTTATTCCGTTCTTTTATTTACAATACTTAATTAAGTATTATCTTTTAATATTAGGCTTTGCCCTTCTATACTGCTTATAACGGCGGTAATATTAATCTGGTTATAAAGCCAAAGCTCCCTATATACCACTATATATATATTAAATAGCTTATTAGTAATAGGGCTTAGTGGAACATATAGGGTGCAAAAATATTATTAGAATAGCAATAACTTACCTTCCCTTTATAACCGCAATAATAACTAAAACCTCTTTCTCTTCCTTATATCCAGTGTATTCTAAATGTATTATATATTTAGGCTTTGTAAGCTTAATGGGCTATATCTTATAGGCAATAGCACCTAAGTATTATATAGAGGAGACTAGCGTGGGGGTAGGCTTAAAGAGAGTTGCAGTTGTATAGTAGATATAGTAGCAACTGATATAGCCTAACTGGTGGTAGTGGTAGATATAGCAGTATTAAACAGGGAGTTAATTAATAAAGTTTAACTCTGGCTTAGCGTTAAATTAATACTAGAAATCCTAAATATCGTATCTACACCCTGTAAAGAAGGGTGTAGTATATAATTATATTTAAGACTGGCCGCATACAGCTCCTACTATAGACTTTTAGATAGTAGATCTACATACTCCCATTTATTTATATAGTTATTAAGGTGTTTATATGTAGTAATTAGGTGGAATTAATATGCTATTTAATATAGCATAGTATATAGAACGGTAATAGTGTAATATATTGGAAATAGAGCAGATTTACTAATAGCTATAGGTACTGCTAATGTCTAAGCCTATATCTAAAGTCTCTTAAGAATATAATTCTTTTTGGCATCTAGATTTGCCCCCTTCTTATTATATATTTTATATTTAGGCATTCTTAACTAAAGGGAGTTATTACAGTGACTACAGCAGGAGTCTTTATTGGTATTGGCAGCAATTAAAGCGTTAGGCTTAGCGAAATACGTATATAGTGTTTCCTTAATATACTTATAATCATTATATAGCTAAAAAAACTTATCTCTTATCTCTATACGCTTCTGCTTGTCTTCCTTTTTACCTCCTTACTTTAACTAGATAGTATTGCTGGCTAATAAGTTGTCTAAGTTTATAGAATTAACTAACAGTGATTAGGATCCGTGTAATAATAATAGCTAAGAGGTAGAGAAAGGGTAAGATAATAGTATACAAGACTATTACTATTAGCGAGAATTTAAACAGTGTACTGCCTTTAACTTTAGCTATAGAAGTAGGTCTTATTCGCTAAAGCACCAGTATTTAAATAGAAAGATTACTTTAGCCCTTCTACTATCGCGACCAGCTTAACCACCACGCTATAGAAGAAAAGAGAAATGTTATTTAGGCGCCGGTATTATATATATAACCACTCTATGGATATTTGGAAGATTAACACTAATCCTAATAGCCTCTATAGCAAAAATAATTTAAAATTTAAAAGATTTTACTAGTTTCCTAAACTTATCTAGTATTAACTTTTTACTAAATAATAAGGTTGTTTAATAGAATACAGCTATAATTAAGTGGGTAATATTCTTAGTATATTAAGCTAGATATAGCTGCTATAGGTACTTAAACATGCTTCTATACGCCTCTATAGCTTAGACTCTAGTGTTAAAGAATATAATAGTCTTTAAAATCTTATATAGAGTAGCTAAGCAGCTCCCTCCCTAAAAGACAGTAGGATTAATATATATTTTAATAGTTAGAGGATTAATAGCCTTATTAAGAAGGAAGCGGAGCGAGGTATATTTAGCAATTATATCCTTTAGTATCTAGCTAAGATAAAAGACAAGCTCTTTATAGGAAATAGAAGTCTATTTAAGGTATATATTAGTGTTGTTAAAGCCTAAGGACTTCTTTACCATTTCTAATATTTCTAAATTAAAAGTTATAGAATAGGCAAACCACAGAACTAAGCTTCTAATTAGATTGTATATATAGCGTAGCTACACATACTTAGGGCAAAACTTCTTGCCCTATTATATAATAAGATAAGCTTTATTAACAGCAACTAAGGCCAATTACTTCTTAAACTTAGGGTCTTTAAGCAGATCTTAGAAAGATAGTATACTAGCAAGCTTAGAACTAATAAAGATATAGATATATAGGCCGGCTCTTACATTCTTAAGCGCTTTATCTATATCCTTAATGTCAGCGTTAAGGAGTAGCATATTACCACCAATCTAATTAACCTTTTAAACTTGCTCTTTTGCAATCTCATTTAGAGGAAGAAATATTAGCAATATAGTATTTTTATAAAGGATTGAAATTACTTATATAATAAGGCTTTTACCAAAGCTAGTTTATACAATAAAGATAATATTAATGCGATTATAGATCAGCCTTTAAATACAGGTTACCTACTTATTTTTTACATAGAATTTGTCGCCGTATAGCAGTAATATAGTACCCTAAATTACATTATCTTATGCTTAAGTTGTTATATTAGGCTTTTTCTTATCTTGGATTTTTCTCTAAGCCCTAGCTACCTATATCTTTAATATATCCTAACTAGCCAAGCTAGTAGAGGGTTAAGGTATATCCTAGCTAGCCAAGCTAGTAGAGAGTTAAGATATTTATAGATCTATCTATAGTAACTAAGGAGCTTTGCCATCTGCTACCAGTAATTAAGATACCTTATTATTAGTATATTGCTTTTTAAAGACGTTTACTGCACTAATAGTATTATCCACTACCTCGCTAGCAGTATAAGGATAGTTAGGTACTATACTAGGCACATATCTAACTTTTAGCTTCCTTATTAAGGCCTTTAAGCATTTCTTTATACTAAACGGCACTATATAGCTTATTAGTAAACATAGAGTTAGTAGGGGGTTCATAGGTTAATATTTAGGTAGTATAGGTAGCGGAGGAGCAATAAAGCAGGTAATAAGGCACAGAATAAATCTAGATGCAATATATTAGCTATTTAGGTGTTTATCTACTATAAATATTAATATAAAAGGTTAAACGTTAATGATGGTTAATAGCTCTGGCTGAATATTTACTGTTATAGCGGTAATATTTAAGGCGAAATTTAAGGCGCAACGTAGCAGTAACCACTAGGCCGTTTATAATAATTTTGGCAGCGTTAGAATCGCCTTATAAAGCTCTAAAACATAACGTTAGCTAATTATCTATAAAGGCGTTAGTTTATTATTAATTAATAGCAGTAGAGTTTTAAGCAGAACTTTAAAGGGGAGACCCGCTTATTTAAGGTAAAATATAGTAGTAACCACTAGGCCATTCGCAATAATTTTGGCAGCATTAAAATCGCCTTATAAAGCTCTAGAATATAACATTAGCTAATTATTTATAAAGGCGTTAGTTCATTGTTAATTAATAGCTGAAAAATTGGTATAGCGCGTAAGTTTATATAAGAATTATATACAAATCAGCGCGAGGGACTAATAAATTTCCAAACTATATACCAGACTTATCTTGTTCCTAGACCTTCTTACCAAGGCTTACCTTACCAAGACGCTAACGCTTTTAGTAAGACCTTTATTAGAAGGTCTAGTATATAGTTCAGATTTTTATTAGTCCCTTATAGGGTATTTAGGCCTATATACACCTACTTTAAGCCAAATTATCTCAACTTCTATAGCTCCCTAAGCTATTCCTAATAGCTAGAATTACCAAATTAAACCTAGCGAAGAAGACTATATTGCCTAATTTACCTAATTCCAATTCGTTATCTCATCGTCGCGCCCAACGCCCCCAAGTCATAGCAGCCGCACCTCTCCTATAACCACTGCCGCCCTCTTTCTACCACAGCTAGAGTACCTAAACCGATAAGCCAGCCTTAAATAACAATCAAGAACTATAAGTCTTTTATTCAGAACGTAAAAGAGTTAATTTAATATTAGAACAGCTGCATAAGCACCACTAGGGTATTGCAACTTTTATTAAGCATTATATAACCGCTTCCAGCCCTTCTAATTATAATACACCAGAGCAATATGCAAATAGGCTATAAAAGGCAATATTTAAAGAGCTAGAAGTTAAGAAACGGCTTATAGTATATAGTAATCACCAGCTAGGAAGGCTCTATTAAAAACCTCTATATAAGCAAATAGAGCAAGAGTTGGAGGATTTTATACACCCAAGAGAAGAGAACGGAGTTATTATTCCTAGTAGGCTTAGATAATTTAACGCCAAAGAACCAGTTAAAAAGCTTAAGCTTAATACAATTACTGCCAATATATAGCGCCTTGCTTCAACGCTATAGAGCTTCCTTATAGCTTTAGTTCAGTAAAGGCCATATGCCAATTCTTATAATATCACACCTTACTATAATAAGCTCTTTATAGTATGCGTAATCCTAATAAATATATAAGCCCCTTAAGCTAGCTACCAGTTCCATGCTGCTTTAGGGGTTTATTTATATAATATAGGTGTTAAATAAAGGTGTATTGCGCTTCTTTATAAGTTGGGAGTTATAATATCATATACTAGTCTTGCCAAAATACAAAAGGAACTAGAGGAAGTTGGTAGGGTATATACTTCCACACTTAAGGGTTTAGATAAAACGCCTCCATCACTACAAGCGGAGGGTATAGTTAAGGTATCTCAGCTATAGATCGCGCACTTAAGGCGTCTCGGCCATTGCTAGTATAATAAATAGTAACTTTCTTGTAGCGCATAATTAAGGCAACTGCTTTAAAGAACCGGAACCAGCTAACGGTTGTATATAATAACTTTAACTGGAATAAAAGGGTTTAATATAAGACTACATTAAACACCAATAAGCACCTCTCTGCTACTACTTCTAAGCTTATACTTAACCCCAAGTTTCCATATAACAGTCTTCGCACTTCTATGCTTAAACCTACGGAACAGCTTACTTATAGCGTGATCTTTAATCATCCTAGCAACCAGGTAGATAGCTATATAGAACAGTGCCAGTTATATTAGATTGCTAAGGCCATTGCGTATACAATACCAAAAGTCAAAGAGCTTAATATTGCCGCAGACTTTTGGCCCAGTATGCCTATTATAGATCGTCTCCCTCCACAAAAGCTACGCCACTTTATATTAGATCTAATTCTAGAGAATAAGGGCACTCTAAAGGGCATATATAGTGTTCTTAGGAATATATTTAGTGGCGATAACAGCGAATACGGGTTTTAAGAGGGCCAGCTAGGGTATAAGGATGGATCCTTTAACAATAGTAAATTAGTCTTAATTAATAGCGATTAAAAGACCATAGGCCTTCTCTAATTTGTACAGCAAGAGCGCTATCTTAAAGAGCTTCACTATAAACGGCTAAAATGGTTTCTTCCTATGGCTGGATTGTTCCATTGGCGAACTAACTATATGGATATAATACACGACATTTACCACGGACCATCCAACTGCTTTAAATCATTGGATTACAGCAAGGTCCACCTTAGCGCGTATTAGGGTTATAGGACGCCGTTCCATCATAAAGAGGAGGTCGTAATTAAGTCCTTTAACGCCTAAATTACTGCCTGCTTCCTTAGTCTTCTTTCTTAAAATATCAAAGACTAGGGTAATAAGGGGGTTAATAATTAGATTACCAGACAAGATATTAAAAGAGGTAATAAAACGGCAGCAGTAAGAGTAAGATTCCTTACTACCTTACAGCGCATTTAAGAGGAGTTTTTCTTGCCTAGCCAACGGTCCTGTGGTAATAAACTAGTTAATAAGGTGTTCTAAAACCACGTTCGATTTATATAAGATATGGAGGTCTACCTTACATTAAAGTTTGCTATTAAGCACGCTAATATTAGGCTTATTAAACGGGTAATTATTTGCTGCTGTCTTCTCTTTACTAGCAGTGCAAAGAGTCAATATATATAGTTAGCTTTATACCTTACTAGATTGCTCGCAACTAAAGCTGTGGATTAAGTCCTCCAAAGATCATTACTTGCCAGCATATTGGTTAATTATAGAGGCCAGCAAGATAGTTGGTTTGAGATAGATTGACTTAATAAACATCACAATCTTATTCTTAAGCTTCTTCTTCAAGGCCAACGGCGAACTAGTTCAAATGTAACTAAGTTATTTACTTAAGTATCACTTACCGCTAGTTACTGCCTAGAGCTGCGGTATGCTATAGAGGACGCGTTTAGCCAGTTTAACAGCATATATTACACGCCAGCTGATATAGCTACTAATGTATATCATCTTATACTTAAGCTGTTAACTACTATTATAAGGCGGCCTAGCAGACGAAAGAGTCACCTTAGCTATAAGGATATTGTTAATATTGGAACTTAGAGGCTCTCTAGGGGTTTAAAGGAAGAACAGCCTATAAAGCTACCTTCTAAATCAACCTTATTACAATTAGAACCTTCTAGAGCTAAAAAGCAAAGAATCCCAAAGTAACCAGCTTATTACGACTTACTTATTAATGGCTTTAATGCAAAGCTACAAGGGCGTATTACTATAGTAGAAGGCCTTAATAATATTAACATAGATAAGCCTAAGACAACACCAATTAATACCTTACTTAATAAAGCTGCACTTAATACCTAATCTTATAGACTTCCTATCTAGTTCTAGTGTTCTGTTTAATTAGTGAGTTAACTATCTACTTATAAGGTATAATACTAATTAATATATAACTATTTAACTTTTCCATTACGGCGGAGCCTCTGTTTCGGTTACTTAGGGAAGGCATAGTGTTTTACTAGGGACCAGAGCAGTTACAAGCAATAGTAACTTTAAAGACAGCTATTACTACAGCGCCAGTGCTAATCCAAATTGACTATTCGCCTGGGGCAGGAGAAATTATATTAATAGTAGACTTAAGCGGTGCTAGATAGGGAGCAACGTTAAACCAACTTAACAAAGAAGACAGACGCCACCTGTATAGGTTTAAGAGCGGAATATAGTTAAAGGGAGAACAAAAGTATAACTCTAGAAAGCTTGGGTGTAGAGCTCTACTTTATATAATTAAGAAGTTTTAAGTCTAGCTATACGGAGCGCAATTTACAGTTAAAGCATATGCTAATACCCTAGTGGCCCAGCTTAATAGGTTAGCAATAGATCTACCAGGATCGCTAATAACCCGTTAATTAGCATAGATTTAGCTATAGGATTTCAATGTGCGATATATACCCAGAAAGAAGAATAGCGTAGCAGATGGTTTATCCCAGCAACCTATACAAGAAAGAGAACTAAAGGATAAGCCTAAGGAAGACCTAGAAGACTTTATAGATTAAGAGCTTAGGTATATTACATATGCGATAAATTCAACAATACTGTAAAACAAAGATCTAAACGTTAGCCTGCTTAATGACACGTGCTCTAAAGAATACCAGAAGATTGTGTAATAGCTATTAAACATTCCAAAAACCTTAAGAAATGACCGCAAAGGAGTTTAAAAGCTTTAAGCGCAAGGCAATTAAATTTAAGATTAAGAATTAGCTCCTGTTTAGATGAATAAGCAAGAATATACTATTACAAAGAGTAGTGGATGGTGAGGAATACTAGAAGAAAGTAGTGTAAAAGATATATAATAAGAACGGGCACTAAGGGAAGGAAGAAACATCACAAAGGTATTAGCACAATATTGGTGGCCCAGACTCTATAAAACGGTTAAGAAACATATAAAAGAGTGTCTTAAGTGCTAGAAGTACTTACCTAGGCAAGAGGAGGAGGCTTTATATCCAACCTAAACAGCCGCCCTTTGGGAACAGGTCTTAATAGATATTATATATATGCTAACGGCCAAATCAGGGAAGCAGTATCTAGTGGTAGCTAGAAAGTACCTTTTAGGCTAGCTGGAAGCAAGAGCTTTAACAAATGCAATATCTAAAGTGGTAGCAAAATTCCTATAGGAAGAGGTTATCTGTAGATAGGGGGTGTTTGGATAACTCTCTATTAATAGAGGACCGGAGAATAAGGATATAGTAACCGCTCTTACGGAAGCATATAGAATTTATTAAGTAGTTGTATTAGCCTATTATCTACAAGGACAAGGCCTAATTAAAAGAGGACATTAACCTCTAATAGTAGCGTTAGTGAAGTATGGAGGCGACTAGGTGCAGAATCTAATAAAAGCGCTTTAGGCTGACTGAATAACGGTTAAGGGGATAACAGGAATAACGCTGGTGTAAATGCTCTGTAGACAAGAATAGGTGCTCCTGATTGACCTTTACTTCCCTATATAGTAGACGCTTCTATGGAATAAGGTGAGGATAATAGAGGAACTAATTATTTTAAGAATAAAATAGTTTAAATAATAAGAAATAAATAATGAAGAAGCTTAGGAGAGAGTATACCACTATTATTTAGCTAATAAAGAATACTTTAATAAGATAAAGAATACCTATAAAAGTGAGCTTAAGCCTAGAGAGCTTATACTAGTATAGGATGCAAAGAAGGCAAAGGATATATTATAATGGTAAAAGCTACAGCTAAAATGGTAGGGCCCCTTCCAGATTAAAAGGTTATTAGAAAAAGGGTTCTATAAAATTAAGGACCTTAATGGCACTGAAATAGGAGGCACCCTATATAGGAATTAGTTGAAACGGTTTCGTATATAAGATTCTAAGGGGATTAGACCAGAAGACTGTATAAATAAAAGTAACTATAATATGGAAGAAGTCTTTATAGAAGAAAAAGCACTTAAAGAGAGGGCTGTGGTATAAGCAGAGAAATTGATAACTAAACTACCGTTATAATAGATATGGGCGTAGAAGCGAGTATAAGAACTAAACAAAGCCTTATAAAGGAGGAGGTTGATGCAAGAGGTAGTAATAACTAAGCCGTCAATATTTAATAGAAGTGAGTACGAACGCTTTAACTAGGGGATAGTTGAATTCTTAGGTAAGGGAGGGGGACTTACTCTATATCCTATAAAAAGCGAAGTTGGGCCAAACTTCGGTATAGTATAAAGTGATATTAGCTATTAGGAAAGGTGTTCTTTAGAAAGGATTAGCTAGGTTTTTGTCTATAAAGCCCTCCTACCCTCTTGTTTAAGCAACTTAATTGTTACTACTTATAAAAGAGTTTCTTTATACTTGTTCTTTGCATATATCCCTTTCTTTTAACTGCACTATAATCTTACCGCGTTTTGAGGATTATACAACCCTACTAAAAAGGTAGTCTTCTATAAAGATTCTTCTATAAATAGGCTGTTACTTAGGATACCTATTACTATAAGTAGCAACTCATTTACTTTCTTCTCTCTACCTCTATAACGAATACGTAAAGCAACTGTAAGGATTAGAGTCTTCTACTGCACTCCTACCTTATTCTACTGCTATAAGGAATTAGGAAAAGAGTTTAGCTCTTTAAAGCTGGTTTTAAATCCTTTATCTTAACAACTACTCTTATAAGGAATGACTGTATACGCGGTCTTTTTCCTTCTACCTTTATTACCAATAACTATCTCTTATAAGTATTTTACATTTTTAGGTTCTATAATTTTTAAATTAATATTTTTATTTCCTTTTAAGTTAAGAGAAGAGCTACTTTACTTTAAGAAGTCTTAGTTAAGTATACAGGAGGTTAAAGTTAAGCATTATTTAAGTCTTATTTATTCTTTTAAAAAATTATTAATATTAATATTATTGTTATATAAAAGTCTTGGCAAGGAAAATCTAACTAATTAGATAACTTTAATTAGTGGTTAAAGTTCCTTAACATCTTAAGATTTCACATAATGACCATTTTAATTCACCTTTTTGGCAAATACTATAAGATCTTTATTTTGACTTCCTATTATCCTATCTTATTTAATTATATACGCCTATTTACCTTTCTTCACGTTAAGAAGGCACTATTGTTACTCTTTTCTTAAATTGCCTATTGCGTACGCGGAATTTTACTGTAAAAATGCCTATAACCATGGAACTCTGCTTAAAAGGAAAGCCGCTGCCTCTGCCTCCTATATCTCTACCTCCTACTATTTGGTTAATAGCCCTTACATACTAAGGAAAGGCGTAGACAATAGAGGTTATTTTTAAAGCTGCCTAAAGCCACCCGGTTAATTAGCGCGTGAATATCTATTATGGTTTAATATAGGTCATTTTAAACTAGGAGCATAATATGGTTAAAGCTGTGAAAAATGCTATAATTAAGATTAAAAAGGATAGAGAGCTTAAAGGAAACTTAGAAAGTAAAGAGTAGGAAAATGCCTTTATAGATATTAGGAAGCTTTTTAAGATTACTTATAAGATTAATAAGATTAAGATGGTGCGGGATATAGTTAAGAAGGAGTAGGGAGAAGAGCTTTTGGAAGGTCCCTATAAGCTCTTCTACACATATTATATACTAAAAAGCATTTATATCCTTATTAATCAAGCTAAAAAGAGCAAGATTGCCAGAGAGGATGCGTTAAAGATAGTTAATAATGTAATGCTAAACCGCCTAGAACTCTTAAAGGCCGGGATCTTAAGGACTCTATACCTAATACCCTTAGATTTCCTTAATACTTATAAATTTGGACTAGAAGTTAATAAGGAGCTAGTTAAGAAATAAAAACTTACCTGTTATCTAAGCTAGGGCTATAAGCTTTTAGTACTAGCCTTAACCATTAAAGCTAAAGGAGAGGGATCTGCACTAGAGCTAGTTACTCTGGGACCTTTATTAGTACCTTTTAAAGAGGTTAAAGGCTTAAACGTAAAGATACTGTATAGTTTGTTTCTGTTTAGAGGCAAGGTTCCTAAAGCTAATAGAGAGGACTCTGAACCTAATAAATCTATATCTTTAGAGGATGTTTTTATTACTAGCTCCTTATAGAAACGTAAGGCCTAAAAAGCTTCTAAGAAATCTCCTAGAAAGAAGCTAAAAATAGGACCTATGGAACCTTTAGCTTTTAGTAAAGCTAATAGACAAAAGGGAAAGGTAGCTATAATTGCTAAAGCTAATGGAGAGATAATTGTTAGGAAACCACGGCCGAAACGAAAAATAAAATGCTTGTGCTATTTTAAAACGCTAGTTGAATTAATAAAGGCTCTTAATTTAAAGAAAGAACTAAAAAGCGGTGTCTCTTCTATCTTATAATAGTTTATTATAGCCTAGTAAGGAAATAGGACAGAAGTTTACGCGTTATGCTGGATATATCTTTAGAAAATAGTAGGATTGCTAGAACTAGATACCAGTGCTTCTTTTATAAATTTATATTTATGAATTTACTTAGTCTCTAAGAACTATAATGCTATTGATATTCTCCAAACAGCTAAAAGCTCTTATTTTTGGTTTAAAAGGGATAGTTGTTCTAAGCATACAAATAATAGTCTTGGGATTTACGCTTATTCTACTATATAACCTAGTGATTATTAAGTGGATTATATAGGGTTAAGAAAGCTTATATTAGGCTTAAAAGGGGAAATAGAATAGGACTTACTTAAAATCCACCAGGCCGATTTGTTTAAATAGTAGAAAGATACTAGGATTCTAGACATTTTTAAAGAGGAGTTCAATATATACGCACATTATTTACGTAAGACCGCTGGAGAGGAAAATAGCGATATCCTTTAGACTATATACCATTCTCTGCTATAGTAGGTAGTTTGGATGGATTTAAAGCACTACTAGTATATAGTGGCTTTACGCGCCAATGGGGCTACTCGTTTTATTGCATATCTAAGCTATACGCTCTAGTTCCTTAGTAGCCATCTCCCTAAAAAGCGGAACTTGGAAATTGACCTTCTCTAAGTGCGTAAAGGAGGGCTAAATTCTAAAGAAAGCTGGCTTTATTCTTATGTCTCCTTAATTAATAAGGGGAGTTAGTCTTACGCAGAGTTCCTACCTAGTATACATTAGTATATACCGGAATAGGTAGGCTTACTTTAAGAACATAGGGAACTTAATAGTAGAGGGCGTATTAAGAATATAGAAACTGCCTGGACTAAAGCTAATACTAAGAAGTTTAAGCTTAACTAGATGCCTATTATATTAAGGACTGGTAAAGTATAATTTATAAAAGCTACTGTTGTATAAGGAGCCTCTTAAGCAATATTAAGTCGCTTAATTATTATACCAGACTTAATCACAATCCTATTAAATACTAAGAGATTGGAGATCCCTAGGCTTGAGAGCTAGTAGGCCATTACATAGATAAATCTAGACGCTTTTCCCCCGGTTTTAACTCCTACTAGCGAACCTATTTCTAATACTCCTCTATATAAGTTTCCAGCCTATATACAGCTGTAGGCAAAGAGCGCTCTTTTAAATGCTTTAGTTAGGAAACTTTTATAAGACGACCCTTAAGTAAGAAGAAAGTAACAGTTAATCCTAGATCCTTTATTAAATAATAAATATAAAGTATTTTGGGAAAGACATAGGACTTATATTGCTAAGGCTGTTTGTAAGAGCTTTAGAGAGCTAGAGGAATTTAAGCGGGAGGTATTTGGGGTAAAGTCTTACTTTTTGGCAAAAGAATAAGGGCGTAAGCGTCCTGTAGATAACCTAGAATATCCTAAAGACTTGGTTTCGGATCTAGAATATGAAAATGACCCAACTAATATAACTTTTAGCGCTCCCCTACTAACCGATTATAGTTCTAAAGGCTATTCTAAAGGCAAGGCTAGGGCTGTTACGCCTTAGGGCGCTAGGACTGCTGCGCTAAACCTTAGTCCTAATATCTTTAATAATAAGGTAGCGCCTATGGAAATTAACCAGGAGCTAAAGGATATAAGTAAGCTTAAAGAAGATGGCTTCTGAAATACTACTTCTAAACATTTACCGGCATTTGTTAATACTCTGGAGAATACTAATAAGGCAGCAGTATTACACCACTTAACGCCTTTACCAATTTTAAAAAAGGGTACTGCTTTGGAAGAATAGATAATTAATTCTAGTGTTCTCCAACCTCCTATGTGGAAGACAATATAAGCGGAAATAAATGCTGTCCGTAAAAAGGTGTCTTTAAAACTCTAGGTTGGTATCATTAATATATAGGATAATGTAAATACAGAGCTTGAGGCGGAAGGCGTAGATAATATAGACGAAAATAGAGGCGATAATTAAGGAATAGGTGCAGGCAGCTTTAGAGAAGTTGAAGAAGCACTAGGTGTTAGGTTATTTTTTTTCTATCCTTAAGCGTTCCTTACCTACCAAATAGGGTCTGTAAAGAAACGTTAGGGGACAATGTTTTAGGTAGGGGTAGTAATATAGTGGTATGGAACGCTCCTTAGTTATTTTAGTTTATTTTTTATTATGTGCGGGGGGCTTAGGGTTATATATATTACAAAAGAAACCTAGGCTTTAACCTTATCCTAAAAAGAATCCAACTTACCCTCTAGTTATTCTTCTACCTCCCTAGTGTGACTTATCTAGTCCCATTTCTCTTATAATGCTTAGTTAAGTATTATCTTTTAGTGTTAGGCTTTGCCCTTCTACACTAGCTCTCTATTATTCGCTACTATAATTAGATTAGTGTCTATATATTACCTTCCCTTTTAAAAAGCAGCTAGATTTAATTAACCTATAGCTTTGCCTATAAGCTTATCAAAATATCAGATACTTAGTTCAACTTTAATAATATTCTTAACAAGATTCTTAAATCTACTCCTCTTCCTTAGCTTCCACTATAGCTTCTACCACTTCCTCTACTACCTCTATAGCGGCCTCTGCAACAGCCTCTGTAACTACTATCCTCTACGCCGGCATTATCCAGCCGCTTGTCTCGCCCCTCGCACTCTTACCAAGTAGCCAGCTCTAGAGACGTATGGGATATTCCTTTTTAAATAAGGAGAATCTTAAACGCAGCGGGCCTACTAGCGGGCTTAGGTATATTATATCATATTAATACTAGCGGTTTACTGTTAATTATACTTTTAGAGCCACTGCTACTATTACCACTACCACTATCACTCCTCTCTCTGGCCCTACGCCAACTCCTACTACTGCTACTGCTGGCCTCCCGTCCCCTACGCAGCATTAACTTGACTTAACAAATGCTACTACTATCAATGCTGCCGCCGGACAGTTCAGTTATTAGGGCTAGGCTTTGTGGAATAGCCTAAAGTCTTGCCATCGTAAGGGGCTCACGCCTATATAATAAATGGTCTATACAGTGAGCCGGCCCCAGCGGCTTGTGCCTAGTATACTGCGTGGGGGTTAGTATATAGTATATCATTTAGCCTTTTATACTAATACAAGTCTGGCTATATAGAGTACGATTCACAGTTAAAACAGATATTAATACCCTAGTATCCCAGTTTAATAGGTTAGTAATAGATCTGCCTGGATTACTAATAACTTATTAGTTAGCATGGATTTAGTTATAGGACTTTAATGTGTAACATGCACCTAGAAAGAAGAATAGTATAGTAGATAGCTTGTCCCAGCGACCCACGCAAGAAGGAGAGCTAAAAGATAAGCCTGAGGAGGACCTAGAAGACTTTATAGATTTAGAACTTAGGTGTATCGCATATACGATAAACTGGACAGTGCTGCGAAATAAAGATCTGAATATTAGCCTACTTGATGATATATACTCTAAAGAATACCAGAAGATTATATAATGGTTATTAACGCTTTAAAGACCTTAAGAAATGAACACAAAAGAGTTTAAAAGCTTTAAACGCAAGGCAGTTAAATTTAAGATTAAGGAGCGACTCCTATTTAGAAGAATATACCATTGCGAAGAGTAGATGGCAAGGAATACTAGAAGGAAGTAGTGCGATAGATATATAACAAGAATAGATACTATGGGAAGGAAGGAATGTACACAAAGGTGTTACTACAATATTAGTAGCCCGGACTCTACAAAATAGTTAAGAAATATACGGGAGAATGTCCTAAGTGCCAGAAGAATTCACCTAAGCAAGAGGAGGAAGCCTTATAACTAACTTAGATAGCTGCCCTTTAGAAACAGGCCTTAATAGATATTATCTATACGCCAAAGGCCAAATTGGGAAAGCAGTATCTGGTAGTAGCTAGAGAGTACCTTTTAGGCTAGCTAGAGGTAAGAGCTCTAATAAATATAACATCTAAAGTAGTAGCGAAATTTCTGTGGGAAGAGGTTATCTAAGATAGGGAGTGTTTAGACAACTCTTTATTAATAGAGGACCAGAGAATAAGGATATGGTTGCCATTCTCACAGAAACATATAGGATTTATTAAGTAGTTATATTAGCCTACTATCTACAAGAATAAGGCCTAGTTAAGAGAGGATATTAGCCTTTAGTAGTAGTGTTAGCGAAGTATAGAGGCGACTGGGTGCAGAATCTAACAAAAGCGCTTTAGGCTAACTAAATAACGGTCAAGGCAATAATGGGAATGATATAGGCTTAAATACTCTATAGACAAGAACATATACCCCTAATTAAGCTTTGCCTTCCTATATAGCATACACTCCTATAGAATAAGGTGAAGACAATGGAAGAGTTGATTATTCTAAAAATGAAATAGTTTAAGTAATAAGAGATAAATAATAAAGAAGCTTAGGAGAGGGTATACCGCTATTATCTAGCTAATAGAGAATGCCTATAAGGGCAAGCTTAAGTCTGGAGGGCTTGTACTGGTATAAAATACAAAGAAGGCAAAAGATATATTATAATAGCAAAAGCTACAGTTAAAATAGTAGGGTCCCTTCTAAATTAAAATGGCATTAGAAAAAGGGTTTTATAAACTTAATAGTACTAAAATGAGAGGCACTCTATATAGGAATAGGTTAAAACGGTTCCTTATATAAGATCTTGAGGAAGTTAGACCAGAAGGCCGTATAAATAAAAGCAACGTAATATAGAAGAGGTCCCTACAGAAGAAGAGGCACCTAAGGAGGAGGCCGTAGCGTAGGTAGAGAAAAGGTGATCTTTAGGAAGAATTAGCCAAGTTTTTATCTATAAAATTCCTCCTGCCCTCTCATTTAAGCAACTTAATTGCTACTACTTATTAAAAGAGTTCCTTTAAGCTTCCTAAAAGACAAACAGCTAGTTTCCTACTACACTAGTACGGCACCGTACTGCTCTATTAGCATAAGGATTGTATAAGCCAAGCCTAATTAAGAAGGAAAGAAGTAAAAGAGGAAGCCTTTATAAACAGTAATTAACCAAGATTATATTATAGTTACAGTTGGTTCTACCTGTCCTTTATATACATTCCTCCCTTCTAATTATATTATGATCTTATTACGTCTTAAAGATCATAGCTCTATTAAGAGACGGTCTTTTACGAAGATCCTTCTGTAGGCAAGCCGTCACTTAGAACACCTGCTACTATAAGCAGCAACTCTTTCTCTTTCTTTTCTTTATCTCCATAATGAATGCGTAAAGTAACTGTAAGTAAGGCTTATCTAGGGAATACTTGGCACTATAATAGCTAACACTCTTAGAGACTAAGTCTTTTACTACACTCCCACCTTACCTTACTGCTATAAGCAATTAAGAAAAAAGTTTACTTCTTTAAAGCTAGTTCTAAATCCTTAGTCTTTACAACTGCTCTTATAGAGAATAACTTTATATATAGTCTTCTTCCTTTTATCCTTATTACCAGTAACTATCTCTTACAAGTATTTTACATTTTCACACTCTGTAATTTTTAATTTAGTATTTTCATTTCCTTTTAAGTTAAGAGAAGAGCTACTTACTTTAAGAAACCTTAGTCAAGCATATTAGAGGTTAAAGTTAAGCATTATTTAATTCTTGGTTACTCTTTTGAAAATTTTAGTACTAACTAATGTTATTGTTATGGAAAAGTCTTAGCAAGGGAAATCTAACCAATTAGACAACTTTAACCGTTGGTTAAAGTTCCTTAACATATTAACAATTTATATAACGGTCTTTTTTAATTCACCTTTTTCTAGAAAATACCATAAGGCCTTTTTTTTAATTTCTTGTCATCTTGTCTCATTTAGTTATACGCGCCTGTTTACTTTTCTCTCATATTAAGAAGACACTATTGTGACTCTTGTCTTGAAATACCACCTATACGCCTATTACGCACACGAAATATCACTGCAAAAAAGTCTGGAACCATGGAACTCCGCTTAAAAGGAAAGCCGCTACCTCTACCTCCTACGCTTCTACCTCCTACGCCTCTGCCTCCTACTATCCTGTCAATGGCCCTTATATACCAAGGAAAGGTATAGACAATAGAGGTTATCCTTAGGGCCGCCCAAAGCCACCTAGTTAATTAACGCGTGAATATCTATTATAGTTTAATATAGGCTATTATAAACCAGGAGCATAATATAGTTAAGGCTGTAAAAAATGCGATAGTTGAGATTAAGAAGGATAATAAGCTTAAGGGAAATTTGGGAAATAAAGATTAGGAAAACGCCTTTGTGGATATTAGAAAGCTCTCTAAAATTACCTATAAGATTAATAAGATTAAGGCGGTGCGAAATATAATTAAGAAGAAGTGGGGAGAGGAACTTTTAGAAGGTCCCTATAAGCTCTTCTATATATATTATATACTAAAAAGCATCCGTATCTTTATTAATTAGGTAAAAAGAAGTTAGATCTCTAGGAAGGATACGTTAGAAATAATTAATAATGTAATACTAAGCCGCCTAGAACTCTTAAAGGCTGGGATCTTAAGGACCCTATACCTAACACCCTTAGACTTTCTTACCGCCTATAAATTTAGATTGGTAGTTAATAAGGAGTTAATTAAGAAATGGAAGCTTGTTTGTTATCCAAGCTAGGGCTATAAGCTTTTAGTGCTAGCCTTAACTATTAAAACTAAAGAGGAATCTGCACCAGAGCCAGTTACTCTAGCACCTCTACTATTACCTTTTAAGGAGGTTAAAGGCTTAAACGCAAGGATACTGCGTAGCTTGTTTCTATTTAGAGGCAAGGTACCTAAAGCGTAAAGAGAAGACTCCAAATTTAATAAATCTACGTCTTTAGAGGACGACCTCGTCGCCAGCTCCCTATAGAAACGCAGGGCTAGGAAAGCTTCCAAGAAATCCCTAAGAAAGAAGCTAAAGATAGGACCTATAGAACCTCTGGCTTCTAATAGAGCTAATAGGCAGAAGGGAAAAGCGATAATAATTGCTAAAGAAGAGGTGATTATTGGGAAAGCACAGCTAAAGTAGAAAATAAAATGCTTGTGTTATTCTAGAATGCCAGCTAAATTAATTAAGGCCCTTAATTCCAAGAAAGAGCTAGAAGACGGTATCTTTTCTATCTTATACTAATTTATTACAGCCTAGTAGGGAAATAGAATAGAAGTCCGCGTATTATACTAAATGCATCTTTAGAAAATGGTAGGGTTGTTAGGATTAGATGCTAGCGTTTTTTTTACTAATTTATATTTACAAATCCACTTAGTCTCTAAGAACTATAATACTGTTAACATTCTTTGGATGGCTAAAAGCTTCTATTTCTAGTTTAAAAAGAATAGTTGCCTAGAGCATGCAAATAATAACCTTAGAATTTACGCTTATTCTACTATATAGCCTAGCAATTATCTAGTAGACTATATAGGATTAAGAAAGCTTATATTAGGCTTAAAAGGGGAACTTAAATAGGACCTACTCGGAATCCACTATGCTGATTTATTTAAATAGTAGGAAGACGTTGGAATTCTAGGCATTTTTAAGGAAGAGTTTAATATATACACGCACCATTTACGAAAGACTGCTAGGGAAGAGAAAGATGGTATCCTTTAAACTATGTGTTATTCCTTACTATAATAGGTAGTTCGCATAGATCTAGAGCACTATAGACACACTATGGCTTTACGCACTAATGATGCTACTTATTTTATTGTATATCTAAGCTACGCGCTCTGGTTTCTTAATGGCTATCTTCCTAAAAAACAGAACTTGGAAATTAATCTTCTCTAGGTATATAAAGGAGGGCCAAATTCTGGAGATAGCTAGCTTTATTCTTATATTTCCTTAGTTAAGAAGGGGAGTTAGTCTTATATAGAACTCCTACCTAGAATGCATCAGTATATACTAGAATAGGTAGATTTGCTTTAAGAGCGCGGAGAACTTAATAGTAGGGGGCATATTAAGAATATGGAGACGGCCTAGACTAAGGCTAATGCTAAGAAGTTCGAGCTTAACTAAATGCCCATTACATTAAAAACTAGAGAAGTATGGTTTAAAAAAGCTACTGTTATATAAGGAGCATCTTAAGCAATATTAAGCTGCTTAATTATTACTCTAGACTTAATTATAATCCTACTAAATACTAGAAAATTAGAAATCCCTGGGCTTAAGAGCCAGCAGGAAGTTATATAGATAAATTTAACTAGTCTTCCCTTGGCATTAACTTCTACTGGTAAACCTATTACTAGTATTCCTCCATATAAATTCCCGGCCTATATACAACTATAGGCAAAGAGTGCCCTTTTAAATGCTTTGGTTGGAAGACTTTTATAGAATAATTCTTAAGTAAGGGCAGAACAGCGGATAATTCTAGATCCTACCTTAAACAATAAATATAAAGCATTTTGGGAAAGACATAGGGCGTGTGTTGCTGAGGCTATTTATAACAGTTTTAAAGAGCTTAAGGAATTTGAACAAGAGGTATTTGGGGCAAAGTCTTACTTTTTAGTAAAGGAATAAGGCCATAGGCGTCCCGCAGATAACTTAGAATACCTTAAAGACCTAAGTTTAGATCTAGAAAATAAGGGTATAACTTCTAGCGCTCCTCTATTAACTAAGCATGGTTCCAAAGGCTACACTAAAGGCGAGGATTGGGCTATTACGCCTTAAGACGCTAGGACTACTGCTCTAAACCTTAGTTCTAATATCTTTGATAACAAAGTAGTGCCTATAGAGATTGACCGTAAATTAAAGGATCTAAGTAAGCCTAAGGGAGATAGCCTCTAGGATACTACCCCTAAATAATTATTAATAGTTATTAGTACCTTAGAAGACACTAATAAACTAGCAGTATTGCACCACCTAACACCTTCACCAATTTTGGAAAGGGGTGCTGCTTTAGGAGAGCAGGCAATTAACTCCAGTATTCTATAATCTCCTTTGTAGAAGAAAGTACAAGCAGAAATATATGCTGTCTAAGAAAGAGTGTCTTTAAACCTCTAAGCTAGAGATGTTAATATATAGGATAATAGGAGTGCAGAACTTGAAGTAGAAGGTATAGTAGATAAGGATAATACAGAAGAAGCGGAGGCAATAATTAAGGAGGGAGTATAGGCAGCTTTGGATAAGTTAGAGGAGTATTAGGTGTTAGGGTGTCTTCTTTTTTAAAGCATCTATTACCTACTTTAGGAGATGCAAGGAAACGTTAAGGGACAACGTTTTTAGGTGGGGAGGTAATGTGGTAGTGTTAAATGCCCCTTAGTTATTTTAATTTGTTTTCTTATTACGTGTATAAGACTTAGGGTTATATATATTTTAAAAGGAGCTTAGGTTTTGACCTTACCTTACTTTAATACAACTTCTCCTCTACCCTCTATTGATTAACGACTTCTCTAGTATAACTTAAGTCATTCCATTCTTTTATTTACAATGCTTGATTAAGTATTATCTTTTAGCGTCAGGCTTTGCCCTTCTATACTGCTTATAACGGCAGTAATATTAATCTGGTTATAAAGCCAAAGCTCCCTATATACCACTATATATATATTAAACAGCTTATTAGTAATGGGGCTTAGCGGAATATATAGGGTGCAAAAATATTATTAGAATAGTAACAACTTACCTTCCCTTTATAACTATAATAATAACTAAAACCTCTTTCTCTTTCTTATATCTAGTGTGTTCTAAATATATTATATATTTAGGCTTCGCAAGCTTAATAGGCTATATCTTATAGGCAATAGCACCTGAGTATTACATAGAGGAGACTAGCGCGGGGGTAGGCTTAAAGAGAGTTATGGTTATATAGCAGATATAGTAGCAACTAATACAGCCTAACTAGTAGTAGCGGTAGATATAGCAGCATTAAACAGGGAGTTAATTGATAAAGTTTAACTCTAGCTTGGCGTTGGATTAATACTAGAAATCCTAAATATCGCATCTACACCCTATAAAGAAGGGTGTAGTATATAATTATATTTAAGACCGGCCATATATAGCTCCTGCTATAGACTTTTAGATAGCAGATCTGCGTACTCCCATTTATTTATATAGTTGTTAAGGTGTTCGCGTGTAGTAATTAGGTGGAATTGACATGCTATTTAATATAGCATAGTATATAGAACGGCAATAGTGTAATATATTAGAAATAGAGCAGATCTACTAATAGCTGTAGGTACTGCTAATGTCTGAGCCTATATCTAAAGTCTCTTAAGGATATAATTCTTTTTGGCATCTAGATTTACCCCCTTCTTATTATATATTTTACGTTTAGGCGTTCTTAACTAAAGGGAGTTATTGTAGTAACTATAGTAGGAGTCTTTATTAGTATTGGCAGCAATTAAAGCGTCAGGCTTAGTGAAATACTTATATAGTGTTTCCTTGATACACTCGTAATTATTATATAGCTGGAAAAACTTATCTTTTATCTCTATACGCTTCTGCTTGTCTTCCTTTTTACCTCCCCGCTTTAACTAGATGGTATTGCTGGCTAATAAATTGTCTGAGTTTATAGAATTAACTAATAGTGATTAGGATCTGTATAATAGTAATAGCTAAGAGGTAGGGGAAGAGTGGGATAATAGTGCGTAAGACTGTTACTGTTGGCGAGAATTCAAATAGTATACTGCCTTCGGCTTTAGCTATAGGAGTAGATCTTGTTTACTAAAGCACCAGTGTTTAAATAGAAAGATTACTTTAGCCCTTCTACTATCGCGACCAGCTCGACCACCACGCTGTAAAAGAAAAGAGAAATGTTATTCAGGCGCTAGTATTATATATATAACCACTCTGCGGACGTCTAGAAGATTAACACCAATCCTAATAGCCTCTATAGCAAAAATAATTTAAATCTTAGAAGATTCTACCAGTTTCCTAAACTTATCTAGTATTGACTTCTTACTAAATAATAAGGTTGTTTGATGGAATACGGCCATAATTAAGCGGGTAATATTCTTAGTATATTAAGCTAGATATAGCTGCTATAGGTACTTAAACATGCTTCTATGCGCCTCTATAGCTTGGACTCTAGTGTTAAAGAATATAATAGTCTTTGGAATCTTATGTGGAGTAGCTAAGCGGCTCCCTCCCTAAAAGACGGCAGGATTAATATATGTTTTAATAGTTGGAGGATTAACAGCCTTATTAAGAAGGAAGCGGAGCGAGGTATATTTAGCAATTATATCCTTTAGTATCTAGCTAAGATAAAAAACAAGCTCTCTGTGGGAAATAGAAGTCTGCTTAAGGTATATATTGGTGTTATTAAAGCCTAAGGACTTCTTTACTATTTCTAACGTTTTTAGATTAAAAGTTATAGAATAGGCAAACTACGGAACTAAGCTTCCAATTAGATTGCGTATATAGTGTAGCTGTGCATACTTAGGGCGAAACTTCTTGCCCTATTATATAACAAGATAAGCTTTATTAATAGCGACTAAGGCCAATCGCTTCTTAAACTTAGGGTCTTTAAGCAGATTTTAGAAAGATAGTATACTGGCAAGCTTAGGACTAATAAAGATATAGGTATATAGGCTGGCTCTTACATTCTTAAGCGCTTTATCTATATCCTTAACGTTAGCATTAAGGAGTAGCGCATTACTACTAATCTAATTAACCTTTTAAACTTGCTCTTTTACAATCTTGTTTAGAGGAAGAAATATTAGCAATATAGTATTTTTACAAAGGATTAAAATTACTTGTATAATAAGGCTTTTACTAAAGCCGGTTTGTGCAATAAGGATAATATTAATGCGATTATAGATTAGCCTCCAAATACAGGTTACCTGCTTATTTTTTACATAAAATTTGTCGCCGTATAGCAGTAATATAGTACCCTAAATTGCGTTATCTTATACTTAAGTTGTTGTATTAGGCTTCTTTTTATCTTAGATTTTTCTCTAAGCCCTAGCTACCTGCATCTTTAGTGTATCCTAACTAGCCAAGCTAGTAGAGAGTTAAGGTATATCCTAGCTGGCCAAGCTAGTAAAGAGTTAAGATATTTATAGATCTGTCCACAGTAACTAAGAAGCTTCGCCATCTACTACTAGTAATTAAGACGCCTTGTTATTAGTGCGTTGCTTTTTAAAGACATTTACTGCACTAATAGTATTATCCACTACCTCGCTAGTAGTACGAGGACAGTTGGGTACTATACTAGGCATATATCCAACTTTTAGCTTCCTTATTAAGGCCTTTAAGCGTTTCTTTGTACCAAACGGCACTATATAGCTTATTAGTAAACATAGAGTTAGTAGGGGGTTTATAGGTTAATGTTTAGGTAGTATAGGTAGCGGAGGAGCAATAAAGTAGGTAATAAGGCACAGAATTAATCTAGATGCAATATATTAGCTATTTAGGTGTTTATCTACTATAAATATTAATATAGGAGGTTAAACGTTAAGGATTAGTAATAGTTAATGGCGGTAATATTTAAGGCGAAATTTAAGGCGAAACATAGCGGTAACCACTAGGCCGTTTGCAATAATTTTGGCAGCGTTGGAATCGCCTTATAAAGCTCTAGAACATAACATTGGCTAATTGTCTATAAAGGCGTTAGTTTGTTGTTAATTAATAGCAGTAGAGTTTTAAGCAGAACTTTAAAGGGGAGACCCGCTTATTTAAGGCGAAATGTAGCAGTAGCCACTAGGCCGTTCGCAATAATTTTAGCAGCGTTAGAATCGCCTTATAAAGCTCTAGAACATAACGTTGGCCGATTGTTTATAAAGGCGTTGGTTCGTTGTTGATTGATAGCTGAAAATTTAGTATGGCGCGCGAGTTTGTATAAGAATCACATATAAATCGGCGCAAGGGACTAACAAATTTCCAAACCGTGTACCAGACGATAATAACATAAGATGATTAATCTGTTATGTAAGCAGCTTATAATTGGCTGATCGTCTGGGACCGAGATAATACCAGACGACAATAACATAAGATGATTAATCTGTTATGTAAGCAGCTTATAATTGGCTGATCGTCTGGGACCGAGATAACCCCAAACCTGCCCTTACCACAACACCAGCCACCCATTTCATCCACCTGCCCCCCATATTCCCTTCGCACTGCTCCCTTCGCATTGCTGCGCTTCCCCTCTTGTTTTGGTTGCTATTATTGACAGAGCAGGTCTGCGCTTGCAGCTTTGCGCCTCAATCTCTCGCGAACTCCTTGTTCCGTTGCTCCTGCCTCGTCGCCTTGTGCAGTCGCGTCATATGAGGTAGCATCATAACAACGCGCCAGCGCAAAACATCTTATTCCGCGCTTCCATCTCCCACGCATATACCCAACTCTAAAACACTTCTTACTACATCATGTTTTATTCCGAAACCCTTCTTTCCAAGACTGGCCCGCTGGCCCGTGTCTGGCTGGCGGCCAATCTCGAGCGCAAACTATCGAAAAGCAATATCTTGCAATCGAACATCGAGAGTAGTGTCAGCGCAATCGTTGACCAAGGTCAGGCACCTATGGCGCTCCGCCTTAGCGGCCAACTTCTCCTCGGCGTTGTCAGAATTTATAGTAGAAAGGCGCGTTATCTGCTCGATGATTGCAACGAAGCTTTGATGAAAATTAAGATGGTACGTATATATAGCCATTCTCTATTGTTTATATGCTAACATAACCACAAAGGCTTTCCGGCCTGGAAACGTCGATCTACCTGCCAACCAGTCTCATGCGGTCAACCCGGCTACCCTAACCCTACCGGATGTCCTCACTGAACTCGATTTACTGGCGCCTATGCCAGACCCATCTCTACTCCTATCCCAACCTCTGGAAACAAATATTAGCTTACAGGATAATACCCTCCTTGACTGGAACGATAGTCAATTCCTATCAGGCAGCATTGAACAGCCTCGCGGCGACCCTGTTGAGACTTTGCAATTAGACGAAGAGGATGATTTGAACCTTGATCTCGGTGAAGATTTGGATACAATTAATGAAGGTACGAGTATTGAAAGACCAAGAGATGCTCCTCTAGCAAGGCGAGCTTCTGAAGAGTTTGGTCCAAGCCCTAAGGCCCTCGAAGACGATGGCATCATGTTAGACATTGGCGAGGAGCCCGATACCTCAGCATTTCCTGCTGTCAGGGACGACTTTAACATTGGCGATGACATGGATATTGATGCGCCAGACGCGGGCGAATTGGGTGGTCCGATAGAGGAAGACAGAAGGGAAGTTGGTGCAACCCCTGCTTTGGAACGTCATCAAAGAGATACTCTCTCGCCTCTCTCATCTATTCGATCTAGTGTCGAACGGGATTTAGAACAGACGTTTCAACAAGATCAAAGCACTACAGCGTTCGAGCCTGAAGTTGACCTGGAAGAGTCTATTCATCAGGCGCATAAAGCCAAGCGGCGCAAAGTCCTCCATGCGGATGCAGATACCGAGATCCATTCAAGTCAGATCAGGGCTCAGCAAAATGATCGCTCTCGGATTCTAAAGCCGGTTTCGTTCCTCCCAAGAGACCCCATGCTTCTCGCTCTGATGAACATGCAAAAAAACGGAGGTTTTGTATCCAGCATTTTAGGGGAGGGTCGTAGCCAAGGATGGGCTCCTGAGCTTCGGGGAATCCTATCTCTAGAAGTCGTAAGGAGATCTGGTGAACTCAAGAGGAAGCGCGATAGTGGGGTGGCGGATCTCGGTATGGAGGGGGAGAGTGAAGCCAGCGTTCGCGTGGAGAAGACTCCACAGTTGGAGTTCGAACAGGATGAGTTTGATCTTGGAGGTGGCCCTTTGGAAGTTGGCGCAGATACCACTCTTGGTGGAGAAGGCGAAGTGATTGAGCTTGCTGACGATGCAGGGTTAGCGCCTCTAGAAGAAGAGGGCTATGGAGAGGGAGAAACATTATCTCCTGTGCCGGACAATTTTGACGATACGACAGCTCCTCTTCTTCACCCTGCCGACAGTGGTCCTGTTTCACTAGGGACAAAGCATGCAGTGCATCTGCTTCGTGAACGATTTGGATCTGCCGCAGCAGAAAGCGATGCAGACCGCCAAAAGACAAGCGTCTTATTTCAAGATATGTTGCCAGAGGCCACTACTACCAGGGCGGACGCTACCAAAATGTTCTTTGAAGTTTTGGTCCTCGCCACGAAGGATGCTATCAAAGTAGAGCAGCCGGTAGATCAGCTCGGCGGACCCTTACGGATCAGGGGCAAAAGAGGTCTCTGGGGTTCTTGGGCTGAGACACAGGCTGGCGGAGAAATGGCCTCTCAACGTGCCCCTACTCCAGGTGGTACTGCGGTAATATAGCCGTTGCTCTTATTTTTCTCAGGATAGATCGCTGGAAATTGGTGATGAGAGGCCGTTGTGGTGTGACATTACTTTTATGATCCTAATGGCGTCTGGTCGGATACCCCTGATTGTGCGTGAATTGGGGAAGAAAGAAATGATGCTTCCGGCGTTTTGGAGGCTTTATTGGGTATTCTTTGTACTGTAGCCACTGTTAATCATCTCTACCAAGTCAAAGCATTGTCTGATTTTTCCAGTTTCGAATCCTGACTGTCAACTGCACAACGATAGCTTTACTATTCCGAGACACACTGGTAGCTTTCCTAGAGCTAGGAAATGAGCTTCGCCTTGCAGGAATCTGTGGAGTAGCTTCTCCAAAGTCTAACTTATCTGAGAGCATGTTAGCCGTGAGGTTCTAAGGGAACTGCAAGCCGTCATTCAAAGGTCAAAATTTGATGTTGCACCGCCACGACACTAAACTGCGCCTTGAGTAACGCGGACGGGATTATATTTATTCCTTGTGTCAAAATTTATCGGACTCATAAAATAACTTATTATACATGCCAAAATACGCTACCTTCACCAATGCCCGCTTTATTAGAACCCTCGCATCTCCCAGTCGCGCTCTCTGCCGCCCGGTGCTGCTATCTGGAGCCACACCCTATCCCTTACTCGCAGTCATGACTATGAATGAAATCCGGCAACCGGGGGCAGAAATGCATACTGACATTTTACCTATAGATCCCACGAAAATTGGGCAAATAGTTCTACATGATAGCCCTGAATCACTCTTGGACGAGTGGGACCTCAAATGGGAGGTCAATACCGCCGATCTCGCTCATATGAAGCGTGCGGCTGCTCAGCTGAGATCTACGGATATACCTGTTGCATTTCCTACTGAGACGGTTTATGGTCTAGGTGCAGATGCGACCAGAAGCACGGCGGTCCAAGGCATCTTTCAGGTCAAACAGCGGCCATCTGACAATCCCTTAATTGTACACGTTTGTTCAATACAACAGTTGAAGGAAATCCTCCGCTCAAATGGAAGTCACGAGTCCATTCCAGCCATCTACCAACCATTGATCCAGAAATTCTGGCCTGGTCCATTGACAGTCATATTGCCAAACCCAAAGGAATCACCTCTTGCTCCCGAAGTCACTGCTGGTCTCAGCACGTTCGGTGCACGTATGCCTCGAAGCTTGCTTGCATTGGTTCTCATCAAACTAGCTGGCGTCCCGCTGGCCGCACCCTCAGCAAATGCATCCACAAGGCCGTCCCCTACAGCAGCTGAGCATGTCAAAGATGACCTTGATGGACGGATTGAGATGATCCTTGATGGTGGCCCTTGCGATGTCGGGGTGGAGAGCACAGTAGTTGATGGACTCACACACCCCCCTTCAATCTTGCGTCCTGGCGGGATAAGCATTGAAAAGCTCCGAAAATGCCCCGGGTGGGAGGACGTCGTTGTAGGGTACAAGGATGCACCAGAAAAAGGTATTAAGCCGAGAGCACCGGGCATGAAATACCGGCATTACTCTCCCAAAGCTCCTGTTATACTATACGAAGCAGGAGCGGAACGGCCGACCGCTGAGACGATAGGGGAATATATTCGGCAGCGAAGGAGGTTGGGGATTATCAGGACAAAATCTTGGCCACCCGCATGTGGCCTTCCCATTGACTCCGCGAATGACCAAGAAAAGAAGGTGTGGACTGTGGCCAGGCTTGAAGAGCATGTCAACAATATCTCCGAATCACCTTTTATAAGTTCCAATGGAAATCCATTGCCACTCCAAGAAGATGTGTTGGCGGAACCTGGATTTGTCAATTTACTACAGTCTTACACCCAGCATCGCGTACCGGTTGCGAGTTTTATGTCTCTTTATTTAGACATATCTGGCCCTATAGACTTATGGGAGATCAGCCTAGGAAGAGAGATGAAGGACATTGCTAGAGGACTTTTTTCCGCCTTGCGGGAACTTGATAAGTACGGTGTAGATGCTATTCTGGTAGAGGGCATCAACGATGACGAAGGAGATATTGCGACAGCAGTAATGAATCGACTACGCAAGGCAGCAGAAGTTAGGGTTTAGATATTGCAGTCAATATAATATTTTAGCGCATTCAAAATGATTCCTGTAGCGAAGACCGTATGACATGAACATCAAATTTTGCAAGCCCCACCATGATAAAGATACAGCATATTCCATGGGTTTTCTAACTTGAACTCCTCCTCCTATCTTCTTTATCTAAAGGCAAAATTAAAAGAGGAAAAGATAGAGAACTTGGTTGGGCCAAAATTGGGTCACGCGTCTCGTATAAGAACTAGCGGAGAAATGAGAAATGGAAACACGAGAGTTACCATCAATCAGTTAAACCTAATTGGAGGCTCGCAGAAGAAACCGTCGCCACATCAATGTTCGAAATAAATGTATGAGCCCATTCCTTACAGTAGAAACCCTTGGTAGGCGCTCGCCGCTTCATTAATGGTGTCATTTTTTCTTGCACTACATACAACCTCGTAAACTGAAAGGGGATATTGTGACCTACATCGTTGCCCTGACAGCATCACGCATCTCTGGAACTATCATTCCCAAGCCGATTGCCCAGTCATCTCGACCTGTCTCCTTGATCAACTGTTTGGCAAGAATAAGTCTCCTCTCGTATTTGACTGGCTCCCCAACAACGCAGATGACTCTGTCGTGCATTGTTTGTGTAGTTAAAAGAATATTACTGGCCCCCAATAAAACGGCGGACGAGAGCAAAAGCAGCAGGATTACCAGACTCCCAATTGACGAGCAGTTTCCAGAAACAACTGTAGCAATGTAGACGAGCACAGTAGCAGTGTTTATGGCAAGGTTTTCCAGACCAGTGGGATCTCGCAACCATTCCCCCGAGGTGACGGCTTTCAAGTCATCGACAAGCCCACGCATACGGATCCAACGGTCGCGGCCTAGAAGAATAAGAAGGTCACCACGAACACCGGGCTCTGATGCGCCTGCCCAAAACGTGCTGCTACGCCTACGTATCACGGCAATATTGAGCAGGCGGCACAATATCAACATAGCAATAACCGTGCACGCCCACCAGTCATGCAAATTCACTAATACAGCGATAGCAATGGGAGTGGGCATCAGCACAGAGAGGTGGAGCAGAGACGAGAGTGGCTCAGAGAGCAGGCGACTAGAAACCAGTAAGCCCTTCCTTCCTTTAATGGAAGGAGTGTCAGAATCAGGGGCGTGGACGTTGAGCATCGTTAAATGGCCTGTCCGCCCCACTCGTTGAAGGTAATGGACGGTAGCAGAGTTCTCCACCCGAAAGACATAGCCGGTGGTGAGAGCAGCAGTTGCAGGAAACTCAGCCTTGTTCAGATTGGTGGCTGACTGTTGTTTGTGCAAGCCAGGGCAAAGGATCAAGCACTCCAGGAAATCCGAGGATCCAGTTAGGGCAGTGCGCTCAGCAATGGTAGTGAGCTCTGCCAATGCCACAATAGCCGCGGCATTAAGTCGAACGATGTCCATTAGGCCTGCGGTTTGTGGGGATAGAGCGACGGGGCGTTGCGGCGGCAGTACTTGACAAAGGATCCTGGCAGAATGGTGACGAGTAGATGGGAGATGGCTGCTACACGATCCGATGATGGGAAATCAGTGCAGCGATTCGATGTCAAGGATATCCGCAATGCTGAGGTGTTCTCATATTAGCACGATGTGTCGTTCGCAGCCGCGGCTCAGCCTTGCAAGGGTGGAAGGAAGGTGACAAGGATCAGATTATATGTTGCACATTGTATGTTACATAGTTATTGCAACGAGAAAGAGCTTACTCGGGGTCAAGAGCTGCAGTAATAACGCTTGGAGTGTGACCAAGGCGCAATTAGAAGATGGCTCGAAAGGATGAGGCGGCAGTGCCGCTCCACGGCCCCGATGATGCTGGGGGCGATCTCCGCATGTCGCAGTTCCTGCGATCCAATTACCGCCGCCGCAAATGTAATATCGTCGCCGTCAACCTGCCGTATTCATCGTATACACTGACCACAAATGCGACGACCTCGGAAGAGGATTCGCTGTCCCCAGCGTTGGATACCTACAGCTGGAGACAATTCTGCCCACCTTGTCTGCATTATCTGGCCTCAGGTATTAATCTGCCTGCCTTGTGGCGGGCGACCAGCCAGAACAGGGTGAGTCCCGCGCCATCCAAACCGTTGCATGCGCGGGCAAAAGCTTGGGTGTTTTGGCTCCGAGACTAATGGGGGATCCGTGCAGCAACCACCCATGTCGCGCCTTTTTGTGTCAGTCGATCCCTTCTCCACTATCTCAGCTGGAAATTACGTCTGCGCCCCTGAACCGTGGGTATTGATCGTATTTATCCTTTCCCCTTCGCCTCTGCCTTTCCGCCGTTTCCTCCTTGCAGCAGTGCCCATACTTTTCCGATTTCGTTTCACTACGTGTCTGGTTTCTCTTAATTCCATCATTCCTTCGCCCCAGGCTGTGACGCCTTCAACCTGTCCTATTCTCTTATCCCTGTACCAACACCATTCTCTTGTTGTGTGGCTTCTTGCAAGCAACTCTAATGCCGCAACATTGGCCGATTTACGTCTGTTTATAATGGGGTTGCCGTCTTGTAGAAATTGACCCAACCTATCCAGCCAACACACTTACCAACACCATCAACATTTGAGGAGGGCCTCGATCGATTTGCGTCATCTCCGAGCGGCAATACCGCCTCGGCAATCGCAATGTACACCGACATCGACAAGCCCCACCCCCCTCACCTTGCCTCTCTCCGCAATGGCCTTGTATCTAAGCTCGCACAATTCTCCGGCCTCATTCTCACCATTGTAAGCTTAGTCCGGCATCGGATGAGAGTGAGCTAACATGCCAAGGTCATGGTAGTATTCTTTTTCGCTCGCTATTACCTGCTCGAAGGGTTCATTCTGCCACGAATATACGGGCATATATATAAGAATCTCAATGAGACTAATCGACGTGGCTTTGTCAATCACCATCTTGCCGGTGCAGCCAAGATATTCCTCTGTTTTTTCACCGCGTACCCGTTCATGAGCGTTGCCTTTGGTAATGCAGATTTTAATACTCCACTGCATGCGCACAGCGAGGTGACTATGGGTGATGCCATGATTGTGTCATCACAAATATTTGTGGGAATGTATATGACAGAACTGCTATTCCGTGCGAAACTCTCACCTGTCGCCGTCGGCCATCACGTTGGCGCAATTGTCATAACTCAGGCCGCCATTGCTATTAGCTTGAACGCAGTCCACGAACGGGATGCGACTATTGAGTTTATCTTGTGTTTCTTCTGGGGTGAGTCAGCCGAGTTGAGTTGATGGGGACTACACCGGGATTGCATGACTAACACCAGCCAAAGGAGCCTTCGATATTCTTGCCGAATTCTGGCCTCATGTCGCTATAATCCTGTATCGAGTGTATATCACCAGACACGCTTTTCTTATTAAAATCTTCCGCGCTGCCTTCTTCTCAACCCTTGTCGGCACTACTGTCGAAACAATAGTCGTCATGTGGCTCTTTGGCAGCTTGTGGTCTAAATGGACCATTGGATTCAAAGTAGCAACTCCAATACTGCACATCATCTTCACAGCCGCGCAGGTTTGGGGCAGTGTTGTCTTCTACAGGATGTGGCAGAATCAGAAGCGCTTACTCGCCGAGGAACGGGGAGATTCGGGGGACAAGGAAGCTGATTTCGGTCCATCCAATAGTCTAGGCATTCTGGAAGTGCCTGTTGAACTAGAACCTCCTACACATACGTCCACATAATGCATTTTAAAAAAGGGGACGCTGTTAAAACAAGGCACGCTCTGTACGAGTAGAACTGTACAAACCTTAATAAAACATAAAATCAAAAATCGTAGACGGAAAGACAAGTTACAGTAATATCTTATACACTCCAATATCTGACAACCACCGGTATCTCAGCTCAAGAATCCTTAATCTCGATTTTTCCACTGTCCTATGTTGGCATATCGAACTCGGGGCTCGGGTTCACCAGGAGGCCCTAAAGACGCGGAAATTTCGTGGCTAATCTGTTCGCGGTGTCCCATGCTGAGAGCTGATTGAACAGCTCCAGGAGGGCTATCAGCAATCTCATTAACATCCTGCGTTGTGAGGATATCACTGATTCGCGATCCCCGCGATTGAAGAAGAATAGTTGATGGGCCATGAAACTGTAGAAAAAGCTAATGAATAACGCGTTAGTACTGAAAGATGCTTCGGAGAGTCCGGCAATCCCACTCTATCACCCCATATTGACCTCCTTGCCCATGTTCTGAACCAGAAGAGTACTCTACTGGCAGTTCTCCATATGTTTGTCTCGCTCATGACCCTAAAAAATTTGGTATTTGGTATTAGTGCTCCTAGGCTAGTACTCGGTATTTGCAGCCGAAGGGCGGTAGACTTGAATCTATATGGTAATGGTGGGTTTTGCGTCATTACATACGCCACTACGTTGCTGCATGGAAACCATGAGTATAGATCAGGAGGAGGATTCCTTTACGCATACCTTGGGTGTACAACATATGTTTCTCCAGCCTTAAGCTTTATTTGATAGATCTGTCCCTTGCCCACCAATGCTAGAAGACCTCGGCCTGTAATGTGAGAACTTCCCCAGTGTGCCAAACTCTTCATAAGTCAGCAAACTACGCAGATGAACATCCTGTCTAAACCCACCAGCTTCGTATTGATCTTCGGCCTGACAGATAAAGCATGCCCTGTCCACGACAATAACGCTTGACGCTGCGCAATTATCCAATCTTGACGGCCATCTAGGTGAACGACGGCAAACGAAGATATCGGGGACTTGGTAGATACGAGAGCAGCCAATGGGCTCGTAGAAGATATCTGAAGATTTAGGGTCCGCTGAATTGTGAGAATCTTCGGGTAGAGAGCATACTCGTTGGTAAAGAAAGGGTATCCCTAGAACAGCCCGTCGGAACGGTTCCAAGAGAGAGAGCGTAGAGACTGTCTTAGAGAGATATTAGATATGATGGTGCACCTGTGCAAATAATTTCAAACATTTTCAACTTTCCCGCTAATGCCTACTACTGTGCCCCGTCGAGTATAGAGATTCTGCGATGCAGCCAATGAAACGGATAGAAGGGAGAATGGAGACCCTATGACTTCGAATCGCGCGTCTATCACCCCGTTAGCCCCATAATGCAGTAAAAAAAAAGATCAATGTACCAGGAGCTGGGCTAAGAGGAGCGCCTGAACCATTGGGAACTCCATGGTCAAAAGTCGGAGAAGAGGAAGAGGGAGCAGGGCTAATCTGAATGAGCCTGCGACCAATTGGTGCGGGGCGATGAACGCTGTTCAATATGGGCCGACTCCTGGCGCATCTCAATAATGAGGGAGCCAAAGTGGGCATAGTTGCCGAGGTGGTCGAATGTGATGCCTTCTCATGAGAGCTTGACTTGGTGTTTCACACCAACCTTGAAAACCCGGCAAATAGGGCTGGGTTGCAAACGGCGCAAACAGAAAGCTTGTTTCTTCATTGCGTGCTACAAGGTCCACCTCAGGCGTTAAACAGGCTTCACAGTTCTTTATCCCTACCTTCTTCTGCCGTTCAAGAGCTCAAAGCTGAGAAAATTTTTGAGATTCCTGTAACTGTTGGCCTGGGGCTACTCCTCCTCAGTTTCTACGAAGCAATTGGAAAATTTCCTCACTGCCTGGAACGATGAGCCTGCTAATAACACACGCCTCCTAGCTGTCAGCCCCCATGTTGGCCCATTATTTCATGCGCGCGACATGTGCGCCCCCTCCTCTAAGCTTTACCAGCAGACCTGTCAACCTCTGTCGTGTAGCCCTTAGATCCGCTCTTCCGTCGCCCGCTACCCGAGTCTTCGCGACCGTTTCCCCTCATAGAAAACAGGACCTTGGGCATCGGTCACCCGCGGAACAAGCAGCGCCAGAACGAATGTATGGCGGGGGTGAGGGTATTAAGCTTGAATCTCTCCGGAAAAAAGCGCCGGCAAAAGGAGCCAAAAATGACCCCCTCTTGGCGGAGCAAACTGTCTCAAATAAGGAGCAGCGAAAGGCGGATTGGGCAATCATGAAAGAAATGTCCAGGTATCTATGGCCAAAGGTAGCTTCTCTTGCTACTATGTAACCGGAGCCATTGTCTGACCCTTTTAAAGGACAACATGGGGACACGATTCCGCGTAGGGCTATCTGTTAGTCTCCTTGTCGGAGCCAAGGTAAACAAGAAACGCTATTCAAAGCGTAACTGTAAAATTACTGAGTAAATTCAAACAGATCTTAAATGTTCAAGTCCCATTTTACTTCAAGAGCATTGTCGACTCAATGAACATTGACTTTCTCGCCATTGGAGGCACCGCCTGGACTGTGGCTGGCTCCATGATCGTAGCGTGTAAGGTCTCCACCCCGCGCTCTAGAGTTTAGCATTGGCTAAGATTATGGTATAAGATGGCTTAACTAGGGTAGGAGCCACACTCTTCCAAGAACTTCGAAATGCAGTCTTTGCTAGCGTTGCGCAGAAGGCGATCCGCAGGGTTGCTTGCAGTGTCTACGAGCATCTGCTAAAACTTGACCTTAATTTCCATCTATCCCGCCAAACGGGTGGCTTAACGAGAGCCATCGATCGAGGCACAAAAGGCATTAGCTTCCTACTTACTTCTATGGTTTTCCATATTCTCCCAACAGCCTTAGAGATCTCTCTGGTCTGTGGTATATTAGTAAGTCTCAGGTCTTTCCACATTTTCTAGCGAGGTTCTCATATTTTTAGACCTACCAGTATGGCGCTAAATTTGCCCTAATAACTGGTATCACAATGACGGCGTACACCGCTTTCACCATATTGACCACATCATGGCGGACGAGATTTAGAAAGCAAGCCAACGCCGCAGATAATCGAGCAGCCACTGTGGCTGTGGATTCGTTAATCAACTATGAAGCAGTAAAGGTTCGTCATAATCTTTTGTTGGTAGTAGTTAGGTATACTCATGACTATTAGCATTTCAACAACGAGAAATACGAAGTCGGGCGATATGACCAAGCCCTGCATTCGTATGAACAAGCTTCTATCAAAGTAGCCACCTCTCTAGCCTTTCTCAACTCTGGGCAGAACCTTATATTCTCCAGTGCGCTAACTGCCATGATGTTTCTGGCTGCGGATGGTGTCGCAACAGGTAACTTAACGGTGGGAGATCTAGTCATGGTGAACCAACTCGTTTTCCAACTCTCTGTACCGCTCAATTTCCTGGGTTCTGTCTACCGTGAGCTTCGTCAGAGTTTGTTGGATATGGAGACCCTGTTCAACCTTCAGAAGGTTAACGTCGCAATTAAAGAACCGAAGAACGCCAAACCTTTACTCTTAACTGGGGGCGAGATTAGATTTGAAAACGTGACATTCGGCTACCGACCTGATAGGCCAATTCTCAAGAATCTAAGTCTTGTGATTCCTGCTGGCAAGAAGGTCGCCATTGTAGGCCCCAGTGGTTGCGGCAAGTCCACAATTCTGCGCCTATTGTTTCGCTTCTATGATATTCAGGAAGGTCGAATTTTAATTGATGGTCAGGACATTCGTGATGTCAGTCTGGATAGCCTGAGGAAGGCAATCGGCGTGGTACCACAAGACACCCCGCTCTTCAATGACACAATTGAGCATAACATTCGATATGGCAATATGGATGCCTCGACCGAGGATGTCAGGGCCGCAGCGGAAAGAGCACATATACATGACAGTATCCAGCATTTCCCAGATGGTTACAATACAATGGTTGGTGAGAGGGGAATGATGATATCTGGTAACTTCCAATGATCAATCTCTCTGAATAGCTGAACTAAACATTGTTAGGAGGAGAAAAGCAACGTCTTGCAATTTCACGGCTTATTCTCAAAGACCCCCCACTTCTCTTCTTTGATGAGGCTGTAAGTCCTGACGATGTCCATTGGCTCCCTAGCCGTATCCTGAACTGTTCTACAGACTTCTGCTCTAGATACGCACACAGAACAAGCACTCCTTGCGCATATCAACAGCATCTTAAAAGAAAAGAAACGCACTTCTGTATTTGTGGCTCATCGTCTGCGCACCATTTATGACAGCGATGTTATCATCGTTCTGCAAGCCGGGCAGGTCGCCGAACGCGGCACCCACGAACAGTTGGTCGATCGGGCAGGACTATATTCGGAGCTTTGGAGTGGTAAGTCCCGTTGATATTCGTGATTCAATATATACTCTTGCCCATCTCCTTAAATTTCGCTAACGCCTTGAACAGCACAAGAAACTATGTTTGACAGCAATGATACTGAGATTGATTATCTAAGTAGAAATCTGCAGTAGTAGAGGGTTATCCTATATAACGAAGATCATCCATGAATTATATAATACACACATAAAAATGAGATATGGTTAGCAGTTCTGGACTCCACAACGGGTTGGATCGGGTCGAATCAAATTATAAGGCAGCGGCAGATTGACACCCCTAATTAATATGCGGACACCCCTTCCTAATTAAGTTAGAATATCACGTGTGTTTAACTTATATTAAAATGTAATTTTTATACCTATAGTATAACTTACAAGCTTTAAGATAGGTAGTGGTAGATTAATACTCCTAATAAGACACTCCCTAATCAATACGCGGACACCCTCTAAATCTAGTTTAAATTTAGGTCGCCACTATTTATACACCCCCTAAATGATACACGTACATCCCCTAATTAATACGCATACACCCCTACCTTATTTGGTTTAGACACATCCTCATTAAGTTAGAATATCACGTGCATTTAACTTGTTTGCGCTTGCATCACGAAAATCACAGTGACCTTTGGTGCGAAAATATGGGAGGGTCGACTTATTGATAGAACGCGACGCTACTAAAGAGCCCCAAGACCTAGTTATATACTGCCCGAATAAAACGTATATTAACCCTAACACACCACAGCTCTGGAGCCACGTTAGATGGTCCCGAAGCCCAGAATGTCAAGACCAGACGGATTCGGGCTCACAGCTCGGCGTGGTCACGGAAAAGACTCGGCGTGGTTAGAAAGTTTAACGTGGTTAGAACTTGCAAACTAGCTTTATAACCATAATTAGCTTAAGACCACGCTAAGCCTACGTATATGCAATGCATATGCAATTTAAATAAAATAGAAAATATAAAGCCGTTTATCCTTAAATTACAAATATCCTAGTTTATGGCAGTGTATATACCGCGCATATGCGCTAAATAATGGCTATATAAGGTAATGGTAGTTAGTTATTAAAACATGGCCTATATATACGCGTAGCATATCTACAATAATAGTCGCACCACAACTTCTTCTTTATAACATTACAGCGTATGCCATAAGTATGTATAGTATAACATAGGCATAGGTCTTGCATATGCTGACAGAAAGAATAAGGCGAATTTCTATTACCAATTTAACCATCGTATATGCCATATATACGCTTACTATGAGCAATCTAATAATTATAGACTTTGATAACCTATAGGTAGCCTCTACCGCCAACCCTTCTACCTTTAGCTATTATTATGGTAAGCATATATAGAGTATATGCATATACCATACTTATAAAGCCTTATAGGTCTAATTCTAAATCCTAATCCTAGTTGGGTGACTTCTGGTTAGTTATAGGATTATATATGCACGGTATATGCTTATAATAACTATAGCGCGCGCTGCAGCAGCTCTTGCTAGAGGAAGACGTGAGTATATATAGAGCCATATATCTGGTGTATATGCTAACTATATATAGCCCTAACCATTTTAGTCTAAGATAACGCGAGTATATACGGCTCTATATACTACGTAGGTATATACTAAGTGTATACTAGACCTACCTAACGCCGCCTCTATACTCTCCTTAGTTAATACTATGGTGTATATTACTTATCCACACCCTATATATAGCATATGCTAAGCCAAAGTTTAGGTGTAATATTGCAGTTAATGGTATATAGATATGCGGCTGTGTCTTTACCGCTTAGCTAAGTATACGTTTTATATATACACAGCGCCTGCGGCTCTACTAATATGGCTATAGTATTGCTAGTATGTTTATAATAAGCATAGCGGTGCTTGTATATACTACTACATTATTATAGTAGCTTGGTATATGCTTACTATATATAGTGACCAACCCGACTATTAATAACACATTAGTTGGAGAGCTAGTCGCAGGCGAGAAGTATATGCTATATATATACAGCGTATATGCGAGGCTAATATATTATAGTTCCCTAAAGCTGTTTGTTCTCTCTAGTAGCTAGCGGGATATAAGATACCTATATAAGCCTAGGTATATCTATGCCTATATGTTACATATGCGTCGCTAATAGTGTCTATAGTCGTGGCCCCTTGGGTTCTAGGATTTTAGAGTATATAGATACCTATATACTCTTTGCGTATATCCACCCTATGCCGCGTATACGCTTAGCCTAAGCTAATTAAATGCAGTACCTAGGACTAGGGGTTTACTACCTAATTTAGTAGGCAATTCTATCGTAAGGTAAGAGCACTAGTGTTGCTTCTATATATACGCACTATACCCTAATATATATATCTATTTATTTATATACTTATTCCCCCTAAGTTTAATTTTAGACCCAAAGGCACTTATAGGCCTAAGGGTAGCGTGTGTAAGGAATAAGTATGGCTACCACTAGGGATACTACCTGATTTCGAAACTAACGCTTAACTCTATATTTAGGAGACTAGGAAAGTTCAATTTGGCGTATCCCCTATATATATATTACTAAAACCACCACTTGGTTATATTGCTAGCTTATATGCGTATACCCTATGTATATGTAAACCCCTAATATCTTCTACTAACCATAGGTCAATACGCGCTTATGCTAGACATATGCTAACATAAGGGAAACAGCGCGTTGGCCCTACTACTCCCTCCACCAGCTTAAAGTGTAAGGTTAGTATTTTACCTGTATATATTTAGCATATGCTAACTATGTGCGTAGCGCGGCCCGACCCCCCTAGATAACTATGAGGAGTCCCCCTTACCGTCTACACGCTGCTAGAGCGGTAGGTTTGCTTTGCATATGTCCTATATATACACTACTAATATTTAGCATAGGGAGCAGAAAAACAATAGGCCGCTGCTATAGTGGTGGTAAGAGCTCTAGTAAGTTTAGTTTATTCTATTACGTATATTATGCTTATGCTCTATATAAGCCACTTTTACTATAGGTGGAACCCGCCGCTTGTCCCATATTACTGGTTAAGTCCCAGTATATGCTGGGCCTATATACTGCATACGCAATGTACAATATGTATAGTTAAAGTTTAGGCGGAGTTTAGTGGATGGATAGGCTAGGCATATACCTAATATAGGGCGTGGGGCTATAGGCCCATATTAATTAATTCTTTATTTATGGTGATGGAACTCTATAATACTTGCTCTATATATACCGTGCATATACGCCCTATATGCTAATACTATGCTTTTACGCCTACTTCTTAAGCTCTGCTAGCTCCTTCGCTTTATTATATACATCTTTAGCCTATTTTAATTTATTAATTCGTCGCTCTATATTTTCTATATGGAGTGTATATACCTCCTTCTCTATCTCCTTTATAGATAGGTTAGACCTATGCCTTTTACCCGCAGTCTAGGGCGTTTGACTTTAAGATAGTAGGGGCAATATCTACGCTATATATGCTATGGATACGCGCGACGTATCTAATACTAATGCAATATTATTATCTGCTCTACTTATCTGCGACATAGTCTGCCTACTAAATATAGTAGGTAATTCTATATTAGGTATATACTGTAGATTAGGCTTAGGGGTGTTAAATAGGTTCTAAGGATTCTAAGGAAGATTTAGTTTAGGATTTTTAGCTTATTACTTAGCTACTTTCTACTATTTCTAGGCTGCTTAAGCTTAGCATCTACTTTGTATTTACAGTATATATACATACTTTGTTTCTGTAGCTGTACTGCTATCCGCTTTAAGTTACTATAATTTCTCTATATATTATCTATTTCTGTCTCTTTATATAGCTCTTATAGGTTAAACATTTCTTGTATATAGAGTTTGAGCCTATACTAAAATATTAGAATATGCGGTGCATATATAGAGCGTATACATTTACCGTAGTACTATAGCAAGTATGCATAAGTTTTAACCGGTAAAGTTATTATCTTAAAAGTGACTACTTTTACCAATTCTAGTATGCTTTCGTGTATATACCTACTACTTATAAGGGACCTTTAACTTTTCCTTTATAAGCCTGGCTAGTATCTATGTTTTCTTCTTGTTGTTTATCCAAGATATAAGCTCTGGATATAGTATATATATGCTTTATATACGCTCCATTAGTTTCTGCTCCGTCTCTGCTTTCTATATCTGCTCTATAATATATCTTACTTTATGGGTTGGAAAGCGCTTTATAAAGTTTTGTTTAATATATACTTAGCAGAATATAAGCATATACTAAAGGTGTTCATCCCATTTATAGGATGGGTTAATTATATATAGGTAATCCCTAAAGCCTATATATTATTAGTATATACTAGGTATATACGCAGCGTATACTTATTATTAGCTTATTTCTTATATATATTAACTATAGCCATGCGAAGTCCGGTTCCATGAATATATACAAATTGTATAGATGATTGGGCAGCATTACTTAAAACCTTAAATACTAGCTGAAATATCTTTGCGTATATAGTACGTGTTCCTAAGTTTAGAAATGTGTATACCTATACCTTAATTCCTATTATAGGTATTAGCCTGTGCATAGTATATACATAGCATAGGGCATATATATGTTTGGAATTCTTGTCCTATTCTATAATTAAGAATAAATTCGTTTTACCTTAAACCATTTTAAATAATAGGTCTATTTCGATACATATTACGTGTTGGAATGCCTTAGCTTGCGCGTATATATAGTATATAATAAGGAAATGCTCATTATTAAAGTTATAAATTGCCTGAATCCATTACTCTGTGTTCTCTTTATATTGGTTAATAGAGAACTTGTATAGTATACCTACTACGCTTAGGCTTTATATATACTTGGCGTGTATCTAACCTATACTTACCTATATATACCGTCCCCTCTGGGAATTATAGCATCCTTTCCTTTTGAATTAGAGTAGTAATTCGATCCTTAATATTAAGACTACTATATACTGCACGTAGTGTCTGCGCCCTATACTTCTTACATAGAGTATAATACTGTGGAGATAGGATAAATCGACCTATGCCATAGTAAGTAGTTTTATTCGCATATACTGTGCATATATGGGGTATATATATAGTAAGGCTTAGAACTTCCACCTGCCTTATTACTTTAACTATATTATTAGCAAGGTCAATTGGTAGCTTTGTTGGGTATGGTGGATAATATATATAAGAATTCCGTGTAATAAGGCAAATATAAGGATACCATGCTATATTAATAGGAATATAGCAATCTAACCATGCACTATATATTTGGCTTACTATCCTACCTTGGCCTTGCGGATGGTTAAACCCTAATAGGCTTAGCATATGCGTAGCGTATGTATAGTATATATATTACCTACCACAATTTTTTCGCTTTAACGTTGAATGTCTAATATAGGTATATTCTTTTTTAAGTTTTTAAACCCCATATTTAACAAGTAGATATAGGTATTAAATATCTACCCTAGCAGTTGTCGATAATAAAGGCCAAGCAGTGTGCTATGGTTTAGTATCACTGCTGCTGGAATAACTAATAAATATTATCTGTATATAATAAGCATATATTACGTATACGCTGGCCATATGCGCACTCTATATTAAGAAAACATTGTTAGTCTGCTTTTACTATATACACGTTCTTATGTACTAGGATAGGTACACTGCCGCCATAATTATAGAATACCGTTGTAGTAGCTGTATATTATAAGTATTTACCTAATATATATAGATAATGCTTACTTCTCTGTACTTTACTTAAGCTTTTTATTAACCTTTACTACTTAATGTGGACGACTGCTACGCTTTTGGAGGTTATTAATTGATTTAAGCTTAACCCTATTATATACGGGGTATATATGGAGGACATCCTTATAAGCGTGCTCGCAGTGTTTAATGCCGCTATATTTAAATGCTTAATAAAATGCTTTTCTATTTTCCCAATTATTGTTTTCTCTAAGGAGTTGTAGTTGTGTAACTTTAGGGTTACCAGTTTTATAAAACGAAAATTAAATCTACTGGAGGCATAAGTACAGTATATACCTAGTATATGTATTGCATACCTTTAATATATACTGCTTAATAACCTCGCGTACTGTTTCTTTATCTGCATCTATAGATAGCAGAGGTGTTGCTTTATAGATAAAGTGTGCAATTTCTTCTTTTCTAGTTGCTGGATATTCTAGCATTATAATATAGTCTATTGCCTCTTGGATAATAACTTAGTGCTTACCGTTAGAGCTAATAAGTGCTCTATGGTCTTGGAGTGTGCTCTGGATATTCTTAGTATATATATAGCCTATGTATAGTGTTATACGTAGTCTTACCTTAGAGAGACCTATATAAAATGGAAACCGCTATTATATACTATCTTAACCCTTACCCTCCTCGCCCTTCCTACCCTCCTTATCTTCGATATTTTTTCTACTGATTGTATTATTTTGAGAACTATTGTCTTTGTGTTTGATGTTAGGTACGCTCTGGTGTACCTATATATCCTTAGCATATGCCTAGTATATAATTGTGTATACTGACTTATAGACCGTTCAGCCACCCTACTATACTCTTGTTTACTTTAGTATAGTTTTTACTTGTTATTGGTATAGTAAGGTATATATAAATGCGGTTGTATATATGTAGGTATAGATGTATGTATATATCTGTGTTTATGTCTCTGGGTGTATGCGGAGTATATGCTCTTGATATTTTGGTTTGTGTGTTCGCTTAAGTTAAATGTGGCTACCGATGCGCGTTCTATATGGGTAAAAGTGTAGTACCGCCGACCTTTTTCTGGGGGCTTTATTGGTAACCACGCTCAGCTTTCGCCGACCCCTATTGGTGACCATGTTTAACGTATCCGAGACCACGATCAGCTGCGACCCGGACGGATTTGATAGAGCTATGATAGAGCTTCGAGCAGAGCCTTGCATGGAACCTTAGTAGAGCTTTGAGCAGAGCGTTGTGCAAAGCTTTGTATAAAGCTTTGTGCAGGCATTATGCAGACGTCCGTGTAGGCGTTTATAGAGACGATCGTGGAGACGTTTGTACGGACGATTACAGGCGATTGTAGAGCCGTAGAGACGGTTATAAGACTTCCTAGTATATTAGTGCTGCGTTAGCTAGGGATGTGTTGGTGTTTACCTAAATACTAGAAGCGCGTAACTTATAAGGAAGTAGTATTTTTATTATAAAAAAGCAATTGATTATAGAGAGAATTTAACTTATTAGCTTATTAGGTTAAATATACAGGAGAGAAGGTCTCTTATACAAAATTGCGAAAATTGAAGTTGAGCACCATAGAGTTCCGCACCGAAGGTAGGGCAAACTTAAGGTCGGTAGATAGCTGATTGGTTAAAATAAGGTAGCGCTTTTTAGGATGGAGACTAGTAATGATTTAGTATTAGTGAGTGCGCCTTCGTTTACCCTTTACCTCAGCGAGCTTAGACGTGGTTTTTTTAGCTAGCGTTGGAATAACCTATGCCATCTTCCGAATTGCAAAATCATGTCTGAGAGCCTTTGGCGAGTTTTGTTAAAAGCGTAAGCAAAATCCACCAAACGGATATTGCGGATATCTAATTCATTTATTCACACAATGCGTTATTACAGGGTCCGGGAGGTTCAGTGTCCCCCCCCGGGCGCGCAGCAGCGATGGCATCTAATTTCGCTTAAGCCTCGCCTAAATTAGTATATAGAGCTAGCAGAATTAGATGTAGTGGCTGCCAGGAGAAGGGTCCCTCCTTACACTTAAAGTGTGAGGGGACTTTGTAGACAGGGGGCTATAAGGACACGATTGTGGAACAGGATAGATTGGTGAGAGAGACGAATCCTTAAGGAGGTGAGGCCTTAGGGATCGTGGAGACCATATACTACGGGCATGTGCCTCCAGCACGTAACTGGTGACCATTTAAGGGGCGTCCAGAGGTTGTCCTAAGGGCAACCCAAGGTGTCCGCAATAATATCCCTTATATTGCCCCCCCCCCCCCTTCTTGCAGTTGGCCCCTAATCGCCATTACCTTACGGTAGGGAGATTATAAGGGCTTATCCTAGGAGGGGTTTGGAGAGATATTAGGAAGATATTAGTATGCCACTATATATTATCTATCTATTTAACCCCTACTTTAAACTCCTAAAAACCTTAATAAGGAAAAAATATAACTAGAGAAAAGATATAAGGATTGCTAGGAGACCTATTAGAAGCCTACTAGAAATATACTAGTAACTACCTAAGCTGACCTAAGAATTTTTATACAACTCTACTTTTAAGCCTTTATACTAGTCTGTAATTAATCATAAGTATTATAGGCAATTTAGTGTTCCTAATATAGTTCTATAGAACCTTTTAGTATAGGATTTAATATATAGAGCCTTAGCTTACCATTATCTTTAACTTTTAAGATATTAATCTATAATTCTTTCTTATTAGTCCTATGCTATACATTTAGCGTAGAATAGAGGAGCTCTTGCTGCACCTAGCCCAAAAGACCAAACCAACCAAAAGAACCCTAAAAAACACCCTGACAATCCCCTAAGATGCATGCATTATAGGGGAGGCATAGGTGGTATAATGGTGGTATGCAGTCGCGCGCAACCGCCAGACCTATACCAAACAATAGCTCTCCACATTAACATTAAGGACGGGCGAATACCACACCAGAAAGCGGAAACACCCCTATTAAGAAGGCATCTAACAAAATATAAAGCCTATTAGACGCGTCTAGTATCCAAAACTGTGGGGGAGTAACTATTAGCCATTATAAACTAATATAGCTAGTAGAATGGCTCCGCCAGTCCAGTAAACCTTAGGCACCCCTCTAGCAAACCCTTAATTAAATCCTCTAACGGCTAAATAAAATTAAAGATAAATAAAACCCCCCCCTATAGGCGAACCGCACCTAGGCCGCCGTAGCTGTATACCTATAGCATAGGGAATCTACCCCCCTAAAGATAACAACCGGGCATACAATCATAATACGACTAAATACAGAAAAGGCAGAGGAACTTAGGGGACAATTAGAGACAGAAGTTCTTATAGAGGTGTGTAAGGAGGTCTATAATGCTGTTATAGTCCAACACCTTAGGAGCGGAGACATTAGAGTTACCCTAAAGGACTAATAGGCAAAGAAACGGGCTATAAGGGTAGGTAACAGGCTAGGAGAACATATTAGCATAAAAGTGCTTTATAAAGACCACCTAGTTAAAGTCCTAGCGGTTCCCATAAGCCTTAGGGTAGAAAGGGGACGCCAGGCGGATAATACAGCAACTATATAGGAGATAGTAAAATAAACAAAACACCTTATACTAGGACTCACAATTACCCGGATCCAATAGCTTTAATAGAAAAACACAAACCAAGCATATAATAAGAACAATAAGAGGATATAAGGGGCGCTAGAGACTTGCTAGGGAGACAATAAATAAACGTATGGCTCCCTTATTATTAGCGTATATACACCAGGAATGCAAAAACTCCTTATTTAAAAAGGAATAATTATAAATGGCCTTATATATAACACAAGGCTCTATAACCACAGACTATACCTGGAACGATGTTATTACTATGTATAATAGGGACACACCTAATCCACATATATAGCACAGGTGTACTACGGCCACTATACAGGCCCCTATAATATAAGACAATATATAAATCAAGACCAAATAAAATGCGCAAACTGTCACCAAAGCACATACAAGGCATAGGAGAGAGAAGACTGCATTAAATATAGGAGACAAAAGAAAAGGGCTTAACAGCTATAGGAACAACTACACGCCAGATTATACAAATAGAAACAACAGGCGATAAGCTAGGGGGATATAGGTGTCTTCCTAGCATTTCCTACCTTTAATACTAGGGGGCTAAGCCAGCCATCCTAAGCCTTAGCGGGCTAAAAGCAACGCCGCGTAACATTACCAGACCAAACAGGGATACAAGGGATATAAGGGAGAGAACACCCAGTAGGAAGACCCCTATGGACAGCTACAGCAAGTTTAAGGCCAGGACAATTAAGAATTAGATTTAACACAGTAAATATAACACACGTAGCTAGCTTATAAGGGGCATATAGCTAACTAGTAAGAACGGGGGAAGAACCAGAGGCAATAACAGACTTAGATTTAAAAAGGCTAGTAGGAACACAAGATATAGGGATAAAAAGCTCCACATAAAATAAGTAGTAGCTAGGGAGCAAACATAGGAGAAAAAAGTTCTAAATATTTTAGAGAAAGTAGAAACGGAAGAAGCAAGGAGCGAAAAAGAGGCAAAGGACCCCCACCAGGGGTCCGCCACTTAACCATTATATAGTACAACTACAGCAATATAAACCACCGTCTAGCAAGGCCCCTACTAGACAGTCTAGACCTAGAGAAACACTATATTCTTGCCATATAAGAGCCGTATTATAATACCTACATATAATCAATATACTGCCCCTAAGGATTCCAGCTCCTATATAAACCAAAAGCAGCCACGCGCGTGTGCTTTATAATTAGCAAAAATATCAGCCTTGCCTTATAGTTATGGCAGGCAGTTAACCTAGATATTACAGTTATAACTATCCAGACATATAGGGGACTAGTATAAATTATTAATGTCTATAACCCTAGGGTTAAAGGGGTAGCATAAACAGAGAATATTATATCTATAATAAGCTTGCTAGAAACTAAATATGCGGAGTCTATTTTACTAGGAGATATAAACCTCCACTACCTATAGTAGGGGGGTATCCATGTTGCTACTAATTAACAGGCAGAGTGCCTACTAAAAGCTATAGACAATAGGGGCCTTAAGCTAGCTACCCCCCCAGGTGCAATTATATGGCAATAGGGTACTACCAAAAGTACAATTAACCTTACGATTATAGACGAAAACCTATACCAGAGACTCAAAAGGTGCTCCCCTAAAGAAGAATAGGCACTTACCTTAGACCATATCCCTATCTAGATATAACTAGATCTAGACATTAAGGCGCAACTAAATAGTAAAAGATACGCAATAAGGAAGCTTAACGTAGATAGCTTTCTTAATACAATTAAACAACAACTCTAAGACCTAGAAGAAATCCACCTAATACCAAATAAGCGAGGCTTATTAGCTACCCCTAAGGAAATTAATTAAAAACTAGAAAGAATCCAGGCAGCAATTAAAAGCAGGCTAGAAAAGCACTACCTAGTCTTAAAACCGGGCCCCTATATATAATATACATGGTCCGCATAATACGCGGCCCTTGTAGCCGGCTAACAATAAGCAAGAAGGAAATACACAAGCAGCCATAATTCTAAAGACAAGAGACGATATAAAGACACAAGAAACTAGCTAAAGAATACCCTAAGAAAAGAAACAAGGAATAACTAGAGATGGTTTATAAATAAACACACTACTAACCTAAGTCTCCCCTATAACAAGGGCCTATGGACTATGGCAAAATAGGTAAAGAAAAAGGCGGGATGCCTAGTAGAAGATCCATACCTACCACCCCTACAAAGAGCAGGCAAACTATAGGCCATAAGCAACAATAACAAGAAGGCAAAAATCCTTATAAAAAGATTTTTCCCCTAACCAGCTCTAGCAGACCTTAGCGATATTACTAGTGAAACACTAGTGACTCGCCTAAGGGTTAACAGCGATATAACAACTAAAGAAATAGCTAGAACTATTAGCCGCCTCTTAAACAATATAGTACCAGAACTAGATAGGATCCTAAACAAAGCCCTAAAGACTTATAGACTACTTATAGCACCTTAGCTTACAGACGTAGCCAGAGCATGCTTTGAAATAGGCTACTACCTATGACTTAGAAGATCCATAACGACGGTTGTCCTATAAAAAGAAGGTAAAGCAGACTACTTAATTCTAGGAAGCTACCGCCCTATTGCCTTAGAAAACACCCTAAGCAAGATCTTAAAAAAGGTTATAGCGGACCATATAACAGACATAGCAGAGGAACACGCCCTACTACCACAAAGCTAAATAGGGGCAAGAAAGAATCGCTTAACGCTATTAGCACTTACACTACTCGCTGCTACTATTAAAACTGCATAGGCTATGCGAAAGGACTTTATAGTATTAATACTTAGCCTAGATATTAGCGGCGCCTATAATAATATACCCCATAAGCGTCTCCTATACATCCTTAGGGCAAAGGGCTTCCCAGAATGGATTATCCAATTTATTTAAGAATTTACAGGCCAGAAAGAAACATTACTAGTCTTTAGTGGATACCAGAGCCCCCCTATTACAGTCACAACAGGAATACTATAAGGATTACCTCTTTTACCTATACTCTTCCTCTTCTTTGTAAGCAACCTGCTTAACACCTTTAAGGAAGGGGCAACCTAGGGGATAGGCTTTGTTAATAACACAAACCTAATTACATACAGGCCAACAGCCGCAGAGAACTATAGGACACTAGAGAAAGCCTATAACACCTATATAGAATAGGCAAGATAATATAGAGTCCAATTCTTACTAGAGAAATACCAGCTAATCCATTTTATAAGAAAACACAACTAATCTATAGATCTTTAGCATACAATCTATATCTAAGGCTTTAGGGGTCAACCGGTTTAAGGCCTAAGGGTATTAGGAGTATAGATAGACAACAAGCTCCAGTAGAGCGCATATACGGCGCAAGCGGCCTATAAGGGCTAAGCATAGTATATCACCATGTCCAGGATTGTTAATTCTATATAGGGTCCATGCTTCTAGAGGTTACACCTACTATATATAGCAGTTGTCCGGCCGACCATAATATATAGATCTAGCATTTAGGCCACGGGAGAAACTAAAAAAGGCCCCCCTAAATTACTTCTTAAACCACTCTAAAAGGTCCAAATAGCCTGCCTCTAGAGTATAACAGGCGGGTATAAGCAAACGGCCACAGTACTACTTAAGAAGGAAGCCAATATTCCCCCCCTATAACTATATATTAAAGCCGATGTAATGCAAAGGGTATAAAAGAAACGCAACTTTAATATTATAAAGTATATTAAGACACGCCTAAACAAACTATAAAGGGACCCCAGGGTGCCCTATAGGAGAAGGAACCAATAACCCCAAAGTAGGGAAGATATATTAGGAAAACAGGTAGAGAAAGCAGAAGAAGAATAGTACAGTATTAGGGCCCAGGCCTATATAGAGGAGGAAGGGAAATGCGTAAAAAGCTAGTAAAGATAATAGTAAGGGAGAGAAAGGAGCCAAAGTAGAGTATAAAAGAATACTAGAAAACCATCTACCGCAATATAATACTGGTTAGACCATCGCTGGAAAGATATATAGGAGTTAAATATACAGAGGCAGACTTAGGCAAGAGGAACCCAAGCCGTAGCATAGTTAATGCTATAGGGGGTAAATACCCAAGGGCTCCAAAAGGGCCTAACAAAGGCAGAAAATACAATAGCAACACTCCTAAGGACAGGAGTAATAGGACTAAAAGATTAGCTTTACTGGGTAAATATCCTAGTAGGTAGCCTAAGGTGCGAATATAGCTGGCTAAGACAGACACCAAAATATATAATACTATTATGCCCCTTACGCATTAGCTAAGAAGCAATGCTCTTAGTAGCTAGCACAGAAAACTATAATACACTACTTTTAACAAAGAAAGGCCTTAAGGCGGCTACCCGGTGGCTTATTAGCTAAAATATGCTAGACCAGTTCTGGGTTGCAAGGGAAATAATAATAAAAGGCAAAGGGGCGACTAATAGGCGCCCCCTAATAACTCTATAGGAGTAGAGTAAGGTTTGTAATACTAGCGCGTCCGTAGACTTATTACGGCAGCAGTGGTTCCCAAGAAGGTTAAAAAGTAAGGTAGTAGAGCACTACTAGTAACTCGTAGGCAACTTACAAGTGAGTCCTAAAAAGGCGAGGAGATGGATTATAGGGTTTTCTTAAATAGAGTTTTCTCCCTATATGTATATAAGGAGTAGTCCGCGTGGGCCCAACAGGGATCCGAATCGGACGTTAAGCAATAAATAATAATAATATATATTTAGCGTAGCTCTACTGCCTAGTAAATAGGAGGGACACTTTATAATAGCGCCTTTAGCTATTATACGGTTGTTAAGAACGTCTATAATATTATTCTTTAATACCGTAGTATTGTTTAGGTATAATTTAACCTATATACGTCTGTAATTAACGTCTTAATTGCCTTCCCTAGCTATATAATTAGTTTTTCTTATAAGGAAGTAATAGCTAAATGGCGTATACGCGTGTTTCCTTTCTTTTAAATTGCGCTATTATAACAGAGTTATATTAGTAAGGTTGCGGCTATTTACTAAAAGGGTATTAGAAGGTAAAGTATAGAGATATTGTTACGGACGCTTTAAGTACGATGTTACGACTACTTAGAGAGGAGTCGGCGGAAGCTAGTTGGTTAATACAGGCACGGTCTAGAATGGATCCGGTGGAACTATATGACGAGGAATGGTAAGCGAAGTCACGTGACGTTGTACGCAGTATATGGGGAGTACGTAGTGTACGCCATGTATAACACGTATAACACGTACCTCACGTATAAGAGAGGATTTCTTAGGAGTATGGTTGTGTATTTAAAGGACCTCAGTCCCTACCGTAGATAGTTCTCTCCTTGTAGTGAATCTCAGAATACAATTAGAGTTAATCTGTTAGGCAACCACTCCACCAGTTATTATTACATTGTTAATTTTATTTATACCTACATACCTAGCCTATTAATAGAACCCACCGTAGTTCCTGCTACAAGGTTCTGTTACACATTCACTACTAAGGTTACGGTATTAAACAGAGAGATCAAATAATATGCCACTAGAAGCAGCACTAGTTACGATAGCGTTAACGGGAGCCACAACCTTAGGTCCAGGTAATACCAGTATAGATAAGGGAGATTCTCAAGTGGTTACGCGAGGTTAGTTACAGGAAATGGTTGATTACTTACAGGACAATAATAGGATACTTAAAGAACGTATTAATAGAATTAGAGTAGCAAAGATTAAGTTACCTTTAATTAAACGATTTTTAGGAGAAAAGTCAAAGCTCAAAGGATTTCTTACACAGATGCACTTTAAGGTAGTATAGGAAGGAGCGAAGTTAGTAATATCGTTGGATTAAGTAGCCTATGCAGGATTGTTCCTGACAGGGAGGGTACTTAAGTAGTTTAAACTATATCTTACGGAAATATAGGCCAATGGTATAACAACTACTAACCAGGATATACGGTATATATTTGCCAGTTAGAATGGGTTCGCAGAGCGACTAACACAGATATTCGGAGACCCGGAGGCCACAACCACAGCGGAACAAAAGCTTTAGAACTTAGTACAACGCACTTTAATAATTAAGTATACAACACAGTTTCAAACACTAGCTACATAGGTTAAGTGGAATAATAGGGCGCTTATAGCACAGTATAAATAGGGACTTAAGGCTAAAGTCTAGGACGCAATCATCCTAATGGAAGATACGGATACTCTAAGGGAGTTAATAGATTAGTTAATAAAGATCAATAATAGAATCTACCAAAGGGAACAAGCTAAGAGAGGGCAAGACAGAGTTCTATAGTTATATAAGGCGCAGAGTACGCAACGACAGACACAGAGTTAAAAACTATAGAATAGCGCAGAGCTAATAGACCTAAGCGGTACTAAAGAAACCTAAAGGTGGGAAAAGAAACCATAGAAACCTAGAGGTTAAGGATTAAGTAATTAAAGGACCCAGGAGCAGAGGCTAAACCAAGGATCTTAGTAGTAGAAGACGTTTAAGCGGACTCCACAGCAAGAAAGATAGTTTAAAGATAGAGCTTGCATAAATTGCGGAAAACAGGGTTATTTTGCCAGAGACTATAGAGGTGGTTAGAGTAACTACGTGGTAAAGGGAACCAGACCAGCAGACGGCACGTACATATAGAGGGACGATGGTGTACTATAAGGAACAAAAGAGTGTTCAATTAACAGTTTTGCGTATTGTTATAATAACGCATGCCGAATTTATAAGGATGCTAAGTACGGCGTAAGCTATTAGCCGTAAGAGCTAGAGTTAAAAGGACTCCAAGGAACCAGAGAGTTAAACGAAGAATAAGATTAACTCTATAAGCTAGATCAAGATATTACAGCAATATACGGACAAAGATCAGCAGTAATAACAATAAAGTTAGAGTACTTATTAATTAACAGCGACGAGGATGAAAAGGAGGCTAACTAGGAGCACTTAAACCTTAAAAACGTAATAAAAGTAGAGACTGAGACCACCACTAAGCAAGGTTCAGTAATGGGTATAGTAACACTATTGGATACAATTTCCATCGCTTTACGAGACAATAGGAGCAACGTTTAGAAGAAACTAAGTAAGTAGATAACTGCTAGTGCTAGCTTATCACTTAATAAAGGTAAAAGGCTATAGGCTTAAGATTCTTAAGAAGAGATAAAAGAAGCTTAAGATTCTTAAGACGAGATAAGACACACCTAAGAACCCACGACGGACGAAAACTGATGGGAAAGGGCAGCAACTTAGTTTAGTAACAGACAAATAAGTACAGGACGCAAGTTCAAGAACTATAAGTTTGGGGAACGAATAAGAACGTTAGCAATCCTAGGTAAACACAGTGTTTAGCCTAAAGATTAATCAGTTAATACCAGGATTAAAAAGTAAGACAACTACAAAGATCTAGCTACAAGACGCAGAAAACAAGAAACTATAAATAAGTTTAGAATAAAAATCATTACATGGCAAGAGCAGAAGCTAGATAAGAGGTTAGCTATGCCAGGTTATATAAGGGATAGAGTACCCGTACGAAGAGTTACTAATAGGCCAAGTGCAGAGATACCTAGGGCAAAATAGTTAGACGAACTAGAATAAGAAGAGGATCTAGGTATTCCAACTAGGTTCGAAGAAAGATATACCAAAGGGTGTTATAACGCAGCAGTAACAAGGTACTTTCTAACAGATAGACTATATACACTAAACTAGCTATACGGAAAGTGGTATAGATAACGACACAACGACAAATAAGAAGATTTTTATATATAGCTAGATAAAAAAGTTGTCTAAGACCAACCCATTACGGAGAAACGCATAAGTCATATTAAAGGAGCATTAATTATAACGTCAAGGAATCTAGAAGAGAGGTTTAGGGACTAGAGAAGTAAGCAACAAATCTTAGTACCCGTAGTAGAGATACCAGTAGTCAGGTTAACTAGGTATAGGTTTAAACTTAAGGACAAAAACAAACCAAGAGTTAACCTAAAACATATAGCGCATTATATACTATCGTGGATAGCTTGTGTGGATAACATATACAATATGTATAGAGCACTAAAAGATAAGAACCAGAAATACCTAGTAAGAATATATTAGGCACCAGAAGAAAAACGGTTTAGAAATGCTAAGTATATGCATAGTTAGCACCTAGTAGAAGTATAAGGTTAAGGAGACTTAATACTTTAACCAGGAAGATTCCTTATAGAAGAATGCCTAGACGGATAATAGTAGTGGGAGTGCCCAGAGAACACTTGTCTATAGTATATAAAGGAAAAGAAATGAACTAAGTATTGGCCAAAGTAGGACTAAGTATAAGCAGGATCTAGCAGCCAACAGTTAAGAAAAGGGGAAGCGCATAGAACTAAAGGGAACCAGTATTAGAGCCTTAGACCCTTAAAGAAATTTAAGGATAATACCTAAATTTATGAGCTAAGTGGCAAGATTAGCAGTTTAAAGCATTAGTAGATAGTAGAGTAACTAGGAACCACATATCACCAAAGGCAGTAGAAAGGATGGGGTTACTATACAGATAGAAGAAACACCTATATCCACTAACAACAATTTTAGGAGATTAGATAGCCTATAGAGGAGGCGTTATTAATCTCAAAACAGGACCTATTTAGATAACTATTAAAGGGAGACCAGTTAGAATGTCTTTTAATATCCTACCATTAGGATAGGACAAGGCAATACTAGGAATGCCTTAGTTACAGGAGTATAATCTAAAGATTAATTGGGTTATAGGTCAGGTCGATATTAAGGATACACGATAATGTAAAGTGCAACAGTAAACCAAGTTGGTATAGTACCAAGTTAGAGCGATATATAAAGAGACTAAGCGAGGCTTAAGTTATATACCAAAGAGATACCACAAGTATAGAAAAAAGTTATAGTTACTAGAAAGTGAGAAGCTGTTAGAGTATACAGCTTAGGACCATAAGATAGAATTAGAAGAGGGAATAAGTCCAAAGTTCTTTCCAATCTATAAGCTTACTAAAATAGAGTTAGTAGCGCTTAAGGAGTTTATCTAGGAGAACTTATAAAAGGGATATATTAGACCATTGTAGTCGTTAGCAGAATATCCAGTACTGTTCATCCCAAAGAAAAACGGAAAACTTAGGATGTGTATAGACTATAGATAGTTAAACAGCATCACTAGAAAGGATAGATATCCTTTACCCTTAATTAGCAAAATCCAAGACAGGATAGGTAACGCAAAGATCTTTATAAAGATAGATCTAAGATAGGCGTACCACTAGATTAGAATTAAGGAAGGTAACAAATAGAAGGCAGCCTTTAGGTTAAAAAAAGGACTATATAAGCCGTTAGTTATATAGTTTAGGCTTATAAACGCACTAGCAACGTTCCAGAAGCGAATTAATAGTATATTAGGAGAACACCTAGATAAATTTGTTATAGTATACCTTAACAACATTATTATCTACTTAGAGAATAAGGAAGAGCATAGAGAACACATTAAGTGGGTTTTAAAGAGACTATAAGAAGAACAGATACTAGTAGCAATTAAAAAATACAAGTTCTTTACTAAAAAGACCAATTTTGTTAGATTTATTATTAAACCAGGCCAACTTAGTATAGATTCAAAGAAGATTAAGGCTATAGTAAATTGGTAAGAACCAAAGAACGTTATATAGTTAAGATCATTTCTAGGGTTTTGCAATTACTATAAAAGGTTTATAGCGCAATGATTACAGGACATTAAGCCATTTACGCGGTTAACTAAAAAAGAAGAACCATGGACATAGGGAAAGGAGTAATAAGAACTATTTAAGAAAGTTAAAGAGTTGTTTACCCAAGAGCTAGTTCTTAAGATCTATCAACCAGGGCTAGAGACAGTTGTAGAAATAAATACATTAGACTTTACACTAGGGGCGTGCTTCCTATAGAAACATTAAGATAGATAGCACCTAGTGGCATACTACAGTTGAAAGATAACACCACTAGAGTTAAACTATGACATCTACAACAAGGAGTTGTTAGGTATAGTTATAACACTTAAGGAATAGAGAGCATTCTTACAAGGTATAGAAAAACCATTTATAGTTAAGACAGACTATAAGAACCTTATAGGATTCCTAACAATAAAGGAACTCAACTAAAGATAGGTTAGATGGGCGGAAATACTTATAGAATACCATTTCGAAGTTTAGCATACCAAGGGTACAGATAATGCACGAGCAGATGCTTTAAGCAGGAAGGCTAAACTATAAAGCGATAAAAAGCTATTGGGAGCTTTATTGCGGAAGGATTAAGACGGATTAATTAGGTATAATTATCTAAAGATCATAGCAACCAAGGAAAGTTAGATCCATAAGTTACTAGAGAGTAATTAAACACAGAAGATCTAAGAAGTATAGGTAGAGGATCCAGACTTAGAGCAATATAAAAACAGAGAAGCAACATATATACCTAAGTCTATTGCAGAAGAATTTGTTAAGGAATTCCATAAGGGAATAATATAAGGACACAATAGAGCTACAGGCTTAGTATTAAAACTTTAAGAGGAGTATATTATTTAAAGAATCTGGGGACTAGCAAGATAAGTTATAAAGGAATATCTAGATTGCCAAAGGAACAAACCAATAAGGCATAAGCTGTATGGAGGGCTACAACCTGTTAAGACACCAGGAAGACCATAGGAGGTTATATTATAGGACTTTATTATAAAGTTACTAAAGTTAAGAGATCCTATTATAGGGCAAGATTATAACGCGATTTTAGTGATAGTGGATAAGCTAACAAAGTAGGGATACTTTATAGCATGCACTAAAGAGATATCAGCAGAAGATATCGCTAGAATCTATATAAAAGAAGTATTCGCAAGACATAGAGTACTAGATAAGATTATATTGGATAGAGATCTAAGATTTATAGTAGTATTTTAGGAAGTATTTCTAGCAGAACAAGGGGTTCGCGTAGCAATATCTACAGCGTATTATCCGCAGACGGATGGATAAACAGAAAGACTAAACTAGACACTAGAGTAGTATTTAAGACATTATATTAATTACGCATAGAATAATTAGGTATCGTTACTACCAGTTATACAGTTTGCATACAATACAACACTATAAGAAGGAATAGGAACATTACCATTTAAGGCAAACTATAGGTACGAGCTAAGAACATTATTATCGCCATAATAAGCAAAAAAGACGAGTAGCACAGCTAAGTAAAGAATGGAGACGTTAATGAATCTTTATGCAGACCTTAAAGAAATAGCTAAACTAGTATAAGAATAAATGAAAAGGTACTATAATATTAAGAGATCTAAGGGACCAGATCTTAAGGAGGGGGATAAAGTATAGCTACTACATAAAAACTTTAAGAGTTGATAACTAAGTAAGAAGTTGGACCACGTCAGACTGGGACCTTTTAAAGTTAAGTAAAGAATTTTATTAGTTACGTATAAGTTAAACCTACTAGCCAAAATAAAAATCTACCCTGTATAGCATATCGCAATGCTAGAACCAGTATATGGAAATATTAAGCTACCAGTCTATAAGGCAGACACATATAGAGGATAAGAGGAAGATAAATAGTAAGTTTTAAAGATTATTAGTTACAAGGATGTAGATGACAAAACATAGTATAAAATAAAGTAGATAGGCTATAGTAAGACTACCTAGAAACCACTAAGCAACCTAAGGAACGCTATAGGAAAGGTACAGGAGTATTAGAAGAAAGTAGGTCAGGTAATATTAATAAAAAGAAATTGCAAAAAAACAAATCACCTAAGGGGGACCTAAGAGGAGCAATTGCTAAGCTACTTAGAGTTGTTTCCCTTGCAGGAGGAGAGTTAATCCTTTTATTACCTAGCTTAGACAAACCCTATTAAACAAGTTTCCACTCCTTAAAACGGACCTTCTTACGGACACGTTTAAGACGAAGAAGACGGGTAGAAGCGGATAGACGGGCTTTAAGGGCACGCTATTAAGTAGCTATAGCCTCCTACTCCGCTTCCTGCGAACGATAAAGCTCATCCAAGGCGTTTAAGAGCTCACTATTAAGTTTTATAGTGGTAGATTAAACACAAGACCCTATAATAAGTTACTTAGGGAACTTAAAGACTGTTAAAAGTTATCGGACGCGTACACTTAGCGTTAGAAACAGAGCGAACATTATAGGACAATTAAACGTTTGCTTTAGTACACTCTAAGCAAGATAAGGGTTGTTAAGACAAAGGACTCGCTAGCGCAACATACACTAACCCTACCTTTGCGCAACAAGAACACGGAGACGGCATTATCTCACCAAGCAATAGTATAGCAGCCACAGTGCGAGCACGGCACTGCGCTTATAAGGAAGAAGGAGCTTTAACTATAATAAGTACAGATATCAACTAGACTAATTAAACGGACATTACACCTCTAGTGGACGACTTAGAGATATTAGGAATCTTTAAGGACAAAAATAAGGAGGAGGGAGATAGTATTACGGACGCTTTAAGTACAATATTACGACTACTTAGAGAGGAGTCGGCGGAAGCTAGTTGGTTAATATAGGCACAGTCCAGAATGGATCTGGTGGAACTATATAATAAAGAATAGTAAGCGAAGTCACGTAACGTTGTACGCAGTATACAGGGAGTACGCAGTGTATACTATATATAACACGTATAACACGTACCTCACGTATAAGAGAGGATTTCTTAGGAGTACGGTTGTGTATTTAAAGGACCTTAGTCCCTACCGTAGATAGTTCTCTCCTTGTAGTAAATCTTAGAATACAATTAGAGTTAATCTATTAGGCAACCACTCCACTAGTTATTATTACGTTGTTAATTTTGTTCATACCTATATACCTAGCCCATTAACAGAACCCACCGTAGTTCCTGTTACAAGGTTCCGTTACAGATATCTTACTTACTAAGCTGCTCCTTTTCCTTAATACCTTACTTCCTATTATTAACCTTTATCTAAATTTGGACGTATCTTTAATATATTATTAAGATATTCTTTTTTTCTATTATTAATTTAATATACCTCTTTATTCTTCTGCTAACTACTCTTTTAAGTTAATTCTATAGTGTATTCTAGCCCTGCCGCTGCATATAGAACCCTAACCTTCGCTAACCTATAACTAGTGCTAGTCCTACCTAAATGACTTTATATATACGTCCTTAAAAGACTAAAAGTCTAATAAGAAGATTCTAGATGCTTATAATAAGACCTACTATATAAAGTCTAATACCTTTAGTCCTTGTAATTAATGCATACGTACTAAGAGCGGCAGTTATATTAAGGTAAGCTTTCCTATTCTTGATAGGTTTTTATTACTAACTTTAGGCTTTAATATAGCCTAGGCCTAAATGGCGACAATCCTTTAATATTTTTAACTACTATATTGCCTAGGCTCTCTCTTATTCTAGCGCTAATGCTAAATATCTAGGTTGAATTTAAGACTATACTATAGCTATTTATACTGCCTATAATTCCTAGTAAGCTAGCTAGTAACGCCTAATAAGGGAGTAAGGTTGGTATATTAAGGATAGGGTAAAGGATAGGGGTAATAAGAAGAAGGTTGCCGTTTACTATAAGAAGGAGTTTATATATGCGCGTTAAGTTTTAAAAGAGCACAATATAATGTGGTATTAGGTAGGTTACCTAAATCTAATAGCTTTGTTAGGAAAATGCAAACCAAGTATATAATAAGAATAATAAGAGGATATAAGGGTTGCTAGAGACTTACTAGGGAGACGCCAGATAAACGCATGGCTCCCTTATTATTAGCATATATATACTAGGAATGCAAAAACTCCTTATCTAAAAAGGAATAATTATAAATGGCCTTATATATAATATAAGGCTCTATAACCATAGACTACGCCTAGAATAATGCTATTGCTGTATATAATGGGGATATACCTAATCCACATACGCAGTATAGGTGTGCTGCGGCCACTATATAGGCCCCCATAATATAAGATACTGCTTAAATTAAGACTAAACAAAATATGTAAACTGCCACTAAAGCATATATAAGGTGTGGGAGAGAGAAAACTGCATTAAATATAGGAGACGGAAGGTAAGGGCTTAATAGCTGCAGGAACAACTGCATGCTAGGTTATATAAATGGAAATAATAGGTAATAAGCCAGTAGGACGCAGGTGCCTTTCTAGCATTTCCTACCTTTAATACTAGGGGGCTAGGCCAGCCATCCCAAGCCTTAACAGGCTAGAAGCGATGCTGTGTAATATTACCAGACTAAATAGGGATATAAGGGTTATAGGGGACACAAGGGAGAGGACGCCCTATAGGTAGACCCTTATGGATAGCTATAGTAAGCTTAAGACTAGGATAATTAAGAATTAGACTTAACATAGTAAATATAACATTTGCAGCTAACTTATAAAGGGTATATAGCTAACTAGTAAGAATAAGGGAAGAACTAGAGATAATAACAGATTTAGATATAGAAGTGTTAATAGAAACACAAGATATAGGAACGGAAAGCTCTATATAAAATAAGTAGGGATTAAGGTGCAGATATAAGAGACAGAAGTTCTAAATATTTTAGAGAAAGTAGAAATAGAAGAAGCAAGAAATAAAGGAGAGATAAAGGACCCTTACCAGGGGTCCGCTACCTATCCATTATATAATATAACTGTGGTAATATAAACCACCATCTTATAAGGCCCCTACTAGATAGTCTAGACCTAGAAAAACACTATATTCTTGCTATATAAGAACCGTACTATAATACCTACACATAATTAACATACTGCCCCTAAGGATTCTAGCTCCTATATAAACCAAAAGCAGCCATATATATGTACTTTATAATTAGTAAGGCTATTAGCCTATCCTTATAGTTATAGCAGGCAGTTAACCTAGATATTGCAGTTATAACAATCTAGATATATAGGGGACTGGTATAAATTATTAATGTGTATAACCTTAGGGTTAAAGGGGTCCTGCAAATAGAGAACATTATATTAGTAATAAGCTTACTAGAAACTAAAGGCACAGAGTTTATTCTACTAGGAGATATAAACCTCTACCACCCACGGTAGGGGGGTATTTATATTACTACTAAATAATAGGTAGAGTGCTTACTAAGAGCTATAAACATCTGAGGCCTTAAGCTAGCCACCCCCCTAGGAGCAACTATATAGCAATAAGGCACCGCTAGAAGTATAATTAACCTTACATTTATAGATGAAGGCCTATACTAGAGACTTAAAAGGTGCAACCCTAAAGAAGAATGGGCACTTGCTTTAGACTATATCCCTATCCAGATATAGCTAGATCTAGATATTAAAGCATAACTAAATAGCAAAAGATACGCAATAAGGAAGCTTAAGATAGATAATTTCCTTAATATAGTTAAATAACAACTTTAAGACCTAGAAGAAATCCACCTAATACCAAATAAGCGAGGCTTATTGGCCACCCCTAAGGAAATTAACTATAGACTAGAAAGGATCTAGGCAGCAATTAAAAATGGGCTAGAAGAGTACTGCCCAGTCTTATAACTGGGCCCCTATACATAACATATATGGTCCGCATAATACGCGGTTCTTATTGCCAGCCAATAATAAGTAAGAAGGAAATATATAAGTAGCCATAACCCTAAAGATGAGAGACAATATAAAGACATAAGAAACTAGTTAAAGAATACCCTAAAAAAAGAAGTAAGGAATAACTGGAGATAGTTTATAAATAAGCATACTTTTAACCCAAGCCTCCCCCATAATAAAGGCCTTTAGGCTATAGCAAAATGGGTAAAAAAAAAGGCAAGGCGCCTAGTAGAAGATCTATACCTACTACCCCTATAAAGAGCAGGGGAATTATAGGCCACTAACAACAATAATAAGAAGGCAAAGATCCTTATAGAAAGGTTCTTCCCCTAACCGGCTCCAGTAGACCTTAGTAATATTATAGGTAAAACACTAGTAACTTGCCTGTGGGTTAACAGTGACATAATAATAGAGGAAATGGCCAGAACTATTAGTTGCCTTTTTGTCACGGAACCCGACCGCAGGGGCCTCCATAGGAGAACCCCGTGCTCTTGCGTACACCTCGCGTACAGCTTATGTCAGCTACGCGAGGGTATATCACCTCCTTACGCCCTCGACCCTTACGATTGATCGCGCAATGTCTTGTAGACTCCCTGAATACATACGCTTTGTAGCCATTGCCCGCGTTCCGTGACATTACGTTGCGCCTTTTTCTTTACTGACGCTTAGCCTACAACCAATTCTACGTCTCTATAATACCACAGACGCTGCCAGAAGCAGCGTGTCTATAAGTTACCTTACTTTGTACTCCTAAAGAATTAACAATAGTAAGACGAAATTCCTTACTAGCCACTATGTTAAACTTAAAGAATAACCTAATACCTATATTAAAACCACGACACTAATTAGTCCCAGGAGGATTTAATTTATTAGCCCTAGCCTTAACCCCTAAAGGGAAGCCTAGTGGCTTAAAAGACTACAACAACTATAAGGGGGATATTAACAATGTTTTATTCTTTATTAACTACATAACCACAGATAAATAAGCCGAAGGGCTACTACCCATTAAGATCAAGATACGAGACGCTAAGATATTTATAAAAATAGTAGCATAAGAACCTAATAAATACTACCGCCTTCTATAGAACTACCATCTAAAGCTTATACAAGCTGAGATGCGTGCTGCCTAAGATTATAATATTATCCAAGACCTATAAGCTTGTAAGGCGCTCGCTAACAATACACGCTAAGAGATTAAAGACAACCTCCGCGCGTCTAAACACGACGTCTAATAATTAAAGAAGGCTAAGATTACACTTATTACTACAGTTACTAAAAAAGAGGGTATAATTAAATACCTACAATCTTAGCTTAATAAGCATATTTATAATAATACCAGATACCTCTCTACTATATATAACGCCACCTAAGTCTTTACGCCCCCGGCAACCTTACCTACTTAACGCTTAACAGAAGGTTAGCGCTAAATAGCTTTACCTAACGGGAACCCCTACTATAGCAACAGTGATAATAAAAGCCATAATAATTAAACCTAAACTACCACTATAGGGTCTAATACACGCTACCCTAATCCCCTAATCTTTAAGGGTGACCGCAAGGAATACAGCTACTAGAAGATATAAACCCGTAAGAAACTAACCTAAAGCGCCTACCTTTTCCCTATAGAAGATACCAAGATTAGCTACATTATTAGACGAACGAAGGGCATCCCATTTAATAGGCTTTTCGCTTAATGGGAGACTAGCAGTCCCTAAAAGTAGTAGTCCCACTAAAAAGTCCTTAATAACCTTAACTAAATGTACCATAACTATAACCTAGTGGCCACTAGTTAAGCTAAACTACGCGCCTTAAAGATAAGTCCTACTAAATTATTCAACAAGTTCTATGTTAAATTCTAGAAATACACCGGAGTCCTTACCTAAGACAATACTAAAGACCAGGAAGATCTCCTTAAAAAAGTTACTTATTGCCTTAGTTACGCAGCCGCTAGCCACAACTATAACAACGTTTACAATATGGTAGCAGCCCTACAGAAGATTAAATAACGGCTAAACTAAATTACTACTACAAACCCCCACCTAAAGACCTCCCTATAGAAGCCCTCCGGACCTACTAAACCACCGACGCCTACTACCCTAAGTAACACCACTGGTCCTAATATTGACCTCTCCATACTAGCCTTCCCAAAGAAGCTACTAGATGGAGAGCGCAAGCTACTCCAGAAGCTAAGGCGTTGCTATAGATGCCGTTAAGAAGGCTGTTATAGCTATAGCCCAAACTGCCTAATAGCTAGGTTTAGCAGCCGCTGTTAAACACCTAACCCTATACCCTAGACACCAAATATGTTGCTACGCACCGCTACCGCATAAGACGAAGATACAGCAACGGTAGTAGAATTAGACGCGGAAGCGGAAAACGCAAAGTCCTAGCCCTAAGTTACAGGTTAGGACACTCCAACAATAGAGGGATCTATATATCAGCTTGCTTAATAGATAGCTTAGTAAGAATAGAAGAATGGAAGCAAATAGTCTTACCTATAAAGGGAACTACCGCTAAGAAATAATACAAAACCTATTCTATAATTGACTGTAGAGCTACTAATAAATTTATAGATATCTAATTTGTGTACACCTATAACCTATCTACCTTACCCCTCGCTAAAGCCCGCGCCCTATAACTCGCTGACGGTAGTTGTACTGCACAAAAGATTACCTATATGGCATAACTCTACCTAAATATAAACGGATATTAGGAGGAGCTCTAGGCCTATATTACACCACTTATAAACTACCCTATTATCCTTAAAATAAACTGGCTTGAATAACACAACCCCGCTATTAACTGGCAAAAAAGAGAAGTAACCTTTAACTCTAAATACTGCAGAGAGACTTGCCTAGGGTATAGCCTAGCCGCCTTTATCTACTCCCCAGGATATTAACCTAAGGAAACCCTTATTACCCCACCTATAACTAACTGCCACTATATAAGCACCGCGGCCTTCTACCGTATAGCATATAGGAAAGGCTGGACCATTGCCACAGCCTCCTAATTACGACTATATAAGCTTAATAAAGATTAGGACCACGTCCTCTATAGTAATAGAATAGACATAGTCAACCTCCTAGAAAATAATACCCCTATAGAACTCTACGGACTTTCACCCTTAGACTTTAAGAAGTTTATAAAGCTCAAAAAAGGACTTACTAATAAGGAACTCCGCAAGCTCCTCCCTAAGAGATACCATGACTTTATTAACGTATACTTATAAAAGAGCGCAGATATACTGCCCCCATATTAACCTAACGACTATACCATTAATATTAAACAAGGAAAAACGCCGCCCTATAAGAGACCCTACCTAATGTTAAAAGACGAACTCCTAGTTGTTAAAAAGTATATCAATAAGCACCTTAATAAAGGGTTTATTCGTCCCAGCATGTCCCTAGCAGCCGCTCCTATCCTCCTTACTAAAAAGCTAGGAGGAGGTATTTAATTCTGCGTTAACTATAGAGGACTTAACGCTATTACAATTAAGAACCAATACCCTATACCGCTTATACGCGAGACCCTTGAACGGCTTAGCCAAGCTAAAATCTATATTAAACTCAATATTATTGCCGCCTTTAACCGCCTCTAAATATGGGAAGGTAACGAATGGAAAACCGCATTTATATCGCGCTTTGGCCAGTTCGAATACACCGTTATGCCTTTTAGTATATGTAACGGCCTAGGTAGCTTCTAAAGCTATATTAATAATGCCTTACGGGACTACCTTAACGACTTCTGCTCCGCGTACCTGGATAATATACTTATTTATAGTAATAACCCTTCTAAGTATACCGAGCACGTTTAAAAGGTCCTACAGCGCCTTAGAGACGCAGGACTTTATATTAATTTAAAAAAGTGCGAATTCTTAGTTATAGAAGTAAAATACCTTAAACTAATTATTACTACTAAGGGTGTCCGTATAGACCCTGAAAAAGTATGTATAATTACTAGATAGTAAACCCCTACCTACATTAAGGATGTATAAGCCTTCCTTAGTTTCGCCAACTTCTATCGGAAATTTATATACAACTTCTCAGGTATTATAGCACCATTTACAGCAATAATACGAACAAAGGGCTTTTCTGCAAAAGGAAGAAAAATATATTTACATTTTATCTAGACGCCTAAATACAAAAAGGCGTTCTAAGACTTAAAAGATGCGTTTACTAAAGCACCTATCCTAGCTTACTTTATACCAGGACGACAACTCTATCTCAAAACTAACTCCTTAGACTACGTTAACACGGGCATCTTCTTCTAGATGGGCGACAACGGTCTCCTCTACCTAGTCGCATTCTACTCGTCTAAGCTTACACTATAAGAATATAACTACGAGATCTATAATAAGGAACTCCTCGCAATTATATAAGCGTTTAAGAAATTCTAACCGGAACTCTCCTTAGTAGAACCTAACCAGCCAACTAAGGTCCTTACAGATTATTGCAACCTTGAGTACTTTATAACTATAAAATAACTAAACCAACACCAAGCACGTTGAAACGAGTTCCTCTCTAGTTTTAACTTCAAAATCGCATATAGGCTAGGAGTATAAGGTACTAAGCCTAATAGCCTAATACGCTATTCGCAAGACCTTCCTTAGTTAGAAGATAACCCTTATAATTAATTCCAACAACAAATAATCCTAAAAGCACGAAACTTAGCCCTAGGCATACTACCTAAGACAGAACCAACCGCCCCTTAGCTTTATACCACAGAACTAGAGTTACCCCCTAAAATCGATAAACTTATTACTGTAGTATATGACACCCCTGTTAACCCATTACTGCATTAACTAATTGCCGCAAAGATCGCTAGCACCTGTATACTGCCTACCAACCTCCAAAGCTTAGGCCAGATTAATATGGCAGCCTTAGAAGTAAAAGAGAACAGGCTCTATTATAGAGGCCATCTATTTATCCCTAACTTAGAAGACCTATAACGGCAACTAATCCAAATGGCCCACGACCTCCGATTAAGCGGCTATCTAGGCAAAGGAGGAACCTATAAGCTTCTCAGCCGATACTACTTCTAGCCTAAAATAATAGACTCAGTTAAACGCTTTATAAGCGCCTACTATAGCTATAAACGTGCTAAAGCATTTTATATAAAGTACTAAGGACTACTACACCCTCTACTAGTACCTATATAACGATGGGCAGATATTGCTATAGATTTTGTTGTTAACCTACCGCCTTATAAACGACATGGCCAAACCTATAAGAACATCCTTATAATAATATGCCGACTTATAAAAGAACGCCACTACGTCCCAACCAAAGGCGTAGCCGTAAGTGACGTTGCCGACACCTTCCTCCGCAAAGTCTACTAACTATATAGGTTACCCAACTCTATTACGTCTAACTAAGGCACGCAATTTAACTCTAATATATAAAGGCGGATCTGCCAACGCCTTAGTATCTCCGTTAAGATATCTATATCCTTTTACCACAAAACTACGGGACAACCGGAAAACGCTAACGCTAGTATAAAGGCGTACTTATGACAGGTAGTTGCCTATAGTTAGAACAACTAGGTAGACCACCTTTTACTAGGTAAATTCGCAGCAAACAACCACGTCTTAGCCACTATAGGACTTACCCCATTCTTTGCGAATAAAGGATATCACCTACAATCCGGTATAGAGCCACCAGAGCCTATTAATAAGAAACTGCCATATAGAAAACGCCTTAAGATACTACTTACCAATCAATATATAGACCGTATAAAAGACCTACTTAACTACTATAAAGAATAGATGGCCTGGGCCTAAGTAAAATAAGCTTATTTCGCTAACTGCCACAAAACACCACCACCTAAGATGCGTGTTGGCAACTGGGTATAGTTAGATATATATAATATCTCCATATAGAGACCTATAAAGTCACTTAATTACTGTTACGGACGCTTTAAGTACGATGTTACGACTACTTAGGGAAGAGTCGCAGGAAGCTAGTTGGTTGATATAGGCACGGTCTAGGATGGAACCGGTGGAACCATGTGACGAGGAATAGTAACCGAGGTCACGTGGCATTAAACGTATTAACTGTGTTAAACGGAAGGGACGTTACGTTTAATATAGACAACACGTACCTTACGTACAAGAGAGGATTTCTTAGGAGTACGGTTGTGTATTTAAAGGACCTCAGTCCCTACCATAGATAGTTCTCTCCTTGTAGTGAATCTTAGAATATAATTAGAGTTAATCTATTAGGCAACCACTCTACCAGTTATTATTATGTTGTTGATTTGTTCTTACCTATATACCTAGCCTAATAATAGGACCTACCGTAGTTCCTACTATAAGGTTCCGTTACACATTCACTATATAGGTTACGGTATTAAACAAGATCGAACAATATGCCACCTAAAGCACCAGTTATAACGGCGTTGACGGCAGCTACAACCTTAGGACTAGGAGACACCAGTATTGCAGATACGGACTCTTAAGTGGTTACGCAAGGTCAGTTATAAGAAATGGTTAATCACTTATAAGACAATAATAGGATACTTAAAGAATGCATTAATGGAATTAGAGCGGCGAAAATTAAACTACCTTTAATTAAACGATTCTTAGGAGAGAAGTTAAAGCTTAAGAGGTTCCTTATGTAGATGCACTTTAAGGTAATACAGGAAGGAGCGAAGTTAGCAATATCGTTGGATTAAGTAGCCTATATAGAATTATTCCTGACAGGAAGGGCACTTAAGTAGTTTAAACTATATCTTACAGAGATATAGGCCAATGGTATAACAACTACTAACCAGAATATATGGTATATATTTGCTAGTTGGAACGGGTTCGCGGAACGACTAACGCAGATATTTGGAGACCTAGAGGCTATAACCACAGCGGAATAAAAGCTTCAGAACTTAGTACAATGCACTTTAGCAATTAAGTATACAACACAGTTTCAAACACTAGCTATATAGGTTAAGTGGAATAACAGGGCGCTTATGGCATAGTATAAATAAGGACTTAAGGCTAAAGTCCAGAACGCAATTATCCTAATAGAAGATGCGGATACTCTAAGAGAGTTAATAGACTAGTTAATAAAGATTAATAATAGGATCTATTAAAGGGAACAAGCTAAGAGAGGGCAAGACAGAGTTCCATAGTTATATAAGGCGCAGAGTACGCAATAACAGACATAGAGTTAAAAACTATGGAATGGCGCAGAGCTAATAGACCTAAGCGGTACCAAAGAAACTGTCACGGCACTGACCTGACGCGTTGTTATGGCTACGCGTATGCATGAGCACGGACCTGACCCCTAAGCAACACGTATATATACCTGCCTCGTCTCCTGTACATAGATCCTCACACGACATCGTTTGTCAATGATACACAGTCACAGTTACCTCGTTGACCCTCTGCACGTACTGTGACAGAAACCTAAAGATAGGAAAAGAAACTATAGAAACCTAGAGGTTAAAGATCTAGTAATTAAGGGACCTAGGAGCAGAGGCCAAACTAAGGATCTTAGCAGTAGAAGACGTTTAGGCGGACTCCACAGCAAGAAAAATAGTTTAAAAATAGGGCTTATATAAATTGCGGAAAACAAGGTTATTTTACCAGAGACTGTAGAGGTGGTTAGAGTAACTACGTAGTAAAGGGAACCAGGTTAGCAGACAGCATATATATACAGAGGGATAACGGTGCACTATAAGGAATAAAAGAATGTTTAATTAATAGTTTTATGTATTATTATAACAACGCATACTAAATTTATGAGGACGCTAAGTACGGCGCAAGCTATTAGCTATAGGAGCTATTATTATCTAAGTTTAGAGGAACCAATAAACCAGCTTATAGATTGGACATTAAAGACAATAAATTTAATATAGGCAAAGCATTTACCAACAATAAGGTAATAAAGGCAGCTTATTAGGAGCATATAGACCTTAGAGAAGTCAAAATAGAAGTAAAGGCTAAGACCATTATAGAACAGGGTTCAGTAACGGGTATTATAACACTATTAGATACAATTTCTATCGCTTTATAAGACAATAGGAGTAATGTTTAGAAGAAACTAAGCAAGTAGATAACTGCTAGTGCTAGCTTATTACTTAATAAAGGCAAAAGGCCATAGGCTTAAGATTCTTAAGAAGAGATAAAAAAAGCTTAAAATTCTTAAAATAAGATAAGACATACCTAAGAACCCATAACGGACGAAAACTAATGGGAAAAGGCAGCGACCTAGTTTATAGACAAAAGAACGAGTATAGGACGCAAGTTTAAGAACTATAAGTTTAGGGAACGAATAAGAACATTAGCAATCTTAGGTAAACGCAGTGTTTAGCCTAAAGATTAAACAGTTAATACTAGGATTAAAAAGCAAAATGACTACGAAGATCTAGCTGTAAGATGTAGAAAATAAGAAACTATAGATAAGTTTAGGACAAGAATTATTATATAGCAAGAGCAAAAGCTAGACAAGAGGTTAGCTATACTAGGTTATATAAGGGACAGAGCACCTATATAAAGAGTTACTAATAGGCTAAGTGTAGGGACACCTAGGGCAAAATAGTTAGATAAACTGGAATAAGAAAAGGATCTAGATATTCTAACTAGGTTTAAAGAAAGACATACTAAAGGATATTACGATGTAGCGATAATAAGGTACTTTCTAACAGATAGACCATATATACTAAACCAGTTATACGGAAAGTGGTATAGGCAACAACACAACAATAAATGGAAAGACTTTTATATATAGCTAGACAAAAAAGTTGTCTAAGACTAACCTATTACGGAGAAACATATAAGTCATATTAAGGGAGTATTAATTATAATATTAAGGAACCTAGAAAAAGGATCTAGGGACTAGAGAAGTAAGTAATAAATCTTAGTACCTATAGCAGAGATACCAGTAGTTAGGCCGATTAGGTATAGGTTTAAACTTAAAAATAAAGATAAACTAAGAGTTAACCTAAAATATATAGCGCATTATACACTATTGTGGATAGCTTGTGTGGATAATACGTATAACATGCATAAAGCACCGAAAGATAAGAACCAGAAATACCCAGTAAGGATATATTAGGCACCAGAGGAAAAGCGGTTTAGAAATGCCAAGTATATATATAGATGGCACCTAGTAGAAGTACAAGGTTAAGGGGACTTAACACTTTAACCAGGAAGATTTCTTATAGAAGAATACCTAAACGGACAATAGTAGTAGAAGTGCCCAGAGAACACTTATCTATAGTATATAGAGGAAAAGAAACAAACTAAGTATTGGCTAAGGTTAGACCAAGTATAGACAGGATTTAGCAGCCAACAGTTAGGAAAAGGGGAGGCGTATAGAACCAGAGGGAACTAGTGTTAGAGCCTTAAACCCTTAAAGGAATTTAAGGATGATATTTGAATTTATAAGCTAAATAGCAAGATTAGCAGTTTAAAGTGTTGGTAGATAGTAGAGCAACTAAGAACCATATATTACTAAAAGCAGTGGAAAGAATGGGGTTACTACATAGATAAAAAGAACACCTATATCCACTTATAATAATTTTAGGAGATTAGATAGCCTATAGAGGAGGTATTATTAATCTTAAAATAGGACCTATTTAGTTAACTATTAAAGGAAGACCAGTTAGAATATCTTTTAATATCCTACCATTAGGACAGGACAAGGTAATACTAGAAATGTCTTAGTTACAGGAGTATAATCTAAAGATCGATTAGGTTACAGGTTAGGTTAATATTAAGAATACTTAATAGCGCAAAGTGCGATAGTAAACCAAGTTGGTATAGTACCAAGTTAAAGCGACATATAAAGAGACTAAGTGAGGCTTAAGTTATATACCAAGGAGATACCATAAGTATAGTAAAAAGTTATAGTCACTAGAAAGTGAAAAGCTGTTAGAGCATGCAGCATGGGACTATAAGATAGAGTTAGAAGAGGGAATAAGTCTAAAGTTCTTTCTAATCTACAAGCTTACTAAAACAGAGTTAGTAGCGCTTAAAGAGTTTATCTAGGAGAACTTACACAAGGGATATATTAGACTATTACAGTTATTAGCAAGATATCCAGTACTATTTATCCTAAAGAAAAACAAAAAACTTAGGATATGTATAGACTATAGACAGTTAAACAGCATTACTAGGAAGGATAGGTATCCTTTACCCTTAATTAGCGAAATCTAAGACAGAATAGGTAACGTAAAGATCTTTACAAAGATAGATCTAAGATAGGCGTACTACTAGATTAGGATCAAGGAAGGTAACGAATAGAAGGCAGCCTTTAGGTTAAAGGAAGAACTATATAAACCATTAGTTATACAATTCGGGCTTATAAACGCACTAGTAACGTTCCAGAAACGAATTAATAGTGTATTAGAAAAACACCTTAATAAGTTTATTATAGTATATCTTAATGATATTATTATCTACTTAGAGAATGAGGAAGAACATAGAGAACACGTTAAATGGGTCTTAAAGAGACTATAGGAAGAACAGATGCTAGTAACAATTAAAAAATGCAAGTTCTTTATAAGAAAAACCAATTTTGTAGAATTTATTATTAAACTAGGAAAGATCAGCATGGACCTAAAGAAAGTTAAAGCTATAGTAAGTTAGTAAAAACCGGAAAACGTTACGCAGTTAAGGTCGTTTCTAGGGTTTTGCAACTACTATAGGAGGTTTATAGCACAGTGGTTAAAAAGTATTAAGCCATTCATAAGGCTAACAAAGAAAGAGGAACCGTGGATTTAGGGTAGTAAGTAAAAGAAGCTGTTCTAAGAACTTAAAGAGTTATTTACCTAAGAGCCAGTCCTTAAGATCTATCAACCAAAGTTAGAAACGGTTGTTAAGACAGACGTATTAGACTTTGCACTAGGAGTATACTTACTATAGAAGCACTAGGACGTATGGCACCTAGTAGCGTACTATAGTCAGAAAATAACACCACTAGAGTTAAACTATGACATCTACAACAAGGAGTTATTAGGTATAGTTACAGCACTTAAAGAATAGAGAGCATTTTTATAAGGTATAGAGAAACCATTTATGGTTAAAACGGACTATAAGAACCTTATAGGATTCCTAATAACAAAGAAACTTAACCGAAGACAGGTTAAATGGGCGGAAATACTTATAGAATACTATTTCGAAATTCAGTATACTAAGGGTATAGACAATGCACGAGTAGACGCTCTAAGCAGAAAGGCTAAACTATAAAGTAATAAAAAGCTATTAGGAGCTTTGTTGCAAAGGGATTAAGACGGATTAATTAGGTATAACTATCTAAAAATTGCAGTAACTAAAGAAAGCCAGATCCATAAGTTACTAGAAAGTAATTGGATATAGAAGATCTAAAAAGCATAAGTAAAGGATCTAGACTTAGAGCAATACAAAAATAGAGAAGCAACGTATATGCCTAAGTTTATTACAGAAGAATTTATTAAGGAATTCCATAAAGGAATAACACAAGGATATAATAGGTCTATAGGACTAGTGTTAAGGCTTTAAAAGGAGTACATTATTTAAAAAATCTGGGGGCTAGTAAGATAAGTTATAAAGAAATATCTAGATTGCTAAAGGAATAAACTAACAAGGCATAAGCCGTATGGAGGGCTACAACCTATTAAAATACTAGGAAGACTATGGGAGGTTATATTATAGGACTTTATTATTAAGTTACCAAAGTTAAAAGATCCTATTATAGGACAAGATTATAACGTAATCTTAGTAATAGTGGATAAGCTAACAAAGTAGAAATACTTTATAGCATGCATAAAAGAGATATCGGTAAAGGATGTCGCTAGAATCTATATAAAGGAAGTATTTGCAAGATATAGAGCACTAAATAAGATTATATTGGATAGAGATCTAAGATTTATAGCAGCATTTTAGAAAGTGTTTCTGGCAGAATAAGGGGTTTGCGCAGCAATATCTATAGCATATTATCCGCAGATAGATGGACAAACGGAAAGACTAAACTAGACACTAGAATAGTATTTAAGGCACTATATTAATCACGCATAGAATAATTGGGTATTGTTATTACCAGTTATATAGTTTACATACAATACAACACTATAAGAAGGAATGGAGATATTACTATTTAAGGCAAATTACAGATACGAACCAAAAACATCGTTATCGCCACATTAAGCAAAAAAGACGAGTAGCACAGCTAAGCAAAGAATAGAGACGTTAATAAATCTTTATATAGACCTTGCGGAAATAGCTAAGCTAGTATAGTAAAGGATAAAAAGGTACTATAATGCTAAGAGATCTAAGGGACCAGATCTTAAGGAGGGAAATAAAGTGTGGCTACTATATAAAAATTTTAAGAGTTAATAATTAAGCAAGAAGTTAGACTATGTTAGACTAGGACCTTTTAAAGTTAAGTAAAGAATTTTATTAGTTACATATAAGTTAAACCTACTAGCCAAAATAAGGATCTACCCTATATAATATATTACGATGCTAGAACCAGTACACGGAGATATTAAGCCACCAGTTTATAAGGCAGATATATACAGAGGATAAGAGAAAGATAAATAGCAAGTTTTAAAGATTATTAGTTATAAGGACGTAGATAACAAAACATAGTATAAAGTAAAGTAGATAGGCTACAGTAAGACTACCTAGGAACCACTAAGCAACCTAGAGAACGCTATAGAAAAGGTACGGGAGTATTAGAAGAAAGTAGGTTAGGTAATATTAATAAAAAAGGATCGCCAAAAAATAAGTCGCCTAAGGGGGACCCAAGAGGAGCAATTACTAAGCTACTTAGAGTTATTTCCCTCGCAGGAGGAGAGCCAGTTCTTTTATTACTAAGTTCCTATAGACCTTATTAAACAAGTTTCCACTCCTTAAAACAAACCTTCTTACGAACATATTCGAGACGTTAAAGACGAGCATAAGCTAGATGTTAGACTTTAAGGACACGTGCAGACTCTTCTAAGGCATATTAAACCATAAGCAACGCTAAGGCCAGCTTACTATTAAGCTTTACAGCGGCAGATTAAACACGAGACCCTATAATAAGTTACTCAGGGAACTCAAAGACTGTTAAGAGTTATAGGACGCGTATACTTAGCGTTAGAGATAGAGCGAATGTTATAGGACAACCAAACGTTTGCTTTAGTACACTTAGAATAGAAAAAGGGTTGCTAAGATAAAGGGCTTACTAGCGCAACGCAGACTAACCCCTCTTTTACGCACCTAGAGTAAGGAATCGCCATCACTTCACTAAGTAATAGTATTGAAGAGATAGTACGTAGGCGGCGCTCCACCCAAGAAAGAGAAGAAGAGGCTTTAGGTATAATAAGCAAGGATATTAACTAGACTAATTAAACGGACATCATACCTCTAGTAAACGACTTGGAGATATTAGGAATCTTTAAGGACGAAGATAAAGAGAAGGGAGATAGTATTACGGACGCTTTAAATACGATATTATAACTACTTAGGGAAGAGTCGCAGGAAGCTAGTTGGTTAATATAGGTATAGTCCAAGATGGAACCGGTAGAACTATATAACAAGGAATAGTAACTAAGGTCATATGGCATTAAACGTATTAACTATGTTAAACGGAAGGGACGTTATGTTTAATATAGACAACACGTACCTTACGTATAAAAGAGGATTTCTTAGGAGTATGGTTGTGTATTTAAAGGACCTTAGTCCCTACCGTAGATAGTTCTCTCCTTGTAGTAAATCTTAGAATACAATTAGAGTTAATCTATTAGGCAACTACTCCACCAGTTATTATTATGTTGTTGATTTATTCTTACCTATATACCTAGCCTAATAATAGGACCCACTGTAGTTCCTGCTATAAGGTTCCGTTACAATTACAAGAACCTTAGCCCCTACTAGATTAAACAAGTTATTAATAGAGGAGCTATATATAAACTAGAGCTTCCGCCTACCTTAGCTACCTGTGGGATATAGCCCGTATTTTACCTATAGCTACTATACCTTTACTAGCCTAACCCTCTACCAGGACAAATATAGCTTAAACCCCCACCAGTACTAATCTAAGATAAGAACGAAGACAAGAACCATAAGGAGTGGACCATTAAACAAATTATTAACTCTAAATACTTTGGCAAAGGCAGAGGATGGCGGCTCTACTATAAAGCTACCTATATAGGATTTAACATAGATTAGCCAGAATAGCAACTATAGGAAGATTTTAAAAATGTAAAAGATCTAATTAGTGATTTCCACTATATAAACCCACAGAAACTAGGCCTAAGCAGAGATTTTGTACCTAATCCCCTATGGGAGCCGTCACAGCTAAATTATTATATATTACCGTTACGTAACTACTCTAATAAGATGTTAAGGAACTTTAACCGCTGGTTGAAGTTGTCTAATTGGTTAGATTCTAGACGCTAAGGAAAAGCTAACTAATTAGGATTTTCCATCCCTAGGATAGAAAATCGCTATTGGCTCGCTTACTACTAGCGCCTTAGCAACACCCTCGTACCTTACTAAGTCCCTAATAGCCTCCTTCCCCTCTATAGCCCAGTACCTTTATATAGTAGTAACCTATAAGCTTTAAGTCAGAAGTACCTATACGAGCCTATTACACCTGTAACGATATTCCTTCTTCTAGATACCCTAAGCATTTCCCCCTATATATATATAGCAACCACAGCGTCGCCGGAGCTCCGCCTTAATAGGAGGGGGGGTAGTGTTACAGAACCCAACTGTAGGGGCCTCTATAGGAGAACCCTATGCTCTCGCGTATACCTCGCGTACAGCTTATGTTAGCTACGCGAGGGTATATTACCTCCTTACGCCCTCGACCCTTACGATCGATTGCGTAACGTCTTGTAGACTCCCCAAATACATACGCTTTGTAGCCATTGCCTACGTTCCGTGACACTTTTAAATAATATAGTACCAGGACTAGATAGGATTTTAAATAAGGCCTTAAAGACCTATAGACCACTTATAGTACCCTAGCTTATAGATGTAGCCAAAGCATACTTTGCTATAGGCTACTACCTATAACTTGGAAGATCTATAATAATGGTTATCCTGTAAAAAGAAGGTAAAGTAGATTACTTAGTCCCAGGAAGCTACCGCCCTATTGCCTTAGAAAACACCCTTAGTAAGATCTTAGAAAGGGTAATAGCGGACTATATAGTAGATATAGCTAAGGAATACGCCCTACTACTATAAAGCTAAATAGGGGTAAGAAAGAACCGCTTAATACTATTAGCACTTACGCTACTTATTGCCACTATTAAATCTGTATAGGCGATGTGAAGGGACTTTATAGTATTAATGCTTAGCCTAGATATTAGTGGCGCCTATAATAATATGCCCTATAAGCGTCTCTTATATATTCTTAGGGTAAAGGGCTTCCTAAAATGGATTATACAATTTATTTAAGGGTTTATAGGCTAGAAAGAAACATTACTGGTCTTTAGCGGATACCAGAGCCCCCCTATTACAGTTATAATAGGAATACTATAAGAATTACCCCTTTTGCCTATACTCTTTCTCTTCTTTGTAAGTAACCTGCTTAACTCCTTTAAGGAAGGGGCTGTGATGGTGCTGGGGCAACGCCACCTATTATACTTAGTGGACCCTGACTCCTGCTAACTAATCAGGATTTTCTATCCCCGGGATGGAAAATCGCCATTGGCTTGCTTACTACTAGCGCCTTAGCGACCCCTTTGTATCTTACCAGTCTCTAACAGACTTCTTCTTCTCCTTAGCTTAGTATTCTTGTATAGTAGCAATCTACAAGCTTTGGTTTAGAAGCATTTATATGAGCCCGTCACATTATACTAAGCTCTCCCTATATTGCCTGGGAAGGCCTTAATAATATCCTACCCCAAAAAGACCTTTGTCTGCAACGACGCGTCGACGCGTTATACTCAGATATTAAAAAACCCACACTACTACGCCTAAGAAAGCCCTGATAATATCCCACTTTATAGGCCAGACTGTACTTAACCTGCACCTATAAAAGAACCCTGGAATTGAAACCGAATTATATAATTCCGACGAACCTTAGGAAGCCAATAATGGTACCTAAAGCGAGCTTATTTAAAAGACCTGCCTCTACCTGAGAGGAACATGAGGTCCAGTTAGGATCAGAAATTAAAGATAATGACGACGTTATAGGTATATATAAGCAGATTTGTGCCCTTGTAGCTAATTAGAAGGTTGATCGTCTTTAAGCCTAAAGTATATAAGAGACTCTAAAGGAGATCCTGGAAAGCCTTACTGCCTTATAAAATAGCCTAGCCTCCCCTTTACAAAGCCTTAGTTAACCCATTCGCTCTACTAAATGTGATACACTAGAGAGTATGGATATAATAATAAAGTAATTAAAGTCCGTCAAGCTCCCTAACCCCCTACTATTGTCGGACGGCGTAGACCCAACCTTTAAGAACTGGAGAATCTAGGTGCGAGGAAAGCTTTGTGTTAACCACAACTATTTCCCCTTTGAAGAAGCTAAAATGCTCTACCTCTTTGGTTGAACCATTGGGGACGCCTAGCGACACCTTTAGGCTAAGTTTGAGGACGAGTTACCTGTTTAGTTTACATCTGTTAACGAGATGATATAGCACCTAGCTACTATCTATGTTAATCTAAATAAAGTATGGGATGCCTGTTATGACTATAATCGCCTAATAATAAAATCGAACCAATCCTTTACTAAGTTCTAGACTTAATTCTTACACCTAGTAGGCGAAGGCTAGGTCCCCCCTAAGAACTATTGTTTGGACCTATATAACAAGCTAATGGTCTGACTATAAGAGAAGATTGCGATAGCCTTAGACGACCTACTAACCTACTAAAGACTTGCAGCCTGATGTTTGTTGCTAGATTTAGAACTAAAACGAATTAATGCTTGCTCTAATTAACTAAAGAGGTCCTATAGCGACCGTAACCTATCCGCTATACTAATGGGAGCTAGCGTCGGAAGATAAACTATAACTGCCCTTATACTAAAAGCGGTTACGACTGCCTACTAGCGAACCTTGCCCAACCTGCTACGTACTATACCTTTAACTAATGCTTGTTGCAACACCCTAATTGACCCTGCTACGGTTACGTGCTTTAATTATGGAAAGGATAGTTACTTTGCCACGTCCTGCCCAGAGCCAAAGGATACGGGTAATATTAAGGAGATAGAGGAAGAAGAAACGCCTAACAAGTTAGGAAAAGAAGAACCCTAGGGAAAGACTCCCCTCTAGGGTATCCTATTGATCTTAAAGAGATTGATCTAAGTTAGCTAATAGGTGGAAAATACTTTATGGTTCCATGTACAGTATCTTAAAATGGATATGGAGTTAATACAACTGCCCTTATTAATACTGGAGCAAATGGCTTTGCCTTTATAAATACTGCTTATGCGAATAACGTTGCTAAGTTCTTAAATGTAAATGCTACCTAACTAGAGAAGCCTGTTTAAGTAAAAGGCTATAACGGCCAAGCTGGTAAGCCGGTTACCCATATCTTAAAGCTATATATTGCTATTAATGGACGACGCTAGTTTGGTATCCCCTTTTGTATCCTAGACCTAGGGTCCCATAACATAATCCTTGGCCGAAAATAGATGTCCTACTTTGATATTTGGCTAAACGTTTAATAAAGATAGTTTGTCTAGCTGGAGAGTAGACTGAAGTTACCCTCCTTTATTAGAGAGATCTGTACCAACCATAAGACATTAGCTGTGAAGGCCGATCCTACCTACTAGTAGGATATTAGGGACCGCAACCTAGCTTTTGCTTAAGAAGATGCCTATTATAAGGCCGGTAAAAAATCTATACTAATAAGGATACTTCCCCAAAGGACTGTAGTTAAGGAGGACTCTACTTACGGAAGTGGAACGGATAGTAATGTAGACGACTTCCAAATTGCGGAGATCCGGCTAATAGGGAAGAGGACATACTAATAGGACTTAGAGGATAACCTTTAGAAGATGCAATAAGAGCTAAAAGGAGTAAAGATAACGCTGATACGCTAAAAGCCCCTAAGGCCGCGGACACCCCTACTACTACATGACCCCCCTATAGTAGATATCACGGCAATTAGCGCTATAGGTTTCCACTTTAATATATATTAGAAGGACAACGAGGTCTTTATAACTAGCTTATATAAAATTAATTAGATTATTAATGAGAAGGAAGAAGGGCTAGTAGAGGAAACTGATAAGGAGTTAGTTAAGCGCCTCCTCCCTATATACCTCTTAGACTATAGAGACGCGTTCTTAAAAATAGCCTTAGATATACTGCCCCCCTACTAAACCTATAATTATAAGATTTAACTAGAGGCCGATAACTCTTTAGGCTATAGCCCCCTTTACTAGCAAACTATGGAGGAACTAAAAGCAATTAAGTAGTACTTAATTGATAACCTCTATAAGGGGTTTATTAAGCTAAGTTAGGCCCCTTTTACTTCCCCTATTTTCTTTGTAAAGAAACCTAATAAAGGCCTCCGCTTCTGCATTGACTATTAGAAACTAAACGCTATTACTTAGAAAGATTGTTACCCTCTCCCCTTAATTAACGAGACCCTTGCATGTCTAAGCTAAGCCAAAATCTTTACTAAGCTTGATGTCCGCCAAGCTTTCTACTAAATTAGGATGGACCCTATATTAGAGGATCTAACGACGTTTCGCACCCGCTATAGTTCTTATAAATGCAAAGTTCTTCCTTTTGGACTAACGAATGGGCCAGCTACGTACTAATGGTATATAAATAATGTTCTTTTTAACTACCTTGATAAATTCTATACGGCATACCTAGACGACATTCTTATATACTTGGATAATGAACTTGAGCACCAAGTTCACGTTAAAAAGGTCCTAGAGAGGCTGCGGAATGCAGGCCTATAAGTCGACATTAAGAAATGCGAATTTGGAGTAAAATGAACAAAGTACCTTAGGTTTATTGTTAGCACGGAAGGAATTAAAGTTAACCCTAAGAAGGTTAAGGCGATACGCAACTAGAAACCCCCTTGCACTATAAAAGGCATTTAGTCCTTTCTAGGCTTCTGTAACTTCTACCGTCGGTTTATCTATAACTATGGGGTTGTAGCTAAGCCTTTTATACAACTAACAAAGAATAACACGCCTTTTGTTTTTGATAATAATTGTATAGAAGCTTTTAAGGAGTTAAAGGACCAACTTACCTCCTCCCTAATTTTCCGTCACTATGACCTAGACCTTAAATTAATACTAGAAACGGACGCCTCTAATAGAGTAGTAGCGGGAGTTCTCTTACAGTTATACCTAGATGGCGAGTGGTACCCTATAGCGTTTTTCTTAAAGACAATGGCCCCAGCCGAGTATAACTATGAGGTACACGATAAGGAAATGCTGGCTATTATATAATCGTTGTCCTAGTGGCGCGTAGAGCTTGGAAGTATAGACTCTTGGATTTAAATCTATACTGATTATAAAGCCCTTAAGTATTTTATAACAACAAAGTAGTTTACCGGTTGATAGGCTAGGTGGGCTGAAATACTCTCCTAATTCTTCTTTATAATTATATACTGCCCTGGTAGGCAAAATTCTAAAGCTAATGCCCTTACCCAGAGAGAACAGGATGTGGAACTATAGGATAAGCTAAAGGCTTAGTACTAGATATATGCCCTCTTCTGTCCCAAATAGCTCGACCTATGTATCCTTAAGGAACTAAACTCTAAACAGAATGAGCTGGCGCCTATAGAAGGAGAGATCCTGGATAAACTAATAGGACTAATTAACCGCATTCTAATCGCGAACCGTATAGCTAAATCCCTAAAAGCCCTCCGCGACCAAGCTACGGAAGGCGACCCTGATTTGGAAATAGAAGACGGACTGCTCTTATACTAAGAATGGCTTATAGTTCCAGACATTAACAACCTATAAACGGAGCTAATCCGTAAAGCCTACTGTTAAGTCTCTACGGCGCACCCTGGTTAAGATAAGACCTACTAACTACTAGCGCCTCGCTACTACTGGTGAGGACTCCTGTCCGATATAGAACGGTTTATTAGGAATTGTTATGCTTATAAACGAGTAGATACCCCTAGGGATTAAACCCCTAGATAGTTATGACCACTGCCAGTTCCTAAACGCCCTTAGTAGCATGTTATAATGGACTTTAAATCATTCCCAAAGGACAAATATAGCTATAATATGGCTTTTATGGTAGTTAACTGACTAAGCAAGTAAGCCATTTCCCTCCCCTGCTTTAAGACTATAACCGCAAAAGATATGGCCCGTATGTATGTTAACAACATTTACCGGATCTATGGCGCTCCTAAGTTAATTGTCTCTAACCGTGGACCCTAATTTATATCGGACTTCTGGGATGAATTCTACCGTATCCTTAGGATTAAGATTAAGCTCTTTACTGTATTCTACCCTTAGACTGATAGCTAAACCGAGATTATAAACTAGTACCTCAACTAATAACTTCGCCCCTTTGTTAATTACTACTAGGACAACTGGTCGGAACTACTGCCTATAATGGACTACGCACAGCTTACGCTCCCTTATAATAGTATAGGAATGTTGCTATTTGAGTTAATCTATGGATATAAGCCACGAACATCCTTTAATTGGGATAGACCTATAGGACCTATAACGGCCCGCGAACGCCTTAGCTACGAAGAGGCCCAGACATTCGCTAAAAGAATGCATAGAGCCTGGGAGACTGCCTAAGCAATTATAAAAAAAGTACAAGAGAAGAAAGAGGCTGACGTAAACCAATATTGTCGCGAGGTAGACTTCCACGTAGGAGATAAGGTATGGGTGTTAATAAAGAACTAGAAGACCTAGAGGCCGAGCTGTAAGCTAGACTATTAAATAACTAGCCCCTATAAGATCCCTAAGAAGGTAGGGCACTCTTTTAAGGTTAAGCTACTAGAGTTAATAAAGATTTATTCTATCTTCTCTCTAGACTAACTGCGGAAGGCCGCAGACGACCTATTGCCTGGACAGTATAACAACCCCCCACCACCAATTCAGATTGCAGAGGATGAGGAATAGGAAGTTAAAGAGATCTTAGCAGTTAAGAAAGACCGCGGTACCCTAAAATACCGTATAAGCTGGGTAGGTCACGATAAAGATCTAAAATAGTACCCCGCATCTAATTTTAAGTACTCTCCCTATAAGCTACGGGACTTCTACCTAGCCTACCCTAACCTCCCTGGACCACCACGCTAATTAGAAAGCTGGATTAAATGCTAGGAAGAAGGGGTGGATAACTATAATAATTTAGATAACAATAAGGAGCTCGGACAACGCCTAAGGGCAGGCTTTTTTGGGAGGGGGGGTGATGTAATGGTGCTAGGGTAACGCTACCTGCTATACTTAGTGGACCCTAACTCCTGCCAACTAATTAGGATTTTCCATCCCCGGGATGGAAAATCGCTATTGGCTCGCTTACTACTAGCGCCTTAGCAACCCCTTTATATCTTGCTAGTCTCTGACAGACTTCTTCTTCTCCTTAGCTTAGTATTCTTGTATGGTAGCAATCTACAAGCTTCGGTTTAGAAGCATTTATATAAGCCCGTCACAGGGGCGACCTAGGGGATAGGCTTTATTAATAATACAAACCTAATTATATATAGGCCAATAGCCGTAGAGAATTGTAGAACACTAAAGAAAGCCTATAACACCTATATAGAATAGGCAAGATAATATAAAGTCCAATTCTTACCAGAGAAATACTAGCTAATCTACTTTATAAGAAAATGTAACCAATCTATAGATCTTTAGTATATAATTTACATTTAAGGCTTTAGGGGTTAACCAGTTTAGGGCCTAAGGGTATTAGGAGTATAGGTAGATAGTAAGCTCTGGTAGAGCGTATATACGGCGTAAGTAGCCTATAAGGGCTAAGTATAGTATATTGTATTATCTAGGATTGTTAATTCTATATAGGGCCTATGCTTCTAGAGGTTACGCCTATTATATATAGCAGTTATCTAGCTAACCATAACGTATAGATCCAGTGTTTGGGCCATTAGAAAAACTAAAAAAGGCCCCCCTAAATTGCTCCTTAAACTACTCTAAAAGGTCTAAATAGCCTACCTCTAGAGTATAATAGGCGGGTATAAACAAACGGCTATAGCACTGCTAGAGAAGGAAGCTAATATCCCCCCCCTATAACTATATATTAAAGCCGCTATAATATAAAGGGTGTAAAATAAATGCAACTCTAATGTTATAAAGTATATTAAGATACGCCTAAATAAACTATAGAGGGACCTAAGGGTGCCCTATAGGAGAATAAACCAACAACCCTAAAGTAGGGAAGATATATTAGAGAAATAGGTAAAAAAAAGTAGAAGAAGAATGGTGCTGCTTTAGGGCCTAGGCCTATATAGAGGAGGAAGGGAGACGTATAAGAGGCCAGTAAAGATAATAGTAAGAGAGAGAAAGGAGCTAAAGTAGAGTATAAAAGAATGCTAGGAAACCATCCACTGTAATATAATACTGGTTAGACTAATGCTGGAGAGGTGTATGGGAGTTAAAGGTATAGAGGCTAACTTAGGCAAGAGGAACCTAAGCCGTAGCATGGTTAACGCTATAGGGGGTAAATACTTAAGGGCTCTAAAAAGGCCTAATAAAGGCAGAAAATATAATGGCAACACTTTTAAGAATAGGAATAATAGGACTAAATGTTAGAAAACAAGCCCGTAACGATATCACGTAATGAGACTTGTGGGAGACATCTCTTGGCAGGAATCTGACCAATTAGACAACTTTAACCGTCGGTCGAAGTTCCTTAAAATCTCTTCAACCACCTATATAGAAAATAAGCAATACACAGAGTTTTAGCTCTATAGCCTTAATTTAACAGGTTATAAGCCCAGGTTTGCGCCTAATGGGCTAAATCTAATTGCTTTATTATTGTTATAATATTTGCTATCGCAATATTACCACATAGGCGTAAAAAGTTGGTAAATGTTTACCTAACTTATAATGCCAAAAACCTACAATAAGCAGCTACGTAGCTGCTAGCTACGGACTCTACGCTAAATGCACAAGAGGATCCTACTAAGGACGAGCCTAATATAGTCTATAATTAAACCGCGGCACTAGAGGCTTAGGAGGACCTCTTATTTAGTAAACAACCTTACTATTATTAAAATAGAATAATAGGGTTTTAAGAACAAAGCTCTATAATAACCATATCAGTGGCGGATTAGAAGAAGCTTATTGGAACTGCCTATACTAGCTAAGGAATATACTAAGTTAAAACCTACACTATATAAATACTCCTTATAAAAGGAAACCAATCTAACAATGTTGTCTTAACAAGGCCTACAGACTGCCTACTATAAACTACCTATAATATAAAGCCCCGCCAATATAAGCGATGAATATACCGCCTAAGTCTCTATTTAAAAGCTCGCTAGATAGGAAGACTGGTTAATGTTTAGTATTAATATACAAAACCACCTCCAATCCAAGAATATTAAGTAGGTCCTTAATAATCCACCGCAACCTCTTCCTACACTTAAATTAATTAAGGAGAAATGGGCGGACTTAGGCTTTACTAGTAAATAGCTAAAAATTAAACTAGCTAACTTGGTAAAGGAACGGGAGAAACATGAGGAACAGCTAGCCTATGTAGCCGGTTTTATTAACTAGAGCGTTAGCGACATCTATAAGCCATTTATATTAAACACTAGATAGGCGCTTAAAAAATAAAAAGCGTTAAAAGAACGCTTTAAGGATCTTAATCTAGTAGCTGTTACTAATATTATAGCTACCTTCTTTACTAAACGCGTTTAAGACTTTAAGAACGTAGAGGAGTTTGTCTCCTATATTACATTAAACCTTAATTATCTTATTAAAATAAACTAACCTATTAACTATAAGGTTTTTACCTAAGCGGCCCTCCTATATAGGGTTAACTCTACTAGCTACACTCAGTTTAAAACAACAAAACAAACAAATTAGATGTAGGAAAACACCGACCTATAAGCCTTAGGTAAGGAACTTATTATCTTTAACAGCGAGCTTAATTAGGAAGTCTCTACTGCACTAGTAGTACAATTAAACAATAGAGGGCCTATAAAGAGAAAATTAGCGCCAGTTGGGATATATAAACACCCTAACTGCGTAAGATATAATAGAACTACGCACTACAAAGAAGATTGCTGGTAGAGGAAGCCAGATAACGCTCTAAAAGAAATTGGTAATAGGATCCGCTTAAGGAAGAAGCGAAGGACTTGAGCGCCTGTCTAGCTCAACAAACACTCCAGTCAAGCTGAGCTTGACGTAAATTCATAACAAGAGCTTACAGCAGCGGTTGTACAAGCTTAACTAAGTAGGCACGACTTCGTCTACAATACCGCCGCTACTGTCCACTGCTGCAATAACCGTGAACTTCTTTTTAACTATGTTAATAATAACACCTCGTTAGGTACAGTTGGTCCCTATAGAGCTTAATTAGAAGGCAAAGGATCTTCGCTATTTAGGCTGTTAATTGCTTAGTTATACATATAAGGCTCATCTTTGTTGATTGAGGTAGTAGATATATACATTTTAAGATTGGGTGAGCTAGTATATTAAATATAGCCGGCTAGTAGAGCCATAGGATTAACCGCATTACAATTATTTAAGTAAGGGTTTTAAGGTATAGATTGTGGAGGAAAGGTGGATAGAAGGGCTATTAGTTCGTTACCTATTTCATCATCCTAGTTACTTAGTAGCTTATTAATATTATTAGTCTATTAGTTAAGGCTTTGGTCTGTACCCATAAGGCTTATAAGGAAGGTAGTAGGGTTGCTCAGTAGGTCAATTCTTGACGTCTGGCGGCCTAATCAAGTAGTGGTTGTAGTAAGGTTTTTAGGCAGAGACTTAAGCCCGTGGGGTAAACTATCGCGACCTTCCTTCCAATTAATTCTTTATTATCTTTTTCTTAATAGAGGCTTCGGCTAAGGAGTAGTAATGTCTTCCCTCCCTTGCTTATTAGACGAGTTTATGGATTCTTCCATAAATATAGTAGCAGTCTTTAAACTAATATCACCTTTATAGATTTTAACGTCTTTAAGCCGCTTAATCTTCTGTTTATCTGGTAGCTAAATATAATAAATTATCTTGCCGTTATAGCTAATTAGAACACCCTTTTTTGCTTATAGAGCAAACCTAGCTAATTTTACATAATCTTCTTTGGCTATAAGGGAATAGACGGTAGATCCTAGAGCCTTTAGGTGGTGTACTAAGGGAGGTTTACCCTTAAGCCCCTTATAAGGTAATATGCTATTAAGAGCTCTTATAGGGCGTCTGTTTTTAATATATATGGCTATAAGAAGTACATTAGGCTATAGGAAGTCTGGTATATTGCCTACAAGGATTATTAAGCGGGTAATCTTAGTAAAGGTTTGCTGCGAGTGCTCTGCTACTCCGTTCTCTTCTTAAGTATATAAGGCGGCAGGTTTGAATTCTATACCTAGATTATCTATCTAGGTAGTTACTTTCTTGCTATAAAGCTCCGCTCTGTAGTTGGTATAAATTCTAGCAATTTTAAGGTCGAATTTGGTGTAGATCCAGTTATAGTACCTCTGTAGAGTATTAAGCCACTTGTCCTTTATATGGACGGTATAGATTATAGTAAACCTTGTATAGTTGTTAGTAAAAGATACGTAGTATTTTTCGCCTTTAAAGCTAATGGGGGTAATAGGCCCCACTAGATCTATGTGGATAAATTAAAACGGCCATGTAGCTCATTCTTGGGGTGTTCTATTATACCTCTTTTAGGCTTTAGATTAAGCGCAAGGCTTACAGTGTTCATTGCTAATGTTATTAAACTTAATGCCAAGTTTATTTAGGTAGCGTCTGAGGTTGCTGTAGTTAAGGTGGCTAAATCAGTGATGCCAAATAGGTAGACTTTTGTCGTTTTTGATGGTATAGAGGACCGATTCTGGCTGGTAGTTATACTGCCAAATTAGGTAGAGTTATTAAATTTTAGGCGCGTATCCTATTACCTTGTTATTATATTTAAGTTTATGAGTCTTATTATTAAAGAAGACGCCCATTTCCTTAAGCCGGCTTCTAGATAGTAGGTTTGCTAGTAAATGTGGCACATAAAGAACATTGTATAGAGTAAGCGTGCTTCCATGGCTTCCATTAGGTAGTGCGGTTTATATAGAGACAGAATGGATAAAAGCAATAATAGAGGAGGTAGGGTCTCTAATTAAGAACCAGATGTGGGAGCTTGTTAACCTTACCTCCCTTAAGCCTCCTTATAAGCCTCTCGCTGGTAAATAGGTATTTAAAGTTAAAAAGGGAAAGGATGGCGAGGTCCTCTACTATAAGGCTAGATGGGTTGTTAAGGGATATCTATAGCAGTACGGTGTCAACTACAACTAGACCTTTGCTATGGTAGTAAAACCTATGGCTTTTAGGGCTCTATTCGTGATTGCTGCTTACTATAACCTTGAAATTAAACAGATGGATGTTAAAACTGCCTTTCTCTATAGACCAATTAATTAAGAACTCTATATTGTTATGCTAAAAGGCTATAAAGAAGCTGGCAAAGTCTACTACCTTAAAAAGGCCCTCTATAGACTAAAACAATTACCTTAAATCTGGTATAAGACGCTCTTAAAGTTTCTACTAGAAAAACTTAGACTTTACTATCTACACGCGGATTACAGTATATTCGCCACTAGTAAAGGATAGAAAGGTTTAATCATTTTTGCCTATGTTAATGACACTAAAATTATCCACAAAGATATAGTGGTAGTTAATTAGGCAAAAGCAGAGCTTAAGGCAGCCTTCTAAATAATAGATCTTAGGCCAATAAGCTTTTACTTAGGTATAATAGTTACAAGAGATTAAACAAAGAAGAAGATTACACTCTTATAGCAAGCCTACCTTATTAAAGCTCTTAAACGTTTTGGATTGCAAAAGGCTAATACCTCACTAGTACCCATAAAGCACTTAATTAAGCTTATAGCTAATTAAGAAACTACTAGCAAGGACAACATTAGAAGATACTAGAGTATCCTATGCGCCGTTGAGAAAGGCGTACGCACAAGCGAACCAACTAGAGTCACTAGATTGTATCAAGTCCTGGCGAAACGAAGTCGTGAATTTGATCAACGAATTAAGGCTCTAAATCATTATAATAAAGCTTAAACTTAATATATAATTAACTCTATCGTGTGCTAATTAGGCTAGCAAGGTCCTTCTTTATAGAGGGGCATATTGCATAGAGCATGGCCGAATTAAGTCCTCGGAGGAGCAGGTTAATGTTTTGGTGTTCGCGCACGGGCCTCTTTTGGCGTACGCCTTAACGGCGCATGGGATAGTTAGTTCAGTTATGTTTCCTATAATAGAAACAAGGCCAGATATCGCCTTTGCGGTATTAACAGTAAGCCGTTTCGCCTATAATCCTACCTCTACCCATATAACGGCTATAAGACTTATCCTTTAATACCTAGCCGGCTTACTTAATAGAGAAATTACCTATAGAGGCAATAAGAACCTAGACCTTACACTAATTAGCTTTAGTAATGCTAACTAGGGACAAGATAAAACCACAAGACGCTCTATATTAGGCTTTGTATTTATATTAAACAGAGGACCAATTTTATAGAAATTAAAGCTACAAGCTACTATTTTACTATTAATATATTAATTAGAGTACATGGCTCTAACGGCTGCAGTAAAAGAGGCTATATAGCTTTAACTTTTACTTACTAAACTAGGTGTACTAGACTAAAGCAAACAGTTTACTAGGATCTTAATTAAAACCAATAACCAAGCTATAAAAGCGTTGGCTGAAAATCTAGTTTAGCACAATTAAACGAAGCATATTAACATCCAGTTTTACTATGTAAGAGATGAGATAAATAGTAACAGAATCAACCTTATACATGTTGCTTTAATTAACATAGCGGCCGATGGCCTTACTAAGCCTCTCACAGGTCCTCAGTTCTACGCCTTTCTTAAACACCTTTAGATGGTGCAGAAACCTGATTGACTATACTAGGCCTTAATAGGAAATCAGTACACAATTGGTAGATCCTTAGAGGGTGCGCTAAACGACGCCTTAAGGCCTTAAAACGAGCGACAGAACTCAACCTTAATCTACCAACCTACCACTTAAACCTACTACTTAAACCTACCACCTGAACCTACCACCTAAATCCAACGGCCGCGACATTAGGGAGGGCTCATACTGGTAGGAAGGATGGACATACTTTAGGAGAGATATAGGGTGAGGCTATAGGGCCTCTAGAGCTCTATGGGCAATGTAGAACACCTATAGGGAGGTGCTGCCAAAATTTTAAGAGACGTTTCACGAAAGGAACTCCAGCAACCCTTATTAAGCAACCCTACACCCTTATATACAGTGTATATAGCGGTATCATTAACTGAGCTTAAGGGAGGGTGTTGGAAAACAAGCCCGCAACGATATCACGTGATGAGACTTGTGGGAGACATCTCTTGGCAGGAATCTGACCAATCAGACAACTTTGACCGTTGGTCGAAGTTCCTCGAAATCTCTTCAACCACCTATATAGAAAATAAGCAATACACAGAGTTTTAGCTCCATAGCCTCAATTCAACACTAAAAGATTGGCTCTACTGGGTAGGTATCCTAGTAGGTAGCCTAAGATATAAATATGGCTGGCTAAGATAGACACCAAAATATATAATACTGTTATGCCCCCTACGCACTAACTGAGAAGTAATGCTCTTAGTAGCTAGTATAGAGAACTATACTACACTGCTCTTAATATAAAAAGGCCTTAAAGCGGTTACCCAGTAGCTTATTAGCCAAAACGTACTAGACCAGTTCTGGGTTGCAAAGGAAATGGTAATAGAGGGCAAAGGGGTGAGTTATAGGCGCCCCCTGATGACTCTACAGTAGTAGAGTAAAGTTTGCGATACTAGCGCGTCTGTAGGCTTGTTACAGCAGCAGTGGTTCCCAAGGAGGTTAAAAAGTAAGGTAGAAGAGTACTACTGGTGACTTGTAGGCGCTAAGTAGGCGAGTCCTAAAAGGCGGGGAGATGGATTACGGGGTTTTCTCAAATAGAGTTTTCTCCCTATATGTAAATAAGGAGTAGTCCGCGTGGGCCCAATAGGGATCCGAATTGGACGTTAAGCAATGAATAATAATAATATTTCTCTTGGTTCTTTATATTTAATACCGGCCGTCTATTGTAGATAATTCTTAGAGGTTTATATAATATCCACCTCCAAAGTTTCGTTTATTTTAATATCTACCTCCTATAAACAGAATCCACCTCCTGCCAATTAAGGCTTAATAGGTTTATATAGCGTAACACTAATTTAGCCTAGTATAACGCCAATCTATATGGTAATATATAGGCACGTGTAAGTTTATTGCTAAACGGCGGAGTCCGCCTTACTTAAAATTAAGCTTATTCTAATTAGGGAAACCCTATACTCTATTATTTTACTACTATATAAAAGGTAAAGCTATTAAGCCTTAATTGGCAAAAGGTAGATTCTATTTATAGGAGGTGGATATTGAAATAAACGAAACTTTGGAGGTGGATTTTGTATAAACCCCTAATTCTTATAGGTAGATAGTTTATTTAGGTTGATATAGGACGCCCACTTTCATAGTGTTAACCGCTAACTAGCACCAAAAAGACCGGTTTTATTGGCAGCGCCAATTAGGACAATATATAGCCTCAGATTCCGGTCGAGATATAGAGAGATTGGATGTAATACTCTTCTACAGTCCATATTGAGTATACGCTGTAGAACCCTTAATAAACTACAACGACTTTAAAATAAATAATATAGTAGTCTGATCTACCTTTCTAAAAGGAGATAATTATCTTTTAAGTAATGAAATTCTTGATACCTTCACTTGAGTTAGAGAAGACTATTTGAATCAAAACCACAACCTCTATAAAACGAAATTTTAACTACCGTTCGCCGTAACCGTAGGTAGCTCGGAAGAGAACTTCCTGGACATTTACATAGCATTAACTTTTTAATTGCAAACCACTGAGCACCCCCTTATAGCTCACTCGAAGTCGAGATACTAAATCTTTGCTATAATTTCCTCGCATGCATTTATAAATATTACACTCACGGCTAGCTAGGTCAGTCCAGGAAGATCTCTTCACACTTTACCTACTTATTTAATGCTGCAGGTCTCAACTGGGACGATTAATTGGCACAAGGACCATATTGTGAAAGTATGTCCCGGAATTTGCAGAAAGAGAGAGGTTAAGGTGTACATTGTTTACATAGAAGGTTGAATCCGCCATGCTTTATTAGTATGAATTATTTAAAACTGTAATAAATGGGATATTAAACATAAGTTATCCTGGATGATAAAGACCTTATAAGAAGCTTTCTGAAAGAGACAGATTCAGTATTTTTTGCTATTCCGGACGAGATTCGCAGGATATGACATGTTTCGCTGGTCTGCAGCAATATTCCCTTCCTAGCCAGCGCCTGTAAATACATAAACCCTCCAACCCCGTGATATGTTGCGCTGATGGAGACCAAAAATACTTCAACTGGAATATTCATAACAAGGCTAGATCGAAATCATCCAGTTTATCTCTGTACTTCATAATATTCCTCTTGATCTTAGATGAATCGACCCAAGTCACGAAGTCCTCCATGTTCCTGTTTAAGCCAAGTTGTTAGTTTAGTGTTCGAAAATAATTAATGTTGACGGGCGTCATTGTTCCGCCGAGATCTTTGCCTCTGCGATAACCTAGTGAAACAAACATGCAAGAGATATATTCAAGTACCTCGTCACAAGAAATGCAGGATCCGTCACTACCTCCGTTCCTACCCTCACGTGCCCTTGCTCAATATAAACTTTTGCAGCCTGAACGGTATCGGCCATTCTTAACCTCGTCATCACCACGCCTAGCCTTCTTCTAGCAAATGCACTGACGGTGACCTTGTGCTCCACATCGCTCAATTTTCCCCTCCCACCTCCGCCGGTACCCACGATTCCTGCGCTAAATAGTTTTTCAAGGAGCAGGTCCTCATGTTTCCGCCGAAATGGATCAGATGGGTCTAAAGCAGCAATTCGGTGGGCAAGCTGCCGTAGTGAGCCACATATTCGGTTGTAGGATTGATAGTCCGAAGGCTTGTGGATGGCGTAGCGGCGGATTACGGCGTTATCGCGGTGATTGTTGTCGGATTTGTAGGTGGTAAAGTCGACTTTGCGCAGGAGGCGCTGCTCGTGGTGTTTTAGCTTTCGCACCATATTCAGATATGTGAGGTATATATGTAGAGTTATGAAGGAGATGGTGGTAAGGGTTGGTGGAGTTAGTTTTATCTTCAGAAGATTTCGAGATGAAGCTGTTCATCGCTTCCATTTCAAAAAGATCGCCAAGCCGCAGCAGCGCATCACCCTCCCACCAAAACAATCCCCCAATAGCCCCACCAGTATAGCTCTAAATTATATAAATAGGGGCTAATTTTATAGCTCTACTCTAAAGCTATAGAATAAGCCCTTATTTATATAATTTAGAGCCATTTTAGTAGAGTTGTGGGGAGTGCTTGCTTTTAGGGGCGGAGGGGCTAGATTAGTCAGCGCAGAGCCTCGATTTAAGTTTTCCAATGCACCCAATATAATCCCGCCAATATTGGTCCAATATGCATATATAGAGCCATATTAGTGGGGCTATAGGGAGGTATTATTTTGGTGGGGGGGGGTGGTGCGCACTGCTGCGGCTTGGCGATTTTTACCGATCTTTTTGAAATGGGTGTTTTCGAAAATATCGGAAACTCGCGCAGAGCCGCAACGTCGCACATCGCGCCTCACCAAAATTCGCATACTGCGCAATTCTTTCGATTTTTACCACCACCAACGCGCCCAAAGGCTTAAAATGAGGCTATTGTTCTTGCCTAATTAGATAATGTATATACAGCGATTGGTATTGCTTTTTATAGCCTTTAAATAGTTGCCGCCTTCGTGCCTACTGCCCTTTTGCCCCGCCATTAAGTAATATATCCTGCCTCCTTGAAGTGCTCTTTTGCGTGTGTGCCGCATACCTGCCCAATTGCAAAATGTAGAAAGGCCTTAAAGCTCGCGAAGCCTTCTATAAGCCGGTGGTTCCTTTTAATCTATGCCTTAATATCGTTAAATGTCGCCTTAATAGGATTAAAATCTGGTGAGTACGACGGTAGGAACTTTAGTAGAACACCGTACTCCTCGCAAAGCTCTTAAAGTCGTGTTGACTTATGAATAGACGCGTTATTAAGAATAAGAACTAATCGTGGTCCCGGATATGGCGTATAGTAAGGGAGCACCCGCTCCTTTACGAAGGCTTTAAATACTATGGTAGTAATAGAGCCTTGTAGAATAAGGTAGCTTAGACATCCGTCTACTGTTAGCGCTAGTAGAACACTCTACCTCTCTAACCTCTTAAGCGGGCGTGCGACTCTATAACTAGATCTAATTGGTGCCTAGCCGTATTTTCTATTACCTGTGACGGTTTGTCTACATAGCTACCATTGAGGCGTCGTCGGTTACGGATTAACGTTGCCCTAATGTTGCCCCGACGACCGAACATGTATATAGTTGTCTACTGCGCCCCTTTCTTCGAGCCCTTACCTTAGTCTATTTATAATATAGCCCCTTATTATTGCTTGATCTATCGGATTGCTCCTACGGAAAGCTAGCTGTGATATTAGACTAAGGTCTACCCTAATTGGCCTATAGAGGCGATATAATACTAGGTCTAATGGTTAAACGTATAGCCAGTTCTACTACTATAACTATAGACTAACTAACCTACTAAGCCCTGCTTAAGGCAGGTAATTGTGATAGTAGATTAAGCAGCTAAAAGAAGAGACTGTAGTAATTAGATTAAAAGAATTACCCCAATTATAATTTTAGTGGCAAGAGTTGCCTAAAAAAGTAAAAGAGACACTATGGTAAAAAGAAGCGCGTTAAGGCCTAGCGCGCTAAAGATAGCTACCGACCTAATACTGGCAGCATGTGAGGAACCTGTAGACGCGTTACTTGAGCCGCCGGAGCTCTAACCGTACTATGGCGAGATAGAGCTTTTAGATGATATAAAGAGTAAATAGGACCGCCTTATGATATAGTTAGAAGATGATAAGAACCCTATATACTTTAAGATGGAGACTAAGAGGGAGTTTATAGCCGCGACTACTTAGAGCCTGGCTAAGATACCTATAATTAAACTTGTAGAGGAGCTGAGGCTCTAGGGAATATAAAGGAAGGCGTTGGAATAGTAGGTTGCTATGCTATAGCGTCTCGCAAATAACCACGCGTATAAGGCCCTAGATGGAAAAGAGGAGGCTAAGGTAAAGATAGCGGAGCTTAAGGAGCACCTAGATAATAGGATAGATGAGCTCTATAAGGCTAATTGGAAGATATTAAGGATAGGCCGTAAGGTTACTATATAAGCCCTAGATTGGGAAGACAGCGAGTGAGGAAGCACACCGTTATAGACGATATAAGAAGGGACACCACTCTCTTAGATAAGCAGTGTTACGGGTTTAGGATGTATGGTAAAGTTTCTAGACCCACCTACGCTGATAGATGGGAAAGAGCCTACCTATTGCGCTTGGAGCGGCTATGTATGAAATAAGCTTTAATTTAATGCAGACTAGTTCTATTAAGACAACCCAGATTAGAAAGAGGATGTAAAAGTAGCGTATATTAAGATATGTGTAGGAGGCAAAGCTTATGACTACCTCTTACCCTACCTAGAGGCAGAGCGCGATGCGGAACGCAACCCTACTAGTAAAGAAGTACTTGAGTTCCTGGAGAATGTCTTTAAGGACCCAGATCGCTGTATTAAGGCCTGGCAGGAGCTTAAAAGCCTTAAGATGCCATACCTAGGAGACTTTAACGATTTCTAATCTAACTTTGTATGGCTAGCAAATATTTTAAGGATGCTATAAGATTAGTGGAAAGAGGAGCTTTATAATAAGCTTTATGACAGCCTATGTGTCTAAATGGAAGTTAAGGTGGTAGATGAAGACTGTAGCTTCTAGGCCTATTGTAAGACTGCCTAATAGTACGCCCGAGGTTTAAAGTAGATAGGCAAGGAATGAAGTGACTGTAGAGCAGCCTAGGCTAGTAAGAGAGCTTTTACTAGGGGTGCTGAAGAGACTAAAGGTCCCCTCTCTTTCTGGCAGCCTTTGACTCTAGCACTAGCTACAAAAGCACCAGTTACCTGCTTTAACTATAGTAAGTAAGGGCACTACTCTAATGACTGTATAGCGTTAAAGAAGATGGAAGCTAAAGTAATTGACTAAAGTAAAGAATATGAGATAGTTACTAACTTGGCAGAGTTGGAAAATAAGTAGCTTTAGAAGAAGTCTCCTGCCTAGAGTAGATTAGAGTAATTAACATAGCGCCTATACAGCTAAAGGAGATCTTAGGAGGTGTAGCCCTTATAATACTATACAGGATCGCGCTAGGTGGCGTAGCTCTTAATATAGTAAGCCTGCTTAACTTTAGCGCGGGCGGAGAAGCCTTTATATACTATAAGCTATGGCCGATTATTGAGCAATGACTGTAACTAAAGTTCTATAGGATTAAGGGACGAGGAGTCGCCGTATCTGGCTATAATAATTAGTAGATAGATATAATTAGATAGCTCTTTAGGGCTAACCTAGTTATAGATGGCCGATGAGTCCCTATATGGTTTCTATTCTGTAATATGGGCCGCCATGATCTTCTTATTAGTTGTAGGTAGTTTGAGAAGACTAGGGCCCTTATTAATTATAAGTGCTGGGCCTTGGTATAGCGAACTAAGAGAAACTACTATGGTAGGTAGGATGTAATTATACTAAGAAAGGAGCTCCTATCCCTATTAATTAATGAGGATTACTAGAGAGACGTAGATTGAAGAGATATACTGCTAGATTAAGAGTCTAAGTCTACCCCCTAACGCATCCTTAAATATATAGTCGCGATTAGTGAACTTTAAGAGAAGAAGTCCTCTACTAAAATTAAGCTAGAGGGATAGGCTAAGCTGAAGTAAGCTAAGCGGACCTTATACAACTATAGGTATACTTGGAAGATTAATACCTAAGATATAATTAGGAAAATGGAAGACTAGCTCTACTCTAGGCCAGCTTTACTATTAAAGCTGAGAGCAAGGAGGCCTTTATCTACTAGGGAGTTTAGAGCAGTAGATATCGCGCTACTTAAGGCAAGGAACTTCCTACAAGGAGCGAAGTGTAAGGATATAGTAATTGGATATACCAGCCTCTACGAGATAGACCAACTAATAGAGGATAAGAAGGGACAGGACGCGCTACCAGATAATAAGGAAGAACTCCGCCGGCTTATCTATAAAAAGCTACCACAGCCCTATTAAGAGTATGCTGACGGTTTCTTAAAAGCTACCTTTGATATGCTACTACTGTATTGTAAGGGGGTGGACTATGATATTATTCTTAAAAGTAGTAGCAGAGAACTAGCCCCTAGCCTACTGTATAATATGTTGTTAGAACAGCTAGAGCTAGTTAAGGCCTACCTATAGGAGCACCTATAGAAGGGGTTTATTGTACCAAGTAATGCACCCTTTATAGCTCTGGTCCTATTTGCTAAGAAGCTAGGAGGGGGGTAGTGATTTTACGTTGACTTTTAAAAGCTTAATATAATTACTAAGAAGGACCGCTACCCGCTACTATTAATTAAGGAGATATTGACTAGGCTATTAAGAGCTAAGATCTTTACTAAGCTAGATATTTGGTAGGCCTTCTACTGTATACGGCTAAAGGAAGAGGTAGAGGAGTTAACCACCTTCTATATAAGGTACGGATTATACAAGTACCGTGTTATACCCTTTAGACTGTGTAATAGCCCTGCGTCCTTCCAGAGATTTATTAATAATGTCCTTTTTAACTACCTAGACGATTTCTGTATAGCCTATATAGATAATATCCTAATCTACTTAGACGACCCGCTAGAGCATAAGGTCTATGTTAAGAAGGTCCTATAGAAGCTTTAAGAGGTAGGCTTATAAGCGGATATTAAGAAGAGTGAGTTTAATGTTACTGAGACGAAGTTCCTAGGCTTTGTTATTGGTACTAATGGGGTTGCTATGGATACTAATAAGCTATCTATAATTAAGGATTGGGAACCCCCTACCTCTATAAAAGGGGTACAATCCTTTCTAGGATTCTGTAACTTCTACTAGGCCTTCTTGAAGGATTACGGCTAAGTTATACAACCGCTTAGTAAGCTTATAAAGAAGGGAGTATAGTACCTGTTGGGGGAGGAAGAGCTTAAAGCCTTTAAGTAAGTTAAGGCCCTTATGCTATCTGGCAGCGTAATTAAGCACTACTTACCGTTCCGAGACACCCGTATGGAGACGGACGCAAGTGATGGAGTAGTAGCTGGGGTGCTGAACTAGCTGTAAGATGATGGGACCTGGAAGCTAGTAGCCTTCTTTTTAAAGACAATGTCCCTTATAGAGATATGGTACGAGATCCATAACAAGGAGATACTAGCGGTGATAAGAGGCCTATAGGAATAGCGAGGTTACTTTGTTGGCCTCTAATGTACACCCTTTATAGTAATCACAGATTATTGAGCCCTTGAGTACTTTACAACTAAGAGGCTGCTAAGTCTATAGTAAGCCCACTAGGTAGACCTGCTAGCTGATTTCTATATGTAGATTATATATAGGCCAGGCACGGTAAATATAGTGGCTGATACCCTATTATAAAAGTAAGAGGACCTAAAGACGCAGAAAGAGAAGGACGTAGCTGTATATACTATGTACCTAATTAACCCCGCCCTTATAATTGCTATACTAGAGTTAACCTCTAAGGACCCCCTAACTGCAGTAAATTATAAATGGGAACTATATAAGCTAGTTGACTAGATCCTTTAGGCCAATTGAACTAGCGAGTTGCTAGTAGGGCTATGTTAGCTAGCTAAGCAAGACCAGAAGGGCTGGAAACTCTAAGGAGGACTATTGACCCGCTTTGGCAAGCTAATGGTCCCTAATACTGACTACCTCCGTACCTACCTTATTATAGAGGTATACTTCTGCTAGGTAACTGCTTACTCAGGCAAGATGAAGACTAGGAAACTTGTGGTAGACTAATACTATTGGCCAGGGCTACCCTTAGACTGCGATACCTATATAAGAAACTGCAGGACCTGTAGGAGGACCTATATACCCCGCGATAAAACCCTAGGCCTGCTGCACCCCCTACTAATTAGTAAATGCTGCTGGTAGTATATCTTTTTTGATTTTAAGTCCTTCCCAATAGATAAAAAGGGCTTTAATAACGTCTTTATGGTTGTTAATTAACTAGGCAAGAGAGCCTTCTTACTACCCTACTATAAAACTGCTACTGTAGCTAATGTAGTAAACCTGTACTACCAATACGTCTGGTATGTGTACGGCCTTCTGGAGATAGTTATATTAGATTAAGGACCCTAATTCATCTTAGCCTTTATAGATAAGCTATGTAAACTAACTGGCGTTAAGTAAAAGCTCTCTATATCTGGTTACCCGCAAATTAATGGTAATATGGAAGTACTAAACCAGTATATTGACCAACGCTTAAGGCCCTTTATTAACCACTATTAGGATAATTGGTTAGAGCTCCTCCCCTATATAGACTTTGTATAAGCAATCTTACTGTATAAGTCTACTAGCTTTGCACCATATGAGCTAGAGCTAGGATTTAAGCTGAGGCTTTACTTTGACTGGGAGGAATATATATGAGCAGCCTTAACGCCTTATAAGAAGCTAACACGATAAGAAGCTTAAGTTTTTATATATAGGACCTAGGACGCAGTTAAATGGGCAAGAGATAATCTGGCTAAGGCCTAAGAGCGGTAGATAAGGCAAGCTAATAGGCACTGTTGTGAACCAGACTTTGGAATAGGTGATTGAGTATATATTACCAGGAAGGGCTGGGCTACTGACTGATTGAGTACTAAGCTAGATAGATAGCTTGTAGGGTCCTATAAGATTCTAGGCATAAAAGGACACTTGTATATTATTAATTTACCCCTAAATATAAAGATATTAAACGTCTTCTATGCTGATTAACTGTGAAAGGACCTAGATAACCCCCTGCTGGGCCAGAATAGGGAGCTAGAGGAGCTAATCCTAATTAATGGCGAGCTGGAGTATAAGATTGATAAGATCCTTGCTAGTAGAACCTACTATAGAAGGCTATAGTATAAGGTTAACTGGGTAGGCTATGACCTGGATAATACCTGGTATAACGCAGACGGCTTTATTGGCGCCCCCTATAAGATTAAGGCGTTCCATGACGAGAGACCCTATGATGCTGGACCACCTGTATGGCTAATGTAATGGCTAGAGGTGTATCATAAGGACGTAGATCTAGAGCCCTTAGAGGAAGATAATAAAGCAGAGAAGGATGGAAGGGCAAGATGGATAAGGAGAGCCTGACTATGAGGATTGAGGGCGATCCTCCTGGCTTAAAAGGGGGTGATGTGACGGTTTGTCTATATAGCTACCATTGAGGCGTCGTCGGTTACGGATTAACGTTGCCCTAACGTTGCCCCGATGACCGAACATGTACATAGTCGTCTACCGCGCCCCTTTCTTCGAGCCCTTACCTTAGTCTATTCATAATATAGCCCCTTATTGTTGCTTGATCTATTGGATCGCTCCCATGGAAAGCTAGCCGTGATATTACCCGTTCCCTTATTTAAAGCAGAATTATTAAGGAAGATAAGCTAATCTGCCACCTAGCTCTTCTGTATACCAGTCTGGGCGTTACGTAGAGGCTCACTCCGTTGTGCTGCCCAAGCTCTTACTACTAACGAGCTCTCTTAAGAGTCTTATAAACCGTTGAAATGGAGACTTGGGCGTCGAACTCGTTAAATAGGAAGTCCTGCGTCTTATCTAAATACGTGGTCGGCCGGTCCTTAAGGAAGTTAAGAAGCCTCTATAAAACCAGTTAGTAAAAAGCTTAATAAAAGCTTAACACCATAACGTTATATATTACCATTTCTTGGTGGGGTAGTAGAGCTCTCGGTCACCCAAGGACAACGGTAGGGGGAGCGTACGGTTCGCCCTAAATATTATTAAGGTTTAATCGCATCTTATCCCTTTTGACGCCAGTTGCTTCCTACGTTATCGATAAGGGATTGGCCAATCATATAAGGGCAACGGTATTGGTATTCGCGCATAGGTTACGATCCTTATCGATAGCGTAGGACGCCAGCGTTAAAAGGGATAAATCGCCTTCTTACCCACCTTTACAGCCTCCGCAATAGCTGGTACTGCTTCACCAGCTTTAATACGAATCCTAATTCTATGAACAACTTCATCTGGAAGGCGGCGGCCCATAATAACTTCAATTGTGGTGGTTAAAATCAAAAGAATTGCCCCTCATACAAATTTTGGTGGGGCGCGTCCTTAGCGAGTTTCCGATATTTTCGAAAACACGGCACATAATGGGGTGGCACAAAAAGTTACCGCGGCTGACTCCTCGTTCCTTTCAATTCTTTCATTTAACATCACTGAAGGTGATCTAGTACTCTGCTCGACATGCCGACTGTCCATTTACTCGACTATGTCGCTGGCAATGTTCGTTCACTGGTTAATGCCATCGAGAAAATTGGCTATACGATTGAGTGGGTGAAATCTCCCGCCGACATTGTTAAAGCTGAGGTAAAGACCCTTACATACTTCTCATAGAAGTAGGTTGCTTACTCATTACGGCTCCGTGCTAATGTCACAGACGCTCAGAAACTCATAATCCCTGGCGTCGGCCACTTTGGTCATTGCATGAGCCAACTCGCGAAGGCTGGATATGTGGAACCTATACAAGAATACATTCAGGCCGGGAAGCCATTTATGGGAATTTGTGTGGGCTTACAGGCACTTTTTCAAGGCTCTGAAGAGGATGCCCTTGTACCTGGCCTGGGCCTTATACCCGGACAGTTGAAGAAGTTTCAGGACAAGGATAAAAGTGTGCCGCATATTGGTTGGAATTCCGCCAACACATCACCCCCAAGGGAAGTCGCACAGGAGAGCCTATATGGCCTGAGGCCAAGCAGCAAATACTATTATGTACATTCGTATGCTGCGCCGTATTGTGAAGGACGACTGGAGAAGTCCGGATGGATCGTGGCTACCGCGCGTTATGGAAATGAAGAATTCGTGGGGGCAATTGCTAAAGACAATATTTTCGCAACTCAGTTCCACCCTGAAAAGAGCGGCGCTGCCGGTATGCGGGTTATAAAGGCATTCTTGGAAGGGAGGCGGCTAGAAAAGCTTGAAGAGAAGCCGTCAGCAGCATTAACAAGGGAAGGTCTAACACGCCGAGTCATCGCATGCCTTGATGTTCGGACAAATGACCAAGGGGATCTCGTAGTTACGAAGGGCGATCAATATGATGTCCGGGAAAAGGATGGAGTGTCTTCAGGTGGTGCTGTGCGTAACTTGGGCAAACCTGTTGACATGGCTAAGAAATACTACGAACAAGGTGCTGACGAAGTTACATTCCTCAACATCACCTCATTTCGGAACTGCCCAGTTGCCGATACACCTATGCTCGAGATTTTACGAAGAACTTCCGAGACTGTATTTGTTCCTTTGACTATTGGCGGTGGAATACGGGATACTGTCGACACCGACGGAACGAAAATATCTGCTCTTGATATTGCTACAATGTACTTTAAGTCAGGTGCGGACAAAGTGAGTATTGGATCAGATGCCGTGATTGCTGCAGAGGACTATTATACCCGTGGGAAAATACTGGCAGGTAACACTGCCATCGAGACCATCTCTGCTGCCTACGGGAACCAAGCCGTGGTCATCAGTGTAGATCCTCGGCGAGTCTATGTCTCCTCCCCGTCATCAACATCTCACCACACAATCAAATCCTCAACGTTAGGTCCTAACGGCGAGGAATACTGTTGGTATCAGTGCACAATTAAGGGTGGACGTGAGGGCCGCGACTTTGATGTACGGCAACTGGTTGTAGCAGTTGAAGCAATGGGTGCGGGAGAGATATTACTGAATTGTATTGACAAGGATGGGACAAATAGTGGGTTTGATCTTGAACTAATCAACGACGTTAAGCAAGCAATCAAGATTCCAGTAATCGCAAGTAGTGGGGCTGGAAATCCGGGGCATTTCAGGGAAGTGTTTGAAAAGACAACTACAGATGCTGCGCTGGGCGCTGGAATGGTGAGTTTACTGATCACCATAGGTTCTGCACTTTCTGATAATCACAGTTTCACAGAGGAGAATATACCGTGAAGCAGGTGAAGGAATACTTGCAGGAGGAAGGATTGCTTGTGCGGCAGTTTGAGGAAATGTCGATCGTTGAGGTCACTGTCAAGTACCACCTTATGACTTACACCCTGTTTCTTGCCATCGTATGTCTTACTATCTATTTTCTATTACCTATTCATTACCTATTACCGACTGAGTGGCAATATCGACCTGGTGGCGGTTGAGTAACAGTTACCAAATCGTCGTCAGCGTCGTCGTCAGTCTTTTGCCCCTACCTCATATATATAGAGAGCTTCTAGAGCCAGCTTCAATCGACAGAGTTCTTATGAGTGACTTGTCCGTCCAACAGGAAACAATATAGCAAAGCGAATGGTAGACTTATCAGTGCTAATATGCTCAAAAAGTAATAGATACTGCTAATGGCTACCTCTACTATAGATCTATCTTAGGTAGCTTGGTATCATCATCGAAGGTTAACTCCATATGCAGCACTTTGCAGTGTTCGAGGACTTGCATCATAATCTCGTTCCGCAGCATTATCTTTACCAAGCCCAGTTCTCCTTGAACACCATGTTATGCCCCCAAGAACCGAACGCCAGATGCCATGTCGGAGCCATTTTAGCTGAAATGGATGCCCTCTTTATTGAATGCATGCAACAACTTCAAAAAATCACCCTCATCACATAAACGTGCCCGCTTGTCCGCTAAACATGTTTCATCCTCAAGTACCTTTCTCACTTTCTCTCTTACCATCTCCGCTACTTTCCCCTTCTTTTTTCGATTCGGATTCCCTTTTCTTGATGCAGCTTTCTTTGCAGCTTCTTCTTTGAAAAAGTTTGGCAGGTCATCTTCGGCGTCTTCATCGTCCATAATTCCACTCCATTCATCATCTTCTTCAATTTTATCAACCTCCATCACGTCAGCTTCGTCACTAGCCTCGGCATCCAAAGGTCCATCTTCAATAATTATGTCGTTCTGAGCGCACCAAACACGATAGTTCGAACTCAGCATCTCCAATACAGTCTGTGTTCCCAGAAACGCTGCTCTTAATGTCCGGTTTTTCCGGACAAAGCACACCCTTAGGAGCCCATCCCATTCCTCATAACTTATCTGTGGTCGGGGGACCTTAGGTACTAGTCGCGCGACGGAGGATTCAACAGCAGGCGGTGGGTTGAAGTTGTTCCGTCCTACTTTCATGACATGTGAGACGGTGGCCCACATTTGCGCATTGACAGAGAGACGAGAGTAAAGCTTATCCCCAGGTTTCGCGAAAAGACGCATTGCAAACTCGCGCTGGAACATGAGGACACAACAACGCGGCGGGCGCTCCAGACTCAATAGCTTGAAGACGAGAGGCGAAGATATTTGATAGGGTGTGTTCGATATGCAGACATCGAAGGGCGGAAGCTCAGTCTTGATGACATCACCCAGCAATATTGTTAGACGAGAACTCATTGAAGGCGTCGACTGGACACGCTTGGTCAACTCAGCTGCCATTCGCGGGTCCATCTCGACCGCCGTGACTGATTTCGCAGCTTTTAGGATCAGCACTGTAAGGTTTCCTGTTCCCGGGCCTACTTCTAGAACATGATCGGATTGTTTGAGACAAGCTTTGTCCACGATAGCTTGCGCAACACCAGGATTCTTTAAGATATGCTGGCCCAAATCGGTGTTCATTTTGAAGATAGCATTGGCGGCGGCGGATTTGGTTGGATTAGCATATGGGGAGGCTTTAGAACTCCCCGAAGAGGTATATCGTTTGTGGGCTTTCGGCATTTTGAAGGCTGGGGACGTCAAACACGGGGGGGAGGAGTGGAGAGGGAAGTATAGAGGTGCGCTAGAGCAGTAGAATAGCAAGTGTGATAAATTTTGGGGTGTTGAGATTTAAGGTTATCGATAAGCATTCAAGCTTTTGCGTCTCCGGCGTGACTTCGTGCCGGTGTCTTGACGCGTTCGACTGCAGCACTCTTCACACCTTCCCTGCCCAACCTCTCACCTCACTCACCCTACCACCTACTCACCCATACACCTACACACCCATAGGATTGTGCGCATTTAGAGTAGTGGTTGTCGGCTCCGCTCCTGAATAGCGTCGGCTTAATTGACCCTGAAAAAGCAATAATGGGACGCCAGTCCTCGTCTGGCCTCTCGTCTGCGCCATCTGACATTCCTGGGCTGACTTCTGCAGCTAGCGCAGACCTCACTGAACGAGCTGGGATGAAAACCTCAATTCAGGGCGAGGCAGGGAGTAGAAAACGCAAAGCTGAGTCTATAACCCAATCAGTAAAGAAAACGAAGCGAGCTGGCGCTGCAGCAAAAGTATCCTCCGCAGGGATTCCCGCAGACGAAGCAGAAAAGGCTCCAAAAGCCACTCCCAAAAAGGACAAGAAGCCTTACGAGATTGAGGTGGAAGAGGATACTGAAGCCGAAGTGACAGTCACCAAGAAGAAGGTTCAACGAAAGCGCAAAGCAAAGGAAGATTTAGAGGCCGAAGCCATGCCGCTTGCTGTGCGAACAGTTGGCTCGAAGTTGTTGGTCGGAGCACATGTTAGTGCTGCTGGAGGTCTGGTCGCATATACCAAGCTATCGTGAATATCATTTGCTGATATCTGATGTTCTCTAGGAGTTCACAACAGCATCGCTAATTGTGTTAAGATCGGGTTCGTTCTCCTTAATGCTCATTTTTTCGTTTGGGCAATAACCCTAGCTAACGCGCGATAGTGGAAATGCTTTCGCTGTCTTCCTCAAGTCTCAGCGCAAATGGGCCAACCCAGCGTTGTCATCTGAACACATCACTCTGTTCAAAGCTGCCTGCAAAACGCACAGCATCGCTCCCTCGCAAACTGCTGTCCCCCACGGCTCCTACCTTGTGAACCTTGCGCACACAGACGCTACTCGTACAACCCAGGCCTACGACTCCTTTGTTGAAGACCTCTCAAGATGTCAGAAACTCGGCATAAAACTCTATAACTTTCATCCCGGTAATTCGGCTAGCTCTACACACGAGGAGGCTATCGCACACATCGCAGGCAATCTCAATCGCGCTCATGCGGACCCAAGCACTGGTACTGTTATCACACTTCTAGAGACTATGGCCAGTCTCGGCAACACTATCGGTGGTACTTTCGAGGATCTCGCATCCATCATTTCCCTTGTCAATGACAAATCTCGAGTGGGCGTGTGTCTTGACACTTGCCATGTCTTCGCTGCAGGCTATGACTTACGCACCCCAGAGACCTTCTCTACGACGATATCGGCATTCGATAAGGTCATTGGCCTGAAGTATCTCAAAGCGCTTCATATAAACGATTCCAAAGCTCCATTAGGTAGTCACAGAGATTTGCATGCGAATATCGGAACGGGTTTTCTGGGTCTTCGTGCTTTTCATAATATCGTCAACGAGCCACGGCTCTGGGGTTTGCCGATGGTGCTGGAGACGCCAATTGATGTCGTCGCTGCAGATGGGAAGAAAGACGAGGACAAAGGAATCTGGGCGAGGGAAATCAAATTGCTGGAGAGTTTGGTAGGTATGGATATTGACTCAAAGGAGTTCGTGGAGCTCGAGGAAAGCCTACAGAAGCAGGGAATTAAGGAGAGGGAAAAGGTGCAGGACCAGGTTGAAAGGAAGAAGGCCAAGGATGCAAAGGGAAAGGCCAAAGGCAAGGGAAAGAGAGCTAAAAAGCAGAAGAGTGATGATGAAGGCCTGAGTGAAGATGAGTAGCGGTCTAGGGAGGCTACTACCAGTAGGCCTCAGCAATTATTGAATTCTGATGGCCGCATTCCTTCCTTCTGCTTTACTGACTTTGGACAAGATACCCAGTTTTGAGGTGTAACTTCGGGCATTTGGTGGCATCTCTTTTGGACTAATATATATGGTGGAGACCTTGGACTCACTAAGGGACCTCAAGTTTCCCCATTTGGACTATGGGATGGCGTTTACCATGAAGTTCGGCAGTACCTAAAAGTCTTACATGGCTCTATTAGATCAGGCACTCAAAATGAAATTACGTATCAAAAGTCTTCTAATGTATTGCTATAGTGCGTCCCTTCCCTGGTCCCAGCCACCCTCAGTCCTTTACAGTCAGTCGTCAAAAGTTTGGGTCGCTTGGTCAATGCACCACCAAAAACCAACGAAACTCTCGATCTTTGTAAGTAGAGTCACTTCTATATAACAAAAACCTATAAAAGTCGTAAATAAGATAAATTATTATCTTTTCTATTAGTTTACTTAAAAAAATTCCTTATTAATAAATTTTTTAACCGTCTAATAGTGTCGGGAATGAGGCAAGTGGTCGTCACGTGTTGTCACGTGCCGCCGCGGCACTAGCGCGGGGAGGAGCCTTACGCTCCTCGCCCTCCCTCATTCCAATGAATAAGCTTTATTAACCAACATCACTGTAACCTACTTAAGTAGTCGTTATTGGTGAGTCACCCTGTATAACCAACACTGATTAGTGGTTGAATACACAGTCAACCATAGACCAGCTAGGTTTTCGAATAGAAGAGATAGTCTTGTGTAGGGGTGCCATATGCGCTTATATGGAATGGATCCCGGCAATACTATACTACCTTAAACTTGCGGAAAACTAGTAATAGAAGTGTCACTAAGTACTAGGAGATACCAAGTTGTGTCTATTATATAGAACAACCACATTTACAAAGATTTGGTTAAGTACTTTAGGTCAGAAGTATTACTAAACCTAGGGTCCTAAGTTAATATCCAAAACGCGTTAAAACAACCATCTTAATACCTTTAGTGTACCTTTATAGACCGTAGGATTACAATTACTACCTAACTACACGTTAAACAACCTTTATTTCCCTTAATTTTTATTAAAACGCATTAAACAATCTTTAATAATAGCTATTATGGCGTTAACCTACCCAAAGAAGTATAAGGACAACATTAACCCAGAGATATAGAAAACCACTATAATTAATCCTAAAGATGTTAATTAATAAGACTTAAACGGATTCTTATTATACTATATAGCACACTATAAAGACAGCGAATATAACAATACCATGCTATGGTACTGTATGAAGGAGGACTTTGTTAGATAGATAAAGAAAACATAGGCTCCTACAAATAAGGATATTATATAGGACTTCCATAACTTCCTATAGGAGAATGGAGTGTTCGTACCTATAGATAGGGGTGCTATTAGAAATAACATTTAGGAGCAAGTTATTAACGTAAAAGAAGAGCACAAATAGACTCTATAAGAGATTAAGCACTAACTACGCACTATAAGAAAGCTTAATTTATAATAGAACCTAAGTAATACACTATTAGAGACACTTCTACCTCTATCTTTAACTCCCCTATATTAACCAATTTAACCCGCAACTTTAACTACTACCCTTTAGCAAGCACAAGATCCCCCTACTTCGCAATCTAATAGCCTTTGGACCCCACTAACTAGACCTATGTCTCTACTGCAGCCTATAATGCAACTCCTACCTCCTCCATCTTAATCTTAAATTGGAGGCAGTTTAAAATTGCTTATAGAGCTTACAAAGCTCTATTTAGATTAGGAGAAGAAGTTTAGTAGGGAATTATATAATATTCTTAATTTAAAACTACGTATCTTCTACAACTGTTGCCAGAAGGTAGAAATAGAGTTTAATAAATACCATAACGCCTATTCCGTTATGCTTAAGGGCCGAGCTAGTACCTTCTATTATAATCGTTTAGTAGGAAAAGGATATGATTTTGACCGCATAATATATAAGTTAAGATGCCACTTTAAAACAGAAGAAAACAAGCAGCAGTATATATTAGAATGGAGAGAGACTACCTTCCTAAGGATTATTGCTATAAACCCAGGTGTCCCTTAGCTTAATTATCTTTAAAAGCTCTTTAATTAACTTTAGATAATTTAGCATAGTTTATCCAAATTATATTAAGAGGATTTCAGCCTATATAATTAAGTTATTAGTATATACTAAGGCGTTAAAGAATACAACCTTGCTCTCTTTAATCCTACAAATACTTATAAAGGAGTGTGTACTTAATTAAGATCTTCTATTAGTACCGCTCTACGCTCTTAAGAAGTATAGCAATTTAACACCTAACTCTAACCTACTTCGATCAACCCGCCTAACTAATATAATCACAACTGGACTGATCAAACATATAGTGGCCGTGGTAGGCAATATAGTAGAGGGTACAATTAACAACTATAAGGTAAAGGTAGAGGTCCTTATAGAGGTTTATTCCAAAGTAATTACTAAAAGAAGTACTATGTTTGTAAGAAACCAAATTACTAGTTAACTAGGCATTCTCTTAATAAATAAAAGGAGGCATATAATAAGTTTCGCCAGAGTATAAGAAACGTTAGAAATTATAAGGTTATTATAGCTTACTTCTAAAGCTTCCTGGTTTAATATAAAGGCGTAGAAGATCTTAAGGGTAAGGTTAATAAGGCCAAACAGCTCCTTATAGATATGGAAATTAAGGACTACTCTCCTAACTAATACTTTATTAAGTATGGTGAGGTAAATGGCATATAAACTATTACTGTTCTAAATAATTAATCTACGCTCCACTCTATTATAAAGTTGGATATCTTTAATAAGCTAAAGAAGAGTTCTATATTTTCCTTTAATAACAGATACTCAGCAAACGTCTTCTATAGTATTATACCAGACACTAAAGCCGTAAGAGTATCTATAGCAGAAGAACCTTAAGTTTAAGCCCTTTAGTAGCTTAATAGCTCTATCCAGATTAACCATTTAACGGCAGGCCAATATATAATTTATTTTAGCAAGGGTACTATAATCTCTTTTAGCACAATTAGGGTCCAAACCCCCTTAGGGTATATTACTTTCCATATTGTCCCCATAAACACCCCATTCCTATTTTGCATTAGAGATATAGACAAATTAAGCATTAAGCTTAATAACCTTAAGAATATACTTATTTAGGGAGATAATTAGGTGCCTATTATACGCAAGTAGGGTTACCCCTAGTTACTTCTTTATTAACTAGAAAAGAGTATTACTTAAAGCCATTTAACTAAGTTAGAGTTATGTTAACTACACCATTGTTTTAGCCACCTATCCGTTTACCAATTACTTAGGGTTCTTTAGCAAGTAGGCTATAAAGTTAAGGTTAAGGCAATTAAGCATCTTATAAAGTACTACTATTACTGCCAAATAAACTAGAAGTCCCCTAGCCGATTTAAATTCACCCTTAAAGATAACTATAACTTTAACTTCTATATTATTGTTAACATTATATATCTTAGCAGCAAGCCAGTACTTTAAGTTATTAACTTCTTAACCTCCTTCTAAGCCGCACGCTTCTTAAAGGATATATCAGCTAGAAACGCATAGGATACCCTTTAATTATACTAGATTAATATCTACCTAGGACCCCTTAATTAAATCGTCCATAATATAGAAAAGAACTTTTTATCTATAGAGTTTTAACAACAGATAAAGGCAATAGTAATTAAGGTTAAGGAAGTCCCTATTAAGGCACATAATAGCGTTAAAAAAGTAGAATAATATTATACACTATTACGCCGCGTATATAAGATTATCTCTTTAGAACTAAAGGACGCTAGCGAAGAACTTACCTTATAAATAGCTGTTAAAGCTGTTAACAATTCCGCTGGCCTAGATAGACTTGTACCTACGCTACTAGTCTTCGGCGCCTACCCTTAAATAACTGATAATTCTCCACTATCTCCCTCTATTATGCAACGAGCTAAGGCTATTTATAAGGCAATAAAGGAGGTCTAATATCTCTACGCTATACGTTAGGTCAACAACGCACTAGGAATAAGAAATGGCCCAAACACCTTAACTATACTCAATCTGCCACTCCAGTCTAAGGTACGCATATAGTATAAAAAGGGAGGGTAGTTAGGCCCATATTAACTTATTGCAATTAATAGTTAAACTTATACTATTTAGATGCCTTATAGACCCACTTAATTCTATTTAACTATTATTAAGCTTTACTATAAAGGTAATAGTTTTAAACCTTTATAGGATGCTATAGAAGATGCTTTAGAGGAGAGCCACGATTAATAAGCTTTAAAAGGCGACTACAATTCTAATATAATTATAGTAGATACGCCATAACCACAACGCGGTAGAGGTCGCTTAAAAGAATTACAAAATCGCTAACATCTTATTAATTTTAAAGAGCAATTTATTACCGCTATTAAGAATAGAGTTAAGCTATTAATAGCCTTTATAACAGCTAAGGAGAAGGCTGACTTTAAACTCGCAAAACAGCTTTAAAAGGAAGGTTATATTATAACCCTAGGAGCTCCTTTCTAAGTATCCAATAAGCAGGAAATTAATGGCCTTATTATAAGAGGAGTCTTTAAATTTAAGAAGTATAACCCTACTAAGTTTAACAAAGTTCACATCTTTAAGTTAAAAATAGTTAATAAGATTAAAGGTAAAGCTACTAATACCCCATTTAAGAAATTAAGGCTTATTATCCAAGGTTACAATAATAATAGTAAGGAGGTAATTTTTATATAATCTCCTATAATTTAACAAGCTAGTTAGTAAGTTATTATTATACTAACTCCCTCTTTAATAAAGAATAAAATAGCGGTCTATCTATAAGATATTACTTAGGCCTACACCCAATTAGAGACGCACCTTTAGCGCTTAATATTAGTATACCTTCTAGAGCAAATTCGCTACTAATATCCCAAAGATATAATTATAGTTATGCTTAAGCTATTATATGGAATTATAGAGGCAGAAACTTATTAATAGGCTACCTACAGCAAGCACTACAAAGAGAAACTTTTAATAACTACTTCTATATTTAATCTATACTTCCTTATTATAACTACAGGAACCCTATTTGGAATTATCAGCATGTAAACTAATAATATAATTATCTTAGGAGACGACTAATTTTTAGCTCTTAAAGAAGATAAGCTAGTAAAGGCAAATCTTATAGCAAAGCCAAAGGAAAAGCTTAATTTAATAACACTATTACTTTTTAATAAATGCATCCTCTCCCTAAATAAGGATTCTATTGCTTTACACTAGAAGGGTTAAGGCAAGAAGATCAACGTTATTAATATTAACTCTCTAAAATAAGAATACGTGGAGTAACGCGCTCGTAGAGCTTATATTGCTTCTATCTATTAACCTAAGGCTTTATTTAATCTCTCTATTGCCGCCTAACACCAGGAACCAACTAAGGATAACATCCTTGCCCTAAATAAGCGTCTCTCCTAGCAAATAAACCATCTTAATTAGGGACTACTCTACGTGCCTATTAATCTTCCCACTACTAAGCTCTTTGTATTTGTTAATAAATCATTTATAAATAACAAAGATTTTAGCTCCCAGCTAGGATATAAGATTATTATCGCGAATAAATCTACTAGAGAGAATGACTTTACAATCCACAGTAATCTTATCCATTGGAGCTTAACTAAGAGTAAGCGCGTCACTTAAAGCGTTCTAGCGTTAGAGATATATAGAATAGTTAGCGGAGTTAATATAGTAATTGTAATTGGAACTACCCTAAAAATAATTATAAATCAACTCAGACTTCCTATTATCCCTATAGTTATATATACTAACTCATACTCCCTTTATAAGTGTTTAGTTAAGCTTAGTACTATAAAGGAGAAGCGCCTTATAATCAATATTATGGCACTTTAGCAATCCTATAAACGGCAAGAACTCTTTAAGATTTAATGGATTAATAGCTAAGATAACCCAGTAGATATAATAACAAAGGCAAACCTAAACAAGGCTTTAGAAACATTCGTTAATATAAATACTCTATATATATAGGTTAAAGGTTAGGTTAAAAGGAAGTAAGAATATAACACTCTATAGACCCTGATTTTAACCAGCCAATTAGAATTTTCCATACCCGGCATAAAAAATCGCCATTGGCTCGCTTACTACTAGCGCCTTAGCGGCCCTAACACGACGCCCACCTAAGTAAGAAGCACCACGTGCTAAAAGGCAAACTTTAGGACAGCAAGACTTATATTATAACAGCAATAGTAAGTAAGGAGGATTGGTATTTGTTCCGCTAGCTAAGTAATATATATATATAGACAACAACCATAAAAGAAGAGTTGCTAGTGTCGGGAATAAGGCAAGTAGTTGTTACGTATTGTTACGTGCCGCCGCGGTACTAGCGTAGGGAGGAGCCTTACGCTCCTTGCCCTCCCTCATTCTAATAAATAAGCTTTATTAACTAACATCACTGTAACCTACTCAAGTAGTTGTTATTGGTGAGTTACCCTGTGTAACCAATAAATAGAGTTAGAAAGTAGGGCCTCCATACGCCTTATTGGATTTATTAGTAAATTTACTAAAAACTCGCTAAAGTCCAACGAAAACTAAAAAGCTCCAGCGCCGCACCCCTTTTAATTAATATATACTTTTTAATAAATAGCTAAAATATTATTATTATTATTCATTGCTTAACGTCCGATTTAGATCCCTATTAGGCCCACGTGGACTACTCCTTATATACATATAGGGAGAAAACTCTATTTAAGAAAACCCTATAATCCATCTCCCTGCCTTTTAGGACTCGCCTACAAGGCGCCTATAAGGCGCCTACAAGTTGCCTATAGTGCTCTACTACCTTACTTTTTAACCTCCTTGGGAACCACTGCTGCCGTAACAAGCCTATAGATACGCTAGTATTGTAAACTTTACTCTACTACTGTAGAGTTATTAGGGGGCACCTATTACTCGCCCCCCTACCCTCTATTACCATTTCCTTTGCAACCCAGAACTGGTTTAGTACATTTTAGCTAATAAGCCACTGGGTAACCACCCTAAGGCCTTTTTATATTAAGAGTAGTATATTATAGTTCTCTGTGCTAGCTACTAAGAGTATTACTTCTTAGTTGGTGTATAAGGGGCATAACAGTATTATATATTTTAGTGTCTGTTTTGGCTAGCCACATTCGCATCTTAGGCTACCTACTAAAATACCTACCTAGTAGAGCCAGTCTTTTAGTCCTATTATTTGTTACAGATACTTTAAGTACAATGTTACGACTACTTAGAGAAGAGTTGGAGGAAGCTAGTTGGTTAATACAGGCATAGTCCAGGATGGATCTGGTGGAACTATGTGACAAGGAATAGTAAGCGAGTTATATAATGTTATACGCGGTATACGGAGTATATATAGTGTATGTCCACGTATAATACGTATAATACATACCTTATATACAAGAGAGGGTTTCTTAGGAGTATAGTTATATATTTAAAGGACCTTAGTCCCTACTATAGATAGTTCTCTCCTTATAGTAAATCTTAGAATATAATTAGAGTTAATCTATTAGGTAACCACTCCACCAGTTATTATTATATTATTGTTTTATTCTTACCTATATACCTAGCCTAATAATAGAACCCACCGTAGTCTAAGCTACAAGGTTCCGTTACACATTTACTATTAAGGTTATAGTATTTAAACAAAATTGAACAACATGCCACTAAGAGCAGCATTAGTTATAACGGCGTTAACGGCAGCTACAACCTTAGGGCTAGGTAATACCAGTATAGACAATAGGGATTCTTAAGTGGTTACATGAGGTTAGTTACAGGAAATGGTTAATCACTTATAAGATAATAATAGGATACTTAAAGAACGCATTAATGGAATTAGAGTAGCAAAGATTAAGTTACCTTTAATTAAATAATTCTTAGGAGAGAAGTTAAAGCTTAAAGGATTTCTTACATAAATGCACTTTAAGGTAGTACAGGAAGGAGTAAAGTTAGTAATATTGTTAGACCAAGTAGCCTATGCAGAATTATTCCTGACGGGGAGGGCACTTAAGTGGTTTGAGCTGTATCTTATGGAAATATAGGCCAATGGTATAACAACAACTAACTAGGATATATGGTATATATTTACCAATTAAAATAGGTTTATAGAGCAACTAATATAGATGTTTGGAGACCTAGAGGCCACAACTATAGCAGAATAAAAGCTTTAGAACTTAGTACAACGCACTTTAGTAATTAAGTATATAACACAGTTTTAAACACTAGCCATGTAGGTTAAGTGGAATAATAGGGCGCTTATAGTATAGTATAAATAGGGACTTAAGGCTAAAGTCCAGGACGCAATTATCCTAATAGAAGATACGGATACTCTAAGAGAGTTAATAGATTAGTTAATAAAGATTAATAATAGAATCTATTAAAGGGAATAAGCTAAGAGAGGGCAAGACAGAGTTCCACAGTTATATAAGACGCAGAGTACGTAACGACAGATATAGAGTTAAAAACTATAGAATGGCGTAGAGCTAATGGACCTAAGTGGTACTAAAGAAACCTAAAGATAGGAAAAGAAACTATGGAAACCTAGAGGTTAAGGATTAAGTAATTAAAGGACCTAGAAGCAGAGGCTAAACTAGGGATCTTAGTAGCAGAAGACATTTAGGCGGACTCTATAGCAAGAAAAATAGTTTAAAGATGGAGCTTATATAAATTGTGGAAAACAAGGTCATTTTACTAGAGACTATAGAGGTGGTTAGAGTAACTATATAGTAAAGGGAACTAGACTAGCAGACGGCACATATATATAGAGGGACAACGGTACACTATAAGGAATAAAAGAGTGTTTAATTAACAGTTTTATGTATTGTTATAACAACGCATACCAAATTTATAAGGACACTAAGTACGGCGCAAGCTATTAGCTATAGGAGCTATTATTACCTAAGTTTAGAGGAACTAATAAACCAGCTTATAGATTAGATATTAAAGACGATGAATTTAATAAAGGTGAAGCATTTACTAATAATAAGGCAATAAAGGCAGCTTACTAGAAGCATATAGACCTCAGAGAAGTTAAAATAGAAGTAGAGACTAAGACCATTACAAAACAAGGTTTAGTAATGGGTATTGTGATACCATTAGATACAATTTCCATTACTTTATAAGATAATAGGAGTAATGTTCAGAAGAAACTAAGTAAGTAGACAACTACTAGTGCTAGCTTATTACTTAATAAAGGCAAAAGGCTATAGGCTTAAGATTCTTAAGAAGAGATAAAAGAAGCTTAAGACTCTTAAAGTAAGATAAGACATACCTAAGGACCCACAACGGACGAAAACTAATGGGAAAGGGCAGTAACTTAGTTTAGTAACAAATAAATAAGTATAGAACGTAAGTTTAAGAACTATAAGTTCGGAGAATAAATAAGAATATTAGCAATTCTAGGTAAACGCAGTATTTAGCCTAAAGATTAAACAGTTAATACTAGGATTAAAAAGCAAGACAACTATAAAGATCCAGCTACAAGACGCAGAAAATAAGAAACTATAGATAAGTTTAGGATAAGAATTATCGTATAGTAAGAGCAGAAGCTAGATAAGAGATTAGCTATACTAGGTTATATAAGAAATAGAGCACCTATATAAAGAGTTACTAATAGGCCAAGTGCAGGGACACCTAGGGTAAAATGGTTAGATAAATTAGAATAAGAAGAGGATCTAGATATTCTAACCAGGTTTAAAGAAAGACATATTAAAGGATATTATAATATAGCAATAACAAGGTACTTTCTAATAGATAGACTATACACACTAAACCAGTTATATAGAAAGTGGTATAGGCAACAACATAGTAACAAATAGAAAAACTTTTATATATAGCTAAACAAAAAAGTTGTCCAAGACTAACCTATTACGGAGAAATGTATAAGTTACATTAAAGGAGCATTAATTATAATGTTAAGGAACCTAGAAGAGGGATCTAGGGACTAGAGAAGTAAGCAATAAATCTTAGTACCCGCAGCGGAAATACCAGTGGTTAGGTTAACTAGGTATAGGTTTAAACTTAAAAATAAAAATAAACCAAGAGTTAACCTAAAACATATAGCGTATTATACACTATCGTAGATAGCTTGTATAGATGATATATATAATATGTATAGAGCACCTAAAGATAAGAACTAGAAGTACCTAGTAAGGATATATTAGGCACTAGAGGAAAAGTAGTTTAGGAATGCTAAGTATATATATAGTTGGCACCCAGTAGAAGTATAAGGTTAAGGAGACTTAATACTTTAACTAGGAAGATTCCTTACGGAAGAATACTTAGACGGATAATAGTAGTAGGAGTGCCTAGAGAACACTTATCTATAGTATATAAAGGAAAAGAAACAAACTAAGTATTAGCCAAAGTTAGACTAAGTATAGGTAGGATTAAGCAGCCAATAGTTAGGAAAAGGGGAGGCGCATAGAACTAGAGGGAACTAGTATTAGAGCCTTAGACCCTTAAAGGAATTCAAGGATAATACCTAAATTTAAGAGCTAAGTGGCAAGATCAGCAGTTTAAAGCATTGGTAGATAGTAGAGCAATAAGAAACCACATATTACTAAAGGCAGTGGAAAGAATAGGGTTACCATATAGATAGAAGGAATACCTATATCTACTTATAACAATTTCAGGAGATCAGATAGCCTATAAAGGAGGCATTATTAATCTTAAAACAGGACCTATTTAGATAACTATTAAAGGGAGACTAGTCAAAATGTCTTTTAATATCCTACTATTAGGATAGGATAAGGCAATACTAGGAATGCCTTAGTTATAGGAGTACAATCTAAAGATTAATTAGGTTATAGGTTAGGTCGATATTAAGAATATATAACGGTGTAAAGTGCGACAGCAAACCAAGTTGGTATAGTACCAAGTCAGAGCGACATATAAAGAGACTAAATAAGGCTTAAGTTATATACCAAAGAGATACCACAAGTATAGTAAAAAGTTATAGTTACTAGAAAGTGAAAAGCTGTTAGAGTATGCAGCTTAGGACCATAAGATAGAATTAAAAAAGGAAATAAGTCTAAAGTTCTTTCCAATTTATAAGCTTACTAAAATAGAGTTAATAGCGCTTAAGGAGTTTATTTAGGAGAACTTATAAAAGGGATATATTAGACCGTTACAGTTATTAGTAAAATATCCAGTGTTATTCATCCTAAAGAAAAACGGAAAACTTAGGATGTATATAGACTACAGATAGTTAAACAGCATTACCAGGAAGGATAGGTATTCTTTACCCTTAATTAGCAAAATCTAAGATAGGATAAGTAACACAAAGATCTTTACAAAGATAGATCTAAGATAGGCGTACCATTAGATTAGAATTAAGAAAGGCAACAAATAAAAGGCAGCCTTTAGGTCAAAGAAAGGACTATATAAACCATTAGTTATGCAATTTAAGCTTATAAACACACTAGCAATATTCCAGAAGCAAATTAATAGTGTGTTAGGAGAACACCTAGATGAATTTGTTATAGTATACCTTAATAACATTATTATCTACTTAGAGAGTAAGGAAGAGTATAGAGAACACATTAAATGGGTCTTAAAGAGACTATAAGAAGAACAGATACTAGTAGTAATTAAGAAATACAAGTTCTTTACCTAAAAGACCAATTTTATTAGATTTATTATTAAACTAGGCCAACTTAGTATAGATCTAAAGAAGATTAAGGCTATAGTAAATTGGCAAGAACTAGAGAACATTACGCAGTTAAAATCATTCCTAGGGTTTTGCAATTACTATAGAAGGTTTATAGCGCAATAGTTACAGAACATTAAGCCATTTACATAGTTAATAAAGAAAGAAGAACTATAGGTATAGGGAAAGAAACAATAAAAACTATTTAAGAGAATTAAAGAGTTATTTACCTAAGAGCCAGTTCTTAAGATCTATTAACCAGGTCTAGAAACAGTTATAGAAATAAATGCATTAGACTTTGCACTAGGGGCATACTTCCTATAGAAATATCAAGATAGATGGCACCCAGTAGCATACTACAATCGAAAGATAATACCACTAGAATTAAACTATGACATCTATAATAAGGAGTTATTAGGTATAGTTACAGTACTTAAGGAATAGAGAGCATTCTTATAAGGCATAGAGAAACCATTTATAGTTAAAACGGACTATAAGAACCTTATAGGATTCCTAATAACAAAGGAACTCAACTAAAGACAGGTTAGATAGGCGGAAATGCTTATAGAATACTATTTCAAAATTCAGCATACTAAGGGTACAGATAATACACAAGCAGACGCTCTAAGTAGAAAGGCTAAACTATAAAGTAATAAAAAGCTATTAGGAGCTTTATTACAAAAGGATTAAGATAGATTAATTAGGTATAATTATCTAAAGATTATAGCAACTAAGGAAAGTCAGATCCATAAATTACTAGAGAGTAATTAGATATAGAAGATTTAAAAAGTATAGGCAGAGGATCTAGACTTAGAGCAATACAAAAATAGAGAAGCAACATATATGCCTAAGTCTATTATAGAAGAATTTGTTAAGGAATTCCATAAGGGAATAATATAAGGATATAACGGAGCTATAGGCTTAGTATTAAGACTTTAAAAGGAGTATATTATTTAAGGAATCTAGGGACTAGCAAGATAAGTTATAAAGAAATATCTAAATTGCCAAAGAAATAAACTAACAAGGCATAAGCCGTATAGAGGGCTACAACCTATTAAAACACCAGGAAGACTATAGAAGGTTATATTATAGAACTTTATTATTAAATTACCAAAGTTAAGAGATCCTATTATAGGATAAGATTATGACGCAATCTTAGTAATAGTAGATAAGCTAATAAAGTAGGGATACTTTATAGCATGCACTAAAGAGATATTAGTAGAGGATGTCGCTAGAATCTATATAAAGAAAGTATTTATAAGACATAGAGCACCAGATAAGATTATATTAAATAGAGATCTAAGATTTATAGCAGCATTTTAGGAAGTGTTTCTAGCAGAATAAGGAGTTTACGCAGTAACATCTATAGCGTATTATCCGCAGACGGATAGACAAACAGAAAAACTAAACTAGACACTAAAGCAGTATCTAAGGCATTATATCAATCACGCGTAGAATAATTAGGTATTGCTATTACCAGTTATACAGTTTGCATACAATGCAACACTATAAGAAGGAATGGGGATATTACTATTTAAGGCAAATTACGGGTATAAGCTAAGAATATTATTATCGCCATATTAAGTAAAAAAGATAAGTAGCACAGCTAAGTAAAGAATGGAGATGTTAATAAATCTTTATACAGACCTTAAAGAAACAGCTAAACTAGTACAAGAATAAATAAAAAGGTACTATAATGCTAAGAGATCTAAGGGACCAGATCTTAAGGAGGGGGATAAAGTATGGCTACTATATAAAAATTTTAAGAGTTAACAACTAAGCAAGAAGTTGGACTATATTAGACTAGGACCTTTTAAAGTTAAGCAAAGAATTTTATTAGTTACGTATAAGTTAAACCTACTAGCTAAAATAAAAATCTACCCTGTATAATATATCGCAATACTAGAGCTAGTATATAGGAATATTAAGCCACTAGTCTATAAGGCAGACATATATAGAGGACAAAAGGAAGATAAATAGCAAGTTTTAAAGATTATTAGTTATGAGAACATAGACAACAAAATATAGTATAAAGTAAAGTGGATAGGCTATAGTAAGACTACCTAGGAACTACTAAGTAACCTAGAGAAAGCTATAGAAAAGGTATAAAAGTATTAAAAGAAAGCAGGTCAGGTAACATTAATAAAGAGGAATCGCCAAAAAATAAGTCGCCTAAGGGGGACCTAAGAGGAGCAATTGCCAAGCTACTTAGAGTTGTTTCCCTTATAAGAGGAGAGCTAGTCCTTTTATTACCTAGTTTATTAAGACCCTATTAAACTAGTTTTTACTCCTTGGAACGAACCTTCTTATAAACCTTTTTAAGACAGGTTAACTAAGCAAATATAACCTGCTAAGACTTAAAGGAGCGACGTTAAGCCTTAAGGGCCTAAGCGGTTTCTTTAGCAGAACGGTAGAGTTTAGCACGCGCGGCAGCCAACTTAGACTTAAGCTTTGCAGTAGTAGATTAAACACAAAACCCTATAATAAGTTACTTAGGGAACTCAAAGACTGTTAAGAGTTATAGGATACGCATACTTAGCGTTAGAAATAGAGCGAACATTACAGGACAATTAAATGTTTACTTTAGTACACTTTAAGTAAGACGAGGGTTATTAAGATAAAGGACTTGCTATTGCAATATATACTAACCCCGCTTTCGCACAACAAGAATATAGAGACAACATTATCTCACTAAGTAACAGTATAGCAGCCATGGTACGAGCATAATATTGCGCTTATAAAGAAGAAGAAGCTTTAGGTATAATAAGTAAGGATATTAACCAGACTAATTAAACAGATATTATACCTCTAGTGAACAACTTAGAGATATTAGGAATCTTTAAGGACGAAGATAAAGAGGAGGGAAATAGTATTATAGATGCTTTAAGTACAATATTATAACTACTTGGAGAAAAGTCAGAGGAAGCTAGTTAGTTAATATAGGCATAGTCCAGGATAGATCCAGTGGAACTATATAATAAGGAATAGTAAGTAAGTTATATAATGTTATACGCGGTGTATAGAGTATACGCAGTGTATATCTATATATAATACGTATAACACGTACCTTATATACAAGAGAGGATTTCTTAGGAGTATGGTTGTGTATTTAAAGGACCTCAGTCCCTACCATAGATAGTTCTCTCCTTATAGTAAATCTTAGAATACAATTAGAGTTAATCTATTAGGCAACTACTCCACCAGTTATTATTACGTTGTTATTTTGTTCTTACCTATATACCCAGCCTAATAATAGAACCCACTATAGTCTAAGCTACAAGGTTCCGTTACATTATTCCTATTCTTAAAAGTGTTGCCATTATATTTTCTGCCTTTATTAGGCCTTTTTAGAGCTCTAGAGTATTTACCCCCTATAGCGTTAACCATGCTATAGCTTGGGTTCCTTTTGCCTTAGTTAGCCTCTATACCTTTAACTCCTATATACCTCTCTAGCATTAGTCTAGCTAGTATTACATTACAGTAGATAGTTTCCTAGCATTCTTTTATACTCTACTTTAGCTCCTTTCTTTTACTTGCTATTATCTTTACTAGCCTCTTACGCGTCTCCCTTCTTCCTCTATATAGGCCTAGGCCCTAAAGCAGCACCATTCTTCTTCTACTTTCTTTATCTATTTCTTTAATATATCTTCCCTACTTTAGGGTTATTAGTTTATTCTCCTATAGGGCGCCCTAGAGTCCCTCCATAGTCTATTTAGGCGTGTCTTAATATACTTTATAACATTAGAGTTATATTTATTTTACGCCCTTTATATTACAGTAGCTTTAATATATAGTTATAGAGGGGGAATATTAGCTTCCTTCTTAAGCAGTGCTATAGCTATTTACTTATATCCACCTGTTATACTCTAGAGGTAGGCTATTTAGACCTTTTAGAGTGGTTTAAGAAGCGCTTTAGGGGGGCCTTTCTTAAATTCTCTAATAGCCCAAATACTGGACCTGTATATTATGGTTAGCTAGACAACTACTATATATAGTAGGCGTGACCTCTAAAAGCATAGACCCTATATGGAATTAACGATCCTAGATAATATAATATACTATACTTAGCCCTTGCAGGCCGCTTATACCATATGTGCGCTCTACTAGAGCTTGCTGTCTACCCATACTCCTAATACCCTTAGGCCCTAAACTGGTTAACCCCTAAAGCCTTAGATGCGAATTATATGCTAGAGATCTATAGATTAGTTGCGTTTTCTTATAAAGTAAATTAGCTAGTATTTCTCTAGTAAGAATTAGACTCTATATTGTCTTGCCCATTCTATATAGGTATTATAAGCTTTCTCTAGTGTTCTATAATTCTCTGCGGCTATTGGCCCATATATAATTAGGTTTGTGTTATTAACAAAGTCTATCCCCTAGGTCGCCCCTTCCTTAAAGGAGTTAAGTAGGTTGCTTATAAAGAAAAGGAAGAGTATAGGCAAGAGAGGTAATCCTTATAGTATTTCTGTTACAACTATAATAAGGGGGCTCTAGTATCTACTAAAGACTAGTAATGTTTTTTTCTAACCTATAAACCCTTAAATAAATTATATAATCCATTCTAGGAAGCCTTTTACCCTAAAGATGTATAGGAGACGCTTATAGGGTATATTATTATAGACGCCACTAATATCTAGGCTAAGCATTAATACTATAAAGTCCCTTTACATCGCCTATGTGGATTTAATAGTGGCAGTAAGTAGCATAAGTGCTAATAGTGTTAAGCGGTTCTTTCTTGCTCCTATTTGGCTTTATAGTAGTAGAGCATATTCCTTAGCCATATCTACTATATAATCCACTATTACCTTTTCTAAGATCTTGCTAAGGGTATTTTCTAAGGCAATAGGGCAGTAGCTTCCTAGGATTAAGTAATCTACTTTACCTTCTTTCTATAGAACAACTGTTATTATAGATCTTTTAAGTTATAGGTAGTAGCCTATAGTAAAGTATACCCTGGCTATATCTACAAGCTAGAGTGCTATAAGTGGTCCATAGGTTTTTAAGGCCTTATTTAGAATCCCATCTGGTCCTAGTACTATATTATTTAAAAGGCGGCTAATAGTTCTGGCCATTTCCTCTATTATTATGTTGCTATTAACCCTTAGGTAAGTTACTGGTGTTTTACCTATAATATTACTAAGGTCTGCCGGAGCCAGTTAAGGGAAGAACCTTTCTATAAGGATCTTTGCCTTTTTATTATTATTATTAGTAGCTTGTAATTCCCCTACTCTTTATAGGGGTGGTAGATATAGGTCTTCTACCAGGCGCCCTACCTTTTTCTTTACCTATTTTGCTATAGCCCAAAGGCCCTTATTATAGGGGAGGCTTAGGTTAAAAGTGTGCTTGTTTATAAACCATCTCCAGTTATTCCTTACTTCTTTCTTTAGGGTATTCTTTAACTGGTTTCTCGTGTCTTTATATTGTCTCTCGTCTTTAGGGTTATAGCTACTTATATATTTCCTTCTTGCTTATTATTAGCTGGCAATAAGAACCGCGTATTATATAGACCATATATATCGCCTATAGGGGCCCAGTTTTAAGACCGGGCAGTGCTCTTCTAGCCCATTTTTAATTACTACCTAGATCCTTTCTAGTCTTTAGTCAATTTCCTTAGGAGTGGCTAATAAGCCTTGCTTATTTAGTATTAGGTGGATTTCTTCTAGGTCTTAAAGTTATTATTTAACTGTATTAAAGAAACTCTCTGTCTTAAGCTTTCTTATTACGTATCTTTTACTACTTAATTGCGCCTTAATATCCAAATCTAGCTATATCTAGATGGGGATATAGTCTAAAGCAAGTGCCCATTCTTCTTTAGGGTTACACCTTTCAAGTCTCTAGTATAGGCCTTTATCCATAAATATAAGGTCAATTATATTTTTAGAGGTTCCTCATTGCTATATAGTTGCTCCTAGGGGGGGTGGCCAACTTAAGGCCCTAGGTGTCTATAGCTCTTAGTAGGCACTCTACCTATTATTTAGCAGCAACATAGATACCCCCCTACCATAGGTGGTAGAGGTTTATATCTCCTAGTAGGATAAACTCTATGCCTTCAGTTTTTAGTAAACTTATTGCTAATATAATGTTCTCTATTTATGGGACCCCTTTAACCCTAGGGTTATACACATTAATAATTTATACCGGTCCCCTATATATCTAGATTATTATAACTATAATATCTAAGTTAACTGCCTACTATAACTATAAGGATAGGCTAATAGCCTTGCTAATCATAAAGCACACATATATAGCTGCTTTTGGTTTATATAGGAGCTAGAATCCTTAGGGGCAGTATGTTAATTATATATAGGTATTATAGTATGGCTCTTATATGGTAAGGATATAGTGTTTCTCTAGGTCTAGACTATCTAGTAAAGGCCTTGCAAGACGGTAGTTTGTATTACCGTAGTTATACTGTATAATGGATAGGTAGCAGATCCCTGGTAAGGGTCCTTCGCCTCTCCTTTATTCCTTGCTTTTTCTATTTCTACTTTCTCTAGGATGTTTAGAACTTCTGTCTCTTATGTCTATCCCCTAGTTACTACTTATTTTATATAGAGCTTTCTATTCCTATATCTTGTGTTCCTACTAGCGCTTCTATATCTAAATCTATTATTGTCTCTAGTTCCTCCCCTATTCTTACTAGCTGGCTATATACCCTTTATAGGTTAACTATAAATGTTATATTTGCCGCGTTAAATCTAATTCTTAATTATCCTGGTCTTGAGCTTACTATAGCTGTCCATAGGGGTCTTCCTATAGGGCGTCCTCTCCCTTATGTCCCCTATAACCCTTATATCCCTAACCAGTCTAGTAATGTCACACAGCGCCACTTCTGGCCTATTAAGGCTTAGGATGGCTAGCCTAGCCCCCTAGTGCTAAAGGTAGGAAACGCTAGGAAGGCACCTACGTCCCCCTAGCTTATCACCTATTATTTCCATTTATATAACCTAGCATGCAGTTATTCCCACAGCTATTAAGCCCTTACCTTCCATCTCCTATATTTAATGCAGTCTTCTCTCTCCCACGCCTTATATGTGCTTTAGTGGCAGTTTACGCATTTTATTTAGTCTTAATTTAAGCAGTATCTTATATCATAGGGGCCTATATAGTGGCCGCAGCACACCTGTGCTACGCATATAGATTGGGTGTGTCCCCATTATACACAGCAGTAGCATCATTTTAGGCATAGTCTGTGGTTATAGAGCCTTGCGTTATATATAAGGCCATTTATAATTATTCCTTTTTAGATAAGGAGTTTTTGTATTCCTGGTATATATATACTAACGATAAGGGAGCCATGCGTTCAACCAGCGTCTCCCTAGCGAGTCTCTGGCGACCCTTATATCCTCTTATTATTCTTATTATTTACTTAGTTTGCATTTTCCTATTAAAGCCATTAGATTTGGGTAATCTTAAGGCCTAGTATAAGGCGTTCTATTTGTTTTACTATCTCCTATATAGTTACTATATTGTCCACCTAGCGTCCCTTTTCTACCCTAAGGCTTATAGGAACCACTAGGACTTTAACTAGGTAGTCTTTATAGAGCACTTTTATGCTAATATGTTCTCCTAGCCTATCCCCTGCCTTTATAGCTCGTTCCTTTACCTATTAGTTCTTTAGGGTAACTTTAATATCTCCGCTCCTAAGGTATCAGACTATAACTATATTATAGACCTCTTTGCAAATCTCCGTAAGGACTTCTATTTCTAATTATCCCCTAAGCCCCTCTACTTTTTCTATATTTAGTTATATTATAATTATATACCCGGTTATTGTCTTAAGGGGGGTAGGTTCCCTATACTATAGAAACACAGCTACGGCAGCCTAGGTACAGTTTGCCGATAAGGGGGGATTTTATTTATTTTCAATTTTGCTTAGCTATTAGAGAATTTAATTAAGGGGTTACTAAAGGGGCGCCTAGGGTTTACTAGACTGGCGGAGCCATTCTACTAGCTATATTAGTTTATTATAGCTAATAGTTACTCCCCTATAATTCTGGATACTAAACGCGTCTAGTAGGCTTTATATTTTGTCAGATGCCTTTTTAATAGAAGTGTTTCCGTTTTATAGTGTGATATTCGCCCATCTTTGTTGTGGAGGGCCGTTATTGGGCGTGGATCTGGCGGTCGCGCGCGAGTGCGAGCCACCGTCGGTCGACGTGTGCCTCCCCTGCGATGCATGCATCTTAGGGGGATTCTCTGGGTGTTTTTCAGGGTTCTTTTGGTTGGTTCTGGTCTTTTTTGGGCCAGGTGCAGCAAGAGCTCCTCCTAGTCAACCATGCTAAAATAATATAGAAGATAGTTTTTTTACTTATTTAAAATGTCTATTGTTAAGCTTTATAAACTAAAAGGTAGTAAATTCAGTGGTTTTCGGCGGGGAACTAGGTAGGCAACCCAAACTTTTGACGTAGTACTGTACCTATGCATACGATGGCTCGAGTCTCAGAATATGTACTCACTCGCTACTACTGACTCCTTGCATCAAAATCTATCAGGAAACTAGATTTCATCTCCCGAAGCATTGTCTGCTGTCGCTCTGGCGCCGATCACTACTATATTAGGGTTAGATCAGGGATGCCTGCGACTCATCCACCGTGTATATATAGCTTCATTTTCTTCGTAGATCAATCTACATACGAGTTTGTTCCTGACCTGGTATGTCCGGCTAACATCTGGTGAGACGGTTCTAGGCACCACTTCGCCAAATTTAGCTCCATCATCGCATGTTTGCGGGATTGTTGAATAACTGTCGGGCTGATGGACTCTGCTCCTGGGCTTAGAAAGGCTTCGACAGAAGGGAACTGTACTTGCAGCACTCGCTAACACTCTAATACGAGTTGTTTTCTTAGCAAGTTCCGTTTTGAGATTCTCGATGATTTTATCTCTGCTCTGGATCTCCTTTGCCGCCTTCCGGGCAGTAGCGGTAAGAGGGAATGAGGCTTGGTTCTTGAGATTGGCGATCTCCTCGGCAGCATTTCATGATGTTGTTTTACTTGCCGAAGCTCTCTCTGAAGCATGCCAATCTGGGTGCTCTTCTCGCTCAGATCAAACCTAAGTTTTCCAATTTCTGAGCTGCTTGCTGCTAGGGCTTCGTTGGACTTGCTGTTGCCATTTCCAAAGTCTTCATGCAGTTCTTTGATAGTGATATCCTTGGATGCTAGACGGTCTTCAAACTTGAGCTTGTCAGCGTCATAACGGCGCTGAAGGCCGTCAATAAGAGCATCCTTATCAGCTAGGTCCACGTATAATTTAATTTTGATGCCTTCCAAACGGAGCTTAAGGTCCGTCTCCCGTTCGACTGTTCGCAGTCTTTCGAGTCCAGCAGCTCGAGTTAGTTCCCTGAGCTCATCCTGACGTTCCGCTAAAGCTTGCGCTAGAGCGCTATTTTCAGCTTTTTGGACTTTGACTTTGCGATCAAGCTGGGACCACTCCCCTTCTACTCTTTCGAGCTTCTCCTCAGCGGCCATGCATTGGCCCTCAACCGATTTCCACAAACCCTCCGACACGCGAAGCTTTGTGTTCATTGCTCTAACCCCGGTGCAGTGATGGAATTGGATTGGCGTGGAGTGGAGTGAGGGTCCCAATCCACGCCAGCGCTCCAGCCGCCATCCAGATGTTTATACCTAACTAGGCTTAACGGTTACCTAAACAGGCTAGCACGCCAACTCCACGCGTGTTAGCGCGCTCCAATCCAATTCCATCACTGCCCCGGTGTACGCTGGCTAACTCGGCCTTTAGACTATCAATTTCCTGTCGAAGAGCAGTGGCATTTTCCGCACTTCCCTCTTTTCTTCTTCAGGCAAACTGTCCTTCCAGTCGAGCTTCATCTTCAATTCAAGGATTTCGTCCTGCAGCCGCCTAATATCTTTTTGAGCCTGTATGTTAGTATCTGTGAAAAGGATTCTAAAGTGCTCTATTCTCTTCAAGATCCTGGATATACTCGTCCTTGATCTGCTCATCGCAGTCATGTGATAACTTGTCGGTCCTGGATGGCGTAAGTGGCTGCTGTCCTGTGAAGAACCGGTAGATCGTGATTGCTCCTGTGACAGCCACTGACTTAAATGACTTTATCGAATACGGTCTCAGAAGCATGCGTTCAGGTACCTTGTCATGGTCAGAGGTTTTAACCACAGTTGCTAGCTCTCTCGAAGCAGATAAGTAAGAAAACATGGTGATATTTTGTGTCGTTGTCAAGGCAGGTGAAATTGAGATACTTAGGCCGGCTAAGTATATGAAATCTGGTGGTATATCGTCTCTGGCAGACTCGGAGAAGAGAACGGGTATCGACGCAAGTATAGTAAATCGTAGAGACTTATAGTGAAAACTTATATGTGTGATCTCGCACTGTATTGTGCTACCCGCCTACGAAAACAACACGAACAATGAGATACTCTCAGTTTCTTTGTCATTTCTTCTCTACACAATGCTTTGTAGCAGGTATGCATATTAATTAGGAGGTGTATGATTATCATCAACCTATTTATTAAACCTCGAGAAGTTCAGATAAATATATCTCTTAATTTCTTGGCAGATTGTGCAGACTGGCTAGGTTCTTGGTCTGGACTTCAGCCAATGAACTACGCTAGTCATTTTAAGTATCGCATCGATTCGGAGATGCTAGGATTTATTTACTCGTAGAATTCGGAACCTCATCCATCAACTCTCTCGGTCTTTGATTAGACGCATCCATTTCGAACTGCTCCGCAGACCCCAGTTCGTATGTCGGCGTATACTGCGTGTGCTGCAATGGTTGCACCTCGCTCTGGTGCGCATACTCGGGAGGCTTTAAGTACTGCCCCGTTTGGCCATATGCACCGTTGCCGGTTTGGCCCTGCAGTTCTTTCATCTTCTTTCCCCGTTCGCGGTCACGCCACAGAAGATATCCCAGCCCAGCAAGTATGAGCGCGCCAACAGGGACACCCACGCCGATGCCGGTTTTTGCGCCGGTTGAGAGGGAAGCAGAAGACGTTGTTGACGATGAAGGCGACGGACTTGCCGTAGTAGTTGTGGGCGAGGGTGTGGAGGATGTTGCAGGAATTGTTGTTGAGATCAAGGAACTTGAGGTGGATGTACCTACTATCCCGATGGTCGTGAATGCGTCTACCCCTCCTTCTAAGGTCGTGATATTAACCCCCGTTGTGCAATTGCAAGCGGATGGTTGATTGGCTCCATTTCCACCAAGGCAGCAGAAGGTCCCCGCACTTTCATCGCATGCCATCATCGTATTGCCGCCATCAAGCGCATCTATTGCGGGCATTAGCTTGCGACGACCCACGCTTGGCGTATTCCAAGATACTTACATCCGGTGGTAACGCAGAATTGCGGGCAGGCAGTGGATGCCCAAGTCTTGTCTGTACATGAGCCTCGCACGAATTGGTATGACACCCCCGGATTGACGGCGGCATCCGTAACTTCGCAGATGCCATTGGGAAGACAGGCAAAGCCGGGCCCGCAACAGACGCTTATATCGCGGTCAGGGTAACATGGAAAGTCATGCGAGGCTGCCGTTGTATCAGGGAAGTAGCAACTCGCGGCGGCGTGGGAGAGGGATGGTAATGTGAGGAGAGAGAGAAAAGAAAGATATATCAGCGAAGTCACCGACATTTTCACTACTACTTGCAGAGTCAGACGCCAGCGCTCTCCGCAGTGAACATGATATGGAAAAACGAGAGGGAAAGAGTGGTAACAGAATGTCGGGTCGAACGATGGAGGGTGGAACCAGCCATACCTAGCGTGCAGAAGGATCTGGCTTGCAGCCAGGCGTTTCAATGGCTAGTAAAGTGATGTCTTAGGGCTGGGTTATGATGCCGAATAAAGGCAATATCGGAAGAATGTTTATGATCCGTGTTCTCCTGATTACAGTCATTTAACAAGACGATGATAGACTACTGGGAGCACTCTAACTGTCTACAAAACGCAGCGAATTGAGAGATACGAAGTACAGCTATGGGACTGGAATGACGGAGAATACGAAGAGCACATCTGGGGGGCAGGAAAGAAGAGGCGGTAGCGGTTGGAGGAGATAAGATTGTAACCAATGTGAACCTGAGACGAACATGGGACATGTTGCGGGCTGTGAGAGAGCCTGGCAATTGGCCATCTGGTTCAGTGGCTGTGAGGAGAGAAGGGTAAGGACGGCAGGACGGCCCAGGGACCGGCAACGGAATGGGGGCCAAGGGGTCAAGCGAAAGCAAGCCAGCCTTGCGCGAACTGGGGTATCGTGCATGCACGTGGCTGTTCGAGGCTATGTACAAGCATCCTACTGGGCTGTCCACGCCGCCTTAAGCCCCCGCCAACGCTGCCCGCGTTGTCACGACCTCCATCCTACTCATCCTTGCTACTCGGCATCTTACAGAAGCCTTGGCCGTCGCCTACGATAATTTCCCTTCCGAAAATAATGCTCCTTGACACCTGCAATGTCCGTTGCTGTTTTGACCGGAATAATCTCTCCACACTCTATTCTTCTCCAACATACCTAGGGAGCTGGCATCCCCTTCAGAGCCGCTAAGACTCTTCTTGTCTACCTGCGATTCCTGCTGGGGTCGCGCCGAGAGGGCGTCAGCATGATATCAAGCCCTCGTCGGGCCGTTGCAGCAGTTGCCGCCGTCGTTGCCTTTGTTTTCCTCTGGCTGAGCTTTGGCAGACATGACGGGACTGTCTCGAACAGTCACAGAAATGGCGATACCACCACAACCCACGGTCGCCAGCCCTTTGGCCCCGGCGTCGCCAAACCGTCGGGCTCGAACTACACGCGCATCTTAGTCGTGCCCAAACTGAAAAGTGAGAGCGTCGCCTGGATCGCCCAGGAACTTCCTGACCTTGCGACTGCCATTTATCATGTCGATGATCCTTCAGGCCCCTTCCAGGTCCCGAAGAACAAAGGCCACGAAGCCATGGTGTATCTGACATACATTATCGACCACTACGATGCGCTTCCCGACTCCATTCTCTTTTTCCACGCTCACCGCGTCGCCTGGCACAACAACATTCTGCTCGGCCTCGACTCGGCCAACACAATTCGAAGGATGCGGGATGATCGGATAGCTCGCATGGGCTACATGAACTCTCGCTGCCACCTGGATCCTGGCTGTCCCGACTGGATCCATCTGGACCGGCCCGAGGTCGACTTCGACATGGTGAAGAAGCCAGAGGAAAAGCAGTTCAGCTTTGAGCTTTGGAACGAGCTCTTCCCGGGACACCGCGCGCCGCCGGTCTTGTCGCAGCCTTGCTGCGCCCAGTTTGCCGTGAGCCGCGAACGCGTGAGGGACAACCCGAAAAGCTTTTATAAGCATCTGAGAAAGTGGCTGCTTGATACCCCGCTTGAAGACTCGGATAGCGGGAGGATCTTTGAGTACATGTGGCAATATATTTTCACTCGCAACCCGGAGCATTGCCCTGCCCCTCACTCTTGTTACTGTGACGGCTATGGCATCTGTTTTGGCAGTGCGACGAAATTGGATGACTGGCTTAAGAAGCTAAGAACGAGGGAGATCGCGGAAGATGAGCTACGGCAGGCCGAGGAGGACGGTCGAGACAGCTCTGCAATATCACAAATTCAGGAGAAGATTTTTAAACTTGGTCAAGAACTCGAGGCTGAGAAAGCTGAAGCATACAAGAGGGGTGATGATGAGCGTAATCGAGCCATCGAGCGAGAGAGAGCGCCCAAGAGCGCCTGAAATATTATGAATTTTGAAAATAACAACAAATTACATCCGTCCTGCTTAGATACCGTCCCAGAAAACGAGTGAAGATTCTTAACGCAATCATTATCCTGCCTCGCTGGTCCGGAACCCCACGATACGATCAATTTGATAGATGTTCAAAGGGACTCTCCTCCGTCGGTACCTTACATCCCCATTTGTGGTCTTTTCAAGTCGCCATGCATATTCCTGACATGCTCATCCCGCTTATCCTTTCGTGGAAATGGTTTTCCCCCTAGACTACGACGACAGTCATTCGCGCTGCACCAAAACACTACGCCGTTGCTTGAATGGAGACTGTTGTGATGTCGTTTGAGGTCCGCCAAACGATTGAAGGTTAGACCATAGCATATACTGCTGTGGCATATGTATCGATCATCGCTCAAGACCATACCGATAGGTTCGGGTTCGGCAGAGATACGGTGGGATCTGTGAGCTGTGAGAAGGGTTTTCAAGATGAGTGACGATCTTACGGGAGCATTTGTGATGGTCCGTGGAGTCCGGTGGGATAAAGGAAATGAGAATTCGGAGCTCCAGGGAAGTTGTCCGGTTCACGCAGGGCCCTAGCACGACTATTGGTTAGGTGTTTGCTCACAACTGAAGAGGAAAGCAATGGGCCTTGGCGAAGAGGGCTGTTTGCTAAAATGTACGTAAAGCTGGGTGGCCCGAACAAAGTGTGAAGGTCAATGAGTCTACAAAGCGATTAAGAAAAATGCTAATGGATGAGTATGCGGTGTGGCCGTGGCGGAGGGTCGGTAGCGGTGGTGGGAGGTGGGTGCAGGCGTCAAATCTGTTCCGGTAGTTGGGATGGGTTGGTATAAGCTAGGGCGCAGTTTCCGAGGCACAGGGGGGCATCCAGTTCTACTGGCGTCACCGAAGGGATATACCAAAAAGGCATTCTCTAAAGCATAGGAGGTTACCCCAATTTATTATGCCTTCCAATATTTGAAAGGCTGAGTTACTGAAGGGCTAATACACCAAAAGCGGATTTACCCAAAGGGCTGATGGATATCAGAATACCAAAAAGATATGGCAATGTACCAAATATTATATCCAAAATAGTGGCAAGAACCTAAATAGGAGGTGCAACGTTTTCATTCCAAAATCCAAATTATACGATCGTTAACTTATGGACGGCATTCTAACAAATGAAGCCTTTCTTGAGCGGTTTCGGATAAGTATCGACGATATGTTCGGGAAGCCCTTGGAAAACATGAACGGCCGGACGAAAAGACTGTCTTATCCGGATAAAGTACAGTAAGTGAGTCGATGTGGCCAGTAGGGCCAAAGTTCCGCCGAAGAAGACTGCGTGATTGCGTGACATGGACAGTGAACCGTTGAGGTAGTATTAAAGGTAAGAAAAGCTGTTTCAAAAGAAGAAGCCCCGGATCGGGTGATGTGAAAAACGATCGCACAGACTACTTACTGGTTCCCGACCTCCCGTAGGCTTAGAGCAACATCAGGTCTAGGACCTTTTGTGCTTCCAGTTTCATTCCCTTCATCTGGCAGATCTAGCACAGGCGTGGCCAAAAAATTAGGCAATGCCCGGATTGCGGGTATGCCAGTCGGCACATATTCGTTGAAATCTTTGAGTGTGCCACGAGGCTGAATCTCCGGAAGGCTGGCAGGAACGCTATGGTAGTTATGCGGTGTCGATGCTGAAGCTGAAACGGATGGAGATGGAGATGGTGATGGTGACGCTGATATTGAATCTGCCTGAATTTCAAGCCAGTGAGTTCCATCAGGTCCTCCCAGTGAGTCGAAACGAACGGGTGACGTGGTTAGAACTGAAGTGCTACCTAGGTACGAGCCAGTGGTGTAGGCCGAGTTAGATCTCTCAAATGAAAATAAAATCTCATTGGTATTTTCATCAATTTCATCCAGTGCATTATATTCATTGTCTTTTTCGAAGGGCATTGGGAAGTTAGTATCAAAGGTCATGCTGCGTGTAATAGTATGAGAATGTGTTTATATTTGTAAGAGGGAAAGATGGAGCTGGAGAAGAGGGGGGGCGGGAGCAGGAGAAGGAGTAAAAGAAAAATGGGGAATGATGCTACGGGTTGAAGGAGGGAATTGGGAAGATAAGAGGGTTAGCTGGTGAAGGACGCTAGGCAGCACAGCCAGCGCCCTTTTATGGCCCTTTGCAGGTAGATTTGGAAGGCTATTAATTTCGCTCTACGCGAACGCCACTATTCGACTTTTCTCTGCGGTTAAATTTGAAGCCAGGCTCTATAGCTAACATGCTGCTTCGAGAATAGCGAGCGTCATGTTCTAGTCATCATTAGGAAGGGATTATCCCCGCCAGCAGTATAGCAGCCACTCTAGCCACCCCCGCAACGCGTCTCGCCCAGCATACTGAAACCTTCGGTGAACTACCAATGCCAACTACGTGGAAGCTGATGAAGAAATATAAATATCCACCTTCCTTATCCTCAAAATAGACCCTATATACGATTCAAAAAAAATGTCCATAACTTCTGGTAGGCCCCCAGCGGCACCTTCCACCACTGTCACAGTCTGACGAGACATTGCAGACGCGATCTGGGCCGCCTCACCCACCACCATTCGTGGCCAGCCAACCCCCTTGTCCTCGGATCCTAAGGGCGAGAGGATAGCATACGCGGTACGGATTCTGTATTTTCTTGCAGAGGGCTACACTAAATATCTGCTCGCAGTCAAACAAATCTATCTTCCTCCGCTCCATCGATAACCCCGCTATCAGCAAACAGTACACATCGCACACAACCCAGACTACCGTAGCCCGATTCTCCCCCTCCGGTTTCTATGTTGCCAGTGGAGATGTCTCTGGGACAGTGCGGGTATGGGACTGCGTCGGAGAGGGAGCCACAAAAGGTCTGTCATTTCATCTAAAACTCTTCCTCCTGGGCTCGAAAAACTGGCAGAGGCGGCTTGAAATTTTTTTTTCCAGCATAGCTAACTATACTCTGCTTCTGCACAGGCGAATACCACATCATAGCCGGCCGCATCAATGACCTCGCCTGGGACGGCGACTCCCAGCGCATCATCGCTGTCGGGGACGGGAAGGAGCGGTTCGGCCACTGCATCACGGCCGACAGCGGCAACAGCGTGGGTGAGATATCCGGGCACTCGTCGCGGATCAATTGCGTCTCGATACGGCAGCAGCGGCCTCTCCGCGCGGCCACCGGCAGCGACGACACCAGCCTGGTCTTCTACCACGGCGCGCCGTTCAAGTTCAACACGAGCCTGCGGGGCCAGCACAACAAGTTTGTCTTCGGCACTGCGTTCAGCCCGGATGGCGCCGTGTTCGCTAGCGTGGGCGCGGATCGCCGGATCTGGCTGTATGACGGGAAGACCGGGGAGGCCAAAGGGCAGATTGGGGAGGGCGTGCACACCGGCAGCATCTTCGGCATTTCCTGGGCGAAGGACTCGAAGAGCTTCGTCACGGCGAGCGCGGACCAGACTGTCAGGATATGGGATCCGGAGGCGGGAAAAGCCATCCAGACGTGGCGGATGGGCGAAGAGGGCGTTGTAAGCATCCCCAACCAGCAGATGGGCGTTGTGTGGCCCTCAGGGCGCAGCGATGGCCTCGTCATCAGCGTGGATCTGGAGGGAAACCTGAACTATCTAGTTGGCGGCACTCCAAAACCCACGAAAGTTGTGCGCGGCCACCAAAAGAATATTACTACGGCCGGGATCGCAGACTCAACATTCTTCACCGGCAGCTACGAAGGCCGCGCCTGCGCGTGGGATGTGTCTTCTGGGTTGGCTGAAAAAGTAGATGGGGATGCCCACTCCAATTATGTCGCCGGCTTGGCTGCCTCCACTCATAAGGGCGAGGCTCAAATCTACAGCGTTGGTTGGGACGACACCCTCCGCTCTGTCTCCGTCTCAACCAAGACTTTCACCGGCTCCAAGACTTCTCTTGGCTTTCAGCCCAAGGGAGTTGCCACTACTTCGGGCATTGTGGTAGTGGCATCTCCCGAGGCTATTAAGATGTACGATGATGGAAAACCTGCCGGCGAGTTTCCAGTAAAATACACACCTACTTGTATCGCGGCGTCAGGGTCCACCATCGCTGTGGGTGGCGACGACAAGCTCGTACATATATACTCACTCTCTGGCCATGGCGTCCAAGAGACAGGCGTAGAGCTCCGGCGTGCAACATCACCTATATCCGCCCTTTCCTTCTCCTCATCCGGGGCCCGTCTCGCAGTTGGCGCAGCAAATGGGAAGATATACGCTTTTGAGACCAGTGGGGACTGGAAGTTGATTACGGATCGATGGAGCGCCCACACTGCGCGAATCACATGTTTGGATTGGAACAGTACTGGTGATTTTGCAGCGAGCGGAAGCTTGGATACGAACGTCATGGTTTGGAGTGTTACTGATCCAGGAAAGAGGATCAAGGCGCCGAATGCGCATAAGGATGGTGTTACAGGCGTGGCTTGGGAGAACGCTAAGGTGCTGAGCACCGGCGGAGATGCTACTGTCAAAGTATGGAAACTTGAAGGGTTAGCGTAAGGGGTCAAATCCGTAGCTCAAATCTTGCAATGAAGTTAATGACCACCTGGTTTACTACCACTGGTCAAATTGGCTGCTTGGATGAAATGATTGTTCTTGCATTGTGGGTTCAATTGCAATTCCGATCGCCCAATGAGACTACTCCTCTAACTCGTGTGTGCCAGGTGAATTACCGCTATTCTGATCACCATGCTGCGTAATTACGGTTGTGAGCGGCTTAAAAGCAATACTCCAGGTAATTCAATCCGGTATGGTGAAATTGTACATAGTCGTGTTTAAAATGTCGAAGATTTGGCTTAGGAGAGTGGCTGATGCACCATATGTGCCTGTGAAGAATGCCCAGTTGCTACGAAGTATTGTGCTGTCAGCCCCAGCAATTACGATTTAAATATATTGATTTAAGCCACCTAGGAAAATATATATTGGTGGATGGGAATGTAAGCAGTGTAACTTATAGCTGTGGTAGGGCCGTCTCATTTGCTAATATACTTAAATTCGTAATGCTTAGGGTATTAACTATTTTGGGAATGTCTCTTAACTCTTAATAGACCGGCGGATTTAGGATCGGCTTTGTATAAATTGCCGTAGTACTGAGTGTCTATAACTTAGTGGTAGAGCTGAAGACAAAGTCCGGTGACCAGAGATGCGTAAATATTGTATTTAGGCGCTTCAGCAATATCTGTAAAGGCTTCAAAGACGGCACCACGATATGATACGATATTAATAACGTTACCGCCAAGAACCTAGCCTTATGAGAAGGCTAAGAAGTCGATACGAGTTACGATGCCGAAATTATTTCTTCCACCTTTAAGGGATCGGCAGAGCTCAAGGTAAGAGGTCGCGTTAGCGTTGGTAATTTCTCCGGACGTAAGTATAAGCTAACATGCGGATCGTTGGGTCAGCCAACGAAAACTTTGACCTGAGTGTATAACTAATAAGCCGATTATGTAACCCAAAGCTTTAATTTAGAGCCTTATTATATAGAGTTTAATTAATATATATATATAGATATGAGGTTTTCCAGGGGGAGCCCCCCCCCCCGTATATAGAGCTTTTACCTAATTTAGAAGTAATATATATATACCTCCGTCGTGCTGCGCTGCGGGGGCTGCTTTGCAGTAGGGGGTAAGCTTTAGGCAGAGGAGGCTTTAGTAGAGCTTTTAGTAGAACTTTTGCAGAGCTTTGTATGGAGGTTCGTGTAGAGCTTTTGTAGAGTTTTGGTAGAGCTCTATGCAGAGCTTTGATAGAGCTTCGAGTAGAGCTTTGAGAGAGCTTCAAGTAGAGCTTTGATAGAGCTTCAAGTAGAGCTTTGAGCAGAGCTTTGTATAGGCGTTCGTGCAGGCGTTCGTGCAGGCGTTCGTGTAGGCGTTCGTACAGACGTTCGTACGGACGATTGTATGGGCGATTATAGACGTCCGTAGAGACGTTTGTAGAGACGTTTATAGACGCTCGTAGAGACGTTTATATGGGCGTCTGATTGATTGTACGGGCGTCTGATTGATTGTACGGGCGTCTGATTGATTGTACGGGCGTCTGATTGATTGTACGGGCGTCTGATTGATTGTACGGGCGTCTGATTGATTGTATGGGCGTTTGATTGATCGTATGGGCGTTCGTACGGGCGATCGTGTAGAGCCGTTTATAGAGCCGTTTATAGAGCCGTTTGTACAGACGATTGTACGGGCAATTGTAGAGCCGTCGAAGAGGTGTTTGTAGAGACGTTTGTAGAGACAATTATGAGACTTCCTAGTATATTAGTGCTGCGTGTTAATAGAGCTTTGGAGCTCCGTATAGGGCTTCGAGCAAATCCGTCTGTGGAGCCGTAAACATCCCGCTAAGCCACCCCTCGGAATCTACGTTTTTCTATGGCCCTTGCGGAAAACTAACTGTTTTATTTAGTAATTTATTTTCTTTTTCTAACCCCACCTCTTGTTCTTTTTAAAGTTCCGCGCCTCTATTAAAAACGCTATTTAGTTTTTTAACCTCGCCGCCTCTCTCTTTTTTGCTCGCTCCTCCCTCCCTTTCCTTATCCCCCCTTTTAACCTCCGCGCAAGCGCTCCTAATTATGCGCCTATGCCGTGCCGCCTTCTTCCTTCTGCCTCCTCCATATTCTTAGCCCGCTGCAAAAATGCAGGCCTGTCTTTCCCGCACTGCACTGCCCTTGACGCCCAGTTTAACCGCTAGGGGTCCCATTTTAGGCCCCCTCCTAAGATAGATAGAGATATATATATTCTTCGCCCACTATTCTACCTATAGTCTTTGGTAGTTTTATCTCCTTCTCTATCCCTAACCTTAAATTCTAACCGCTTCTTTTGCTTGTTTGGTATCGCGATTTTTAACTAGTTAGCCCGCCCACTATCCTTCCAATCCCTCCGTCCGCGTCTATCCCTCGCCGCTTCCGTTCTTCCATACCCTAAAGACAGCTTCCCTTTAGCAGCAATAGGCACTGTATAATACGGCAACGGCCGTTCTATAACGGTCTTTACATCCGTCCCTATATCCGTCCCTATATCCCTTATTAATCCGTATCTGCTAGAGGAGGTAGATATAGGGCCTTTTAAAGCTAAACGCTGCTTTCTTAATAACCTAGAGTTGCGGAAGCAGAGGGCCTTATTAGCCTTAAAATTATACGCCTTCTAGCCGCTAGATGACCGCCTAGTGATTATAAACATAACAGGCCACCGTCACGATTATACTATAGTGGTTTGGAGATTGTAAGTAAGTACGCCCTTGCCTATCTGTCTAATATCTCCTACTACCCTTCCCTTCTCTGCCTCTTCTTTTGTTTCTAGCCGCCTTCTCCTTGCTAACCCGCGCGCCTCTCTATACAGATTTATTAGGGACGTCCTATAAGTAGACCTAGATAGTATTTAGCTTAACCTATACCTTACGTCTAAAACGGCTAAGGATTATTACTAAGTATTCCTCTGGGCGTATATTAAAAACTTGGAGCAAAGATATCCGGTCCTTAGACCGCAAGAGTATAAATATAGGTAGACGGTAAACACAGCTTCTTCTGTCATACAGTTCTAGAGGGGGCTTATTGCTTAAGCCAACTCCATAGTCCTACTAGAGAAAAGGCGGCAAGATCCTAAGAATATGGCTCTCTAGAGACTGAAGTTTATTAACTATACTAAGCAGCGTGCGTAAGGGCCGATCTTTAAGATATCTAAGGTTGGTTATACTAACGAACCCTACGCCCCTTCTTCCCTTCCCTCTTCCCCTTCCCTTTCCTCTTATTCCCCTCCACGGATCCTCTGCGTAGGTGTATAAAAAGGTTAAAATGTCCATTCTAAAGG
>Ga0307507_10000047_pt1 | contig 172297 bp, 71 predicted proteins | sample 7_EM_MG_FD_207223 | JGI IMG/M metagenome (GOLD analysis project Ga0307507, IMG submission 207223) | Populus trichocarpa ectomycorrhiza microbial communities from riparian zone in the Pacific Northwest, United States - 7_EM | ecosystem: Host-associated > Plants > Roots > Unclassified | place... | reverse complement strand
CGCCTCCTCCATCTCGCCTGTCCATCTTATACGCGCGTTCTTGTGCCCTACGGGCGTCGCGGGCGTCGCGGGGGTTGCGGGGGTTGCTGTAGCTCTGCTACGGCTCCTACGGGAGGTGAGCGAAGGTATAGCAAGCGTTGATCGCAGAGGGGGCGTTGGTCGAGGAGGAGGCTCCATTACTATACCAAAGTAGGGAGTCGCGATAGAGGCCTGGTGGCAGAGAGGGGCTCACTCGAATCGCTCACCGACGTTAATCACGGATTGTGCGAAGCCAAATCTGGAGCCTTATATAGAGGCTACTGAATGATCGACTCAATTACATATTCAAATGGGCCGCGGTAGTAGCCGCCACTAATTACAAAACGGACGACACTAAAAGGCGCACGGATTGAACAAATATGATATGGAGCTGATTTGCAACCGAACGGCCTCTTAGTAAAGTCCAGAATAGGATGGAATGGGAAATACTAGAACATAGGTCTTTTTCTGGCTGTAATAGTGGGAACACTTGGATCTATTCTCGCCAGAGCGCGGTATTTTATAGGCGTAGGACGGGTCTAACATGAGCGCGTAAACGCAACGACGGTAGTACTTTAGAGAAACCACCGCAGGAGTAATAGAAGTGGTCTATAATGCCAATAGAGTAGGGACAACACCGCCGCCAGTCTAGGGACGCATAGCACGATCACGAGCCATTGCGAGAGAACACTATGGGAAGTCAGTATTATTAAGGAGATAAAATGGGGATCCTATTACCCATAGACGCGTTATAAAAAGAGAATAGAGCAGTAGAAGAAAGAATAGCTAAAGATGCGAAAGCTAAAAGCTAAGATATAATAAAAAACGGTCTGCTAAAAGGCGAGACGAATGGTATTGTTAATAGAAAGACGCGTAAGAGACAACAGCTTATAAACTAAAAGAAATTAATATTAAGACGTTATTATTAAGACCCATTTTAGGTGAATGGGGATAGTGGCTAGTTAATGCGTTGTATAGGATAACCCCCAGATCAGCTTATAACAAATTCTTATAATAAGGAAGGTAAATCCTATCTAATTTTTATTATTATTATTAAAGTTCCATTATAAAGGCACTATAAGAGCTATAGTAGAAGAAGAGCGGAGAAATAAAAAGATAAAGTAAGGTTCTACGCTAGTAAAGAACCGGTGATAAGCCGCATTATGGAGTACCTTTCCACTAAAGAATTTCCCTAGTGGTTTTAGCCGGAACTCCATAAGAGATTATTAAGAGGCAAAGTTTTGGAGGACTAAGACCCTTAAAGGGGAGGCAATTATAACGGAATTCCCCAGGAGGTACATATTAGATAAGATAGTAGGAGGTTTTATTAATGTCCTACCTACGTCCCATGTATGTTCCAGAAGAGATATAGTTAGATAGATAGGGGCGAAAGGTTTTACTAGTGTCTTAAAAGGTTTATATAGGAAGCTGGTTCTCCTCTAGAGAAGAACCAGCGATTAGTCTCTAAATGGAAGTGGTTAGAAGCATTTGTCCTTTAATACGTGAAACTCATTCTACCTTTAACTTACCTTTGACTCACCTTCTACTTACTTGTGACACTGTTGATTAGATAATTATACGTTCTGGTTAGGCTGGCCCTTTACAACAAGGTACTAGTGGACACGTCTCTTAAATCCTTTTCTTGCTTTATTATGTTCTTTTTTAGTGTGCCTAGTTAACTAATAGTCTCCTTTCTTACACATAAAGCACGTTCTAGTGTTATTACCATAACAATTATTTAATAAACTTGGTCGAGACATTAATCGGTAGTAGCAACGGTTAGTAAAGAACACGTTAGCGGGCTATTCTATAGGCTGTAAGAACACGTTGGTAGGTTATCCTATAGTACTATTAATCTTCTTATAAGTGACAATTAACAATCGTAGGCTGTTTATAAGGCCGGCGAGTATAGTAGGTGGGTTAGAGCAAGCTGCCTAGCAAGTAGCGACGTCTTAACAAGCAACAATAAGCTTATTATAGAGGAAATTATTATTGCGGAGGTTAGCGTTAAGACCATGCTATAAGTAATAGAGGTTGTTAAGTAATAGCTATAGGCAGTCCTCTGTAGACTTGCCTTTGCTCTTTACCATTACTATCTTAAGAGTTATAGCGTTCCACTTTATTAGAACTCTATGCTTATATTCTAGTCCTTTAAAGTGGTTGCGTATAGCGTTACAGATACCATTAAAAGTAATATAGGTTGCCTTGTTTCTATAGTAGAAATTAAGAGTAATACCGCATAGCATTATTAAAAAGGCTTTAATCTTTGCCACTTATAGTATATTAACTCTGTTATAAAGGTTATTAAAAATTGTGAGCTTGCGGTCGAAGTTATTATCCTCTCTACTATATTTGCTTTCCTTTATATATATCTTTACTAGGGTTGCTAAGTCTCTACTATAATTAACAGTGGCTTTAGCTTCTGTCGGTTATATGTTTAGGGTATTTATAGGGGAAGCCGTGTCGTTTGTAGGTAAGGGGAGCTCGGCTATAGGAGCTAGAGTGGCAAACAATATTAAAGGAGTTAATAGTCGTGATTTAAGATAATAGTTAATAGCGTATAAATTAAAAGGTCCTTTATTCTTAATAAATAGCTTAATTTCTGCATCTAACCATTCCATAGGGTTATCCTCGTAAGCAACATTATATAGTGCTTATAGTACTGACTTGCTCTTCTTATTAAAGACCCATACTCTATTACATTGGAGTAGTTGTTTAAGTTCTTTAATTGCAGACCTGTTAGCGTCTTTAAATGTCTATACCTTAAAATTCTTAAAGTCCTCTTGGTATAATTCCCATAAGCTTTTATCCTTAAAGTTGCGCTTAGTATACTTATTAATTTTAAAGTTAATATAGTTAGTAATATCTTCTACAGTAGTCTCGTTGGTTAGGGTAATCCTATTGCCCTAGTTCGGACGTTGGATTCTTATATCAGATATAATAACTAGCGTAGATTGTGGTGTAGGTAGGTACTACTGACGCTGCTAGGGGTACTAACGCTTAGTAAAGAGGTTGTACTGGGTGTTAATTTGCGTGGTGGACGCGAACCAAATAAAGCCTTAATAGGAGTCGGTTCTTTAAGTTCCTAGGGGCCTTGATAGGAAGGGTTCTCTTTAGCAAACACAACGTAATTAACAGGCCTTAGTAGGAGCGATTGCGTATTATCTCTCTTCGTAATAACACCGGACTCCTAATCTATGATATCACTAATCAGTGTTAGTATCACTCCAGGTGATACTATAATTGCAATATAGTAGTTCTGGTTCTTGATTTATTCGTGTCTATCTTCTCTACTAAAGGAGAAAGTAAGGGGTAGTAAAAGGTCGGGCTATCTATCGGGCCGTAGGTAGTCAGGTGACCTACGCCACGCCATACGGCCCCTACCGCATACGCTCTACGCTATTCATCTAGTAACGTTATTTACAACCTCTACTGGTACCGACAGATACTTATGGTTACAAACTACGGCTGGACCTCCGTTAGTGTCTGTTATATAGATAGGCATGCCTCCACGAGGATCATCGTAGCATTCATCGGCCAGAAGAAACTAGCTCAGATTTTAAGGCCTGCGGATTTGGAACTAAGCTACAGTATTAAAACAAGTGTCTGATTATAAAAGGTAAGGTAATAATTAACGTGGGTTTTTTCTGCTCCCTATTTGCTTCTTCTTTAAATTGAATATCGCTTCAAGATTGAATACATTCAATCACCGTAAATAATACCATCCCATTACAACTTCCTCTCTAAGAACTCCAAAATCAATTTAGCAAACGTCTCCTCAATCCCAGCAAGTGCAAAGTGCCCTCCCTCCACCAAATGCACCTCCGCATCTGGTACATCCTTTTTGAATGCCTCCGCGCCAGTTGGAATAAATGAAACATCATTCTTCCCCCAGGTGACTAAAACCGGCGGTTTCCTCTCCCTCAAATACCGCTGAAACTCGGGATACATCTGCACATTTGTCCGATAATCGTAAAATAAATCAACCATAGCATCCACAACACCCGGTCTCTGCAACAACGCGTAGTCCAGATGATACGCCTCGGGCTCGACGCGCGCCCCGCCGTCCACAGCCCCATAAACGTACTGGCCCTTGGTACGCTCAAAATCCGTGACCTGGGCCCGGATGGCCGCGCGCAGGTCCGGCGAGTTGGTCGCCCAGAACTCGCGCGGCACTTTCCAGCGCTCGCCTAGCCCTTCCTCGTACGCATTGCCGTTTTGCGTGATGAGAGCTGTGATGGCGGAGGGGCGTCGCAGCGCGAGACGCAGACCGATGGGGGCGCCGAAGTCGTATATGTAGAGGGCGAATTTGCTAATCTGGAGAGCGTCGAGGAATTTTCCGACCGTTGTGGTTAGGTTTTCGAAGGTGTAGGTGTAGTTCCGGGATCCTGGGACTTCAGTGAAGCCGAAACCTGGGTAGTCAGGCGCTACGACATAGTATTTGGTGCTGAGGAGTGGTATGAGATTGCGGAAGTAGAATGAGGAACTGGGATAGCCGTGGAGAAGGAGGAGAGTTGGGTTAGTTGGGGAGCCAGCGTAGCGGTAGAAAATTAGGACACCGTCTGCGAGGACGCGGGAGATTTTGGGAAGAGACATTATGAAAACCTTTCAATCAGAGCGTTGGTATGTTTCTGTGATACTCCTATGTAGCTGAAAAACTGATGATGTTGATATGCAGTCAATGCTGTAGTGAAATGCTCAACTAAACACTTGCACTTGCATGACAGTATCATACCTGATTACTCTCCCTTTTGTAATTGGTAAATTGGCCATTTCCGCGGATTTGCAATTTGATGTGGTTCGTCTGACAGGACATGGCTATTCCCAAGTATGACGCGAGTATAGTTTGGCTTAGTAAAGTGCAGGCCCCTCACCTGTACGACCACAACTTCTCACTGACCAACGGAGGCTCATTATCGTCCTGTGGACTTATATGGTTCTCAGTACATCACTGCGATTGTCCAAGTCGCCCCCAAATTGAGCTGGACGATACTGTCATCAATCCAGGTTACAACCGTAATTGTTCCGCTTGGCGCCAGTTTTGCACTGGAGCCCCTGCAGAAGCGTTGCACTGACCAACGCTACGTGAAACAAAATAGCTGGATCCTAGGACTTAATAGCTGAGAGTGGGTGGTAACCTTCAGGAGTGACTTAACCGGAAATCTAAGCCCTCAATATCTATTGGAAGAAAATTCTTCAAGATATTCAACCCTATTGGTTTCGGCACTGGGGCTAGTTTCATAGCTAGGGCAACAAGTTCACTATCTTGTTGGGATTATATTTATAATTCGCTGTGCTACTTACAGTTTCATCAGCTTAAGATAGATATTTAAGCGTTGACTCTGTCCTCTATATTCGTCGCTAGAGCAATTTTTATATTCTTGTTCTTCGAAAGACTCTTTCACCAATTATCTTAATCTTTATCCTCAAGAGATCACCTCACTCCTAGAAATGTTTTCTAAATTTCCTAGGGCAAAGCCCAAATTCAGACCTAGTAATATCTATTGGAGGGTTCCCACATTAATGATATGCTGCTTCATTACTGGTAATGCGCTCTTGCTCATCATTTCTTTTGCAACCACATGGATAAGCATATTGTTAACGATGCCTCTCAACAACAATGGGTTACTAGGGCTGGAACTGCGGCTGCATTCATTGTTAAATTGTCTCTAGCAACTGCAACTAGTGCTGCTTATACATAGTGGTTATGGTTCCAGTTGAGGACAGACACCCCGAAAGTAGAACTCTCGATACCATGTTTTCGGTGCCAGGGAATGCTTGGGAATTTACTAATCTTCGATTCTGGCTGCACCATCCTCTGCTAGCTTTACTGGCAGCAGTGACATGGTGAGTTCACTGAAAGCCGCCATTTCACTAGCTATTCTTGCTTATAGATTGGTAGGCTTCTTCCCCTGTCGGCGATTGCCACTCCTGGGACGGTGTGGTGCAGCCATCGATCATTACTAATAAGCAGCTGCTCATTATCACTCAACGCGACTTTATCTCTGGAATGTACAGTACCATGATCTCCGATAACAACACTACCACGTTTGGTGGGGCTTCATCCAGTACAACGCCAGCAGACCTCCCTAGTTTAATTCAAGGGGCAATAATTCCTGTCTCCCGACAAACCTCTGATGCTAACGTCAGTTATACATTAAGATTTGAAGGACCTGCTGTGTCTTGTTCCAGAGCAGACAATACAACCGAACAGTATGTTAACCGTGCGTTTGAGGAGTACGAGAATTCAACCCAATCATTGGTAGCCTTTGCAGGATTTACCCCCCAATTAGGGTTTGGTCCTGGAATGAACGGCTCCTTCTTCAGTAAAGTTGGAGTCCTTAGCGTCGACAATGGCCTCAACAACATGTACAGTATGCTTGACATGTTCTCCACGGACGCTTCCAAGTTTTACATGCGTGCTTATCTAGCTCTTATTTCATGCGCTTTCTGTAATGCGTCATACCTTGTCCACTTTGATTTATTGAGTAACGGCAGACTTGCTGATAAGCAAGCAAGCAAGCAAAACACCCCTCTGCTTGCTTGATTGCCCGATTTGGAAGCTCTCTGCTTGCTTGCTTGCTTGTTAATTGCTTGCCAAGACAGTATAGAATTTGAAGTTCTACAGAAAATCCGCCATGGCTTCGCCCAGTAATAGTACATTGCCCACTAAGCTCCTCCACCATTAATCAATTGTAGTATAAGGTAAGCTCGTTCGCGCGGCTCGAAGGCAGTTCATAAGGCAGACGCGGTAAAGGCAGCGCGTAGATCGCAATCTTGGCGTAGTGTAGAGGATCGGGAGGTAGTAGAGGAAGGAGGTGTAGCAGCTGTTCCTTTGTTAGCTATTAGCTTTATATAAATTAATAGACTTACTACCTTCTTTAGTGGCCTTCTTATAACCCATCTTCTTCCAAGAACGCGTGCATTGTAGAGCAGCAATTATTATTGGCTGTAGCCTAGATTAACGAGGCTCTAGTAGATTACCAGCTTTACTAAATTCTTGCTCACAATCTAAGCTTATAGCTGGTATAGTTAGTATATTAAAGGCGAACTAGGCGAGGCGTGGAAACTTAATTTACATCTACTACTAGTACTTAATTGGATCCTGAGCCAACGGGTGTTCCTTTGGTAGAGGATTAAGCAACTTTCACCGCGCGTACTTATCCTCGCAGACCATCTGGCTTGGTGTTGAGGCACTAGAGTAGGCGTTAATATAGCTGTCACGGCCAGCGGAGGCTCGCACGTGTTTTAGAGGCCGTGCCTCTATTTCTGCTAATAAAGGTATTAAACGATCTTTATACTGAAGCCAGAGAGTTTAGAAGGCAGCGTCGCCGCTAATAATCTAATTGGGCCTATTCTTCCACGCGTTCTAGTAGAAGCGCTTGAAATAAGGATATAGAAGGACTGCTGTGTAATATACTGGAGTATCGTCAAGCTTAAGGTAGTAGTTGTTTAGCTTTGCCTAGGCCGCGTTTAGATTAATTATAAAATAATCCTCTATGGCTTCCTAATTTGGATAGTCCTTTGTTATAGCTTTAGCGACACAATCCTTCTTTTCTTTAAAGACTCTAAACAGCTAATTAAATGTAGGAATAACCTCCTAAATCGCGCCGTGTTTACTAGCCTTGCCTCTGCCTTCTACTAAGCTTGTGGCTTCTTTAAGAGGGCTAAGGATCTCCATGTATTCATTAATAATTGACCAATTGTATGCGTTTAAGCCGCTAACGGCGATATAGCGGCGAGGCTTAGGTACCTTCTTGCCTTTAGATCTAAGGGAGGCTGTTTCCTTTTTATACTTTGTGATCTGGTACTAAGTAAATAAATTAAGAGGCGCTTGGAGCTCGGTAGCTCGTTTAAAGGTAGTATAGTAGCTATTCCAGCGGGTCTTAATAGGCTTAATAAGCTGCTTAATTCGGAAGCCTTTCTGCGGAGGTATATTCTTATTGACTTAATATTGCTCGAATAGCTGTATAAGCTAAGGCGTGTTAATTAAATTAATAAGGTTATAAAGTGTTTTGAGCGGTCCTTTCTTCCGCCACTACTCTAGGAACTCTTCTTCTTCCGGTATATTCGTATCCTTGTTTTTAAAAGCTTCTTTATTTTTACTAAACATAAGCTGCTAAGCAACTAGATTTAGGATATAGTAAGCGTAGTAGGCGCGCCTATAGGCCTTGTTAAAGCTAAATTTAACTGCCAGATAATTCAAATAAGTATTATTTATGTGGGCGTTGTTAGTAATAAAGTAGCTAAGCTATTCCTTTGTGATCTTAAACGTATTAAGGACGTTATTAATAACTTCCGCGTAGTTAATTCCTAAGTGCTAGCCGAGCTGCGTGGGTAGAGTAAGTATGTAGTCCACTATACAACCTTCCTTATTAAGGTGATGTACGTATACGCTGGTAAAAGCAAGCTTGCTATTAGGGGTCTGCCAGCCATTAAAGGATATATATAGGAGTGATCTGGAGGCAGTAAGAGTCTTAGTAATAGAGGGGAGGTACGCTTTGTAGTCGGCTAGTATATAGTCTACTACTGCTTGATAATTGAGCCAGAGTACGCGCTTAGCCTTAAGATTCGCAATTTGTATTATATGGCGGAAGGATAAGGTTTTGAACTCTTATAGCGGGTAGTTGTTTTTGGTAAGCCAATTAATAGCTGATTGCTTAAATATAGAGGTATTAAAGCCGCTAATAATTATGTTAGCAGCTTCTTGAGAGACGTATTAGCCTAAAGCCTAAAGTTGCTTAAGAATGGTGTGCCCGCGCTTTTTTAATTTAAATGTAATCTCTCTATTTTTATTGTATCTATAGCCAGGAGTATTTTTAGCAAGATGCGTTTAAGCAGCAGTATTAGTATTTAATATATTATAACAACCAGGGCCTCCACAGTTAAGAATTTTATATTGGTGGCAGTACTTATAGATAAAGATAATTTGCTCCAGCTTTACCCGACTTTGGCACCTGTACCTATATTTATAAATAAAGCTAGGTATCCGCTTTAAGCTATAATAAGGTTTTTAAAGATCTAGAAGTCATTTCTAGTTAATGCCATTATAATTGTTAATATTATCGTCGTCTGCAAGCTGGTCGGGCGCGGCGGCTTCTAATGATAAGACTGTAGGGGCTGAGGGGTTTTCTGCGGATATCGCGCTTATATTCACGTTGGTAGGGTCCTGTGCCATAGTGGTAGCGGTGGCTAAGTGGGTTCTATTAAATTAGTAGAGTTAGTAATGGATAAGGATAGGAAGGTGTTTATTGTTTACTATAAGCTGCGCGAGACTTTTGGTTAGCGCGGAAAAACGTTTTAAATAGGCTTAGCGGTTACCTAAAAGGGCTTGTTTACACTATTTGCATTACCTCGGCCACTAGAAAAACACCAAAGGTCTATTACCAACTACTGCTACTACTAAATTAACTATATATAAGCAATAAACAAGCAAGCAAGCAAGCAAGCCCTTCCATTGCTTGCTTGATTGCCCAAAATAAGGCCTCTTGCTTGCTTGCTTATCAGCAAGTCTGAGTAACGGTCAGCAGAATGTCACTGCGAACACTAAGTTTCTGAACTAGTTCACTGCCAAATTGAGAATCCCGGCTTGCCGTTGGACCGGCAGTTAACCAAACCATGAGCTACCAGTCCATTATGTACCAACTGGGCCTTAATATGCATGGTTACCAGAGTTACCCATCAAGCAATGCATCTCAGCCGGATTTTATAACGATGAATGCCCTAGTGGAGAGTCCACGAATGAATTATTACACCTTTAACGCCTTCAATGCATCGGGCCTCCAAACGCTCATGTCTGGCTTGGAGGGCTTGATGCAGAACTTCACGATGAGTGAGCGGTACGGAGCACCCAATCCTTTTGACATCACAACCCGCGCAGCCCTATCCAATACGACTACCATTGCCACCCACTCATCCTTCGTTATTCAATACTCCTACGAACCAAGGGACCTCGCCATCGCATGCGGTCTCAGCATTTTCTGGGCGGTCGTCTGCATGATCCTTGGCGCGATCGCCATGGCTCAGAACCGTGGCTTATACACGAACAGCTTCTCCACAGTTATTAGAGTAACAAGAGATCCGGAGCTTGATCGCCTGATCAAGGAGGGAGAAGATCGGATAGGAACAGAACCGTTGCTGGACCATATTGCGGAGGCGACGGTGAGATTCGGGGAGAGGGTTGGAGAAAATGCGGCGAAGGATGACATAGCACAACGGGAATGGCCTGAATGGATTTGAGGTATACAATTGTTGTAGACTTTTACGGAATCCTAGGAAATAATTTCAACTCGTTCATTGGAATTGGGATATTACATGTTTGTATGCGTGCTTCCATTCTAATAAACCTCTCTTATCGATAAGACTGGAATCTTGGCGCTCGATCTCTAACACCAAAACATGTTCATCCGCACTCTTAAGCTGAGTAGCTGACTGCAAATTCCCCCTCTCCTCCGCAATGGCTCTCCCAGCAAAGCAAAAAGAGCGGAAATCGTGGCCCTCAAGGCCTGAAGCCACCATCAGTACGTTCTTCCTCGCCTTAATTCTTGCATCAGAGCTATAATGCTAACGTCTTGCAGCTGACTCGCGTTTTGCCAATATCCAAACTGATCCGCGATTTCGCCTGCCTTCTAAGAAAAACACACGCACCAAGCTCGACCAGCGCTTTGCGCACATCTTGCGTGATGACGACTTCTCAAAAAAAGCCAGCGTTGATCGTTATGGGCGGAAGGTTGAGAAGGGCGCCGGGAGGAAAGAGCTGGAGCGGTTTTACCGGGTAGAAGGCGAGGATGAGGATGAAAAAGAGGGGAATGAAGGAGACAAGGGCGACGCTGTACAAGAGGAATTGAGGCGAATGGAGCGGAAGTATGACCCTGCGCGCGAAGGAGGCTTTTCATCGTCGGAAGACGAGAGCACGAGCGAGTCAGACGAAGATGAGGACGAAGAAGAAGCAGGGATTCAAGAGGAAGCCGAATTAGCACAAGGGACGGACGTGTCTATGGGTGAGGTCTCGGCACGCCTCGCGGCGGTGAACCTTGACTGGGACAACATCCGCGCTGTGGACCTTATGGCTGTCGCATCGAGCTTCGCGTCAGCGGATGGGCGGATACTGAAAGTGACGGTTTACCCCAGCGAGTTTGGGCGCGAGCGGCTAGAGAGGGAGGAGCTCGAGGGGCCTCCGAAGGAAATCTTTGCCGCGAACAAGACAGCCGATTTCGACGATGAAGGCACTCCCGAACCGTCTGATTCCGACTCTGACGCCGTTGATGAAGAAATCAAGGAAGATCTACTGAAGGAGAACAAAGGCGAGGAGTTCGACCCAACAGCCCTACGCACCTACCAACTCGACCGCCTACGTTACTACTATGCCATCCTGACTTGTTCCTCCTCTAGCGTAGCTAAATCCCTCTACGATGCCATGGACGGCCGCGAATACCTTTCCTCGGCCAACTTCTTCGACCTCCGCTTCGTACCCGACGACGTGACTTTCGACGAGAAGCCGCGCGACGAGTGCACAGCTATCCCCGACGCATACCGACCCAACGAGTTCGTCACAGACGCGCTAACCCACAGCAAAGTCAAACTGACCTGGGACGCTGACGACAACACGCGAAAAGAGGTCCAGAAGCGCGCCTTCTCCCGGAAAGAGATCGACGAAAATGACCTCATGGCCTATGTCGGCAGCGACAGCTCCTCGTCAGAAGAAGAGCCCGACGACGAACCCGAATGCTCGGCTCTCAAGCACGGCAACAGCAGCAGCAAGAAAGAGAAGGCCGACAAGGCGGTCGCGCTCCGCGCCGCGCTCGGCCTCTCTGTGGACCGACCGTCCAAGCCTAAGAAGCGCGAGCCCGGCGCCCCGGTCGGCGACATGCAAGTCACTTTCTCGGCCGGCCTGTCCGCCGCTGCGCCGCGTGGCTCGGTGTTTGAAAACGAGCCGATTACAGACGAAACGACGGTTGAGAAGTATGTGCGGAAGGAGAAAGAGCGGAAGGCGAAGAGGAAAGAGAAAGCGAAGGCGGTGCGGAATGCGGGAGATCCTGATGCAGGAGCTGCAGATGTTAAAGCGGGCGTTGGAGCGAATGAAAAGGGTGATGAGGGAGAAGAGAAAGACCCCTTCGATGATCCTTTCTTCGACGACCCTGCCACTGTCTCGCGCGACTTGGCCAAGGCTGCGCGCCGCGCTGAGAAGGCCAAGAAGCGTGAGGAACGCGCGAAGGAGGAGGCTGCGTCCGCGGCGCAGCGGGCGGAGCTAGAGCTGCTGATGGTGGATGATGATGCGGTAGGTGGAGCGGGAATGCGGCATTTTGACATGAATGAGGTTGCGAAGGTCGAGAAGGCCAAAAAGCGGAAAGGGAAGAAGAAAAGAGGGAAGAAGGGGACAGGTGAAGAGGAGGTCGAAGAGAAGACTGATGGGTTTAAAATGGATGTTCAGGACCCCAGATTTGCGAGGCTGTTTGAGAGCTATGAATTTGCGATTGATCCGACGAATCCGAAATTCAAAGGGACAGAGGGCATGAAGGCGCTGTTAGAGGAGGGAAGGAGGAAAAGGAAGGCTAGGATAGATGGTGGGGATAAGGAAGGCATACGGAAGAAGAGTAAGAAGATGAAAGATAACCTAGAGGAGGGCACGGCTGGAGACGACCTAAATAAGTTAGTAGAGAGGGTGAAGGGTAAGACGAAGGCAAGAAGTTAGAGGGCTGAAGTAATCCTGCTGGGCTTCACAATTTAAACTAATTAACGTTCACAACACAATGCCTTCAGTCAAGCATGTTGGCTTACACTAAAGCTATCCGCTAGCTCTTTTCTGCATTTTTGATTGAGCAGGCGGACTGCCTTCAGGGTCACGAGGCAATGTGGCTGGAAGAGCCGATCAAGGTTTCAGGGGACTTTTCTGAGAGTCTTCAGGCATGTATTCTACGCTAGAATATCATATATGATGACGCCTGGGGTGATTACGAAAAGGGAATCTTGTCTAGTGTCGATGTGTACATCAATGCTGTACACGGAGACGCTCTCGTGGCGTTGGTTGTTCTGCAATAAGGATATATAGACTAAAAGGAAAAGGCTACCATGTTGACAATTGTTCCATCAAAAGTTCATCAAATCTGTAATAACCGTCAGCTTGTGCTCCATTTGCAACTCAGATTCGGAGTCTCGAAGATTAGACTTACCCCTTCCAAAAAGTGCTCTTTTACTCCAATCCATAGCCAACAGAATCCGGGTTCTTAGGCTCACGCTCTGCGCGAAATAGATACTCCGCCATAAGTACACTGCCAGCAGTCCTCCAGAAAAGTTCAGTCCGTTGATATCGAAGACGGCTGCATTACCTATATATGCTAGGCTTCCAAGATGGTGATACTCAAAGGCCTTGTAGCAGGCATCGTCAAGATCGCCATAGTCGACTTGATTGAGCCGCATACCCGGTGCCATCTGTGCCATTTTATTGAATTTACGGCCCAGATACTGGCCTTGTTGATGCGCGCGCTGTGCTGTGGCGGGTAAAGAAGTCAACTTGGAGTCAATCTGGAGTAAAAGTTCTCGTAATTCGCCAAAGTCGAGCGTGCCACTTTGGTCCTTGTCGTACTGCTCGAACAGCTTGTCTAGTCTTCGAAGATGGTCTGCAGCTTGCGGGAAGCGTGATTTGACACGTTTGGCAACACCTCGCCAGTCGGCAAATGAGATTTGCATTTCTTCCGGGTTTTTGCCTTTCTCCCAAGCCAGAGTACGAAGGAAAGTCACAATGTGATCAGAGACGTTATTTTGCACGGTGCTACAATCGCCGATAGCGTAGACATCTCCGAGGGGAGCGCCCATAAGACGAAGGTGTGTGTCAGTTTCAAGAGCATGCTTGTTGTTCTGTCCATCCAATTTCGCAGCTAGACGTCGGCAGAAGTCCGTTTGTGAAACGCCGGTTGACCATAGACAGAATCCCATTGGAAGCTCTTTGGTAACAATCTTCCCATTCTCATCTTTTTGAGAGAAAAGAATCTTGTCCGGTTGAACCTCTTTAACCCTCGAATTTGTTAAAACTTCAACTTGATCATGTGCAAAACGTTGCTACAGCACCTATTAGTAAAGCTAAGATATTTTTCTAAACAATCGGATACTCACCTCGGCGTATCTAGAGAGGGCTTCATCATAAGTATTGAGAATGTGGCCCCTGCTTTGGATGACATGTACCGAGATTTCGCATCGGAGAATCTTCGGAAAATATTTCGCTAGATCTTCGTTGAGCATGTCATAGAGTTCAGCAGCGAACTCAACTCCAGTAGGACCACCGCCAGAGATGACAAAAGACAGCAACCTCCGCCGCTCCTCATCAGAAGTGGTTGGAAGACAGGCACTCTCGAGATTGCGGATCACCGCGTTTCGTATCAACCTAGCATCACTGATGTCCTTAAGAAAATGGCAATTCTCAAGACCTTTCACACCATGAGGGTTGGTCACAGAACCTGCAGCTATCAGCTCCTCACTGGCAAATAAAGGACGTTTTCTGCATACCGACGCCTATGACAAGCTTATCGTAGGGTAGATAGAAGTTCTCCTTCTCCCCGGTTGGTCCAATTGCAGATATTTCCACAAGCTTCTCAGAAAAGTCCACATCCTCAGCCATCCCTTTCAAGAAATGGCCGTTTGCTTTTGCCACTATCCTTCTGATCGGTTCTACCAACGATCTAAGTTCTAAAGTACCCACAGTGGCGGAAGGAAGCATAGGAGTGAAGAGGAAGTGGTTTGACGGTGAAACAACTGTGACGTGATAATCGTCCGGATGTAATTGCTTCAGAAGAGCCACACTCCCCCATCCTGTGCCTAGTATAACCAACTTTGGTTTATGTTTCTGGTTTTTCTTTGCTGCGCTATCGTCATCGTCCACTAAGTGCTCAGCAATCGGTAAATTCTTAGGTCCACCTCTCCTTGGATGTAATGCGACTTCCGACACAGGTATATCTTCTTCAATTGAAGGTCCTTCCTTGTACGTACTAGCATCGTATATGAAGAAAGCGACTACGAGCCCGCCGCTAATGGCGACAAATAGCCCAAATGCCGCGAGGCCTTTATAGCAATATCGAAGGAAACGAGATTGAGGAGCTGGCAGAGGCCTTGTGGATGCGTATCGGGGGAGGAATGGACGTTGGAGGCGCCACTTTATACGTGAGTGGAGTGCCAACGAAGAGGGGAGTTGAGTGCCCCTGTGGGTCGCTGAGGGTCGTCCATTACTGAACGACGCTCGTATAGCTAGGTAAGGACTGGATGTGTGAGGTATCCTGGGGTTTATGAGCAGTGATCGTGTTGCGCTGCGGTTAAGTACGCGTGCTGAGCTCAACCCGGCCTGCCGTAGCAGCATGTCGAGCTTCCGGAAGTGCCGCGCGCTTGATCTGAAGTCTGAGGGGAAAGATACGGGTCAATTGATAGAGGGGAAGGATGCGGCTGACGCCCTTATATCATGGAGAGCGATTAAAGAGTGTTTGTAGGAGGGTCAGACGCTTAGGAAGCAAAACTAGCGTTTATTTCTTCGCAGCTAGATTGGCCCTGGTGAGTGACGTACTTTGACATTGGCGATCGATGCGGCAGGTCCACTTTCGCACCTCGCCGAGCTAACTATCCGAACCGCCAACGCTTCTGTTCTTTAGTCAAGGCTTTGAATTAATGTCAGAACTTAGATGTGTGGTTGTGGCTTTAATTGCTTGCACTGTCTGAAACGTTCATGTGAGAGGTCATTCAATACTCTTATCTGACTGCAGATTGACAAGTTTCTTTTTCCTGCAGTGTAATGTCGCTGTGCAATCATGGCAGGGTATGAACCACGCTGTCAACACCTGCATTGCTCTTCGCCTGTAATAAACCCAATACAGCTTACTAGTCAGCATACCATTCTACTACCTTGTTCATTTAATTACAAATCCTCATATTGCTACATTTTCATCCTATCCGAACTTCTTGTATCAAACTTTAAACTCCTTGAACAGTAACAGTGTCTGATACGGTGGTATGATACACGAGAACATGATGCTGAAGCTGCTCTTACGTGTAAACTATGGTGCACGATTTGCCTACCATGTAGAAGGCCAATGCTATTAATACCCCTAACAGACCTGCTCCTACAATCACTACCATCATGCTTATCATGGGTACTCTTCCGGCATACATCATATTTTGTATCTCGTTCTCGAATCTCTCTGCCATTTTCTCTTTAGAAAATTCCGCCTTGACTCTCTCCTGTCCTCGCATTCCCATCTCCTTCAGCCTCTCCTCTCCAGGCCCATCCTCCAAGGCTGCACGCATCACCTCCGTCCAGTCTTGAACCTTTCTGACGTCTCTCAGCCAGCCGGTCTGGCCGTCGATCACAGTCTCTGTGGGCCCGCCTTCGTTGGCTGCGAGCACAGGTATTCCTGCCATCATTGCCTCGAGAGGTACAATACCGAAGTGCTCGTGTAGAGGTGTATAGACAAGAAGACGTGATGTAGATAAGAGTATTGATTTGAAGGCACTCGGAACCGAGTGGAGGAAGATGACAGCTATATCATCAGGGACTGAAAGGGCGCTAATGACTGTTTTCGCTGTGGCATGTTTGAGGTGCAGAGAAGATGCAAGGTCACAGAGTTCAGCGTAGGTGGAAACGTTTTCCTGAACTCGGGGGTCGTATCCGCCTTCGGAATAGAGATATTAGCGAACTTTACTCAATATTACTCAATATAGCATATTTGTGAAATATTTACCAGCTATCACCAGCCTTGTGCTCTTCCGCTCCTCCTGACTCAACCCTGCATATGCCCTTATAGCTAAGGCTACATCTTTTTTCCTTTCGAACCGATTGATGCTCAGGAGCACTTTCTTCTTTTCCCAGAGTGGCTTAGCCTTTTCCACTTCCTCCGCTACATTCGTGTCTACACAAGGGTATACCACTCTTGGCTCTCTGTATTTCAAGCTTGGAAATGCCTTCTCGAAAATGCTCTTCGTGAAGTTGCTGTTAACTACGATCGTATCGCTGCATCCTGTGCTCCAGCTCTCCACCCAATCAAAAGGGCCTCTGTACAAAGTCTTCAATAAACTTCCTTTCTTTGCCAGAAGCTTGTCCGGGAAATGGCAATAGAATATTACCCGCGCGTTTGTCTGTAGTAGCTTGAGAAGCGGAACACCAGCGCTGAGTTGATCTACGAAAAATACAGTAGGGCTCAGTTTTTGCAGCTCCGACGAGAAAAGTGCTATTTGAAGTACTAAGTGTATTTGCCTCAGAATCGCGCAAAGAATCGCGAGGCGGCTGAGTATGGTAGGGGGAACGATGGAATTGCCGTGTACGCGTACGTCGAGGGTTCCTTTGGTTTGAAAAGCGGAGTCTTAGCTACCTTCTTTAAAGCCATGAGTGATATGTTGTCGTGATGGTCCGACAAGGTGCTTACCATCGCGGGCCTCATCGAAGCAGTGCCTTGGATCGCAGTGGGAGGTAAAGATGGTGACTTTATGCCCAAGGGTTTGAAGGCCTACGGCAGCATCTATGGCAAGACGCTCCGCACCACCGATGCCTAGGTCGGGGTGAAAGAAGACTATATTCTGGGGTTTCGAAGTCATGGTTGTTGTTTTAAGGAAAGCTTGATACTGGTTCTCGAAAATGTGGTGATAATGATAGCGTAGGTATGGTAGGCGATTCGGCAGGTTTGCCGAGCGTGCCTTGATGACCGCTGCCTGCACATGACACTTACGTTCACCAAGACAAAACAAATGATAATTCATTGCCATTCGAGGATTCATTATCAGGCTCAGGAAATTAACAACATCTCTCCCACCGCCGTAGGCACTGGAAGGGGTGCAAGAACGCAATATGAGGGCGTCGAGGCAGCAACATAACCGCTTTACTTGAGATATCATCACAACCGAAAGTCATCATGGGTCAAGGATACTCTCTTACAACGCTCTCTGCGGGCTCAGCTGGCATCGATGTCCCAGAGCTGGCTGATCTCACATACGAGAAGTCTCTCGGAAATGCGCGTTTCATGAAGTCCATCAGAGCACGACACAAAGATGGCCTCGTGGTTGCGAAGGTAGTTATGAAACCATATTCGAGCATGAAGCTTGACGAATATGTCCAGGTTCTTCTAAGTACAGCATCCGGTCCATTTCTAATTTGTGCTGGTTCTTGGGTTGCTGATTTGACGTCTAGACGAAAGAAAGGTACTTGCTGATGTTCCAAATGCTCTGGGATACCACCGCATCTTGGAAACGAGCACAAATGGATATTTAGTCCGGCAATACATTCATAGTTCTTTATATGATCGCATGAGGTATGTTTTCAAAATATTTGTCTTGAACTGCAGCTGATGCACACAGTACTCGGCCATTTCTCGAGGACATTGAGAAGAAATGGCTCTCGTTCCAACTGCTATGTGCTATCCGCGATTGTCATGCTCGGAACATATATCACGGTGACATAAAGACGGAAAATTTGTTAGTTACTTCCTGGAACTGGTTGTATCTATCAGACTTTTCTTCGTCGTTTAAACCTACTTATCTCCCAGAGGACAATCCCGCAGACTTCTCTTTTTATTTCGACACCTCTGGGCGTCGCACATGCTATTTGGCACCGGAGAGGTTTTTATCTGCTGGAGCACAGCCCGGAGAGACAGGTGTCACCTGGGCGATGGATATTTTCAGCGTTGGGTGTGTGATCGCGGAGTTATTCCTGGAAACCCCTATCTTCTCATTGAGCCAGCTGTTTAAATATCGCCAAGGTGAGTATGAGCCTGAACACACACACCTTAGCAAAATTCACGATAAAGATATTCGCGAAATGGTCTCCCACATGATTCAATTAGAGCCTGAGTCGAGATATTCAGCGGACGAGTATTTAAACTTTTGGCGTCACAAAACCTTCCCAGATTACTTCTACGGATTTCTTCAGCAGTACATGTACACCATTACGGATCCCACCTCAGGCCGAAGACCAGTGACTGCAGGAACCGAGAACCTTGGAGAATCCGATGACCGGATTGACAAGATCTATAACGACTTCGACAAGATCTCATACTTCTTAGGTCAGGAAAATGGAAAAGAGCCAAGCAGAGCACCCCAACCTACCTCCAAATTAGACAATGACCTCTTCCCACTTTTTATCAACATACCGAACTACCAGCACCAAGCCTCGCCTACTTCAGGAAAATCGGTAGATGACGGAACTCTCATCTTCCTCACTATTGTTGTATCCTCCCTGAGGGGTACAGCTAGGGCATCTGCTCGCATTCGCGCATGTGAACTATTACTAGCTTTCGCAGAAAGAACTACAGATGAGGCAAAACTTGATCGTATTCTACCATACGTGATGACACTCTTGAACGATAAATCAGACCTAGTAAAGGTAACAGCACTTCGCACTTTGACTCAGCTTGTACGTATCCCTTTGCGTCGAACTTCACTTTATTTTCTTTATTTTTAGCAAACTTACTGTGAAATAGCTTGCTCTTGTCTCCGTTGTCTCGCCAATTAACGCATACATCTTCCCAGAATACATACTTCCAAGGCTCCAGCCCTTCGCACCTGGATCGCCGACGAAACCAAGCGCCCTGGTAAGAATGACATATGCCTCTTGTATGGCTACATTGGCCAGCACCGCATCTAGATTCTTGGATATGATGCAGGCACTACGTGCTGACGGGTCTCTACCCACCAGCGATCCTGAAGCTGAAGATGACAGTATGAGTCACTCTGTGTATCAAACTCTTTTTGATGTAGCTCGAGAGGACCTTGTATCACAATTTGAAGTCCAGACTAAAGCCCTTTTGACAGACAGCGACTCGGCTGTCCGACGAGCCATGCTAGGATCTGTCTCGACCTTGTGTGTATTTTTTGGAAGCACTAAAGCGAACGACGTTATACTAAGCCATCTGAACACCTACCTCAATGACCGCGATTGGATGTTGAAATGCGCTTTCTTCGAGACTATCGTTGGTGTAGCAATATATGTTGGGGGTCCAAGTCTTGAAGAGTTTATTCTGCCGTTAATGGTTCAGGCACTAACGGACCCGGAGGAGTTTGTTGTGGAAAGGGTCCTGAGATCGTTCTCATCTATGGCAGAGCTTGGTTTGTTCCAGCGATCCAAGACCTGGGAATTGGTTGATATCGTCGGACGCTTCACAATGCATCCGAACATTTGGATTCGAGAAGCCGCGGCACATTTTATATCCTCTGCTGCGAAATTTCTGTCGATTGCTGATACACACAGCATTGTCCTTCCCCTCATCAAAACCTATCTTAAAGTGCTTCCTTCGGATCTTTCTGAATTGAGGCTTCTAGATTCGCTGAAGAAACCATTACCAAGACTGATATTAGATATGGCTTCGACTTGGGCTATGAAATCTGAGAAAGGGCTGTTCTGGATACCAGCGAAACAGCAACGGACCTTCTCTTTTGGATCTGCTGAAGATTCAATACTAACAGTTTCTGCCAAAGACCTTGGGCCAAAAGCTCTCAGCCGATTGTCGAAGAACGAAGAGGACGACCAATGGCTCACTCGTCTGCGGAATGCTGGTATGGGCGTTGAAGATGAGTTTAAGCTTGTAACTCTCAGAGAGTTCATTTGGCGCGTAGCTCACCGCAGACGAAAAGACGATCCCGATACGTCCCCCTCAAATTTCAACAACATCATTGCATTAAAAGACCTAGATATCATTCCTCAAACGGTTTTGTTCGATAATGACAAGGAGGTCTTTGAAAAAGCACAAGTCAAAGATGGGGAGACTTCAGCAAACGAGAAGAGGCAGCCCCGTACAATTGCTGACGCTTTGCTTGACGCGTCCACCTCTGAGGATGGTCACCTGTTTCATCGAAAGAGGCTTCATGCAAATACTCAGGTTGACAAACTAGTACGAGGTGAGACTGGCATGAGAAGGAGTTCTACACCGACTCTACCTAGCCTATCGTCATCGCCTGGCGCACTACGATCAGCTCAAGACTCGCCTTCCTCTGATGTTGAACTCCGTCGTACCTCTCTTCAAGTACCTAGATCGGTACCCAAAGGCAATGATTCTCCTGGTGGACAATCTCCGGTTAGCTCCATTGGCGGTATCACCCTGAGCGAACATAGTCATGTTGTTCGGCATAGGAATAGCGCCATAAGTCTGTTAAATCCCAACGATAACAAGGCTCTTCCTGAGACTGGAACAACTTCGACGAATGCTTTCGGTAAGGTTGACGGTACAAGTCAACACGACTTCATGGCAAGAGGTCGGCAGCAGTCCCAGCTTGCAGTTGCCCAAGAACAGCACCGGAAGAGCCCTTCGAGGATCAAGTACAAAGATGCGCATAACTATACTGGCAATGATCCTAGTATTTTGAAACTACTAGACTCTCTTTATTTAGAGAACTATCCAGTTGATGAGGTTGAGTTTGGGATGCAGATACAACCGAATAGCAGGCGTCAACCCATTAAGCGTGGTAACGGCCAAGCATCCTCATCTGCCAATCCATGGCGCCCTGAAGGAACACTAGTGGCTATGATGGGCGAACATACCGCTGCTATTAGCCGTGTTCTTGTTGCGCCAGATCACTCGTTCTTTATTACTGGGTCTGACGACGGTTCCGTCAAAATCTGGGACTCTGGGCGTTTGGAACGAAATATTACACATCGATCCCGACAAACTTACAGACTGGCTGAGAGTACGAAAGCCTCAAGCCTCGTGTTTGTCGAAAATACCTACTGTTTCGTATGCACGGGTACTGATGGCAGTATCCACGTGGTTAAAGTGGATTACAGCCAAGTGCAAGGCGGGACGAAATACGGAAAATTGAAAGTTCTACGGCAACATCAACTTCGTCATGGCGAGTATGCTGTTTGGTCTGAGCACTACAAGAGCGAAACTCAGTCAATGTTGGTTTTGGCCACCAATACTTCACGAGTTATTGCCTTGGAGTTGAGAACAATGGTCGAGCTCTATGTGCTTCAGAACCCTCTGCATCACGGTACACCAACCTGTTTTTGTATTGATAAACGACATCACTGGCTGCTTCTAGGCACTGCCCATGGTGTGATGGATCTCTGGGATCTTCGATTCAAGCTGCGGCTTAAAGCTTGGGGCTTCCACGGCTCATCTCCTATACATCGGATCCTTCTTCAGCCAGTTCGATCACGCAAAGGCAAGGTATACATCGCAGGCGGTACCGGCCAAGGCGAAGTAACGGTCTGGGATCTAGAGAAGCTTCTCTGCAAGGAAATCTACCGCACGGGTTTGAGCAAGGATAGCCCCAAAAGCATGACATTGATTGATGTGGATGAAGAAAGGGCAGGTGGCATGCTAGGCCGCTTCGCTACATCACTGGAGCCTACAAGTAGCACAAGCATCAATCGTGGTATCCGGTCCCTCGCGATAGGCACACAACCTCCCGGCGATGGAAGCGATCCAAAACAATTCTTCCTAGTCACTGCGGGCCCTGATTGGAAAGTTCGATACTGGGATACTGCTCATTATGAAGCGTCCATGATTGTCAGCGGCCTAGAACTAGAGGAGTCCAAGCCGCAATACAATATCAGCCAGCCGAATCAGGAGACCATTGTTGTTACTGAGCTGCTGTCACAGCCACAAGGCCAGCAGTCATCGACTTCCAACGTCCGAGATAGCAGCCGAACCCCTAATACGTCAGCGAGGAGGGGTTCTACAAAGCCGTCTAGGTCGTCTATTATTTCCTTGCAGCAGCAGCACCTGTTGAGAAGTCATCTAGATAATATCCTTGATGTAGCTTTATTGGAGCATCCTTATGGCATGGTTATATCGGTGGACAGGTCTGGCATAATTTACGTGTTCCAATAGGTAGCCTAGACAGTAGATGAATGGTTGAGAATTCTAGCATCTCTAATTAACTCCTCATATTCTGCGATCATAATTTGAAAGATTCCCATGACATAGCAGGGCAAGTGCTCAATGTAACCTACTTTCACTGGAGGGGGGATTTCCCAAAAAGGCGCTAGTGTACCCCGTATTTTCAATCTCGAGAAATTCCCATTATTCACAACATGACATCGTGCCCCGCTTACAGACCGACTACACTCTAGTCCTCTCCCAATATATCGTCAAGAAGGATATCCGGCTTGCACCGCGGTACTCATCAAACAGACAAAAGATATCTTCAGAAAGGAGAAACGGTACAAAATGAGGCTAACAGCGGACCTAATCCAGAACTCCCTCTCCTACATCAACCCACTCACAGAACGCGAGCTGGACCTACGAGGTGCGTACTCGCTGAAAGGAGCAGATACTACGCTTTTTTGAGCTGCATTAATATCAATTCTCTTTTGCGAGGCTATAGGACACAAGATCCCCGCTATCGAGAACTTGGGCGCTGCGAAGGTACGTTGAATCCCCCTCATTATACTGCCTCGCATGCTGTTCTAGACCGGACTACGATTATAATGCTGTCTCTGACTTCTGGTTCTTCTGGGACCGTATAGGACCAAGACGCGATCGACTTTACCGACAATGACATTTCACAACTATCCAACTTCCCGCTCAGTCCCCGTCTGCGCACCCTCCTACTTGCACGTAACCGCATCTCAGTCATCCATCCAGCTCTTTCAAAGTCGATACCCCACCTGACGACGCTGGTCTTGACTGAGAACCAGATTTCCGAACTCGCGGATCTGGATCCGTTGGCGGGATTTCTGAATCTGACACATTTGGTCCTGTTACAGAATCCGGTTACAAGTAGAGAGGTGGGCTTTGCCTTTCCTGAAATAAGACTCCAGACGTCTGTTGGCCAGTTGCGCACTCAACAGATCACAGGTTTGACATTTAGAAGCATACTGATAATATGAATCTTTCGACAGCATTACCGCTATTGGGTCCTCTACCGCTGCCCCTCAGTCCGCTTCCTCGACTTCCAAAGGGTCAAAGATTCCGAACGCAGCCAGGCCAAGGAGCTATTTGGCACGGCTAATGAGCCTTCAGCGTTAGCTTCTAAGGTACGTGCTCCCCCACTTCACTTCCTTTGTGTTGTTCCCGTCCAAATCTCCAACTAACTACATTCCTAATTAGATTATGGGCATCAAAACCCGCACCTTCGACATCCCATCTGACGTCAACGGCTCCGCGCCCGGCTCGAAGGTCGCCCGCGTCAAGCTGACGGACAAGGAGAAGAAGCGAGTGGAGGGGCTGATTAGGAATGCTAAGAGCTTGTCGGAGATCACGAGACTGGAGAAGGAGCTGAATGAGGGACGGATACCTGGGGGCGCGTTTGGAGACGGAGACGAGATAGAAGAGTAAACACTGAAGACACTGATATGCCTAGAGGGTTACTCTTATATGGGAAACATAGACAAAACTCGGCGTTTGTTCTAGATTGTATTTGACTGGTATCATGTCAAGCTGGAACTGCCGGGAGGAGCCACTTCTTGTGCGCACCCATCATATTGACATCTTAGTGTCATTGAATTGTGAAATTAATGACCAGACTTATTCTTATAATTCTTTTAGATGCCGTTCAGTGACATCTGTAGTGAATCTTTCGAACGGAAGACTCGTTGAAGCGATCGTCAAACTCAGCTTTAGGTATCCTACACCCATCCAACCAAAAAACGCCATCCAATGCAAGAAACCTTTCCCTAACTACCACCTTCTCCCTCCACCGCGTCCACCTTGTCCCCTTCCACCATACTGCTGTGCTCCGCCTTGCTGTTGCGCATAATTCCCGTAGCCCTGTCCATAGCTTTGTGCCTGCGCCTGTTGCTGCTGCTGCGGCGCCTGCTGTCCGGGCATGCCACCGCCCGCCATCTGCTGCTGAAAGCTCGCCATGAAGGTATTAAAATCCAGCTGGCTGGGATCCGTAATCCCCTGCTGCATCATGACAGCCTGCATCGCGGTGGCCATCTCCTCCTGGCTGCCGGGCATGCCGGGCATGCCCATCATCGCGGCCATGGGGTTCGCCATGCTGGCCTGCTGGGCAGCGGGGCCCGTGGGCGCGCCGGGGACAGGTAGGGCAGGAGAGGTCGAGGGGACGGACGTCGCGCCGCCGAACATTTGCTGGAATTGCGCCGTTTCGGCTTTCTGGGTCGCGAGCGTGCCGGTCATGGTCGCTTGTCGCTGCCGGTACATCTCCCAGGTGAACTCGTCAAAGCCATAGTTGAAGTAGTCGGATTGGTCAGCACCGGGAAGTCGCCATGGCTTCGTGTTCTCCGCGAGGTCGGCGTCGATGTCGGTTTGGGAGATGGGCTTGCCGACGGGTGGGTAGACTGGGTCGGCATTGACGTTAATTGTGGAGGTGCGCACTTCGGGATAACTGGATCCTGGTTGTTGTGGTGCGGAAGGGGCGATGGGAGCTGAGAGGGTGGTTTTGGGTGCGGATTGTTGCTGGTGTGTTTGCGGGCGGCTCGAGGTTTGGTCGGTAGCGCGGGGGTCTTTTATAGAGTCAACCGTGGATTGGCTATGATAGTTAGTACTTCTTACAAGGTAACTCCAAGAGGCATGCTGAAAATTTGGGGTAATTGAGATGGGGAGAACTCACGATATAGGCTTTTGAGCTTGGGGTCGATCAGTGATGATCTCGATGTCCTAAAAAACAGTCAGTAAATGTCAGAGCCAAAGATAGAGCTGTCGGCGCATACTGAATCACTGCCCTCTTCTTCTTCCTCTCCAGACTCGAGCTCTTCGTCCAAGTTGTCGTCCTTGTTATTGGCCTGGCCGTTGGCAGAGGCGTCCTGCTTGCTTTGATCACCGCTTCCAGGAGCATTGGCCGTCCCATCATGACCGTAGAACTCATCGTCGTCTTCTTCCATCACTTCACCTGGTCGAAATCCACTTGCGGTCTTTGGTGCCCAGGAACGGTGATATATGAGTATGGCTTTGCGACTTGCGCGGATTGGCTGGGCTTTTAGTCTTGCGTTCTTGTTCCCAGAATCCAGGCCGTTTGTAAGAGCGTCTGAAATAATGGATACGAGGCTGTAGGTTCTTGGGGAGCAAAGCGAGAAGTTCGGCCTTCGATCAACTATGGTGGGCCAACCGCCAACGCTAGAAATTCACTTACAGTCGCTTCGGAAAAAGACGATCAAATGTCAGAAACCATGATCAACTAGCGAATCCTTGCCTGTTTGAACCCTTTTTTTATACTTGCACATGATACAGGGCATTGCACGTCGAGCCCTTCTACTTAACTTTAGAGTAAACTAATAAGCTTATCCCTTTAAAGGAAATTATAGATATCTTAGACTCTCTATAGGATAAAGCGCTTATAGAGTTACTAATAGATATTATAGATATTAGAGAATAAGATAATAATAAGATAATAACTTTAATACTAATAGAAAGAAATAAGCCAGCTAAAGAAAGCTAATACTTTTATATAAAAGGGCTAAAGAAGGTAAGAGTAAGATATTATATAGTTAAAATTTATTACTAACTATCTATAGATAGAGCCTTATCTCCTCCCTAAATATTCTCTATAATGTATTTTAAGTACTTCTCCTTTCTCTATTTTAAACCCTTTACTATTACCAATAAGCTTAGCAAATAAGTATAGCTATCCTAGCGACTTACTATCTATATAATTCCCTAAAGCTTTATAGAGTACTATAAAGGTAGTAGAGTAAAGAGCTCTTAAATAGTAAGAGTAGAGTTAATAGAGTATATAAGGTAGTAGTAAGAGCGCTACTAGTATAGATTGTTAGCGACTCAGTCAATCGAGGCACGAGCACGGCAAGAGGGACGCGCAAGCCTATACAATTGGTAGTCTATAAATGAGGATCCAAAGCTAAAGAAAGGAAGGGAGAAGAACGGAAGCACTGCTTAAAGTTATATACAGTCCTCCGGTCACGTAACCTTAATCTGCCGTTTTCTGCCATATTCTACCAGCTTTCTACTGTATTCTGCCAGTACTATAATATTACCCTCCCCCCTCTAAAAAAGCCTGCCCTTAGGCTTTATATATCCGTATTATACCTATAGGGCGTTTTTATCTTTATGCTCTATAGGCAACCTATTATCCTTACTATGCTAGCATTCCATTTACTTATTTAAGTACTTTAGCGGTCTAGGTTTGTTAGGGTAGCGGCTATAGAACTCTTATAACTTATAGGGACTACCTATAAAATTCTATACGAGGTACTAAGTAGGGTTTAAATTATATCCTTTTTAACTTATATAGTACTTAAGCATTCCCCATACAAGTTTATAGGCTAGTATTTCTTTAATTTTCTATTTATTATCGCCATTAACTTAAATTAGTAGGGGTGGTTTATTCTTTTATCTAGGTAATAGGTTATTTATAGCTTTCTATAGCTTATCTAGTAAGAATTTAGGGTAAACCTTAATTAAATCTAGGAGCTTTACTTTATATAAGTTACCTCTCTTCTTAAGAACCTTATACAGTCCTACTATCTAATAGTTTAGCTTATGGCTAGGCCGCTCTATCTTCTAGTTCTTTATTATAACCTAAACCTTATCGCCTATAGTAAAGTTAGGCTTACGCCTATACTTATTTACCTACTATTCTATTAATTTTTAGGCCTTTTTTAGGTTTATGCAGGCTACTTTCTAGGCTTCTTTTAAGTGTTTAGCGTAATACTAGGCTTCCTTATAAGATAGTTTTTCGCGTATAGTCCACAGCCCTTCTATTCTTTCCCAGTTAAAGCTTATATAGGGTAAATACCCTATTTCTAGCTAGATAGGTGTAAATTCTATAGAGTTATAGGGTAAGGTAGCCTAGGCATAGTCTATTAGAGGTCAGGGTTGGCAATGATAATTTTATTCATTGCTTTATAACGATATATTCATTCATAAGGAGTAATAATAATTGAATATTTTGGCAGCCCTTATGAATAAATATTTATAAAATTATCAATATATAGAGAGACTTGAGGCTCTTGTGGTGTAGTAAAAGGATATTAAGGTGTAAACATAGGACTAATTATACACCGCACGTTCTAATATATACGCAAGAGTCAAATTTTTTAGACTCGCCCACAGATGCTTCCTATCTATAATATATTCAACCTCCCCCCCTAAAACTAACCATAATCTAGTACCATGCCTCCCTCTCTCTCACAGCCTATTCTTATTAACTCTAATAGTAATTCTGACACCCAGTCAGAATTATCTGAGCTTAAAAGTAAGCTTTTTAACAACCTAAATTTAGACAAAGAATCTAACGCGTTACTATCTACTAAATCCTCTACCGAATCCTCCCCTTAATCCTTTAAACAGGCCCATAAAAAACGGAAAGTCTGGGCTATAAATACATGGGCTCTCTTGCGTAAGCCTACTGGTAGTGAGCCGCTTGTAAACAGTAAAGGAAGGCAATACTGGTACTGTAAGCAATGCATATCTTAGCGCGATGTGGTTACTACAAATATACGCTCTTATCTATTTAACGCCCACGGCGTAGTTATTAAGGAGGAGGACTTAGTTATTAAGCGGGCCATAAAGCAGAGTCTTTAAGGCCTATTTTACAAGCAAGGAGAGTGTCACGGGACACCTCCGTGACACCTTACACACGTCCACCTGTTTCCGCCGTCTCAACCTCCATGTTAACGACTCAGTTAATCAAGACACATGACGGCAATCTAAGGCAATTTGCCATCACGTAACGGCAATCTACGGCAATTTGCTATTACGTGACGGTAATCTACAGCAATTTGCCGTCCTCCACTATATTCTACTACATTCCGCTAAGATCCGCTAGGACTATAACCTAAAGCCTATTCCGCCCTGTGCACGTGTTAACCAAGCAACCAAGTTAACAATATATACCCCTTTCCTCCTATTTCCTTACCTTCTTTCCTTACGCAACGTCTTAACTTTATTATACAGTTTATATATATAGCTTAATAATATCTACTTCGCTATATATTATTATCGCTTATGCTTACTCTGAGACACTATATTACGTCAACCCTATATACTACCCTCCAAAATGCAGAACGACCCTAAAGCCCCTATAATAGCTGTTGGCATTATGTCCGCACTCTAAGAATAATTAGTAGAAATATAGAAGTCCTTTATAGACACCCTCGTATAGAACTAAGCCACTTTAACTTAATAATAAGCCAAATAAGAAGCACGACACTGGCAATTAATTAAAGACCTCTAAGAAGAAATCCGCACCCTTAAGATACTTATATTAGGGCTCTAAGACTAAACACTATCTTTAGAGATAAACACGCGGAACGAGAGCCCTGAACCTACAGTAGTTACTTACCCTAAACTAACTACTGCACTATAACGATCTAAATAACTACTAGACCCTCCGATATTTACTAGTAAATAATAAGAACTCTAATTATTCCTAAGCTGGTTTAAAAATAAGCTAACTAGTAACGCTAACCACTACCTAACTAAAGCTAACTGACTCTACTACGCCCTAAGTTAATTAGGAGGAGATGTAGCTGACCTTATTAAACCTCTTTAACTAAACTTAGTATTAAGCCTAATTGTACTTCTTAAAGCTATATATAGTGACCTAAACTGCCAAGCTACTGCTCAAAGAAAGATAAACTATATAACTTAAGGAATAAAAAGCTTCACAGTATACTTCTCTAAATTTAACCATTACGTAAGAAAAAACAGGCTAGAACGACTCCGCACTAATTAACAGCCTTATTAAATCCCTAAGCCCCAAACTAAAAATCTCCCTAATAGGTGTAGATCTACCAGGAGCTCTTAACGCCTGCGCAAACGTTATTAATAAATAATATAATAATATACTAAAGTCCGCTTCTTAATATAATATAATAAACCTATAAACGTTTACTAAGTTATCATCTTAGCCTAAGCACCCTAACGCCATGGATATTAACACTAGAACCCTAGGATACGCCCCACTAAGGTCCTCTAAATGAGAATAACACACTAAGCTAGGCCTCTGTTTTAAGTGTGGAAGTAGCTTCTACCTCTTTAACTACTACTCCGTTTCTATGCCCTAACGTAAATTATAAACGGCCAATACCAGCAGCCGTTTACCGCATTAATCCTCTAGTTACCATCCCCAATCTCTACTTGGTTCCAGCCCCGCATCTAGTAAGCACTACTTATAAGGACGAAGCTATAACCAATATACTATAAGAACTCCACCCTAATCGCCTCTAAAAGAAAGGTCCTGGAGCTAAGTCACTCTCCGGGACGGCGCTGCCTTAGGATCTTATTAAATACTTTAAATGTCACGAACTCTAACTCTTAGGATTATAGTATAACCGTTAACTATTATCTTCGGCAGAATAATTAATAGGTTAATGCTTAAGTCCTAATTAATAAAGGAGCTAGTAGTATAGGATTCATTAACAAGGTCTTTATATAAGATAATAGTTTTACTCTAACCCCCCTTAACCGGCATATTAACGTATTTGGATTTAATGGCAAACGCACTATTTTAGGCTGTATTACCTATGTAGTATTCCTAAGACTCTAATACCTAAACCATAAAAAACTAATTAAGCTTTTTGTTACCACTCTAGGTTACTTAGTAATCCTTAAATAACCCTAGATAAAGCTATATAAGGTAACTATTAATTAGGATAACCTTAAGCTTCTATTTACCGCCTCTTGTTATAAGCAGAAGTGTCTTATAACTTGCTGCTTAGACCCTAAACTAAAATCTAGAAAATCCACCAAAATCTAATAGTTTAAAATTTCCACTAACGTCCACCCTATACCTAAAAAGTCCACCCGATTCCACCTACCTAAGAATTTCACCAAATTCCACCGATATAAGATTTCTACCGACATCCACCAAGAACCTGGAAATTACACTAGACTATATAAACTAACTTTAACTGCTACACCCTAAACCAAGCAGAAGCTTAAGCTTAATATACAAAAGTACTAAAAGAGCTGGTATTCTACTATAAAAAGGATACTTAAAGAACCTGAACCTAAATCTAATACCAACTCTATACCTAATACTAAGCTTAAACCTAAATAAGAAACCATATAAGAAACCAAGGATAATCTAAGCTTGCTTAATACCTTAGATATCTACATAATTAGAGCTACCCCGTTAGCATAACTCGCTAAGAAACCTAAATATACAATCTTCGCTGTTACAATGGCTAATATTAAAAAGGCCTTAGCACCAAAGAAACACACTAACCCTACTATAAAAGTACTAGTATGCTACCATAACAACCTAGAAGTATTTTTATAAAAGGAAGCTAATAAGCTAGCAGAACACTAACTATACAACTATAAAATCGTACTTGAAGAAGGAAAATAGCCAGGATTTGGACCCTTATACGGAATGTCCTAAAATAAACTCTAAGTGTTATGGAAGTACTTGGACGAACACCTAAGTAAAGGATTTATTAGAGTAAGCTCTTTGCCTATAACTGTACCTATAATTTTTGTTAAGAAATCTGGCGGCGGTCTACGCTTCTGTGTGGACTACCAAGCTCTTAACGCTATTACCATTAAGAATCGGTACCCGCTCCCATTAATTTAAGAGACACTAAACCAATTAAGTAAGGCTCGCTACTATATAAAACTTAACCTTATCTACGCATTTAACCGCCTCTATATCGCAAAAGGAGATAAATGGCTTACCGCATTCCATACTAGATACGGACTATTTGAATACTTAGTGACGCCATTTAGCCTCGCGAATACCCCAAGTTTATTCCAACACTTTGTAAATAATACCTTATAACCTTACCTGGACGTTTTCTGTACTGCTTATATTAACGATATTCTAGTATATAGCAATAACCTGGCTAAATATAAGAAACACGTTAACCTTGTCTTAGAAGCCCTACGTGGAGCTAGACTATAATTAGATATAAATAAATATAAGTTCTATAAAACGGAAGTTCTATACCTTGGACTTATTATCTTTATAGATAGCATATAAATAGACCTAAAAAAGATTAAAGTAATTGTAAACTGGCAAGAACCTAAGAACGTTAAGGACGTAAGAGCCTTTATAGGATTTGCTAATTTCTATTAATGGTTTATTAATAACTTCTCTGCCCTAGTTTTACCTCTTATAGCTCTAACCTAAAAGGATAAAGCCTTTATCTTTAATAAGGAATATAAGAAGGCCTTTACCTATCTAAAAGTTATATTTACTACCGCACCTATACTCTAACACTTTAACCCGAACTAAAAGAGTGTTATAGAAGCTGACTTATCTAACTATGTCACTAGAGGCATTCTGTCTTAGTATAATAAAGAAGGGGTACTGCACCCTATAGCATACTTTTTAAAATAACTAAGTCTAGCTAAATATAACTACAAGATCTATAATAAAGAATTATTAACTATTATTAGATGTTTTAAACAATGGCAACCTAAACTAGAAGGCGCTGGATTTCCAATTAAGGTCCTTAGCGACTATAAGAATCTATAGTACTTTACAACCATAAAACAGCTAAGTTATTATTAAGCCTGCTGGGTAGAATATCTATCTTATTTCTAATTCTTAATTACGTACTACCTAGGCGTTTAAGGTTAAAAACCTAATGCCCTAACTTAACGTTTACAAGACATAATAGTACAGGAAGAAGCGCGCGCCTACTATAATTAAACCCTACTTTGTCCCAAATTATTTAATCCTCTGGCTAAAGACCTTACGGTATATGTCCTTAAAATAACTAATTAATTAATTAAATAGATTATAATTAACGAATACCTAAACAACGAGTTTATCTAAGAGACACTCAAGCTAATTTAAGATGGCGTTAGACGCTCTAAAAAGATCTCTCTAAGTAAATATAAAGTTCGCGGAGACTGCTTATACTACTAGAACCGCCTAGTTGTCCCTAATTATAATAAGCTTAAGCTCAAGCTCCTTAAACACGCATATAACCTACTAGTAGCCGGCCACCTAGGCTAAGGAAAAACCCTAGAACTACTCTAATAGGAGTACTACTAGCCAAATATATATAACACGACATAAAGGTACGTCTCTAGCTGCCATACCTGCCAACAAGCTAAAGCTTTATATAAGACGTATAACGGCTTTCTAAAGCCACTGCCTATTCCGGACCGAAGATGGAAGGATATCTTAATTAACTTCGTTATTAATCTCCCTAAAAGTAAAGGCTGCACGAATATTATAGTAGTTATAGACCGACTATCTAAAATAAGATATTTAATTGCCTGCCCTAATATATTAGTACCTGCTGTTGCCTAACTATTCCTGGATTATGTATAGAAACTCTACAGACTCCCCAAAATGATTGTCTTTAATAGAGGCCGCCAGTTTGTTTTAGTGTTTTAGAAAGAACTAACTACCCAACTCTATATTAAAGCACTGTTGTCTATAGCATATTACCCGGAAACGGATGGTTAAACGGAACGTGTAAATGCTATAATGGAATAGTATATTTGGATATACACGTCGTATCTATAGGATAACTAGATAGACTGGCTTGCATTTACTAAGTTTACCGCAAATAACTCCGTCTTAGAAACTATAAAGGTCTCCCCATTCCTAGCTAATTATGGCTAGTACCCACAAATGGGTTTTAAACCCTTTAGTAATATTTCTTGTCTAGCTTATTAGGCCTTATAAGTTATAGAAGCAAATGAATTTATAAAGAAGATAGAAGAACTATAGGAGTTTCTTACTAATAAAATAATATGGGCCTAGTCTGTCTATAAAGCCGTAGCAAATAAGAACTGAACCCTAGCACCAGCTTACCAAATTGGTAACTTTGTTTGGCTAGACGCAAGAAATCTAAATATAAAACGACCTACTAAGAAACTTAATTGGAAGAACGCTGGCCCTTATAAGGTTAAAAAAGTTGTCTCTCCTTATACCTACTAACTAAAGCTCCCTAATATGGTTAAAATCTACCCTATATTCTATACGTTAGTCCTCCGCCCTGCTGCCCCTATATTAAACGCCCTGCCTGGATAGATCTAGGACCCCCCCCCACTAGTTAAGGTGGATAGTGAGGATAAGTACTTTATTAAAAGAATTAACAACATTAAGTACAATAAATGGAAACGCTAGTATATATACCTTACGAAGTGGAGAGGCTTTACTAAACCCTTATAGGAACCTATTGACTCCGTAGGACTTATACAAGCCGTAGAAGACTTTTACGAACTCTACCCAGAACTACTACAGCCCTATCTCGCAGAAGCTCAAGTTTAAAGGGGGGGTACTGTCACGGGACACCTCCGTAACACCTTATACACGTCTACCTGTTTCTACTGTCTTAACCTCTATGTTAACGACTTAGTTAATTAAGACACATAATAGTAATCTAAGGCAATTTGCCATTACGTAATAGTAATCTACGGCAATTTGCCGTTCTCTACTATATTCCGCCACATTCTGCTAAGATCCGCTAGGACTATAACCCAAAGCCTATTCCGCCCCGTATACGTGTTAACCAAGTAACCAAGTTAATAATATATACCCCTTTCCTCCCGTTTCCTTACCTTCTTTCCTTACACAACGTCTTAACTTCATTATATAGTTTATATACATAGCTTAATAATATCTACTTCGCTATATATTATCATCGCTTATGCTCACTCCGTAACAGAGAGCTTTATACGCAGAAGCTTAAAAGGCAGAAGGAAGCTATACTAAGAGAGAGTATTAATCCAGCTCTAGTACGCGACACTTTTACATAGCTAATTATGGTTTAAAATCTACCGTACGACGTAGTAACTTAGCCAGAGCTTTAAGCGCTACTTCTTATAGTAAATTATACCTATAAGGAAGCTCTGATAGACTCCTATAATTTAGTGCCTAGGATAATTAAGGAATCCTATTTACTTAATAAAGAAGTTCTTAAGCAGAAGCTCCTTTCCTCTCTTACGCCAATACACCTCTTACTTAATGCCTGGTCTTCGCCAAATTAAAAAACTTTTATTACAATCTGCGGTCACTTTATTAACGATACTAGCGTACTTTAGAAGGCTCTACTTACTCTACCTTTCCTTCCTAGTAGACACGGCGGCGATAAGCAGGTAGAAGTCCTTTGGCAAGTCCTTAAAAACTACTAAATACTTAATAAAGTTGGATACTATATGGGCGACAATCACGGTAGTAATAATAGACTTCTTAAAGGGCTATCTAAGAGGCTTTAAGAGGCAGAAATAGAAGCTTAATATAATCTATAGCAATACCAAATTCGCTACCACGGGCATATACTTAATATAGCCGTATAAGCTTTCTTCTTTACAGAGAGTAAGGAAGCTGTTAATGCTGCCTTTAAGGACGCCCGCGAGAAGCTTAAGGTAGAGTTAGACCTTAAAGATAACCAGATTAAGGAGCTCCTTGCCAAAAGGTTTAAAAAAGGGAAGGCCAGTAAGTTTACTTATCGCAAGATTAGGCCTCTAGGAAAGGTGTATAACGTCATTATATATATTTAAAGCTTAAACGCCCACTATAACGACTTTATCACGACCGCTCTTTAAGCTCTTCCTATAGATAATAACATATAGTAGAACTCGTGGTACAATATAATCTTAGTGGCTCTTAAATTAAAAGACGTAATTGCAAAATATTAAGAGCAGTATGTTAAGGAGTTTAATAAGGAGGATATTCTTAACGCTGCCAATTAGAGAGTGTTACGGACGCTTTAAGTACAATGTTATAACTACTAAGAGAGGAGTCGGAGGAAGCTAGTTGGTTAATACAAGCACGGTCCAGAATAGATCTGGTGGAACTATATAACAAGGAATGGTAACCGAGGTCATATGGTGTTAAACGTGTTAACTACGTTAAATAGAAGGGACGTTATGTTTAATACAGACAACACGTACCTTATATATAAGAGAGGATTTCTTAGGAGTATAGTTGTGTATTTAAAGGACCTTAGTCCCTACCGTAGATAGTTCTCTCCTTATAGTAAATCTCAGAATACAATTAGAGTTAATCTATTAGGCAACCACTCCACCAGTTGTTATTATATTATTGTTTTTGTTGTACCTATATACCTAGCCTATTAACAGAACCCACTGTAGTCTAAGCTACAAGGTTCCGTTATACATTCACTACTAAGGTTATAGTATTGGAACAAACTTAAACAATATACTACTAAAAGCAGCACCAGTTACAACGGCGTTGACGGCAGCCATAACCTTAGGGCCAAGTGATACCAGTATAGACAATGGGGATTCTCAAGTGGTTACGCGAGGTTAGTTACAGGAAATGGTTAATTACTTATAAGACAATAATAGGATACTTAAAGAACGCATTAATGGAATTGGAGTAGTAAAGATTAAGTTACCTTTAATTAAACAATTCTTAGGAGAGAAGTTAAAGCTTAAGGGATTTCTTATGTAAATGCACTTCAAGGTAGTACAGGAAGGAGCGAAGTTGGCAATATTATTAGATTAAGTAGCCTATGCAGGATTGTTCCTAATAGGGAGGGCACTTAAATAGTTTAAGCCGTATCTCACGGAAATATAGGCTAATGGCATAATAACTACTAACTAGGATGTACGGTATATATTTGCTAGTTAGAACGGGTTCGCAGAGCAACTAATGTAGATATTTAAAAACCCGGAAGCTATAACCATAGCGGAATAAAAGCTTCAGAACTTAGTACAATACACTTTAGCAATTAAGTATATAACACAGTTTTAAACACTAGCCACGTAGGTTAAGTGGAATAACAGGGCGCTTATAGCATAGTATAAATAGGGACTTAAGGCTAAAGTCCAGGATGTAATTATCCTAATGGAAGATACGGATACTCTAAGGGAGTTAATAGATTAGTTAATAAAGATTAATAACAGAATCTACTAAAGGGAATAAGCTAAAAGAGGGTAAGATAGAGTTCTATAGTTATATAAGGCGTAGAGTACGCAACGACAGACACAGAGTTAAAAACTATGGAATAGCGCAGAGCTAATAGATTTAAGTAGTACTAAAGAAACCTAAAGATGGGAAAAGAAACTATAGAAACCTAGAGGTTAAGGATTAAGTAATTAAAGAACTAAGGAGTAAAGGCCAAACTAGGGATCTTAGCAGCAGAAGACGTTTAGGCAGACTCTATAGCAAGAATAATGGTTTAAAGACGGAGCTTGCATAAATTATGGAAAACAAGGTTATTTCGCTAGAGACTATAGAGGTGGTTAGAGTAACTACGCAGTAAAAGGAACTAGACTAGCAGACGGCACGTATATATAGAGGGATAATGGTGTACTATAAGGAATAAAAGAGTGTTTAATTAACAGTTTTGCGTATTGTTACAACAACGCATGCCAAATTTATAAGGACGCTAAGTACGGCGCAAGCTATTGGCTATAAGAGCTAAAGTTAAAAGGACTCTAAGGAACCAGAGAGTTAGACAAAAAATAAGATTAACTCTATAAGCTAGATTAAGATGTTACAACAATATACAGATAAAGATTAGCAGTAATAATAATAGAGTTAGAATACTTATTAATTATTAGCGATAAGGACAAAAAGGAGGCTAACTAGGAGCACTTAAACCTTAATAATATAATAGAAGCAGAAACTAAGACCATTACCAAATAAGGTTTAGTAATAGATGTTATAACACCATTAGATACAATTTCTATCGCTTTATAAGACGATAGGAGTAACGTTTAGAAGAAACTAAGTAAGTAGATAACTGCTAGTGCTAGCTTATTACTTAATAAAGGCAAAAGGCCATAGGCTTAAGACTCTTAAGAAGAGATAAGAGAAGCTTAAGATTCTTAAAGTGAGATAAAACACACCTAAGGACCCACAATGGACGAAAACTGATGGGAAAGGGCAGTAACTTAGTTTAGTAACAAACGAATAAGTATAGGACGCAAGTTTAAGAACTATAAGTTTAGAGAACAAATAAGAATGTTAGTAATCCCAGGTAAATGCAGTATTTAGCCTAAAGATTGAATAGTTAATACTAGGATTAAAAAGTAAGATAACTATAAGAATCTAGCTGTAAGATGTAGAAAATAAGAAACTATAGATAAGTTTAGGATAAGAATTATTGTATAGTAAGAGCAAAAGCTAGATAAGAGATTAGCTACGCCAGGTTATATAAGGAACAGAGCACCTATATAAAGAATTATTAATAGGCTAAGTGTAGGGATACTAAGGGTAAAGTGGTTAGATAAACTGGAATAAGAAGAAGATCTAGATATTCTAACCAGGTTTAAAGAAAGATATACTAAAGAATGTTATAATATAGTAATAACAAGGTACTTTCTAACAGATAGACTATATACACTAAACTAGTTGTATGGAAAGTAGTATAGGCAACAACATAATAATAAATAGGAAGATTTTTATATATGGCTGAATGAAAAAGTTGTCTAAGACCAACCCATTATGGAGAAACGCATAAGTTATATTAAAGGAGCATTAATTATAATGTTAAGGAACCTAGAAAAGAGATCTAGGGACTAGAAAAGTAAGCAATAAATCTTAGTACCTGCAGTAGAGATACTAGTGGTTAGGTTAACTAGGTATAAGTTTAAACTTAAGGATAAAGACAAACTAAGAGTTAACCTAAAACATGCAGCGCATTATACACTATTATAGATAGCTTGTGTGGATAATATATATAATATATATAGAGCACCTAAAGACAAGAACCGGAAGTACCTAGTAAGAATATATTAGGCACCAGAGGAAAAGCGGTTTAGAAACGCTAAGTATATACATAGTTGGCACCTAGTAGAAGTATAAGATTAAGGGGACTTAATACTTTAACTAGGAAGATTCCTTACGGAAGAATGCCTAGATGGATAATAGTGGTGGGAGTACCCAGAGAACACTTGTCTATAGTATATAGAGGAAAAGAAATAAACTAAGTATTAGCCAAAGTTAGACTAAGTATAAGTAGGATTAAGCAGCTAATAGTTAGGAAAAGGGGAGGCGCATAGGACTAAAGGGAACTAGTGTTAGAGCCTTAGACCCTTAAAGGAATTTAAGGATAATACCTAAATTTAAGAGCTAAGTAGTAAGATTAGCAGTTTGAAGTGTTGGTAAATAGTGGAGTAACTAGGAACCACATATTACCAAAGGCAGTAGAAAGGATAGGGTTACTATATAGATAGAAGGAACACCTATATCCACTTATAATGATTTTAGGAGATTAGATAGCCTATAGAGGAGGCATTATTAATTTTAAAATAGGACCTATTTAGATAACTATTAAAGGGAGACTAGTTAGAATGTCTTTTAATATCCTACCATTAGGATAGGATAAGGCGATACTAGGAATGCCTTAGTTATAGGAGTATAATCTAAAGATTGATTAGGTTATAGGTTAAGTTGATATTAAGGATATATAATAATATAAAGTGCGACAGTAAACCAAGTTAGTATGGTACTAAGTTAGAGCGATATATAAAGAAACTAAGTAAGGCTTAAGTTATGTACCAAAGAGATACTATAAGTATGGTAAAAAGTTATAGTTACTAGAAAGTAAAAAGCTGTTAGAATATACAGCTTAGGACTATAAGATAGAATTAGAAGAAGGAATAAGTCTAAAGTTCTTTTTAATCTATAAGCTTACTGAAACAGAGTTAGTAGCGCTTAAGAAGTTTATCTAAGAGAACTTATAAAAGGGATATATTAGACCATTATAGTTATCAGCAGGATATCTAGTGTTGTTTATCCTAAAGAAAAATAGAAAACTTAGGATGTGTATAGACTATAGATAGTTAAACAGCATTACTAGGAAGAATAGATATCTTTTACCCTTAATTAGCGAAATCTAAGACAGGATAGGTAATGTAAAGATCTTTATAAAGATAGATCTAAGATAGGCGTACCACTAGATTAGAATTAAGGAAGGCAACAAGTAGAAAGCAGCCTTTAGGTTAAAGGAAGGACTATATAAGCCATTAGTTATGCAATTTAGGCTTATAAATGTACTAGCAACGTTCTAGAAGTGAATTAATAGTGTATTAGGAGAACACCTAGATGAATTTGTTATAGTATACCTTAATAACATTATCATCTATTTAGAGAGTGAGGAAGAACACGGAGAATATATTAAGTAGGTCTTAAAGAGACTATAAGAAGAACAGATGCCAGTAGTAATTAAGAAATACGAGTTCTTTACTAGGAAGACCGATTTTGTTAGATTTATTATTAAACTAGGCTAACTTAGTATAGATCCAAAGAAGATTAAGGCTATAGTAAATTAGCAAGAACTAGAGAATGTTATGTAGTTAAGATCGTTCCTAGGGTTTTGCAATTACTATAGAAGGTTTATAGCGCAATGGTTATAGGATATTAAGCCATTTATATAGCTAATAAAAAAAGAAGAACTATAAGTATAGGGAAAGGAGTAATAAGAACTATTTAAAAGAATTAAGGAGTTGTTTACCTAGGAGCTAGTTCTTAAGATTTATTAACTAGGTTTAGAGACGGTTATAGAAACAGATATATTAGACTTTATACTAAGAGCGTACTTCCTATAGAAATATTAAGATGGATGGCACCCAGTAGCATACTATAGTTAAAAGATAACACCGCTAAAGTTGAACTATAACATCTACAACAAGGAGTTGTTAGGTATAGTTGCAGTACTTAAGGAATAGAGAGCATTCTTATAAGGTACAAAGAAACCATTTATAGTTAAGATAAACCATAAAAACCTTATAGGATTCCTAATAATAAAGGAACTTAACTAAAGACAGGTTAAATGGGCGGAAATGCTTATAGAATACTATTTTGAAATTTAGTATACTAAGGGTACAGATAATGCACGAGCAGACGCTCTAAGTAGAAAGGCTAAACTATAAAGTAATAAAAAGCTATTAGGAGCTTTATTGCGAAAGGATTAAGACAGATTAATTAGGTATAATTATCCAAAGATTATAGCAACTAAGGAAAGTTAGATCCATAATTTACCAGAGAGTAATTAAATATAGAAGATTTAAGAAGTATAGGTAGAGGATTTAGACTTAGAGCAATATAAAAACAGAGAAGCAACGTATATGCCTAAGTCTATTGTAGAAGAATTTATTAAGAAATTCTACAAGGGAATAACACAAGGATATAATGGAGCTATAGGCTTAGTATTAAAACTTTAAAAGGAGTATATTATTTAAGGAATTTGGGGATTAGCAAGATAAGTTATAAAGAAATATCTAGATTGCTAAAGGAATAAACTAATAAGGTATAAGCCGTATAGAGGGCTATAACCTATTAAGACACCAGGAAGACTATGGGAGGTTATATTATAGGACTTTATTATTAAGTTACTAAAGTTAAGAGATCCTATTATAGGATAAGATTATAACGCGATTTTAGTGATAATAGATAAGCTAATAAAGTGGGGATACTTTATAGCATACACTAAAGAAATATTAGTAGAAGATGTCGCTAGAATCTATATAAAAGAAGTATTTATAAGACATGGAGTACTAGATAAGATTATATTGGATAGAGATCCAAGATTTATAGTAGCATTTTAGGAAGTATTTCTGGCAGAATAAGGGGTTTATGTAGCAATATCTATAGCATATTATCCGCAGATGGATGGATAAATGGAAAGACTAAACTAGACACTAGAACAGTATCTAAAACATTATATTAATCACGTATAGAATAATTGGGTATTGCTATTACCAGTTACACAGTTTGCATATAATACAACACCATAAAAAGGAATGGGGATATTACCATTTAAGGCAAATTACGGATATAAGCTAAGAACATTATTATCGCCATATTAAGTAAAAAGGACAAGTAGCACAGCTAAGTAAAGAATAGAGACGTTAATAAATCTTTATATAGACCTTAAAGAAACAGCTAAACTAGTATAAAAATGAATGAAAAGGTACTATAATGCTAAGAGATCTAAGGGACCAGATCTTAAGGAGGGAGATAGAGTATAGCTACTATATAAAAACTTTAAGAGTTAACGACTAAGTAAGAAGTTAGATTACGTCAGACTAGGACCTTTTAAAGTTAAGTAAAAAATTTTATTAGTTATATATAAGTTAAACCTACTAGCCAAAATGAAAATCTACCCTATACAACATATCGCAATATTAGAGCCAGTATATGGAAATGTTAAGCCACTAGTCTATAAGGCAGACATGTATAGAGGATAAGAGGAAGATAAATGGCAAGTTTTAAAGATTATTAGTCACAAGGATGTAGATAATGAAATATAGTATAAAGTAAAGTGAATAGGCTATAATAAGACTACCTAGGAACTACTAAGCAACCTAAGGAACGCTATAGGAAAGGTACGGGAGTATTAGAAGAAAGTAGGTTAGGTAATATTAACAAAGAAGGATTACTAAAGAAAGAGTTACCTAAGGGGGACCTAAAAGGAGTAATTGCTAAGCTACTTAGAGTTGTTTTCCTTGTAGAAGGAGAGCCAATCCTTTTATTACCTAGCTTAGACAGACCCTATTAAACTAGTTTCTACTCCTTAGAACAAACCTTCTTATAGACACATTTAAGGCGTTAAAGATAAGCATAAGCTAAACGTTAAGCTTTAAGGACGCGTGCAGACTCTTCTAAGGCATATTAAACCTTAAGGAGTATAGAGGCTAGCTTACCGTTAAGCTTCGCAGTAGTAGATTAAACATAAAACCCTATAACAAGTTACTTAGGGAACTCAAAGACTGTTAAGAGTAATAGGACGCGTATATTTAGTATTAGAGATAGAGCGAACATTACAGGACGATTAAATGTTTGCTTTAGTGCACTTAGAGTAAGAAGAGGGTTATTAAGATAAAGGACTTGCTAGCGTAACACAAACTAACCCCTCTTTCGCGCACCTTAAGCAAGGAATCGCCATCACTTTACTAAGTAATAGTATGGAGGAAACCGTACAAAGACAACGCTCAACCCAGGAAAGAGAAGAAGAGGCTTTAGGTATAATAAGCAAGGATATTAACCAGACTAATTAAACGGACATTACACCTCTAGTAAACAACTTAGAGATATTAGGAATCTTCAAGAACAAAGATAAAGAGGAGGGAAATAGTATTACAAACGCTTTAAGTACAATATTATAACTACTAAGAGAGGAGTTAGAGGAAGCTAGTTGGTTAATATAGGCACGGTCCAGGATAGATCCGGTGGAACTATATAACGAGGAATGGTAACTAAGGTTATATAGTGTTAAACGTGTTAACTGCGTTAAACGGAAGGGATATTACGTTTAATATAGACAATACGTACCTTATATACAAGAGAGGATTTCTTAGGAGTATGGTTATGTATTTAAAGGACCTTAGTCCCTACCATAGATAGTTCTCTCCTTATAGTGAATCTTAGAATATAATTGGAGTTAATCTGTTAGGCAACCACTCCACCAGTTATTATTACGTTATTGTTTTTGTCGTACCTATATACCTAGCCCATTGACAGAACCCACCGTAGTCTAAGCTACAAGGTTCCGTTACAGAGAGCTCTTAAAAATATTAGAGACTTCCTATAGCCCTTCCAGAGAGTCATAAAAGAGACAAAAGGTAATAAGGCTACGCTTAATAAGGTGCTTTATATAATGGATTTTATAGTAAAGCACTTTAGGTTAGCTTTATAAAAGTACGCAACTAACCTAAAGCTCTGCGACTGCATTTAAACCAGCTGGCATGCCTTTAGTAAATACTATCTTAAGACTAACGAAGTCACCGCCTACGGCGCAGCCTTACTATTGGCCCTTTACTGGAGGAAGGCCTATATCGATCGCAACTAGAAAGCCAGTTAGAAGAAGCCAGTAGTTAATATAGCTTAGAGGCTTTAGGTGAATAAGTATAAGGATAAATATACAAGCAGAGTAGAAGAGAAAGCTATTGCTTACAATTAGGAGCCTAATAAGTATAATATATAAAATAGGAAGCAGTCAATCCTTAATATAATTAAGGATAAATTTAAACACTTTATTAACGCCTCCCCTACTAATCTTCCTGCTGGTACTACTACCCTTAATTGGTGGCTTAATCCGAGCAACTATATACACTACCCATCACTCTACCGTATGGCGATAGATATTCTATCTATACCACCTATATTATCTAAACCAGAGCAAATATTTTTAGGAGCCCGAAGGACAATTACCTAGCAACAAATAAAGCTTAGGCTAGTAAATATTAAGCAATCGGAGTGCTTAAAGTTGTGGGTAAGAGGGGGAATTGTACAGAGCTGGAGGAGAGAGTTATTAGTAAATGTTCTGGGGAGGGTAGGGGGGTAGAGGCTCCTAGGGAGACGTCGGCCACATCGATTTAGTACTACACCATGCCAAGACTGGTGATATTGCCTATATCTATAATATCGCGATTATTCATTCATATCGCGATATTCTGATTGGCTTATAAATTGAATACGATATTAGGCCTATTTATTTATTCATTCATTATTGCCAACGCTGTTAGAGGTAGTAGTTTAGCCTAATTATCCTAAAAGTAGTTAATAAAGGGTTAGAGTCTCTAGTCTAAATACTAGTTTATAATCTCCGTCTAGCCGTTTATCTAGGGGTAGTATACTATAGAAAGCTTTAGCTTAATGCCTAGGGTTTAGGTAAACTTATTCCAGAAAGCTGATATAAACTATAGCCCGCAGTTGGATATAATAGTATTTAGTGGTCCGTAAATTTAGTAGATATAGTAGATATATAGTTAGGCCGCCTCTTTAGTATTAATATTCTTATAATATAGGATTAAGAACAGGTGCTTACTAAAGTGGTTAACTATAACTATAGCCATATTATATCCGCTATAGTCTATAGGTAGCTTATAGAAATCTATAGAAATATACTGCCAGGGGCGCTCTAGTATTAGAAGTGGTTTTAATAGTCCTAAGGTCTTATCTTATAAAATTATAAATCTACAGCAGTTGTTATAGTTTTGTATATAGTGGTTAATATCTATAACTATTCTAGGCTAGTAGTAACGGTCGCTAATAATCTTACAAGTTATATTTTTTCTAGGGTAAGCCGTAAAGATCTAAGTATGCGCTTTAGCAATAAGCTAAGTCTATAAGTTCTGTTCCTTAGCTACTACTAGCCATTCCTTATACTTTATGTCACGGGACGGGGTCAATGGCAGTTGAACGTATGTATTCGAGGAGTATACAAGACGTTGCGCGATCGATCGTAAGGGTCGAGGGCGTAAGGAGGTGATATACCCACGCGTAGCTGACATAAGCTATACGCGAGGTATACACAAGAGCACGGGGCTCTCCTATGGAGGCCCCTGCGGTTGGGTTCCGTAACACTACCCACCCTCCTATTAAGGCGGAGCTCCGGTGACGCTATAGTTACTATATATATATAGGGGGAACACTTAGGGTATAAAGAAGAAGAAGAAATATCGTTATAGGTATAATAGGCTTATACGGATACTTCTGACTTGGGACTTAGGGGTTGTTGGTAAAGTATAAGGGGGGTCGCTAAGGCGCTAGTAGTAGGCAAGCCAATATCGATTTTCCATCCCGGGGATGGAAAATCCTAATTAGCTGGTTTCTCCTTAGCGTCTAGAATTTAACTAATTAGACAACTTTAACCGCCGGTTAAAGTTCCTAGACATCTTAAAGTTTTCTAGTTATGTAATTATACTTTGCGGAAATCTGCGGCAATTTAATAGCAATTTACCCTTACGTGGCAATATATAATGGTTTAACTCTATAAGGGCTCCTATAGAGGATTAGGCATAAAATCTCTGCTTAGGCCTAGTTTCTGTGGGTTCGCGTAGTAGAAATCACTAATTAGGTCCTTTGCATTCTTAAAGTCTTTCTATAGTTACCATTCCGGCTAATCTATATTAAATCCTATATAGGTGGCTTTATAGTAAAGCCGCTGTCTTCTGCCTTTACTAAAGTATTTAGAGTTAATAATTTGTTTAATGGTCCACTCCTTATAGTTCTTATTTTTATTCTTATATTAGATTAGTACTAGTAGGGGTTTAGGCTATATTTGTCCTAGTAGAGGGTTAGGTTAATAAAGGTGTAGTAGCTATAGGTAAAATATAGGCTATACTCTATAGGTAGCTAAGGCGGGTAGAAGCTCCAGTTTATATACGGCTCCCCTATTAATAACTTGTTTAATCTAGTAGGGGCTAAGGTTCTTATAATTAAGTGACTTTATAGGCCTCTGTATGGAGATATTATATACATCTAACTATACCCAGTCACTAATACGCATCTTAGGTGGTGGTGCTCTATAATAGTTAATAAAGTAAGCTTGTTTTACTTAGGCCCAGGCCATTTCTTCTTTACAGTAGTTAAGTAGATCTTTTATACGGTCTACATGTTAATTAGCAAGTAGCATCTTAAGGCATTTTCTATATAGCAGTTTCTTATTAATAGGCTCTGGTGGCTCTATACCAGATTATAGGTAATAACCTTTATTTATAAAGAATAGGGTAAGTCCTATAGTGGCTAAGACGTAGTTATTTACTGTAAATTTACCTAGCGGAAGGTAGTCTACCTAGTCATCTTAACTATAGGCGACTACCTATTATAAGTACGCCTTTATGCTAGCGTTAGCGTTTTCTAGTTATCTAGCAGTTTCATAGTAAAAGGATATAGACATCTTAACAGAGATACTAAGGCGTTGGCAGATCCGCCTCTATATATTAGAATTAAACTACGTGCCTTAGTTAGACATAATAGAGTCGGGTAACCTATATAGCTAGTAGACTTTATAGAGGAAGGCGTTAGAAACGTCGCTTATAGCTATACCTTTAGTTGGGACATAGTATTGTTCTTTTATAAGTTGGCATATTATTATAAGGATGTTCTTATAGGTTCGGCTATGTTGTTTATAAGGCGGTAGGTCAATAACGAAATCTATAGCAATATCTGCCCACTGGCGTATAGGTATTAGTAGAGGGTATAATAGTCCTTAGTACTTTATATGAAATGCTTTAGCATACTTATAGCTATAGTAGGCGCTTATAAAGCGTTTAACTAAGTCTATTATTTTAGGCCAGAAGTAGTATTGGCTAAGGAGCTTATAGGTTCCTCTTTTACCTAGGTGGCTACTTAACCGGAGGTTATAGGCTATTTAGATTAGTTGCCGTTATAGGTCTTCTAAGTTAGGGATAAATAGACAGCCTCTATAATAGAGCCTGTTCTCTTTTACTTCTAAGGCTGCTATATTAATCTGTCTTAAGCTTTAGAGGTTAGTAGGCAGTATATAGATACCGGCAGTCTTTACGGCAATTAGTTAATGCAGTAATAGGTTAATAAAGGTGTTATATACTGCACTAATAAGCTTATTAATTTTAGGGGGTAATTTTAGTTCTGTGGTATAAAGCTAAGGGGCGGTTAGTTCTGTCTTAGGTAGTATACCTAGGGCCAAGTTTCATGCTTTTAGGATCGTTTGTTATTAGAATTAATTATAAGGGTTATCTTCTAACTAAGGAAGGTTTTATAAACAGCGTGTTAGGCTATTAAGCTTAGTACCTTATACTTCTGGTCTATATATAATTTTAAAGTTAAAACCAGAGAGAAATTCGTTCTAGCGTGCTTAGTATTAATTTAGTTACTTTATGGTTATAAAGTACTTAAGGTTATAATAATCTGTAAGAACTTTAGTTGGCTAGTTAGGTTCTACTAAGGAGAGTTCTAGTTAGAATTCTTTAAATACTTATATAATCGCGAGAAGTTCTTTATTATAGATCTTATAGTTATACTCTTATAGTGTAAGCTTAGACGAGTAGAATGCGACTGGGTAAAGGAGGCTGTTGTCACCTATCTAGGAAAGGACGCTTGCGTTAACGTAGTCTAAGAAGTTAGTTTTAAGGTAGAGTTGCCGTCCTAGTATAAAATAAGCTAGGATAGGTGCTTTAGTAAAAGCATTTTTAAGGGTTTAAAACGCCTTTTTGCATTTAGGCGTCCAGGTAAAATATAGGTGTGTTTTTCTTCCTTTTATAGGAAGACCCTTTATTCGCATTATTGCTATAAGTAGTGCTATAACGCCTAAGAAGTTAGTAAGACCGAGGAAGGCTTATACATCCTTAATACAGTTAGGAGTTTGCTATTTGGTAATTGTTTATACCTTTTTAGGGTCTATATAGACACCCTTAATAATAACAATTAGTCTAAGGTATTTTACTTCTGTAACTAAGAATTTGCATTTCTTTAAATTAATATAAAGTCCTGCGTCTCTAAGGCGCTATAGGACCTTCTAAACGTGTTTAGTATGCTTAGAAAGATTATTACTATAAATAAGTATATCGTTAAGGTACGCAGAGCAGAAGTTGTTGAGGTAGTCCTATAAGGCGTTATTAATGTAGCTTTAGAAGCTGCCTAGGCCGTTATATACGCTAAAGGGCATAATTGTATATTTAAATTAGCTAAAGCGTAATGCGAATGCGGTTTTCTATTTATTACCTTTCTATATTTAGAGGCGGTTAAAGGCGGCAATAATATTAAGCTTAGTATAGATTTTAGCTTAGCTAAGCCGTTTAAAAGTCTTACATATAAGCGGTATAGGGTATTAGTTTTTAATTATAATAGCGTTAAGTCCTCTATAGTTAACGTAGAATTAGATACTTCCTTTTAGCTTCTTAGTAAGGAAAATAGGGGTGGCTGGTAGGGATATACTAGGGCGAATAAACCCTTTGTCAAGGTGCTTGTTAATATACTTTTTAATAACTAGAAGTTCGTCTTTTAATATTAGGTAGGGTCTCTTATAGGGTGGCGTTTTTCCTTATTTAATATTAATAGTATAGTTATTAGGTTAATATAGGGGGAGTATATCTGCACTCTTTTATAAGCACATGTTAATAAAGTTATAGTACCTCTTAGGGAGGAGATTACGGAGTTTCTTGTTAGTAAATCCTTTTTTAAGCTTTATAAACTTCTTAAAGTCTAAAGGTAAAAGTCCGTAGAGTTTTATAGGGGCATCATTTTCTAGGAGGTTGGCTATATTTATCCTATTACTATAGAGGACGTGGTCCTGTTCTTTATTAAGCTTATATAGTTATAATTAGGAGGCTACGGCAATGGTCCAGCCTTTCCTATATGCTATGCGGTAAAAGGCCGCGGCACTTATATAGTGGCAGTTAGTTATAGGTGGGGTAATAAGGGGTTCCTTAGGTTGGTATCCTAGAGAGTAGGTAAAGGCGGCTAGGCTATACCCTAGGCAAGTCTCTCTGTAGTATTTAGAGTTAAAGGTTACCTCTCTCTTTTTCTAGTTAATAGCGGGGTTGTACTATTTAAGCCAGTTCATTCTAAGGATAATAGGGTAGTTAGTAAGTGGTATAATATAGGCCTAGAGTTCTTCCTAGTGCCCGTTTATATCTAGGTGGAGTTATGCCATATAGGTAATCTTTTATGCGGTGCAACTACTATTAGCAAGTTATAGGGCGCGGGCTTTAGTAAGGGGTAAGGTAGATAGGTTATAAGTGCGCATAAATTAGGTATCTATAAATTTATTAGTAGCTCCGCAATTAATTATAGAACGGCTTTTATATTGTTTTTTAGCAGTAATTCCTATTATAAGTAAAACTATCTATTTCTATCTATTTATCTTTATTAAGTTATCTATTAAGTAGGCCGATATATAGATCCCCTTATTATTAGGGCGTCTTAACCTATAACTTAGGGCTAGGACTTGGCGTTTTCCATTTCTATATCTAACTCTACCGCTATTACTGCGTCTTTGTCTTATACGGTAGTAATATATAGCGCCATATTTAGTGTTTAAGGTATAGGGTTAGGTATTAGATAGCAGCTGTTAGACCTAGCCATTAGGTAGTTTGGGCTATAGCTATAGCAGCCTTCTTAATAGCATCTATAGCAACGCCGTAGCTTCTAGAGTAGCTCGCGCTCTCTATCTAGTAGCTTCTACGGGAATGTTGGTATAGAGAGGTCAATATTAGGACCAGTAGTGTTGCTTAGGGTAGTGGGCATTGGTAGTTTAGTAGGTCCGGAGGGCTTCTATAGGGAGATCTTTAGGTGGGGGTTTGTAGTAGCAATCTAGTTCAGCCATTATTTAATCTTCTGTAGGGCTGCTACTATATTATAAACATTGTTGTAATTATGGCTAGCGGCTGCGTGACTAAGGCAATAAGTAACTTTTTTAAGAAGATCTTTTTAGTCTTTGGTATTATCTTAGGTAAGAACTCTAGTGTATTCCTAGAATTTAACATAGAACTTATTAAATAATTTAGTGGGGCTTATCTTTAGGGTATATAGTTTAGCTTAACTAGTGGCCACTAGGTCATGGTTGCGGTATATTTAGTTAAGGTTATTAAGGACTTCCTAGTGGGACTACTACCTCTAAAGGCTGCTAGTCTCCTATTAAGTAAAGAGTCTATTAAATAGGATACCCTTTATTTATCCAATAATATAGCTAATCTTAGTATCTTCTATAGGGAAAAGGCAGGCGCTCTAGGTTAGTTTCTCGCGGATTTGCATCTTCTAGTAGCTGTATTTCTTACGGTCACCCTAGAAGGTTAGGAGATTAGGGTAGCGTATATTAGACCCTACGGTAGTAGTCTAGGTCCAATCACCACGGCTCTTATTATTACCGCTATAGTAGGGGTTCCCGTTAGGTAAAGCTACTTAGCGCTAACCCTCTATTAAGCGTTAAGTAGGTAAGGTTGCTAAGGGCGTAGAGACTTAGGTGACGTTATATACAGTAGAGAGGTATCCAGTATTGTTATAAATATGCTTATTAAGCTAAGATTATAGGTATTTAATTATACCCTCTCTTTTAGTAATTGTAGCAATAAGTATAATCTCAGCCTTCTTTAGTCATTAGACGTTGCGTTTAGACATATAGAGGTTATCTTTAATCTCTTAACACGTGTTATTAGCAAGCGCCTCACAAGCTTGTAGGTCTTGGATAATATTATAATCTTAGGTGGTATATATCTTAGCTTATATAAGCTTTAGGTAGTAGTTCTATAGAAGGCGGTAGTATTTATTAGGTTCTTATGCTACCATTTTTATAAATATCTTAGCGTCTTATATCTTAATCTTAATAGGTAGTAGTCCTTCGGCTTATTTATCTATAGTTATATAGTTAATAAAAGATAAGATATTATTAATATCCACCTTATTAAGGTTGTTGTAGTCTTTTAAGCTACTAGGCTTCCCCTTAGGGATTAAGGCTAGGGCTAATAAATTAAATCCTCCTAGGATTAATTGGCGTTGTAGGTTTAGTGTAGGTATTGGATTGTTCTTTAAGTTTAACATAGTAGTTAGTAAGGAATTTTGTCTTACTATTATTAATTCTTTAGAAGTACGCGGTAAGGTAACTCATAGACATGCTGCTTCTGGCAGCGCCTACAGTATCGCAAAGACATGGAATTGGTTATAGGCTGGGCATTGGTAATAAAAAAGGCGTAACGTAATGTCACGGGACGGGGTCAATGGCAGCTGAATATATGTATTTGAGGAGTATACAAGACGTTGCGCGGTCGATCGTAAGGGTCGAGGGCGTAAGGAGGTGATATACCCACGTGTAGCTGACATAAGCTGTACACGAGGTATATACGAGAGCACGGGGCTCTCCTATGGAGGCCCCTGCGGTCGGGTTCCGTGACACTTTAGTAGTCCATTTTTAAGGGACTATAGGCCGTTAATATCCTTTACCTTTTTACGGTATTTCTATAATAAAGGGGCCGTATAATTTGCTTATAGTAGCTTATTAATAAGGTTAAGTTCTATAGGGTTAATAGGGTATATCTTAGCCTTTATAGGGTCCGTATTTAGTTCTACCTATATCTAGGGGTTAAGGTGCTCTAGTTTTAGTAGCGTCTAGGTCTATAGTAAGATCTTTATAGTTATCTAGTTATTTATATCCTGTTTACACCTTATAAGGGCATCTATACGGTTAGTAGCGCCTAGCCTATATATAATTTGGAAGTAGAACTAAGATAGGATATCTACCTAGCGCGCCTACCATACTATAAGGGCTTTAGTTATTATAAAGTATTCTAAGGCCTTATAATCTAAGACTACCCAAATAAGTTTAAGGGTCCCCTCTAGCTATATATACTAGTGCTAAAGGCTAGAAACAATAGCTAGTATCTCTTTATTATAGATATAGTAATTTAGCTTAGCGTCTATTATAGTCTTTAAATAGTATATAATGGGGTGCTATTTCCTATCTAGCTGTTTCTAGGAATAAACTATAGCTATTACACTATCTAAAGCATCCGTTTCTAATATTAAGGGCTATTTTAGGTAGAAATAGGCCAATAGCAGAGCAGAGACTAGCCGCCTTTTAAGTTTATTAAAGGCCTTTTTATATACTACATTAAAATAAAAAGGTTAGTTCTTTTTAGTAAGGTGGTTAAAAGGCGAAGTAGTCTCGCTATAGTCTTTTATAAAGTGTTAGTAGAAGTTATAAAAACCTAAAAATAACTATACCCCTTTTACGGTTCTTAGGGATTTCCACTAATTAATTATAGCCGTTTTTTCCAGATCTGCCTTAATTCTATTTATACTAATAATAAACCCTAAGTACTTAGTGCGCTTAATACTAGATTCTAACTTTCTAATATTAGCCTGGAGACCTATTTTATAGAGCCGTTATAGGACTTTATAGACATATTCCTTATATTCTAGTTTATCCTTAAAGTAAATTATAATATTATTTAGGTAGGCTATATAGAAATTGTTAAGGTAGTTAAAGAGTACATAATTTATATACTGCTAGTATATAGCTAGTCCATTAGTTAGTCTAAAAGGTAGTACTTTATATTTATATAATTTATAGCGGGTCTAAAATATAATAAGATCCTTAGATCTAGGGTCCATCCTAATCTAGTAAAAGGCCTAGCGGATATTAAGCTTTATAAAAATCTTAGCCTTACTTATATGGGCTAGGGTTTCTTTAAGCAAGGGTAGTAAATATTAGTCTTTATAAGTTATATAGTTTAGTTTATAGAATTTAATATAGAAATAGAGTCCGCTATTTAGCTTTTTTATAAAAAAAAAAATAGGTAAGGTAAAGGGGACTTGGCTAGGCTTAATAAAGCCCTTATTAAGGTTATTAATAAGGTACTACTTAGTGGCCTATAGCTTATTAGTAGATTACTAGCAAAGGGGGCTATAGCTAAGGGTATTTTATTTATCTAGCTTAATCTTAATTTTATAGTTATATGGTGTCACGGGACTCACTCGTTCTCACGTCTCTGCGCGTTTTGACGTTCTTGACCCGTGCTCACGTTCGTCCCGAGACACCTACGCACGTTCCCCTACAACCCCTATTTATACCCGTACCTGGCACACGAAGACTCTTCTTCTTCATCCAATGTCTTTGTATCAACCACGCATAGTTACGTGTACGTAGCCTTCTCAATTACTACCTCGTTTAGTACATTGTATCCCGGTTCGTGCCTACTCCGTAATATATAGTTAGTAAGACGGAAGCATATTAAATACTACCTTAAAAAATATATCCTTAAATTCCCAGTATTAGTAGAGTAGTTTCTATTCTACCAGCTCCTTATCTATAAGCTTACTTTCCCTATTAAGCTAGTTATAGACTAGGGCTTCCTTATCTTTAATTATCCGGTTAATTTTATATAAGCTAGTTATAAAGGCAACAGTATTAGGCCATTTTAAGTTTTAGTAGAACCCTATAGCGCCAATATAGCAGATATTAACCAGTAGGAGGTTTATAAATTTCTTTACAGACGTTTTATAAACTATATTTTGCAGTTAAGGGCTTATAGCCCTCTTTAGCTCCTATTCTATCTTCCATAAGTTATCTTTTTAGTCTATTTATTTAGTATAGCATCTAATATTCCTTACTATTCTTTATAGCTATATAGGGCCTAGTCTATCTAGCTTATTACTAGCTTCCTAGGTCCTTAGTATTGGCGGCACAATATTAGTAGTCTAGGAGCGTTATAGTATATAGATCTATTGCAGATTAAGCTATATATCTTTCTTAAATACCTAGTCCCTATATATAGCATCAGCCTAATAAATAGTGTCTATCTATAGCCGTATAAGGTTTTCTATTATAATACTAATTTCCTTTATAAAAGATGGTATTAGGGGTAGGGTTTTAGGCCAGATAAGCCATCTACTCTATACTTTAAGCTATAAGCCTAAGTAGGCTAGCTATTTTCTCCCTAAAATTATATTATAGCTTCCTAGGTCTATAATAAGGAAGGGAATATTATATTATCTTTATCTATTAACGCAGAGGTATATCCGCAAGATAGTTATAATAGGTGGCCCTATTTATTTATTATACCCATAAATAGGAATTAGTTTAGGCAGTTCTTTAAGGGGTATATTTAAAAAGTTAGCCAGCTTTATAGCATACTAGGTATCTAATAAGGTAAAAAGTTTACTCTAGAGTTAGCTAAAGCAAAGGTTAAAACTTAATATCTATTATAGAATAAAGTATAAGGGATAGTACAACTTCTTTTACTAACTAGCTAACCCAGATTAATATATAATATATTAATCCCTTTTAACCCTAGAGAGGAGTCTTTCTTTAAGGTTCCTCTTTTTCTAACTCTAACTCTATACTATCCTCCTAAATTAGTAGGACCTTATCCTTTTTTGCATTTATTAGGCATTTAGCTGCATACTAACCCTTTTAACCGCATATAAAGCAAGATCCTTAGTCACTAAGGGCCTATCTATAGGGGTCACTATATAAAGCCTAAGTATTCGCTAGAGTTATAGTAAGACTAGCTATACGGCTAGTTACTAGGTTAATAGCAGGCAATATAGTTAGTGCTATAGGGGTTACAGATCTTACTAGGGCACTACGGCCTATTATTATAGTACTTATATTCTAGTTAGTAGAGCTTCTAGCCTTATACTATTTAGTATATGCCTTAATTTAATAGAGGCCCTAGTCTATAGCTAGATATTAGTCTATAAGTTCCTTTAGCGTCTATATAGTAGTATAAACCGGCAGTATAGCGCGCTATAGGTCTAGGGTAAGCTTATTAAAGAGGTCTAGCATTAGATCTTCCTAGGGGATTTAGGTTTATTTGGCTAGGTATAAAAAAAGGGTTTAAAAAACTAAGAAGGTTTCCATTATTTTTATTATTAGGCTTTTATAATTAAGATAGGCATTTTATACCTTAAAGGGGTCCTTATAAATAAAAAATAGGTAATTAATTATCTCTTCCTTAAAGACAAAGGGGTCTGCTAAGTCCTAGGCGTATTACGGACGTAGGTATATCTATACGTCCCCACTAGTACGGCCAAAGACGTAGGCCATTTTAGCTTAAGCAGTTGGGAAATAGTCTGTATTAACTTTAAGCTTATCTTATAGTTAAAGCTTCCAATTATTAAGTATAGGGTTAGTTCTATCTGTAAGCAATAGAGGGTCCGCAACCTTTGCGGACCGTAACAATGCTAATACTATATATTAGGCTAGGGCCTTAAGGACTATAGCAAGTCTTTAGGTGTTTGATAATTCCTTATTAGGTATAGGGGTGTCTCTGGTTTTAAGCAGCTCTTAAAGCCATTTAATTTTAGTATTAGCTGCTATAAGTTCTTCCTAGGGGGTCAAAACGGCGACTGTTTCACTATTAGAGGTATTTATAGGTCCTATAGCGGCTTTACCAGCTACTGTGTTTCTAGGCATAGTAGTATTAGGTAATTTCCAATGTTTATTTATTTTTTAGGGGGGTTCTAGTCTATATATATCCCGTTCTTAGGTTTCGCGTTCTATTTATATTCTTATAGTTTTAGTAATATCCTTAGGGTCCAATTCTGTGTTCCTATCCTATTCGTGGTCTATAGATATATTTAAGTTCCTTCTTAGGAAAAAAGAGTAGACAAGCTTTGGATAATATTAGCAACTTAGTTAATTAAGGCACGAGCACAGCAAGAGGGACGCGCAAGCCTATATAATTGGTAGTCTATAAACAAGGATCTAAAGCTAAAGAAAGAAAGGGAGAAGAACGGAAGCACTGCTCGAAGTTATATACAGTCCTCCGGTCACGTGACCGCAATCTGCCGTTTTCTGCCATATTCTGCCAGCTTTCTGCCATATTCTGCCAGTCCTGTAACATAGATAAAAGTAAGAATAAAGGCAATATTATATAGACTAAAAGACTTTATAGAAGTATATATAGGTAAAGTTATAAGAAGACGTTATAGGTATTTAAGTAATAGTAATTTAAACCTTTTAATTATACTTTTCTAACTAGGAAATTATATACTAGCCTAGATACGCGATTTTTGATTAGGCGAGTTTTGGGCGTTGGCGGTTTGGTCGGTATGGCCAACACCAACAGCAAACTCACGCGAAGACCCCACGATATAAAAACGCGCGTTTCCCTCCTACGGCCGACCAGAACCTTACCTAGACAATCATATTTCCCTTCATCTACGTCGTTTCTTTGCGGACATATAACTGCGGCCATTTAGGAACTTGTTTCTGTGTGCTGAGTTTAGCACCGAGTCTCCTTCACAGCGACGTCCGTCCCTATCTTCGCATTGATCTCAAAGTCCACGAAGCCCAATTCATAGTCTCTCTCCACCCAATCTCCGAACATATCCGCATAATAATTGGTTACCTTATTCCGTTCTCAAGTTAAGCTGGCTTAAGGTTTTGCTGCCTCTATTGGAGCCTGGCTGTCTACTACATTACCTATAAAGGGCTGGTTTCTCTACTTCAATATCATCAACCTATCGGCATAATCTCCTAGTTGTTAGTATATAGGTGGGTATCGAGGGCTTCGCGTTTCCAGACTACTGTAGCAAGATCTCTGCGCGAGGAATTCGACAGATTGATAATAAAGGATGGCGGGTTTTGGGAGGTCAAACTCTTTGAGTATAAACACTGGAGGGTCTCTCTTGTAAGGAAGAAGTTTATCGCTTTATCTAAGCTACCACTGCAGTTCTATCTAAACCCATAAGTAGGGTACTTTGCTAATTCGCGCCTTCTACATAGCGGCAGCTCCACCAATGTTAGTCAGGGCCAGCAGAGTGCTGGACTTTTTGGCACTTCAACGAACACATCCCAGCCTCAGCAAAGCGGTAATTTGTTTGGACAATCAACCTCACAACCGCAACAGACTGGAGGATTATTTGGTCAGCCCGCAACATCACAGCCGCAACAAAGTGGAGGGTTATTTGGCAACCTACAGAAACCTGCTCAACAACAAACGGGAGGCTTGTTTGGTAATTCTACAACTCAGTCACAGCCACAACAGAGTGGTTCCCTCTTTGGAGGAGCATTAGGACAACCGAATCAGAACCAATCCCAACAATCTGGTGGATTATTCGGGAATTTAGGCCAGCAGCAAAAGCCAGCCACGCCCTCATTATTGTAAGCAAGGGACCCCGCCCGCATTCACTTGTCTCACTCATATGCATCTGTCCACAAACTAACAGCATTCCTCCTAGCGGATCCATTGCAACTCAACCTAAACCCTCTCCTTCTTTGTTCGGCTCCTCCCTTCAACAACCCCAGCAGCCCCAGCAGCAGCAACCATCCCTCTTCGGCAGCATGGCACAGCAGAATCCACAGCCCAACCCTTTTGGCGGTAGCCTGACTTTGGGCCAAAGCACTAGTCAGCCGCAAGCATTTTCTGGTTCAACTAGCACTGTTCCCGGCGTCAAAATTGACGTTTCCAACATTCGTGGAACGACACGTTTCTCTGACCTCCATGAGTCTCTCCAATCACAAATAGAAGACATTGATAGATTCATTCAGCAACAAATCAACTTCTGCACTCAATGCTCAGGCATGCTTCCCAAGCACAGTGCCTCGGTCACCTCTATTCCGCCAGATGTCGAGTTCTTAGAAGGCAGAGTAGCCACGGTAGAACTAGCAATCGACAACGACATCACCACCGTAGGGCGTTTGAAGGACATCTGCAGGAAGGACGCCGACGACGCAAGCCTCTCGTTCCGTGCCATCGAAAACCTCAAACTCCCGCAGCAGTTCCACTATGCGGGGATGACCGGCCTCGGCTCCGCTCCCTCCGCGCCTCCAAGATCAAGTGCAATTCTTAGCGGCGCTAACGATGACTCGAGCGGCAAACCCGTAGATCTCGTTGGCTATTTCTCGAAACGTGCAGACGGTCTAGGTGACACACTGGATAAATACGGACGCCAAATCCGCGAGATCGAGGCGCACTTGAGAACTGTTGAAGCTGGCGCTATGCAAAGGACTGAGGAGCTAATGATGGCTAGGGGCGGTGACGCCGTAAGTGGGAGGGATCAGCAGAGGGAGCTTGTGGGGGCACTGAAAGCCATTGAAGGTGCCATTTTACAAGTTGCCGGAAAGGTAGGATTGGTGAGGGAAATGGTTGTTGAGGAAACTGTTGGGGCTGGAGGAAGGTAATGTGGGAAGTTGGATATGTGGAAAATGACGGAGGTGTTTGTACTACCAGTGCTTCAGGGCTGTACAGAGGCTGGAATTTAAGCAGGCATGGCCTTTTCTCTTTGTTTGGCCGTAGCAGTATGGCTGAAGTCAAGCGCAAGTGGCTTGTAATATCGAAGATATTTATCAGGCAAGTCATGCAGATATGCAAATCATTGTTTACAAATTCTGTTGGCAGGGGGTAGTCGAGCAGGTCTTTCAGCTCGGCGACGTGCACGTGACAGTTCACGGGCCACCTGTCACGAAGTTCGTGTGGAGCAGTTCATTGATGAAATGGGTTGATTGATTAATGATCTTGACTTGATCGTTCTTTTGTTATGCTGGTGAGCCCCTTGGGCTCTAAGCTTAGATAAAGAGATTTACAATGCACGTGCTCCGTGCACGTGACTCGTGCACGTGACCCACGCCTTTAGAGAATACAGATTATCTAACACACCCCCTTAGCTTTAAGCTCTTTAAGGTTAAAGCTAGCCACCTTCTCGTGTCCGTTAATGAGTTAATTAGACCGTAATCTTATCTGAATTCTTTTATCTTGCTCTAATACTGTCCTTTAGGCCCTCTAGTTGCTTCTCCTTATTTAGCCGCTCCTTAATATCCACTATTCCGATTATATTAACGAAGCTTTGAAACCTCTGCTTAGGTAGGGCCTTTATAAGTCCATCAGCAATTATCTCCTTTGTTGCTGTCTATTGAAATTATACTTGTCTCATTGCGTATTCCTAACGTAGCCAGTGTTAATAAATGTTAACGTGTTAGAGCTTTGTAATTAGCTTTGCTGTGTCTTCTATAATTAGTTAGAGCGTCTGGGTGTTGTTATATTTAATAATTAAGGGCTCGTTTAGTTATAATGTTATTGCTTTAAATAACCTGCTGATAAAGATAGCTTCCTTTACTATCTATAATAGGGCTAATAACTCGGCTTCTATGCTCAATGTTGTAACTGTACCCTGCTTATTTACTCTCCAGGCAATCAGCCCCCCAAATAGCTTTATAATGTATCCTTGCGAGCTCTTTCTGTCAACGGAGTTGTCCGCGAATAATGCATCGCTGGTATAGATAAATGATTGCGCTTTACCTCTACCGTCTCTTCTATTGTCTCGTCCTTTGTCACATATTCCTTTATCTCTCCCTCTACTATTTGTTTTTTCCTTATTTTCTCTATAGCAGATTGCTCTGCTTCTTGTGCTATATAGGTATTAGATGACTCTGTTTGCCGCTTAATAATACTCTTAGCTTAGGTCCTAATTAAACCTTACTAGCCTTAATACTATAAAAGCAATATCTGGACGCGTTGTAGTAGCTATATAGAGTACTAAACCTAATTTTCTCTAATATAGCATCGTAGAGGCTGGTAGGGATATAGGACGGACTAATAGGTCTGTATTAGGGGACAGACGCGTTAAACGGATTAATTGGTAATTAGTAGGGAGGAGTTCTGATTTTGCTATCAGAGTATCTAGAAGACGCCCTTTAAGATCTATCTCGTACTAGTTAGCTATTTTCTTGATATAGGCTTTCTGGGATAGCTATAGGAGCCTCTAGCTATAATCGCGTAGTATATAGATTCCTAGAAACCATTTTAGCTCGCCAAGGGTACTTATTTGGTATTCCTTGCTTAGCTCCTTAATTACTTCTTAAGCTTTCTTCTCGTCTGTCTTTTAGTAGTAGAAGACAATATTATTGACGTAGAAGAAGATGACTATTCCACCTTTTAGCATAACACACGGCTCTTAAGGTACCTCTTTGAAACCTAATTCTATCAGCGAGCTCGTGAGATTCTTCTGCTATAATAGTGGTGATTGTTGTAGTCCGTATAGGGCTTTTCTTAAGCGTAGTACTTTGTCTTTCTTTCCATTATTAAATCCTAGCGGTAGCTTTATATAGACAACTTTGTTAAGATCGCAATGGATAAATATATTAACTGTATCTATCTGTATTATCTCCAGGTCGAATTTTGCGGTAATCGCTATAAGGGTTCAGAAGGTTGTACTGGCTAATATAGTAGCTCTCATAGGTAGGTCTCCTGGAGCCTATTGATTTCCGTATACGACTAAGCATGCCTTATATTTCTGGAGGAATCCATACTTGTCCGTCTTGTAGATAAATATCTATATTAAGCTAAGGATCTGCTATCCCTTTGCATACTTCTTATCTATTTCCTAAAATGACCTTATTTGATGATGAGATTGGAGATAGGCTTGTTAAGCCTCTTGGAACTAATCTTAAAGAGGATGCGTATTAAGGTCCTTAATTAACTAAGGTAGCGGAGGTAAGTTCTTCCTATATAATCTAATATTATATATTCTGCCTAATTTCAGCTTACTATTGTTGAGTTAACTATTAAGGTTAAACTTCCTTCCTGCTATAAAGGCGCCATAATAGGCTGAGGTAATTCTTTTGGTAATAAAGTCTTTAAGCCTATTATCGCCGGCTTCCTTAAACGAGTCTTTAACCAAGTTGTTAAATACCCCCTAAGTGTAAAACCTATCTCCTACTCAGTTGACAGTGTCCTGATCAGTATCTAACTTTGTAGGATACTCGACGTAAAAGGTATATGGAGATTCTTCGTCTTCTTCTATTAAAGGTGGCGTATAATACGCGTCTTTAAGAGCTCTTGTAAGCTTAAGATCTGCTAACTTATTAAAGGTTTAAACTGGCTTATTAATATTGTTGTCTTCCTCTTAAATTAACAGTTTAAATACTTCGTCCTTATCTTCCAAAAGAACCTCGTTCTTAGTTAGGGTATTAGGGAGTTAAATCTTCTTAATCAGCGTATCTAATTCGGCGTGTAGATCCTTTAAGATGTCCGTTTACTTACCGTTAAAGAACGTCTTTTCGTTAAAGATAACATCCCTAGTAGAGATAATAATACCTTTATACGGGATCCAGATCCTATAGATATTAGTAAAGTTATAGCCAATAAGGTAGCTAATATGGGCTCGTAGATCTAGCTTGCTTAGTCTTTTCTTCTTTAGCTAGGCGTCTAACATCATCGCGTACGCCCTACAGCCGTAGGCTTTTAGGTGCGCTAGTTGCGGCTTTCTTAATCTATTAGCTAGGAAGGTATAGAACCTCTTATACAGCGATTTCCATCTATTGCTTTCCCGTGGCGTTTGATCTTAAAGATAGACTATATAGTTAACTATCTCGTTCCATAGATTATATAGTAGATTGGCAGCAATTTTTATAGCACGTCCTTTTTTAATAATAACACCCCCTAAGCATTTAGCGGTGCCGTTCTGTGCTTAGGTATGTGGCGCTAAAGGCTTAAATATAATTCCTTACATCTATAGCTATTTAAGGGTTCTCCTTCTCCCTAGCTTATTGTCTGATCTAATAGTATTAACTTTAAGGTTATACCTTAGACGAATCTATTAGGTGAAATCTTTAAGTATTTATAGTGTCTCCTTCTCTTTACTATGCGTTATTATAAAATACGGGAAGGTTCTTCCTGAGAAAGTGTTGTGGATAAATATAACTTATATAAATCCAGCATGCGCTTCCTTAAGGTCAGTCCAGTCAATATAGAGGTTAAGAAAGGGTTTATTAATTTTTTGTTTTAAGAACCTTCTTAAGACCTAACGCTTAATTTTAGCGAGACTGCAATATTAACATTCTATTGTCTTTGGGCCTTAAAGCTTAACTCCTAAGGCGTTAAGACCTAAATAATAAAGGCTTATAGGTCCTGGATGACCTAGACATAGATGCCATAGATATACATCTCCTTTTAAATCTAGACAAGCGTCTCTTGATAATGCTCTACGCTTCCATTAGCGTAGTAGTCGGCTTATATTAAACGCTAATAGACTTCCTAGTTGGATATATTTAATAGTCTATTATCCATAACGTTCTTCCATTTAATATAGGATTGTGTCGTCCTTTTAAACTAGAAGATTGTTCTCTCCTTTATTGTCCTAGTAGTACCCTTATTTTCAAAGTAGACGGAACAATACTAGATTCATATTAAAGTCTATATAAAAGGCAACGTCCTTAAGACGTAGGATTCCCTTACTCTTGTCTAGTTTTGTGACTTAGATAGTAACATCGCTATAACCTAGTATAGGCACTTCTGAGCTGCCAGCAATAATATATTTGTATCTTAGAGCTTTCCTAAAATTGTAGAAATAAGAGAGGTTATTAAAGATATAGAGAGTGGTTCCTAAGTTAAGAATAGTTAATAGCTTTAGTGGATGGAGTTGACCAATATAATACAATTCTAGGAATATTGTATTAGCTTCTCCTTTAATCTTTCTAACTATCTCCTAACTTTTAACCTGTTGTTATTAAGCTTTATTAATATTTAATTCCTTAAGCTTAAGTCGTTCCACTTAGGCAGCTAGATCCTTGTCATGTTCTACCTTTTTACACACCTTTTTTATGCGTGTACCCTTAGCATTAAATCCCTTAGGCCTCTTGCACTTAAATAGATACTAATAGTTAGGAAGGGTATATCCCCTTATATCGTATGCCAGGCATTTTAGGTTCTTTGACTTCTTAAAAGACGTCTCTTTAGTCAAATTTATCCCTGCCCTTTTTTAACTACAAGATAAGCTGTTCCCTCTTCCCTTTTAGACTTTAGCAGTAATAGAGATATCCTCTTTGGACTCTCCTGCAAAGTCTATATTAAATGCACTCCCTCTAGTAGTCAAGGATAGTATGACCTTTAAGAGGTTTGCGAATGCTTCCCGTAGCTCTATTACTACTTTATAGTATTCTAACAAGTGAGCCTTTTCGGTATTATTTACCTGTTTGGTGTATATAACAAAATAGGTTTCACTTGTAGGTCGTATTATATTCACAAGGTCTATTAGCTAGATCCCATTGGTTATCTACGGAAGACTGTGCTTCTCTGCTATCTTTATCGTATGCTCCCATCTATCAAGCCACTGGGTAATTTTTGCCTGCTTAAGTCCCTTAAGTGATTCTATATACTGCAGTTGTACCTTCCTCATTATAAAGTTCTTTAAAGGCTTAGTGTCTTCTTTTAACCAAATTAGCCATTCCTTGACTATAAGGGAAGGGTTGAGCAGTAGCTTCTTCTAAATTGATACTATGGACGTAATTTGGGTATGTATCTATTACAGATGCTCTTCCTATTTCAGGAAGTACTTTATGTCCTAGTTATAGTATCGTCTGCTGTTCTCGTACGCTTTTTGTTAATTCGTCAAGAGCTGTGCATATAAGGTTGCATTTTTATTGAAATTAGTGACATCTGGATAGGCTGGTTCTTGTAGTAGAGCTCGTTGAGGTGCTATATTGTCTGGGTTAATATAGGCCCAAATTTGTTTGTCCACTAGGGCTTGTAGTTGCTAGATCTATTACTCCCAGTCTTCTGGTTTATTGAGGATGATCGTGGTCGACAAACTCGACATCGGTGGAGTCATTTTGACTGATAGGCAGGTAGGGAATTGAGATGGTATTTTGTTGTTAGGATCGTCCTTGTCGTCAGGATCGTCCTTTGACGATTGAGGTAGGATTTCTCGTGGAATCTCGTGGAATCTCGTGGAATCTTGTGGAAGAATCGTCCTGTAACGATTAAGGTAGGATTTCTGTCAGAGTCTGCGTCTTGACGATAAGGTGTTAGAGTCTGATAATGAGGTAGAATTTCTTCAAATAATTGAGAAATAGCTGAATAGCTTCTTGAGTTGGCGGACCGGGCTTATAACTATCACGAAGTTCATGTGGAGCAGTTTATTGATGAAATGGGTTAATTGATTGATAATCTTGACTTAATCGTTCTTTTATTATGCTAGTGAGCCCCTTAGGCTCTAAGCTCAGATAAAGAGATTTACAATGCACGTGCTCCGTGCACGTGACTCATGCATATGACCCACGCCTTTAGAGAATACAGATTATCTGACACTACCCTCCTTATAGGGCCTTTCATATCTATTCCGCCATGCCTAGTCAGTGATCTGATAAATTCTAAGCCGCAAAACAATCTACATATGCTAGATTCGAAACGAGTGGTTCTTAGATTGTTCTCCGCAAAATCAAAAACCGTGTCTACCAAAACTATCCTCTACTCTAAACTCCTAAGAAAACCTTAGTAAGGAAAAATATAACTAAAGAAGAGATATAAGGATTACTAGAAAACTTATTAGAAAACTTCTAAATGTATATTAATACTATTTAAGTTAACTTAAGGATTTTTATATAACTTTATATCTAAGCCCTTACGCCGGTCTATAATTAATTATAAGTCTTATAGGTAATTTAGTATTTCTAATATAGTTTTATAACACTCTTAGTATAGGATTTAATATATATAATTATTATTCTATAAGGTAAGATATAAATAGGGAGCTTAATTAGTAGAATAGGTAAATTCTTAAGAAAAAGGAGGTATCTACAGCGTCTCTTCAATTCCGGTGGTTAGCGCTTACGATTAAGCCACCAACTAACCCGAATTCAGTGCATTCCGTCTTGGCAGCTGAATATCAAAAAGAGACTGCCGAACAACCTCACCTGATAGTCAATTTAAAGCTTTTCGACGCCTCTGCCAGCTGTATCATAATCAGGTGTATTGGTAAACTCTACGCGGTAAGGAACCTAACTCAGAAAGTCTCTACTAATTAATAACACGTCTTCTAGTTTCCTACCCTTCTTCTAAGCCACTAACGCGTTATTTATGACAATCCTTAACTGCCTTAAGCCTCTATTACGACCTTTGCTTTATTCTTCTATTCTAGCGTTTAGATAACCTTTTTAGTAGTAACATAGTTTAAAATCGGCTTACTTTCGTCCTAGGTGATTTCATAGAAGTTAGAAATAGGCCCTCGGATATATTAATCACGCTATTAAGACGGATATTAATAGCAGTAGTCACAGATAAGGTTTCTAAGTTTGGATGAATATTAGGTCTTAGCACGATTATAAGAAACTTTAAATAGCTCTATAGATTTAAGTATAAAGATGTTTATCTGCGCCTGTTATAACTTAATACTATCCTTACCACTTTTTATACTAAATTTATATATTCCTATAATATTAGGTGAAACCTAAGTAGATAGTTATATAGCCGTAAAGTATAGGCAATCCTGGGGCGACCTAGGGGTGACTCGCCCGTAAAGTACGTGCGCTATACCTACCTAGGGAAAACACTTTCTTATCTTATATATAGGCTCCTCCTTTTTCCTTAAGGATTTGTCTATCTATATAATATACCCTATTGTTCTATTATTAAGCTCCCTATCTATATTCTTACCTTATATTTAAATCTTTACCAATCCCCTTAGGAGGATAGCTGGTTTAATTTTTCTATAATACCTCTAAAAAAAACCAACGCCTATACCTAACAGTAATACGCCGATAATATAACTGCTAAACGCTTTAGGATCTAGTATAGATAAAACCGCTAGAAATACACTAGTAGAATTTAAGCTACCTTCTAAACCTTAAAACAATTAGCTACCTATAAACACTAGAGACTAGTTTAACTTATATACCTAGGCTTAATAAAAGCTTAGTAAGATTACTAGCGTTTTACTAAATATTACTAATATAAAGGAGCTAGATAAGCTAGCTAAGAAAATAGCCAACTTATAGAGTATTATTAATTTAATAAAGCCCTCCTGTTAACTCTTTAGTAAAGAGTATAAGTTATATAGTAAACGCATACATTAAACAAATCTTAATGCCCTAGTTAAGAAGTTACTACCTAATATTAGCGGTACTACTTAATAGCATTTTAACCGCTAGATCGCCGCAGTTAAGAACCGATTTAGGGTTAACAACACTAACTACGACTATAAGTAATATACGCGCTAGGCTATTAAAGGTCTTATAAAAGAGAAGATAATTACCCAACTAGTTTGTTACTGGTTAGGCATTAAAGATAAAGGTCCTTTACTATAGGACGAGTTTAAGACTATAGTCTAAAACTAGATTAGGAACCCTATAGTAAGACGCTTTAATAACGCTATTATATACTATATAGCTGTTATAAAGGAGAACTAGAGGTTTAATGTCTTTCTAGCCTATATATATAGTTTAGATGACCTCTTTTTATATACCCCTTTTATTCATCCTAAGCAATAAGTAGACTTTTAGTTTTTATATCTCCCAGCCTATCTATAAGTAAAGCTCTTCTGCTAGAACTTTGTCTAATAAATAAGAACCGCTAAGGACCTCTTTAATAAAATCCGCTATATAAAGCAATTGCTTAATACTATAAAGTTCGCGGAAGATCGCGTAAGTAATAGTAGTAAATTATTGCGTATAAAGCGTGGTCGCAGTATAGGCTCTATAGAATTAGGTTTAGGGAATAGAATCTAAAAAGGGCGACGCATTTCTAAGTAAACTCCTAGGGAGACTACTTAAAAGCTAGATGGCTTAGAGTACCCCTTAGACGCTAATAGTATATACATAAGTTAAAAAAGACCCGTGGGTAACCACTGTAAAGAATACTAAAAGTAAGCTAGTAAAGATAGGTTGGGCTAGCTTTTAGAAAACCTAAAGCCCTAGTAGCGTATCTTTTTTAATTATAACTAGGGCCTAATATAGAGGGAAAGAAGAAACGTATTATAGTATATAGTGCGATAAATACGGCCTAGGGTAAAGTCCGCCTATATTACTTATATAATAATAGGTGCTAAATTAACCTTATTAACTAAGATATCGTCTATAGGTTTATCCTGCCTATAAGCTATACGCTATATTTATATAAACCTATTATATATTTCCTTAATAGCAACCAGATAACAATCTAGAACATTTATAATCTAATAGTTACTACTAGCGACTCCTAGGGTACCCCTCGCACTATTACCCCCTAGACCTTTTAGGGTGGCTTATTTAATAGTTATAATATAGTTCTTAAATGGAATTGGCTTATAGAAGTAGATCTATTAATTAGCTTTTATTCTAGATAATTTGTCTAGGGTACGTTAGACCCTAGACACTTCTAAATAGTCACCCTTAATACACTCCTAGCAGATATTAAGGCTAGCAAAATAGTCTATTCGCTATAGCTGAAAGACTTATTCTTTACCCTAGTTATAAACATAATAAAGGATCTACTATTACTAGCAGTAAGTACCTATAGAGACCCTCTAGTACCAGTATAGATTACCTATACTTAAGGAGGAGGTAATCAAAACCCTAAAACTATTAAGTATACTATAGCAGAGCTATATATACTCTTAGTATAAGCACACCTATAAAACGCATATTAGCCGCATTTATTTCTTTACTAGCTCCTAGAAGCACACTACTATATAATAGTTGCTTCGACCTCTATAGGCTCTAACCTACCAGATATATATAAAGAAGGGGTTAATGTCTTCTCTAGTAAGCTAGTAAGTATACTACCTTAAAACTCTAAGTATAACTATATAATTAACTTAGAAGAAGGTAAGACGCTACTATAGATGCCTATCTATAACCTCTTATAAAAAGAGTTATAGATCTTATAGAAGTACCTAAAGAGTGCTCTTAAAAAGGGCTAGATTAGGCCTAGCAAGTCGCCTACTAGAGTGCCTATTCTCTTTATACTAAAAGCAGAAGGTATAATACGGCTATATATTAACTATAGACGCCTAAATAAGATTACAATTAAAAATTAGTACCCCCTAACGTGGTTAACGGGGTTTTGACCACTACCCTAGTTATAACCGTTTGGAAAATCAAAACTAGCCGAAATGCTAATTTAGTGGTAAACAACTAACAAAAGTTCTAAACGGTTATAACTAGGGTAGCGGTCAAAACCCTGTTAACTGTAACGGGCTCGTACAAATGCTTCTGAACCGAAGCTTGTAGATTGCTACTATATAAGAATACTAAGCTAAGGAGAAGAAGAAGTCTGTTAGAGACTGGCAAGATACAAAGGGGTCGCCAAGGCGCTAGTAGTAAGCGAGCTAATGGCGATTTTCCATCCCGGGGATGGAAAATCCTAATTAGTTGGCAGGAGTCAGGGTCCACTGAGTATGGTAGGTAGCGTTGCCCTAGTACCGTCACATCACCCCCCCCTTCTAAAAAAGCCTGCCCTTAGGCGTTGTCTAAGCTCCTTATTGTCATCTAAATTATTATAGTTATCTACCCCTTCTTCCTAGCATTTAATCCAGCTTTCTAATTGGCGTGGTGGTCTAGGGAGGTTAGGGTAGGCTAGGTGGAAGTCCCGTAGCTTATAGGGAGAGTACTTAAAATTAAATACGGGGTACCATTCTAAATCTTCATCATAACCTACCTAGCTCGCACGGTATTTTAGGGTACTGCGGTCTTTCTTAACTGCTAAGATCTCTTTAACTTCCTATTCCTTATCCTCTGCAATCTGAATTGGTGGTGGGGGGTTATTGTACTGTCTAGGCAATGGGTCGTCCGCGGCCTTCCGCAGTCAGTCTGGAGAGAAGATAGGGTGGATCTTTATTAACTCTGGTAGCTTAACCTTAAAAGAGTGCCCTACCTTCTTAGGGATCTTATAGGGGCCAGCCATTTGGTGGTCTAGCTTATGGCTCGGCCTCTAGGTCTTCTAGTTCTTTATTAACACCTATACCTTATCTCCTACATAGAAGTCTACCTCGCAATAATATTGGTTTATGTTGGCCTCTTTCTTCTCTTATGCTTTTTTTATAATTGCTTGGGCAGTCTCCTAGGCTCTATGCATTCTCTTAGCGAATGTCTGGGCCTCTTTATAGCTGAGGCGTTCGTGGGCCGTTATAGGTCCTATAGGTCTATCCTAATCAAAGGATGTTTGTGGCTTGTATCCATAGATTAACTTAAATGGCGACATTCCTATACTATTATAAGGGAGCGTAAGCTGTGCGTAGTCTATTATAGGCAGTAGTTCCAACTAGTTGTCCTAGTAGTAATTAACAAAGGGGCAAAGTTATTGGTTAAGGTACTGGTTTATAATCTTGGTTTAGCCGTCAATCTAAGGGTAAAATACAGTAGAGAGCTTAATCTTAATCCTAAGGATGTAGTAGAATTTATCCTAGAAGTCCAATATAAATTGGGGTCCATGGTTAGAGATAATTAACTTAGGAGCGCTATGGATCCGGTAAATGTTGTTAATATACATACGGGCCATATCTTTTGCGGTTGTAGTCTTAAAGTAGGGGAGGAAAATAGCTTGCTTGCTTAGTCGGTCGACTACCATAAAGGCCATATTGTAGCCATATTTGTCCTTTAGGAATAATTTAAAGTCCATTATAACATGCTGCTAAGGGCGTTTGGGAACTGGCAGTGGTTATAACTATCTAGGGGTTTAATCCCTAGGGGTATCTGCCTGTTTACAAGCATAACAATTCCTAATAAACCGTTCTATATCAGATAGGAGTCCTTGCCAGTAGTAGCAAGGCGCTAGTAGTTAGTGGGTCTTATCTTAACTAGGGTACGCCGTAGAGACTTAATAGTAGGCTTTATGGATTAGCTCTATTTATAGATTATCAATATCTGGAACTATAAGCCGTTCTTAGTATAAGAGCAGTCCGTCTTCTATTTCCAAATTAGGGTCGCCTTCCGTAGCTTGGTCGCGGAGGGCTTTTAGGGATTTAGCTGTGTGGTTCACAATTAAAATACGGTCAATTAGTCCTATTAGTTTATCCAGGATCTCTCCTTCTATAGGCGCCAGCTTATTCTATTTAGAGTTTAGTTTCTTAAGGATACATAGGTCGAGCTGTTTGGGACGGAGGAGGGCACGTGTCTGGTGCTAAGCCTTCAGCTTATCCTATAGTTCCATGTCCTGTTCTCTCCAGGTAAGGGTATTAGCTTTAGAATTTTGCCTACTAGGGCGGTATATGATTGTAAAGAAGAATTAGGAGAGTATTTCAGCCCACCTGGCCTATTAACTGGTAAGCTGCTTTATTGTCATAAAATACTTAAGGGCTTTATAATTAGTATAGATTTTAATCTAAGAGTCTGTGCTTCTAAGCTCTATGTGCTATTAGGACAACAATCATATAATAGCCAGCATTTCCTTATCGTGTACCTCGTAGTTATACTTAGCTAGGGCCATTATCTTTAAGAAAAACGCTATAGGGTACCACTTGCCATCTAGGTATAACTGTGAGAGAACTCCCGCTACTACTCTGTTGGAGGCATCCGTTTTCAGTATTAATTCAAGGTCTAGGTCATAGTAATAGAGAATTAGGGAGGAGGTAAGTTGGTCCTTTAACTCCTTAAAAGCTTCTGTATAATTATTATCAAAAACAAAAGGCGTGTTGTTCTTTGTTAGTTGTATAAGAGGCTTAGCCATAACCCTATAGTTATGGATAAACCAATGGTAGAAGTTATAGAAGCCTAGAAAGGACTAGATACCTTTTACAGTGCAAGGGGGTTTCTAGTTGCATATTACCTTAACCTTCTCAGGGTTAACTTCAATTCCTTCCATACTAACAATGAACCCAAGGTACTTTATTCGTTTTACTCCGAATTCGCATTTCTTAATGTTAACTTATAGGCCTGCATTCCACAGCCTCTCTAGAACCTTTTTAACGTGAACTTAGTGCTTAAGTTCATTGTCCAAGTATATAAGAATGTCGTCTAGGTATGCCGTACAGAATTCATCAAGGTAGTCGAAAAGAACATCATTTATATACTATTGGTATGTGGCTGGCCCATTTGTTAGTCTAAAAGAAAGAACTTTGCATTTATAAGAACCGTAGTGGGTATAGAACGTCGTTAGATCCTCTAATGCAGGGTCTATCCTAATTCGGTAGAAAGCTTGGCGGACATTAAGCTTAGTAAAGATTTTGGCTTGGCTTAGACGTGTAAGGGTCTCGTTAATTAGGGGGAGAGGGTAACAATCTTTCTAAGTAATAGCGTTTAGTTTTTGATAGTCAATGCAGAAGCGGAGGCCTTTATTAGGTTTCTTTATAAAGAGGATAGGGGAAGCAAAAGGGGCTTAACTTGGCTCAATAAACCCCTTATCCCTTAACCCGTTAGAGTCCTACACTAAGGTCGCTTAAGTTCGCGACTAGATTTCATTGGGTATCTTTCGTTAATCCAGATACTTTAATTGGCTGATAACCGTTAGACGAATTTTAACGGGTTAAGGGATAGAGGTTATCGATTAAGTACTGCTTAGTTGCTTTTAGTTCCTCCATAGTTTGCTAATAAAGGGGGCTGTAGCCTAGAGAGTTATCGGCCTCTAGTTAAATCTTATAATTATAGGTTTAGTGGGGGGGCAGCATATCTAAGGCTGCTTTTAAGAACGCGTCTCTATAGTCTAAGAGGTACGTAGGGAGGAGGCGCTTAACTAACTCCTCATTAGTTTCCTCTACTGGCCCTTCTTCCTTCTCATTAATAATCTGGTCAATTTTATATAAGCTGGTTGTAAAGACCTTATTGTCCTTCTAATACATATTAAAGTAGAAACCTATAGCGCTAATTGCCGCAATATCTATTATAGGGGGGTTGTGTGGTAGTAGGGATGTCCGTGGCCTTGGGGGCTTTTGGTGTATTAGTGTTATCTTTACTCCTTTTAGCTCTCATTATATCTTCCAAAGGTTATCCTCTAAGTCCTGTTAGTATGTCCTCTTCCCTATTAGCTAGATCTCCGCAATTTGGAAGTCGTCTACATTACTATCTATTCCACTTCTATAAGTAGAGTCCTCCTTGACTGCAGTCCTTCAGGGGAGTATCCTTGTCGGTACGGATTTCTTACTGGCCTTGTGACGGGTATCTTCTTAAGCAAAAGCTAGGTCGCGGTCCCTAACATCCTACTAGTGGGTAGGATTGGCCTTCGCGGCTAATGTTTTACGGTCAGTACGGATCTCTCTAATAAAGGAGGGTAACTTCAGTCTACTCTCCAGCTAGACAAACTGTCTTTGTTAAACGTTTAGCCAAATATTAAAGTAGGACATCTATTTTCGGTTAAGGATTATGTTATGGGACCCTAGGTCTAGGATATAAAAGGGGATACCAAACTGGCGCTATCCATTAATAGCAATATATAGCTTTAAGACATAGGTAACTGGCTTACCAGCTTGGCTATTATAGCCTTTTACTTAAACAGGCTTCTCTAGTTAGGTAGCATTTACATTTAAGAACTTAGCAATATTATTCGCATAAGCAGTGTTTATAAAGGCAAAGCCATTTACTCCAGTATTAATAAGGGCAGTTGTATTAACTCCATATCCATTTTAAGATACTGTATATAGAACCATAAAGTGTTTTCCACCTATTAGCTAACTTAGATTAATCTCTTTAAGATTAATAGGATACCCTAGGGGGGAGTCTTTCCCTAGGGGTTTTTTTTTTTCTAACTTATTGGGCGTTTCTTCTTCCTCTATCTCCTTAATATTACCCATATCCTTTAGCTCTAGGCAGGATGTGGCAAAGTAACTATCCTTTCCACAATTAAAGCACGTAACCGTGGCAGGGTTAATTAGGGTATTGTAACAAGCATTAGTTAAAGGTATAATACATAGCAGGTCAGGCGAGGTTCGCTAGTAGGCAGTTGTGACCGCTTTTAGTGTAAGGGCGGTTGTGGTTTGTCTTTTAACGCCAGCTCCCGTTAGTGTAGCGGATAGGTTGCGGTCGCTACGGGACCTCTTTAGTTAATTAAAACAAGTATTAATTTGTTTTAGTTCTAAATCCAGCAACAAACATTGGGCTGCGAGTCTTTGGTAGGTTAGTAGGTCGTCTAAGGCTACTACAATCTTCTCTTATAGTCGGACTATTAGCTTGTTGTATAGGTCTAAACAATAGTTCTTAGGGGGGACCTAGCCTTTGCCTACTAGGTATAAGAATTAAGTCTAGAACTTAGTAAAGGATTAGTTTGATTTTATTATTAGGCGATTATAATCATAATAGGCATCCCGTACTTTATTCAGATTAACATAAATAGTAGCTAGGTGCTGTATTATCTCGTTAACAGATATAAACTGAATAGGTAACTCGTCCTTAAACTTGGCCTAAAGGTGTCGCTGGGCGTCCCTAATGGTTCGACTAAAGAGGTAGAGCATTTTAGCTTCTTTAGAGGGGAAATAGTTATGGTTAACATAAAGCTTTCCTTATACCTAGATTCTCTAGTTCTTAAAGGTCAGGTCTACGCCGTCTAATAATAGTGGGGGGTTAGGGAGCTTAACGGACTTTAATTACTTCATTATTATATCCGTACTCTCTAGTATATCGCATTTAGTAGAGTGAATAGGTTAACTAAGGCTTTATAAAGGGGAGGCTAGGCTATTTTATAAGGCAGTAAGGCTTTCTAGGATCTCCTTTAGAGTCTCTTGTATACTTTAGGCTTGAAGATAATCAACCTTCTAATTAGCTGCAAGGGCACGAATCTGCTTATATACACCTATAACGTCGTCATTGTCTTCAATTTCTAATCCTAACTAGACCTCATGTTCCTCTTGGGTAGAGGCAGGTCTTTTAGATAAGCTCGCTTTAGGTGCCATCATTAACTTCCTAAGGTTCATTAAAATTATATAATTCGGTTTCAATTCTGGGGTTCTTTTATAGGTGTAGGTTAAGTACAGCCTAGCCTATAAAGTGGGATATTATTAGGGCCTTCTCAGGCGTAGTAGTGTAGGTTTTTTAATATCTGAGTATAACGCGTCAACGCGTTATTGCAGACAAAGGTCTTTTTAGGGTGGGATATTATTGAGGCCTTCCCAGGCAATGTAGGGAGAGCTTAGTATAATATAACAGGCTTGTACAAATGCTTCTAAACCAAAGCTTGTAGATTGCTACCATATAAGAATACTAAGCTAAGGAGAAGAAGAAGTCTGTTAGAGACTGGCAAGATACAAAGGGGTCGCCAAGGCGCTAGTAGTAAGCGAGCCAATGGCGATTTTCTATCCCGGGGATGGAAAATCCTGATTGGTTGGCAGGAGTTAGGGTCCACTAAGTATGGCAGGTGGCGTTGCCCTAGTACCGTCACATTAACTACGTTACTGCTAGTCAGCAAATTTTTTAATAGGCTTAGCTATATAAAGATATTTATAAAGCTAGATCTTTGTAATGCGTATTATAGGATTTATATTAAAAAGGGAGATAAATGGAAGACCGTATTTAAGATATGCTATAGTTACTTTAAGTACTTAGTAATGCCCTTTAGTTTTACTAATACCCCTATAACTTTCTAGAGCTTATTTAAAAAGCTTTAAGGACTCTAGTAGATACTATCTATATAGTTTACCTAAATTATATTCTTATCTACTTAAATAATAAGGATAAGTACGTTAAGCACGTTAAGCAGGTACTATAACAGCTCCGCGCTTAGGGCCTATATGCTAAACTATTAAAATATATCTTTAATACTAAGAACGTTAAGTTCCTAGGCTTTATTATTATATCTAATAGTATTATAATAGATTCTACGTATATAAAAGCCATTGTAACGGGACTAGCCCAGTTACAGTAGGAATGTCTTAGTGAAATACTCGACAGATAAATTCTGACGCTTTAATTAAATTCTGCCAAATTCTACTAAAGTTAATTAAATTCCGCCAAATTCCGCTAACTTGATTAAATTCCACCAAATTCTACTAATGTAATAGAATTTGGTTGAAACCTATTAAAATCCGCGTAGGCTTATGCCTATATGTCTACTGCTAAGACCCCAAATATTTAGTTACAAGTTTCCTATATTCCTTTCTCTTCTTTACGCAACGTCTTATATTTAGCAAGAGCTATATACTCTTAAATTAGATAGAATATATATTATTCCTTTAAATCTTCCCTAAAGCCTCTTCGCGCCCTTATATTACATTATATTAAAATAACTATTATTAAAATGGCAAACAAACCTAAATCCCTTTTAATAACCATAAGTATTATAACCCTAGTTAGGGAACAGTTAACCATAATACAACAGTCCTTTATAGACACCTTAGCTTAATAGCAGGCTGTACTAGAAGCCTAGCACCAGTAATTAATAAAAGCACTCCGCAAAAAACTCTACAATATTAAGGCACTTACGTTACAGACCCTAATAATAATATCTATAAATAAGGTTAATATAACGGAATCTAAACCTGGCCCGTTAAATAAGAACACAGAACTAGTAATAGTAGCTTAATCTATATATATAATAAACCAAGTACCTATTATAAAATCTAAAAAGCTCCCTAATCCTCTAATATTTAATAAAAACTAAAATAACCTACGTCCCTTTATAACTAAGCTCCGTCTTTAACTCTTAACAAACTATAATTAATACTCTACTAAAGCTAGTAAGGTTAGCTATAGAATGTCCCAATTAAGTAAAGACGCTGTATAAACCATGGATCCATTCTTCTATAATAGCATGTCATGGGACGGGGTCAATAGCAGCTAAACGTATGTATTCGAGGAGTCTACAAGACGTTGCGCGATCAATCGTAAGGGTCGAGGGCGTAAGGAGGTGATATACCCACGCGTAGCTGACATAAGCTGTACGCGAGGTATACACGAGAGCACGGGGCTCTCCTATAGAGGCCCCTGCGGTCGGGTTCCATGACATAGCACTTTCATTAATTTTAAAACCTTTATCTCTCTACTAGAATAAATATACAATAACGCCAGCCGTGAATATATAGCCGTTACTAAACTTAAAAACCTATAATAACGGAACCGAGACTTCACCAGCTTCTTTTTAAAATTTTTAGATCTTATTAGTGAACTGGATTAGAATAAAGCCGCTAGAGTTACTGCCCTTTAATAAGCTATTTCGGATAAGATTAGAGCCTAGTTAGTAGGTAGAGAACTACCAAAAAACCTATCCAAATTTGCTATAGTATATTAATAAATTAATAAGGATCTTTGATATAATAAATAGACTTATTCTTTAAAATTAACTATACCTTGCATTTAAAACCTTATAAAACTAATATATACCCTAAAGCGTAATCCGTCTCTAAAACCTAAAAGCCCTATATATAACCCTATAGACCTTAATACCGCTTAATCCTATATACCCTTAGGAACTAATAAATAAAGAACTTAAGCCATAAATAGAGAATGCTTTAGATGCGGTAAAAAAGGATATATTTAAAAGCATTGCTAAACTCACCCTTTTAAAAAGGTCCACCGTAGTTCCTCCTATTTCTTAAATTATACCCATTCCTTAAGTCATACTTATTCCTTAAATTATACCCACTCTATAAATTATATTTAGTTGCCATAAAGTATCTTGCCTTTAGTTAACTTAGAAAATAAATTATCCTAAGGCCAAGTCGCGCCTTAGAATAAAAAGTGGAAGAGTATAAGTATCTAGGCTCTTCTAGTGCTAATATATAGCATAACTCCCTTAATATACTTGGCAAAATTTAAATACTTAGAAAATAAAAGGAGGTATAAATCTTAATAGATAGTAAAGCTACTAGCATAGGCTTTATCGATATAAACTATATAAAAACTTAACGCCTAAAATTAAAGAAACTCAATAAGCCCTAAGGCCTATAAGGCTTTAATAGTAAACCCTTAATATATAGCAAAATAACGCACTACGCCCTAGTAAAAATGTAGATAGGCAAACACCTTAAATATATCTCCCTATTTGTTATATCCTTAAAGCAATATAAAGTTATACTTAAATACGGATGGCTAAAATAATACAACCCTTTAATTAGCTGGGTTAAAGAAATACTAAAGTTCTGTATAACCTACTGCCAAAGTTATTACTTAAAAAACTAATAATAATAATAATAATAATAATAATAATAACTCTTTGATTAACGTCTGATACGGATCCTGTCTGGCCCACGCAGACTACTCCGTCACAGGGGGAAAACTTGTAATTTACAGGAAGAAAACCCTGCAGTTGGGGGAGGAAAAACCCTATAAGCCACCTCAGTAGGATGAAAAACCCCGATTTGCCATATCCGTCCGTAGCGGCGACCCTGCGGGCCTATAACTACGTCCTGTCCTCCTTGGATGTTCGAACTCCTTGGGAACTACTGCTTCCTTCTCTAGCTTATCCAAGCTAGGGTTCACTACGTCCTAGCTAGGCCTTGCCAATTAATTGCTGTGTTGTTGTTGTTTCCCATATCTTGGCCATCCCCTGTGTGCTATCTCTTGTTTGACCATTGCCATATACGCCTTGCCTCCCTTCCCCCTAGAGCCATCGAAGGCGTAAGGGGGATTCATCCGTTCTAACCACCGTGATACTAAGCAGCGGGATATTGTGTATTGGGTATCTTTTGTGCCTAGACCCCAGCTAGGCCCTCTCAAAGGGTCACCACTCCGTTAAGAGGAGACAAGGAAAACCGTGGGTCGCAATCCAGGCTGCTAGGCAGTATTACGGCAGTAAAACGGCGAGTGACCGCATGCTCCGCGGGCGATCGCCCTGGGGGATGGGAGGGGCCGTATATTTGCTCGTTCGTCTGCTCATTCGCGTTCGTTCGATGCTTTCTATTGGGGGTCGGGGGATGCTATCGAATGCTGTGCATCCATGATGGATCGTACAGGTGCCTTAGGTAGGAGAATAGCGTAGTTGAATTGTAGAGGGCCAACAGTAGTGGTTTTTGAGATCTCACCATCTGAAAACTTTTCACCACCGCCTATAACGCTCGCAACCACCACCAAGTCCTATCCGCACGCTGTGCGACGTCTCTGCGTTGGCTCTGAGTCTGAACTTCGAAGACCCAGGTTCGTAGCCGTCACCACGTATAGGTGCAGAGTCCGATTTCGACGGCCCTTAAAAAACTATTTGCCCTATAAATATATACACAACTATTTAAATTTAATATAATATAAATTACCCCTGCCATAAACCTTAAGCCAATATAATAAATTTATAACTACTAATTATGGTAAAGAATGCAAAGATGTTATATTAAAACCTTTTAAAATTTGTATAATATAGGCCACGCCTTTTATCTTATTAGCAAAAAGACAAGATTATAAAATCATTACTATAACTATAAAAGATATTAAGAAAGCACTAGAACCAAAACAATATCCTAATTCTTAACCTCTTATGCCTAAAGAGTACTATAACCTAATTAATAAGTTTAAAAAACAATTTGTAGACTAACTAGCCCCATACTAAGAGAAATATAATTTTAAGATAGAACTTAAGCCTGGTATAACACTAAAGTTTAGTCCGCTATATGGTATATTATAAGAAGAACTGCTTATAATATAATAATACCTTAACAAGCATCTGGAAAAAAAGATTTATTCGCCCTAGTTAATCTCTATTTACCTTACCTATACTATTTATTAAAAAGCTAGAAGGAGGCTTAAGATTCTATATTAATTATTAAGCTCTAAATATAATTACGATTTGAAACTAATATCCAATTCCTTTAATTTAAGAGATGCTTAACTATTTAGTAAAGGTATAGTACTTTATAAAGCTTAATATAGTTGCCGCCTTTAATAAAATCTATATATATAAAGGAGATAAGAAGTATATAGCTTTTCGTATACAATAGAGACTCTTTAAATACCTAGTAATGCCATTTAGCGTAAAAAACAGTCCTAGTATATTTTAGCAATACATTAACAATACGCTTTGTGAATTCCTTAATATATTTATTACCGCGTATATTAATAATATCTTAATTTACTTATCCTTGCTTTCTAAATATTAAAAACATATTAGAATGGTTCTTAAACGCTTATAAGACGCAGGCTTATAATGCGATATTAAGAAATATAAGTTCTACGCATCTAAGGTTATATACTTAGGCTTAATTATATCCCGCAATAGAATTAAAATAGACCCTAAGAAAGTCGCTGTAATTATAAACTAGGAAAGCCCTAGCAATATATAAGATATTTAAAGATTTTTAGGATATATAAATTTCTATTATTAATTTATTAACCACTTCTTAGAAATTGCTTAGCTATTAGTAAACCTAATAAAAAAGAACATAAAATTTAAATAGACCACTAGATACGAACGAGCTTTTAATAATTTAAAATATCACTTTATAACTACTCTAATTTTTACTTACTTTAACTCTAACCTTAAATATACTATTAAAACTAACTTATCTAATTATGCGCTAGGGGGAGTATTATCACAATATAATAAGAATAGCAAGCTATATCCAATAGCCTTTTTCTTCTAGAAACTCACCCCTACTAAATTAAACTATAAGATATATAATAAGGAACTACTTATAATTGTTAAATGCTTTAAATAATAGCGTTCTAAGCTTAAAGGATTATTATTCCTAATATACGTGCTAACGGATTATAAAAACCTGCAGTACTTTATAACTATAAAATAATTAACGTAGCGCCAAATTTGTTAGGCCAAATACCTCTTATAATTTAACTTTAAGATTATATACTAACTAGGCAAACTTAATTAGAAGCCTAATGCATTAATAAAATAATTATAGGATCTACCTATAAACGCTTTAGATAAATAAATTATAAATTATTTATAAATCTTATTGCCTCCTAAGTATTTTAAAAAACTATATCCTATATTTCTAGATACGGAACTTAATAGAAATAAATTAAAAGTTAATAAATAGGAAATGGAAATTAATAAGCTAATAGAATACAAATATAAGAACAATGTATAGATAATTAATATAATAAAAGCAATTTAAATAGGAAAATAATAGCATAAGGATATTACACTTACTAAATACGAAATTTAAAACAATTGATTATACTATTAATAAAAGATAGTAGTTTCGAATTCTAAACCTTTATAATTTAAAATACTTAAATTTATATACAACTCCCCTGTAGCAAGGCATCCTAGCTATATAAAGACTTATAAAATTGTTTAATAAGCATACTACTGGCCTATAATATATAACTATATACAAAAATACGTTTAAGTATAACGTATTCCATCACCGAGTGTCCGACATCACCGAGTGTCCGATAATTTCCTTGGCGTCCACTATCTACCTTTACACGACTATATCTTAACAAAACAATATACAATCTATTTAAAAAAATGGTAGAATTAATCTAGCTTTATAAGCCTATCTTTGAAGCTAATTTTTAAGTGCTAAAGCTATTGCTAAATTGTTTAATATTAATCCCCGTACTTTTTGCTAATATGTTAAAAAAACGCAGATATAACGCGATTATGTCCTAAACTGCTATAAGCTTACTTAGACTAAAGAGTAGATGATTATTTAATATATTCTTAACTTTGATTTATAAGGGTTTACTCCCTAATAGTATAAGGTGGAAGATATAGTAAATAAACTATTAGCTACGCGAGGTAGAAAGCTAGTAAATAAAAACCAAATAAAGAGATCTATAACGTATTTAAATAAACTTAAAATAGTTTTTAACTAAGTAAAGGACTACTAGAGAATTCAGTAAAAATATTTAAAGGCTATTAGTAGATAGTTTAAGCTTATTAAAAAGACTAAAAATAAATATAGTGTTTAGGATAATAATATTGTATAATTACAGCACCTGGTATACGAACGCGTATTTACGCGTTCGGTGCACCAACCACTTGTATGCTGACTAATCAGGGGGGAGGCGCGTCAGTATATAGACCACGTAGTCTACCTTAATAAAATCGACAGTTACTACCATCCAAAAGAGCATACGATACTATACGTATTTCATGCCCCTGGATATAACTCAATTGTATTATTAAGTTGATATAAACACTAATCAGTAAGCGCGCATAGATTAGCAATTACTTGACACCTCCCCCCAAGCAATATATACAACAGCAACCACCTATTTAGAATCCTAGTACGACCTACTAGAAGGTTAGAAGTCAGGGATTACGGACTTATTACCAACTCTATATACTTATTTAAGTCTTAGTACGGTTTACTAGAAGTATAATAGACGCGAATATAGACCTATACGGAACCCCTACCCTTAATCTACCTCTAAACCTTAAACCCCTATTCCTACCACACCCTCTAACCTCTTTTTTAGACCCCTTACGGAGACCCCTTACCTCTCTATAAACCACTATAGACCTATTAATCGCTTTTACGGACCGTTATAAGACCTTACGGAAACCCCCTACCCTCCTATAAACCGTTACAGACCTATTAACCACCTTTATAGACTACTACAAGACCTTCCCTACCCACAACGCACTATACTATACTATATAGTATAGCAGACCTAAGCAAGCAAGTCGATAAAGGTTAAGAAAAGCGGAGGTAGGGAGCTAACCTTACATCTATAACCAATATTAATAACTATATTAAATTTAAAGTTCTTAAATATAAATATTTTAAGCTTATAAATAACGACCTATGGGAGCAATACTAGAAAGACTTTACGGACTTTACGGAAGCTATTTTTAAGGCCTATAACCCTACTACCATCCGTAACCTATAAACCCTTTTACATTACTAAGGTATATAGGTTAAAAGGGATAAATAAGTTACTATTATATAGTCTTTATATAATATAATATATAAGAAGGACCAAATGGAATAGACTAAAGAGGAAATCCTAGACCAGGTTAAAGCTATTAAAGAACTCTTTACTTTTTCTAAACTTAATAGGATCGTTAGCCTTATACCTAACCTACTTAACTAAATTTGTCCTATAAACCTAAGCAGTTTTAGAATTAATCTTACGGGTTAAAGCACACCTAGTGCTTAAGTTACGGACTATAATACCCCTATAAACCAAAATACGGACTAAAACCCTTCCGTTTAAGTTATAGATCCGTAAACCACCTAAGCAAAGACCTATAGCAAGGAGCTAGCCAACCTAGCTAAGCTCTATACCAACGAATCTAAGTACAACAGTAAAAACAATAACTTTAACTTTAAACTGACTATCTTTACGGACCTTTGTTAGAAGGCCGATATTCCTAAACAAGAGTTTAGCCAAGCCTACTCTACTATACTGCGCGGCCTAGCACTTAACCACTACTACACTAACCTTAAGAGTAACCCCCTTGGTGTTCCCTTTAATAAGCTATATAAAGCCACACGCAACTACTTTAAAGGACTAGAATATAAGCGTGATATCCTTACCTAATGGAATGCAACTAAGTTATGGACCGTACTAGATAAGAACACTGAAAAATTAACTATAGAGTGCCTGCAAATCCTTATTAAAGACCTCCGCTAACTATAGCACGGCCTTAATATTAAGCTTTAAACGGACGACTTCCTGCATAATAAACTTATTACAGCTTGCCAGGAAATAGAACCCTATAAATACGCCTATTATAAGCCTGCAGATACCATAGCTGGCCTTATTAATAATTTATAGTCCTCTATTATAATGTACAAAGCCTTAAACCCACTAGGTAGTACTTAAGCCTTTATTACAGACCTACAAAATCCGCAAACTAACTTAGATGCCTACTTTACGGACTACTGCTACCGCTAGCAGCACCCGCATTAACTAGGTCCTACCTATAACCCCTACAGCAACTCCTGTATAAAAGCATACCCTTATAGATAAACTAATTAGAGGTACTTTATATGTGGTAAGGAAGGATATTAGTCTATAAGATATACCTAGGAAGAACATAATAAGTCTAAGAAGAGATTTAATAGACGGATTAACTAGTTTATCTTAGACTATAAAGGAGAGGAAGTAGAAGAGTCTCTTAATAAGTTAATAAAAGCCCTTATAATTAACTTTAACTTAGATACTTAGGAATAGGAAACCTTAGGAACGTTCTTAACTACTTTTAGACCTTTTACAGACAGCTAAGCCTTTAATATTATAACTGTATTAGCCGATCACTCCTTTATACACTTAATTGCACCCAAAAACTAGCCCATAAGCATACCCGTTAGACCTATTATGGACGTTATAGACCGCAAACAGGACCTATTTGCATATACTACCACAGAACGCTATACCCCTAAAGAATTCTATAGCGTTATGATCGATATAAGTACCTCTAAGAAGTCTACTATAAGTTATGGACAGTACCTTGCATATAAGACTACCGTAAATAATAATACGGATATTAATACTATGCAAACTAGGGCCGTAAACGTCTAATTTGGCATTAGCTTAACCATATTAATTAGATTAGTGGCAGTTAAGACCTTAATTAGCCTAGTTAACTTCCACGTAATAAAAGCGGATACCCCTTTTCTACTCTGTCTTGCGGATATAGATAGGTTATAGGTTTACTATAATAATATTACAGACACCGTAATTGGCCCTATAACTACCCTAGGAAGCAAGCATATCACCCTACCAATTATATAACAATTTAGACACCCGTTCCTTATATAGGGAGAGACATTACGGACCTATATTTAGGAATCTTTTAACTATAACCTATGCTACCTTACCAGTACTAAAATCCACCGCCTATACCGCTGTTTTGGCCACCTGTTAGCCGAAAAGCTATATAGAGTCCTTAAACGCTCTAAACACAACAACGTTAATAGGAAGGCAATTAACTACGTAACTAAATACTGCTCCTTTTGCCAGAAATACAGACGTTCCCTAAGCTAATTTAAGTTCACCCTTTATAAGAATCTTAATTTTAACCACTTAGTATATATAGATATTATGTACATTAACGGCAGCCTAGTATTATATATAATTAACAAGGCAACCCGCTACCAAGCCGCCCATTAGTTGCAAAATATATCCGTAAAACATACTTAGGACATTTTATGGACCTACTAGATTAATATATACCTTAAACCTCCTAAGTATATTACCCATAACGCCGGTAGGAACTTTATTAGTAAGGAATTCCAACAGTACGCTACAGCCATGGCTATTTTAACAAAAGCCATTCTAGTTAAGGCGTATTAGTCTATTAGGCTTATTAAGCGAGCTTACCCAGCTCTATAGAGAGCTTACCAGATTATTATGGACGAGTATAAGGATATCTAAAAGAAACTAGCTTTACAGATAGCCGTAAAAGCCGTTAATAATACTACTAGCCCTAACGGACTAGTACCCACCCTTTTAGTTTACAGAGCCTACCTAAGGATAAGCAACTTAGGCCCTCCTACCCCGTCTATTATGGAATGAGCAGCTGCAATACAGAAGGCAATGGCCAAAATAGTCAAATTACGGGCCAAATAAGCTATTAATAGCGCCCTATATCACCGCAACGGACCTAATATAACCTTAGTATATAACCTCCCGCTTAACTCTAAAGTCCTTATATGGCGTAAGAGCGGCAATTGGACTGGACCTTATTGTTTACTGGCTGTAGAAGACAAAACGTGCTATATACAACTTCCTAGCGGACTAACTAGCTTTAGAAGCACGTCCGTAAAACCCTACTTTCGGCCCAAAAACACCCATAACGTTAAACCAGATAAACTAGAAGCACCTGCCAAACCAGACGAACTAGAAGCACGACATAAGAGAAGAGGCTTATGGTTAATCTAATGTGCTTACATCAGGCCTACGAACGACGTAAGATTACAGAGGTCAAATAAATTAGTAGCGGAGATAACCTAGCGGACGCCATAACTAAGGCAAAGCCGTGTTAAGCTCTTAAAACCCTAATTAACACAAATAAGCTTAACCTAAAGGTCACAGAATGGGTGGAACGAGACTAACGGAAGGCCGTACGGTTTATTTACGGCCCGTTGGAAGGCTGTACGGTTTACTTTACGGACCGTAAGCAGGACTTACGGCCAGCTTGGAGCACCGTTTGGAAGGCAGTCCAGAAAGCACCTTAGGAGGGATTTCCTATGTATTTCTTTTATGTTCTATGGTCCTATTAAAGCAATTACGGGGGCTATATACAAGTAGGCCTATTTTCAAGTGCCGCTAGTGTATAATTATAGCACCTGGTGTACGAACGCGTATTTACGCGTTCGGTGCACCAACCACTTGTATGCTGACTAATTAGGGGGGAGGCGTGTCAGTATATAGACCACGTAGTCTACCTCAATAGAATCGACAGTCACCACCATCCAAAAGAGCATACGATACTATACGTATTTCGTGCCCCTGGATATAACTCAATTGTATTATTAAGTTGATACAAACAGGTATATACAACTTTAATAAAACTAGCTTCTAAATAGGCGTTATTAAGGCTATAAAAGTAGTTACTAGCTTTTAAAGATATACTTAATTAAAACTTGCCTTGCTTTTAGTAACTTATTAAAAGTATTAAACTAATACTATACTAAAATGTACTTTACAAATTACAGATTATTAAACTTAAAGAGCAATTAGTAGTAATAACTAAATAAAAAAGTTATAAAAAGGAGCGTTTTTAAATAAGTGGTATATTAGAGTTTAGTATAATAGCTAATTAAATAGTTTTTAAAGTGTTAGTGGCGGTTAAAAAGGCTTAAAGAGGTGGTGGTAATAATAGTCAGGATAGGGCACTTGCGACTTAATATTACTATAGGAAATGCGGTAAGACTGGGCATAATACATAAATATATTAAAAAGATAGGGAGCCTTCTCCTAAGTCTAAGGCGAGTACTTAGTATATATTTTTAGATAGTTTTGGTAGTAATAATGAGGATCCCGTCACTTAAGTTGGTCGTGCCAAGAAATTATCGGACACTCGGTAATGTCGGACACTCGGTAATGGAATACGTTATAGGATATGCGTATATAGAAAAACCTCTTATATAAAGAAGCAAGGAGTACTTTAACCACTACCAATATCACGGGTTAGGTGGAAATGGCTACAAGATATATGTATTTAAGGAGTCTACAAGACGTTATATAATCAATTGTAAGGGTTGAGGGCGTCAGGGGGTGATATACCCACGCGTAGCTGATGTAAGCTATACGCGAGGTGTATATAAGAGCACGGGGCTCCCCTATAGAGGCCCCTATAGTCAGGTTCCGTGACACTACCCCCCCTCCTATTAAGGCGGAGCTCTAGCGACGCTGTGGTTACTATATATATATAGGGGGAACGCTTAGGGTATAGACAAGAAGGAGAAATATCATTATAGGTATAACGGGCTCATATAGATGCTTCTAACTTAGGGCTTATACTAGGGTGCTAAGCTATAGAGGGGGAAGGAGGCTGTGGGAGACTTAGTAAGATATAAGGGGGTCGCTAAGGCGCTAGTAGTAGGCGAGCCAATAGCGATTTTCCATCCTAGGGATAGAAAATCCTAATTAGCTAGTTTCTCCTTAGCGTCTAGAATTTAACCAATTAGACAACTTTAACCGCCAGTTAAAGTTCCTGGACATCTCAATATTTTCTAATTATATAATCGCACTTTATAGCACTCTACGGCGATCTGACAGCAATTTGCCCTTACATAGCAATATATAAAGATTTAACTCTATAAGGGCTCCTATAGAGGATTAGGCATAAAATCTCTGCTTAGGCCTAGTTTCTGTGGGTTTGCGTAGTAAAAATCACTAATTAGATCCTTTGCATTCTTAAAGTCCTTCTATAATTGCCATTCTAGCTGGTCTATGTCGAATCCTATATAGGTAGCTTTATAGTAGAGCTACTATCCTCTGCCTTTGCTAAAGTATTTAGAGTTAATAATTCATTTAACGGTCTACTCCTTATAGTTCTTGTCTTTGTTCTTATCTTAGATTAATACTGGTAGGGGTTTAGGCTATATCTATCCTAGTAAAGGGTTAGGCTGGTAAAGGTATAATAGCTATAGGTAAAATATAGGCTATATCCCATGGGTGGCTAGGGCAGGTGGGAGCTCTAGCTTATATGCGGCTCCCCTATTAATAACTTATTTAATTAAATAGGGGCCGAGGTTCTTATAATTAAGTAACTTTATAGGCCTCTATATAGAGATATTATATATATCTAGCCATACCTAGTCGCCAACACGTATCTCCAGTGGTGGCGTTCTATGATGGTCGGCGAAGTAGGCCTACTTTGCTTAAGCCTAGGCTATTTCTCCCTTATAGTAGTTAAGTAGATTTTTTATGCGGTCTATATACTAGTTGGTAAGTAGCATCTTAAGGCGTTTTCTATATAGCAGTTTCTAATTAATAGGTTTTAGTGGCTCTATGCTAGATTAGGGGTGATAACCCTTATTCGCGAAGAATGGGGTAAGTCCTATAGTGGTTAAGACATAGTTATTCGCTGCAAATTTACCTAGTGGGAGGTAATCCACCCAGTTATCCTAACTATAGGCAACTACCTATCGTAGGTACGCTTTTATGCTAGCATTAGCATTTTCTAGTTACCTAGTAGTTTTATAGTAAAAGGATATAGACATCTTGACAGAGATGCCAAGGCGTTAGCAGATTTGTCTCCATATATTAGAGTTAAACTATATACCTTAGTTGGACGTAATCAAGTCAGGTAACCTATGTAGTTAGTAGATTTTATAGAGGAAGGCGTTAGTAACGTCACTAACGGCTACGTCTTTAGGACATAGTAGCGCTCTTTTATAAGTCGGTATATTATTATAAGGATATTCTTGTAAGTATGGCCGTGTTATTTATAGGGTGGTAGGTCAATAATAAAATTAATGGCAATATCTGCCTATCGTTATATAGGTACTAATAGAGGGTATAGTAGCCCTTAGTACTTTATATTAAAGGCCTTAGCGCGCTTATAACTATAGCAGGTGCCTATAAAGCGTTTAACTAAGTCTATTATTTTTAGCCAGAAGTAGTATTGACTAAGAAGCTTATAGGTTCCTCCTCTGCCTAAGTGGCCGCTTAATTAGAGGTTATAGGCCATTTAAATTAGCTGTTATTATATATTTTCTAAGTTAGGGATAAATAGGCGACCTCTATAATAGAGCCTATTCTCTTTTACTTCTAAGGCCGCTATATTAATTTAGCCTAGGCTTTGGAGGTTACTAGGCAGCGTATAGGCGCCAGCAGTCTTTACGGCAATAAATTAATATAGTAATGGGTTAATAGAGGTGTTATATACTGTAATAATAAGCTTGTTAATTTCGTAAGGTAACTCTAGTTCTATAGTATAGAGCTAAGGTATAGTTGGTTCTATTATAGGTAGTATGCCTAGGGCTAGATTTTATACTTTTAGGATTATCTATTATTAGAACTGATTATAGGGGTTATCTTTAGACTAAGGAAGGTCTTGCAAGCGGCGTATTAGGCTATTAGGCTTAGTACCTTATACTCCTAGTCTATATACAATTTTAAAGTTAAAACTAGAGAGGAACTTGTTCTAGCGTGCTTAGCGTCAGTTTAGCTATTTTATAGTCATAAAGTACTTAAGGTTGCGATAGTCTATAAGGATTTTAGTTAGCTGGTTAGGTTCTACTAAGGAGAGTTCTAGTTAGAATTCTTTAAATGCTTATACAATCGCAAGGAGTTCCTTATTATAGATCTTATAGTTACACTCTTATAGTATAAGCTGTCATAGTGCTATAATGCTAATAGGCTGAATAACTACATTATGGTATAAAGAGGAGAAGGAGGTAAAAGGGGGTATCGTATATAAATAGTAAGGGCAGCCGCCAAGGCGCTAGTGGTAGGCCAGCCAACAGTAGGAAACAGTACGAGACAGTACGCGTTAGGACTGTACCGTGACAGTACTCCCCTCCCTAGAAGGTTTGGTCCCTAAACCGAACAAGTAACCTATTTTCGGTGCAAAGATGTCACTTCTGCTCACCGCCCTTGACCGAGCCAATAGCGATTTTCTATACCGGGCATGGAAAATCTTAATTGGTTAGCTTAATGAATAAAATTGGCAGAACTCTATACCGCCACCACATAGCGCTTTTTGGCAAAAAACCGACCAATTAGACAACTTTAACCGGCGGTTAAAGTTCTATAAGATCTTAACCACCATAAATTACCTTTATGGTTGGCCACGGCCTTGGCGTGGCTCTCCCTTATCTTATACCCAGTCTGGGGGTCCTGGCTTCTTAGGGTGTTATTTATAGAACCTTAGTAGGGCGTGCTCGCACCCTTTTAGGGATTTTTTGGGTTCCCAGGTTTTCTTATTATAGTATTTCCATTTAATATAGTATGTTAAGCCATGCTCGTCTATTTGTTTATTATATACATTAAGGATCTTTTTAAATTCCTACTTGTCCGTAATATTGCCATTATTATCCCTTTTGGCTATCCTGCCTATAATATTACAACGTTCCTCTTTATTAATGCGTGCTTAACTAGAGATCTCTTTAGGGAACCAAAGGCGGACTTTTAAAGTATAGAAAGACTTATTAACACGGATATGGTCTGGGAGGTCAACTATAACTGCTCCTCTATAGGCAGCTAGGACGGGCCAGGGTCCGTCTTAGTTATTATCCTACTTCCTCTTAGGCCGGTTGGTCTTTATATTTTTAAGGCTAACTATAACCATATTATCCTTTTTAAATATTATACCTTCGTCTTGTTTTATATTAGCGTTGTCTTTATATTATTACTGGGAGATATAAGCTAGGGCTTTAAGCTGGGTTAAGATGCGCTTAAAGCGGTTAGTAATAGTATTAGCTTATAGGTACTCCTTCTTTATATATACAGACAGGGCTAATGGCTAGGGGCCTACTAGTTCGACGCCTAGACGTAGGTTGTAGCTATAGTTAGTAAAGAATAGTAAGATTCCTATAGTCTTATTAACCTGGTTATTTATGGCAAACTTGGTAAGGGGGAGCTAATCTACCTAGTTGTCTTAGGTAAAGCTTATAAAGGCGCGTAGGTACTTATTTATTACTATATTAACAATCTCGGTTTAACTATCCGTTTTAGGGTGCCATGTGGAGCTAGGGCTTAGGGTTACCTTTAGGCGCTAGTTTAGGCAACGCCAGAAGTTAGAAACGAATAAAGAGCCTCTATTAAAAACAATAGTATTTAGAGCGCCGTGTAACTTATAGACAGTATAGATAAATGCTTTAACGAGCTCCTTAGTATCTAGGCTAGTAGTAGGAATAAAGTGTTTTATCTTTATTAGGCGGTTAATAACGACAAAGATATATTTATATGTTTTGCCGTTACGAAGGCACTTAGGCAGGTTAACGACGTGGTTAATAGAGATATCGGTCTATGGGCGGACTGGTAGTTCTAGTGGTTTTAGGAAACTGGGCGGTGCTAAGCGTGGGGTCTTTATATAGAAGCAAAAAGCGCAGTCTTTTATAAAGGTAGCTATAAACTGTGAAATACCTAGCCACTAATATATTTAATTAAGGAGGTCTAGTGTCTTAACGCGGCTTGGGTAACCCGTAGGGCCTAAACTGTACATACGGTATACAACTTCTAGTTAGAGTTTATGTGAATTAGGGACAAATACTCAATTCCTGTAGTAGATTAGGCCGTTAATAATTAAATATTTAGATTTATTATAGCGGAGCAGCTTCCTAATCTGCTTGGGCTAATAGCGTGCTTTACGGTCTTCCTATTTATGTAGTGCAGCCAATATATTCCTAGCGAGTTCGTTCTCTTTATAGGCATTCTTAATAAGCTCCTTAAGGGTTTTTTTCTTAGGCTCTGGGTCTATTACTATAATAAAGTCTTTAATGCTCTGGTCTTAGGATTCGCTTAGTAGTTCTTCTAAGATAGTAGGGTTGACTTTCTTTAGTGGTAAAACAACGCGGTCTTAGTGTTATAGACATTTATTATTAGCATTAGTAGGTGCAACGCCTAGAAGGCGGCTAAGAGCGTTTAGGATTGTGGCTTTAGTGCTAGGCCTATAGGTAATAATAAAGTTAAATTAAGAAAGGAACTTAGCCTAGCAGACTTAGCGCTAGTTTAGTTATTTCATTGTTATAAAGGTCTGGAGGTTTTTATAGTTTGTAATAATTTTAAACGGCTGCTTAGTTTTTTATAGTTTGGGACACCATTCTTCTAGTGCCTTAATGATTACCAGGAGCTCCTTATTGTATATTTTATAGTTGCATTTAGGGGCTAAGTGCTTAGCAGAGAAGAATGCGACTAGCTTAAGCTTGTTACTTTTATTGGCTTAATAGAGCACTCCACCTAAAGCCTAGTTTGAGGCGTCTGTCTCTACTACAGTCTTCTTTATGTAGTCGTAATACGCTAGGACTGGTGCTTTAGTAAACGCTGTTTTTAGGGTCTAGAATGCCTGTACTTAATTAGGGCCCTATAACTAGCTAATGCTCTTTTTTAGTAGCCTGGTTATGGGCTTAACTACCTTAAAATAGCCTTAAATGAATTGTTAGTAGAAGTTCGCGAAGTTAAGAAATTACTGTAGTTTCTTAACTAATATCGGGTCCTTCTATTTCTGTAAGGCCTGCACCTTCTTAGGGTCCATGGTTATGCCATTAGTTAAGATAATTAAGCTAAGGTATTTTGTTTTGGTAGTATAAAACTTAAACTTATTAATATTAATCTAGAGTCCAGTATTACTAAGTCTCTAAATAATTTCATTTACGTATTTTATATGCTTGGCGCGTATTTTTAAGAAGATAAGGACATTATTAAGATACGCAGTACAGTAGTTATTAAGGGCGTTGTGTAAAATATAGTTAATATAGTTTTAGAACGTGGTGGGCGCGTTATAGAGACCAAATAGTATAACTAGTATCTTATAGAGCCCAAACCAGGTGATAAATGCTGTAAGCTATTTATAGCCTTCCGTAATCCAGATCCGGTTAAACGCAGCAATTACGTTAAGCTTAGTAAAGTATTTAGTACTATAGAGTGCGTCAAGTGTCTCACAGACTAGTGGTAGTAGGTATCGGTTCTTAATAGTAACTGTGTTTAAGCCTTGGTAGTTATAGCAGATTTATACACCGCCGCTAGGTTTCGCTGCAAGGAGGAGTAGTACGGTGGCTGGTAAGGTTAATTTGCGGATAAAACCCTTATCTAGCATCTTGTTAATCCACTTCTTTACACAGCTAAGTTTAGCGGGTAAGAGTAGTCTATTTTTATAGTACGGGGCCTACTTTCTTGGTATAATCTTAATTTTGTGGTTCTATAGTTAGTAAGGGGGCAGCTTATCTACATTCTTAGGGAGGAAGTGTTTAATATATTTATAAAACTCTTTTGGTAAGCGTGTTACGGACGCTTTAAGTACAATGTTACGACTACTTGGGGAAGAGTCGCAGGAAGCTAGTTGGTTAATATAGGTACGGTCTAGGATGGATTTAGTGGAACTATATAACGAGGAATGGTAAGCGAGTCATATAATGTTATACGTAGTGTACGGAGTATACACAGTGTACGTCTACGTATAATACATATAACATATACCTTACGTATAAGAGAGGATTTCTTAGGAGTATAGTTGTGTATTTAAAGGACCTTAGTCCCTACCGTAGATAGTTCTCTCCTTATAGTGAATTTTAGAATATAATTAGAGTTAATCTGTTGGGCAACTACTCCACCAGTTATTATTATGTTGTTAATTTGTTCTTACCTATATACCTAGCCTAATAATAGGACCCACCGTAGTTCCTGCTATAAGGTTCCGTTATACATTCACTACTAAGGTTACAGTATTAAATAAGGTTGAATAACATGCCACCTAAAGCACCAGTTATAACGGCGTCAACAGTAGCCATAACCTCAGGACTAGGAGACACTAGTATAGCGGATACGGATTCTTAAGTAGTTACGCGAGGTTAGTTATAAGAAATGGTTAATTACTTACAAAACAATAATAGGATACTTAAAGAACGCATTAATAGAATTAGAGCAGCGAAAATTAAACTACCTTTAATTAAACGATTCTTAGGAGAGAAGTTAAAGCTTAAGGGGTTCCTTATATAGATGCACTTTAAGGTAATACAGGAAGGAGCGAAGTTAGTAATATCGTTAGATTAAGTAGCCTATGCAGAATTGTTCCTAATAGGAAGGGCACTTAAGTGGTTCAAACCATATCTTATGGAAATATAGGCCAATGGCATAACAACTACTAACCAGGACGTACGGTATATATTTACCAGTTAGAATAGGTTCGTAGAACAACTAATATAGATATTTAGAGACCTAGAGGCTATAACCACAGCAAAATAAAAGCTTTAGAACTTAGTATAACGTACTTTAGCAATTAAGTATATAACACAGTTTTAAATACTAGCCACACAGGTTAAGTGGAATAATAGGGCGCTTATAGCACAGTATAAATAGGGACTTAAGGCTAAAGTCTAGGACATAATTATCCTAATGGAAGATGCGGATACTCTAAGGGAGTTAATAGACCAGTTAATAAAGATTAATAATAGGATCTATTAAAGGGAACAAGCTAAGAAAGGGCAAGATAGAGTTCCATAGTTATATAAGGCGCAGAGTACGCAACAATAGACATAGAGTTAAAAACTATAGAATGGCGCAGAGCTAATAGACCTAAGCGGTACCAAAGAAACCTAAAGATGGGAAAAGAAACTATAGAAACCTAGAGGTTAAGGATTAAGTAATTAAAGGACCTAGGAGTAGAGGCTAAACCAGGGATCTTAGTAGTAGAAGACATTTAGGCGGACTCTATAACAAGAAAAATGGTTTAAAGACGGGGCTTATATAAATTGCGGAAAATAAGGTTATTTCGCCAAAAACTATAGAGGTGGTTAGAGTAACTATACGGTAAAGGGAACCAGGCTAGTAGGAGACACATATATATAGAAGGACGACGGTATACTACAAGGAATAAAAGAATGTTTAATTAACAGTTTTACGTATTGTTATAACAATATATACCAAATTTATGAGGACGCCAAGTACGGCGTAAGCTATTGGCTATAGGAGCCATTATTATCTAAGTTTAGAGAAACCAATAAACTAGTTTATAGATTGGACATTAAAGACGATAAGTTTAATATAGGCGAAGCATTTACTAATAATAAGGCAATAAAGGCAGCTTACTAGGAGCATGTAAACCTTAGAGAAGTTAAAATAGAAGTAGAGACTAAGACCATTACAGAATAAGGTTTAGTAACGGGTATTGTAATACTATTAGATACGATTTCCATCGCTTTATAAGATAATAGGAGTAACGTTTAGAAGAAACCAAGTAAGTAGACAACTGCTAGTACTAGCTTATTACTTAATAAAGGTAAAAGGCCACAGGCTTAAGATTCTTAAGAAGAGATAAAAGAAGCTTAAGATTTTTAAGATAAGATAAGACACACCTAAGGACCTATAACGGACGAAAACTAATGGGAAAGGGTAGTGACTTAGTTTAGTAACAAACAAATAAGTATAGGACGCAAGTTCAAGAACTACAAGTTCGGGGAATAAATAAGAATATTAGCAATCCTAGGTAAACACAGTATTTAGCCTAAAGATTAAACAGTTAATACCAGGATTAAAAAGTAAAATGACTATAAAGATCTAGCTGCAAGACGCAGAAAATAAGAAACTATGGATAAGTTTAAAATAAGAATTATTGCATAGCAAGAGCAAAAGCTAGATAAGAGGTTAGCTATGCTAGGTTATATAAGGGACAAAGTACCTGTATAAAGAGTTACTAATAGGCTAAGTGTAGGGACACCTAGGGCAAAGTGGTTAGACGAACTGAAATAGGAAGAAGATTTAGATATTCTAACTAGGTTCGAAGAAAGACATACTAAAGGATATTATAATGCAGCGATAATAAGGTACTTTCTAATAGATAAACCATACACACTAAACCAGTTGTACGGAAAGTGGTATAGGCAACGACACAATAATAAATAGGAAGACTTTTATATATAGCTAGATAAAAAAGTTGTCTAAAACTAACCCATTACAAAGAAACGCATAAGTTATATTAAGGGAGTATTAATTATAATATTAAGGAACCTAGAAGAAGGATCTAGGGACTAGAGAAGTAAGTGATAAATTTTAGTACCCGTAGCAGAAATACCAGTAGTTAGGTTGACTAGGTATAGGTTTAAACTTAAGGATAAAGATAAACTAAGAGTTAACCCAAAATATATAGCGTATTATATACTGTTGTGGATAGCTTGTGTGGATAATATATGTAACATATATAGAGTACTAAAAGACAAGAACCGGAAGTACCTAGTAAGGATATATTAGGCACCAGAGGAAAAGCGGTTTAGGAACGCTAAGTATATATATAGATAGCACCCAGTAGAAGTATAAGGTTAAAGGGACTTAATACTTTAACTAGGAAGATTCCTTATAGAAGAATGCCTAGACGGATAATAATAGTAGAAGTGCCCAGAGAACACTTGTCTATGGTATATAGAGGAAAAGAAACGAACTAAGTATTAGCCTAAGGAGGACTAAGTATAGGCAGGATCTAGCAGCCAATAGTTAGGAAAAGGGGAGGCGTATAGGACTAAAGGGAACTAGTATTAGAGCCTTAGACCCTTAAAGGAATTTAAGGGCAATACCTAAATTTATGAGCTAAATGGCAAGATTAGCAGTTTAAAGTGTTGGTAGATAGTGGAGTAATTAGGAACTATATATTACTAAAAGTAGTGGAAAGGATAGGGTTACTATATAAACAAAAGGAATACCCGTATCCACTTATAACAATTTTAGGAGATTAGATAGCCTATAGAGAAGGTATTATTAATCTTAAAATAGGACCTATTTAGTTAACTATTAAAGGAAGACCAGTTAGAATGTCTTTTGATATCCTATTATTAGGATAGAACGAGGCGATACTAGGAATGCCTTAGTTATAGAAGTACAATCTAAAGATTAATTGGGTTATAGGTTAGGTTAATATTAAGAATACTTAACGGTATAAAGTGCGACAGTAAATTAAGTTAGTATAGTACTAAGTTGGAGCGACATATAAAGAGACTAAGTAAGGCTTAAGTTATATACCAAGGAGATACCACAAGTATGGCAAAAAGTTATGGTCACCAGAAAGTGAAAAGCTGTTAGAGCATGCAGCATAGGACTATAAAAGAGAGTTAGAAAAGGGAATAAGTCTAAAGTTCTTTCTAATTTATAAGCTTACTGAAATAGAGTTAGTAGCGCTTAAAGAGTTTGTCTAGGAGAACTTACGCAAGGGATATATTAGACTATTATAGTTGTTAGTAGGATATCTAGTACTATTCATCCCAAAGAAAAACGGAAAACTTAGGATATGTATAGACTATAGACAGTTAAACAGCATTACTAGAAAGGATAGGTATCCTTTACCCTTAATTAGTAAGATCTAAGACAGGATAGGCAATATAAAGATCTTTATAAAGATAGATCTAAGATAGGTATACCATCAGATTAGGATTAAGGAAGGCGACGAATAAAAGGCAGCCTTTAGGTTAAAGGAAGGACTGTATAAACCATTAGTTATATAATTTAGGCTTATAAATATACTAGCAACGTTCCAGAAGTAAATTAATAGTGTATTAGGAGAACACCTAGATAAGTTTATTATAGTATACCTTAACAATATTATAATCTACTTAGAGAATGAGGAAGAACATAGAGAACACATTAAATAGGTCTTAAAGAGACTATAGGAAGAACAGATGCCAGTAGTAATTAAAAAATGCGAGTTCTTTACGAAAAAAACTGATTTTGTAGGATTTATTATTAAACTAGGAAAGATTAGCATGGACCTAAAGAAAGTTAAAGCTATAGTAAGTTAGCATAAACCAAAGAACATTATGCAGTTAAGGTCGTTTTTAGGGTTTTATAACTACTATAGGAGGTTTATAGCACAGTGGTTAAAAAGCATTAAGCCATTTATAAGACTAATAAAGAAAGAGGAACTATAGGTTTGGGGTAGTAAATAAAAGAAGCTGTTCTAGGAACTTAAAGAGTTGTTTACCTAAGAGCTAGTCCTTAAGATCTATTAACCAAAGTTGGAAATGGTTGTTAAGATAGATGTATTAGACTTCGCACTAGGAGCATATTTGCTATAGAAGTACTAGGACGCATAGTATCCAGTAGTGTACTATAGTTGGAAAATAATACTACTAGAGTTAAACTATGATATCTACAATAAGGAGTTATTAGGTATAGTTATAGTACTTAAAAAATAGAGAGCATTCTTATAAGGCATAGAGAAACCATTTATGGTTAAGATGGACTATAAGAACCTTATAGGATTCCTAATAATAAAGGAACTCAACCAAAGATAGGTTAGATGGGCGGAAATGCTTACAGAATACTATTTTGAAATTTAGTATACTAAGGGTACAAACAATGCACGAGCAGACGCTCTAAGTAGAAAGGCTAAACTATAAAGTAATAAAAAGCTATTAGGAGCTTTATTGCGAAGGGATTAAGATGGATTAATTAGGTATAACTATCTAAAGATTATAGTAACCGAAGAAAGCTAGATCTATAAGTTACTAGAGAGTGATTAGATATAGAAGATCTAAGAAGTATAGGTAGAGAATCTAGACTTAGAGTAATACAAAAATAGAGAAGTAATATATATGCCTAAGTCTGTTATGGAAGAGTTTATTAAGGAATTCCATAAGGGAATGATATAAGGATACAACGGAGCTATAGGCTTAGTATTAAGACTTTAAGAGGAGTATATTATTTAAGAAATCTAGGAACTAGCAAGATAAGTTATAAAGAAATATCTAGATTGCTAAAGGAATAAACCAACAAGGCATAAGCTGTATGGAGGGCTATAACCTGTTAAAGTACTAGGAAGACTATAGGAGGTTATATTATAGGACTTTATTGTTAAACTACTAAAGTTAAAAGATCCTATTATAGGACAAGATTATAACGCGATTTTAGTAATAGTAGATAAGCTAATAAAGTGGGGATACTTTATAGCATACACTAAAGAGATATTAGTAGAAGATATCACTAGAATCTATATAAAGGAAGTGTTCGCAAGGCATGGAGTATTAGATAAGATTATATTGGATAGAGATCTAAGATTTATAGTAGCATTTTAGGAAGTGTTTTTAGTAGAATAAGGGGTTCGCGTAGTAATATCTACAGTATATTATCCGCAGATAGACAGATAAACGGAAAGACTAAACTAGACACTAGAATAGTATTTAAGGCACTATATTAATTACGCATAGAATAATTGGGTATTGTTATTACTAGTTATACAGTTTGCATATAATATAACACTATAAGAAGGAATGGGGATATTACTATTTAAGGCGAATTACGGGTATGAATTAAGAATATTATTATCACTACGTTAAGTAAAAAAGACGAGTAGCACAGCTAAATAAAAAATGGAGACGTTAATGAACCTTTACGTAGACTTTATGGAAATAGCTAAACTAGTATAAGAGTAAATAAAAAGGTACTATAATGCTAAAAGATTTAAGGGACCAGATCTTAAGGAGGGAGATAAAGTATAGCTACTACACAAAAATTTTAAGAGTTGACAACTAAGTAAGAAGTTGGACTATGTTAGACTAGGACCTTTTAAAATTAAGTAAAGAATTTTATTAGTTACGTATAAGTTAAACCTATTAGCTAAAATGAGGATCTACCCTATATAATATATCGCGATGCTAGAACTAGTATATGGAGATATTAAGCCACTAGTCTATAAGGTAGACATATATAGAGGACAAGAGGAAGATAAATGGCAAGTTTTAAAGATCATTAGTTATAAGGACGTGGATGACGAAATATAGTATAAAGTAAAGTGGATAGGCTATAGTAAGACTACCTAGGAGCTACTAAGCAACCTAGAGAACGCTATAGGAAAGGTATAGAAGTATTAAAAGAAAGCAGGTTAGGTAATATTAATAAAGAAGAATCGCAAAAAAATAAGTCGCCTAAGGGGGACCTAAGAGGAGCAATTGCTAAGCTACTTGGAGTTATTTCCCTCGCTAAAGGAAAGCTAGTCCTTTTATTACCTAACTTATTAAGACCCTGTTAAACCAGTTTCCACTTCTTAGAACAAACCTTCTTATAAACCTTCTTAAGATGGGTTAACTGAGCGAACGCAACCTACTAAGACTTAAAGGAGCGACGCTAAGCCTTAAGGGCCCAAGCAGTCTCTTTAGCAGAATAGTGGAGTTTGGCGCGCGTGGCAGCCAACTTAGACTTAAGCTTTATAGTGGTAGATTAAACACGAGACCCTATAATAAGTTACTTAGGGAACTTAAAGACTGTTAAGAGTTATAGGACGCGTATACTTAGCGTTAAAAATAGAGCGAACGTCGCAGAATAACTGAATGTTTGCTTTAGTGCACTCTAAGTAAGACAAGGGTTATTAAGACAAGGGATTTACTATCGCAATATATACTAACCCCGCTTTTGTATAACGAGAATATAGAGACGACATTATCTCACTAAGTAATAGTATGGCAGCCACAGTGCGAGCATAACGTTGCGCTTATAAAGAAGAAGAGGCTTTAGGTATAATAAGTAAGGATATTAACCAGACTAATTAAATAGATATTACACCTCTAGTAGACAACTTAGAGATGTTAGAAATCTTTAAGGACGAAGATAAAGAGGAGGGAGATAGTATTACGGACGCTTTAAGTATAATGTTATAACTACGTAGGGAAGAGTTATAGAAAGCTAGTTAGTTAATACAGGCACGGTCTAGGATAGATCCAGTGGAACCATATAACGAGGAATAGTAAGCGAGTTACATAATGTTATACATAGTGTACGAAGTATACGTAGTATACGTCTACGTATAACACGTATAACACATACCTTACGTATAAGAGAGGATTTCTTAGGAGTATGGTTATGTATTTAAAGGACCTCAGTCTCTACTATAGATAGTTCTCTCCTTGTAGTAAATCTTAGAATACAATTAGAGTTAATCTATTAAGCAACCACTCTACCAGTTATTATTACGTTGTTAATTTGTTCTTACCTACATACCTAGCCTAATAATAGGACCCACCGTAGTTCCTGCTATAAGGTTCCGTTATAAAGCGTTGTAAAATATCCTTATAGGTTAATCCTGGTTTGCCTTTTAGGAATTTCTTAATATTAGTGTTAACTATCTTCTGGCGTAGAAACTTAGACTTAGTTTTTAGGTTTATTTTAAGGAAGTTATAGAAATAAGGGGGTAGCGCTTTACGGGCTTCCTCTATTACATAGTTGCCTTCTATTAGCTAGCGGAAAGACCTTTTTAATAGGTTCGGTACTTCTATTAGGCCTATAGGTAGCTCCTTAAGCAGCTATTAGTGTTCTTCTTGTTTAACCAGTTCTACTAGCTCTGCTATATAGATCCTTATTACCTTTATGCCTTTTTGTTTACAGAACTGGGTAAAATTAATGGCATAAGTGTATTTAATGTTGTCTAGGTTAGGGCATGTCTAGTTCTCTAGTGCTACGGCTAGGCTAGCACGGCTCGGTTAGCCTAGGGGGGCGGAAACAAGGTGGCGGCCTTGCACGGTACGCGCGGAAGACGGGTATAAGGTTAGGTATTATAGGGGGGAGGTTTTAATTGCTCTGGTTTTAGTCTTAGCTGTAACGCCCTTAGCTATTATACGTGTGGTTATATATACGTACGGTAAATAACTTAAAGTTAGGTGTCTTATTAGCTGACCTAGGTTAAGCGGGTGTATATAAGGGACTTATAGTTCTGGTAGTGTTTGTTTTTTTAGGAATAGGGTAGTAGTCTAGTCTTCTAGAATCTCTGTTTTATTTACTACGTATATTAGCTTACTAGTATTAGGCACCTCTTTTACTATCAGCTAATAGTATCTAAGCGTTAGCTATGCAATACATCCGCATAGTGCTACTTAGTTACAGTTAGGAATATACTATAGGAGATAGTTATAGGTATAGTAATTAGAGTTAAATTTAAGCTCTAGAGTAGGGAAGTCTGGTTTTAGGTTATACTTTTTAAGCTAGGGCATTCCAAGAATTACTAGTATTAAGGGTAATAACTTCGTGACATAGAAGAGTATGGATTCTGTATAGTAGCCAATTGTTATTCTTGCTGTAAAGTAGTGGGTAATAAAGCTAGATAGGAGTCTATTAGCAAGGCAGAGTAGTTTTAGGACTAGGAGTCTTTTTGTTATAATATTGTGCTTTTTTATAAGCGAGTCTTCGTCTGTAAACGCTAGTGCTATACTACCACTATTAATGAGGCTTACTATTTTAATAAAAACTTATGGGAGTAGGTTGCGCAGTAAGGAGAGGTAGGTCTGAATAAGGATGGCATTTCTATTATTGTTTACTATTCTAAGGTTAAGTAGCAGCTAACTTAGAATAAGATCTAACTAATCTAGTAGTATAGATTTAATTCTTTTATCCTCCTCCCTATATAGTTCTAACCCTTAGAGGCAACTTAGTCTAAGGGTTAGTCTTTTAATAACTAGATTATAGGGCTTGGCTAGTAGCTATGGTCTTGGCTAGTATATCCTAACGTATTAGTCTCCGACGGTGTATATATGCTAGGGGGTACTTTACTAAGGACATAGCTGGTCTTACAGTTAGTAGCGGCACGGAGCACTTATCCGTAGTTTATATATAGGACCATTAGCTGGGGCTGTATTAGGGAAGGGAATTATAGGGGTAGGTTTCTGTGTCTAAACCTATATCCCTGTCTATGGTTGTCGTTTCGGTTACTAATCCCTCTGCTAAAGAATCCGCCGCGGCTAGGAAGGGGTTGGCGCGGTAGCATTAAAAGGGGATTTAGGTTTATTTTGGGGTTGTAAGCATCTTTCTAGTGGCCAGGTTAACTATATGCCAGGTAGAGTCTGTTATCTATATAATGTCTTTAGACGTTGTTAGGGAGGCTACTACTACTACTACCAAATTTAACGGCGTTAAGGTCTATTAGGTCATTCTATAGTGCTAGTGCTAAGGTATTATTGTTAGGTAGTGTAGGTTAATAGCCGCCAGCGGTACTTAGCTTAGCGGTGTTTAGCTTAGTGTGGTAGGCGTGGTTCTATAGGTTATAAGCAAACACGTCCATTTGCTTACTCTAGCCCTTATAGTTAGCATCGTCGATTTTGCGGCTAAGGGTAAGGGCTAAGTCCTTTATCTTAGACGAAATATTCTTCCTAAGTAGATCTACCTTTTGTTTCTTAGTCTTGTTTGCTTTTATTATTAACTTATTAAGCTCTGCTTTCTAGGACCAGTAATTATGCTTACCTTAGTTTAAGGTGTCTAATTTATTCTTAGCCGCTTGGGTTATATCTATAGTCTTATAGTACTTCTTTATATACGCAAACATAGACTCTCGGTTAGAGAAGGCCCATTTGCTTAGGTTGTTTGGGTATATGCGTAGCATATTAAGGCTATGCTTAATATAGTTATAAGCCTTATCTGTTAGCATGTCTAACATATAGAGGACTTCGTCCATTAGGGTCTTAAAGCACTTTATATCTCTATAGAAAACGCCTTGGATCTTTATTTCCCATATTTTAAATTTTTCTTACTTTTTAGTTGGCGATCCCTTGCTATTAAATAGGGTAAGGTCTTTTACTTTACGCTTTTTTCTATAGGGCTTAGCTAGGGGAGGAGAGCCAGTAGCAGTATTCTTATTAGTAATAGTTTAGGTAAGTGTAGTAATCTAAGAGCTTAGGCTTTATATAGTCTTAGTATATACCGAAGCTTGCTATTCGTATTGCTTTACACGTAGTTTAAGTGTCTTAAGGGAGTTAATTCTATGTTGAGCTTCTTTAAGTTGGGACTTTATAGTCCGGCCTTTATTATAGACTGTTTAGAGACCGCTCTTAACGCTAGTTAAAAGGGTTGTATATATAGAGAGGTGCTAAAATGTTCCTACCATATTAAGGTTTTTGGGGTACTCTGGACCACTCCTAATTGCCCAGGTAATGTTAGTGTAGGAGGTATTAAAGAGGTGGGCAAGCGCTTTGCATATATTTACTAATGGGGTATTCTAGTTACCTATTTTAGGGGATCTAGGCAGGGTAATTGAAATCTATAAGGCTGGCTATAATGCTAAGATTGTCTAGGATAATACTAAGATTGTTTAGGACTGTACTAAGATTATCTGGGACTGTGGTACGGTATTGTCGGTCGCGCTAGGTCGCGATTATACTGGGAAAATAGAGACAGTGGACTAGGGAGAATAAAGATCGCAACGGGGCGCAAGAGGAGATACCATAAACTGTCACAGTGCTATAATGCTAATAGGCTAAATAACTACATTGTGGTATAAAGAGGAGAAGGAGGTAAAAGGGGGTATCGTATATAAATAGTAGGGGCAGCCGCCAAGGCGCTAGTGGTGGGCCAGCCAATAGTAGGAAACAGTACGAGACAGTACGCGTTAGGACTATACCGTGACATAAGCTTAAACAAGTAGAATATAACTAGGTAAAGGAGACCGTTATTACCCATCTAGAAGAGGACGCCTGCGTTAATATAGTCTAAGGAGTTAGTCTTAAGGTAGAGTTGTTATCCTGGTATAAAATAAGCTAGGATAGGTGCTTTAGTAAACACATTTTTAAGATTTTAGAACGCCTTCTCGTATTTAGACGTCTAGATAAAATATAAATATATTTTTCTTCCTTTTACGAAAAGGCCCTTTATTTACATTATTGCTATAAGTGGTGCTATAACACCTAAGAAGTTATATATAAGTTTTTAATAAAAGTTAGCAAAACTAAAAAAGGCTTATACGTCTTTAATATAGTTAGGGGTTTGCCATTCTATAATTATACGTACCTTCTTAGGGTCTATATGGACACCCTTAATAGTAATAATTAGTTTAAGGTATTTTACTTCTATAACTAAAAATTTGTACTTCTTTAGATCAATATAAAGTCCTATGTCCCTAAGGCGCTATAGGACCTTTTAAACGTGCTTAGTATACTTAGAAGGGTCATTGCTATAAATAAGTATATTATCTAGATATACAGAGCAGAAGTCGTTAAGGTAGTCCTATAAGGCGTTATTAATATAGCTTTGGAAGCTGCCTAGGCCGTTGCATACGCTAAAGGGTATAATAGTATATTTAAATTGGCTAAAGCGCAATACAAATGCGGTTTTCTATTTATCACCCTCCCATATTTAGAGGCGGTTAAAGGCGGCAATAATATTAAGCTTAGTATAGATTTTGGCTTAGCTAAGCCGCTTAAGAGTCTTATATATAAGCAGTATAGGGTATTAGTTCTTAATTATAATAGCGTTAAGTCCTCTATAGTTAACGCAGAATTGAATACCTCCTCCTAGCTTCTTAGTAAGGAGGATAAGGGCGGCTACTAGGGATATACTAGGACAAATAAATCCTTTATTAAGGTGCCCGTTAATATACTTTTTAACAACTAGAAGTTTGTCTTTTAATATTAAGTAGGGCCTCTTATAAAGTGGCATTTTTCCTTATTTAATATTAATGGTATGGTTATTAGGTTAATATAGGGGGAGTATATCTACGCCCTTTTATAAGCACATATTAATAAAGTTATGGTATCTCTTAGGGAGGAGCTTGCGGAGTTCCTTATTAGTAAATCCTTTTTTAAGCTTTATAAATTTCTTAAAGTCTATAAAGTTCTACAGAGGCATTATCTTCTAAAAGGTTGACTATGTCTATCCTATTACTATAGAGGACGTAGTCTTGTTCTTTATTAAGCTTATATAGCCATAGTTAGGAAGCTACAGCAACGGTCTAGCCTTTCCTACGTGCTATACAGTAGAAGGCCGCGGCACTTATATAAAAGCAGTTGGTTATAGATAGGGTAATAAGGGGTTTCTTAGGTTAATATCCTAGGGAGTAAATAGAGGCGGCTAGGCTATACCCTAGGCAAGTCTCTCTGCAGTATTTAGAGTTAAAGGTTACTTTTCTCTTTTTCCAGTTAATAGTGGGGTTATATTACTTAAGCCAGTTTATTTTAAGGATAATAGGGTAGTTGGTAAGTGGTATAATATAGGCCTAAAGCTCTTCCTAGTAGCTGTTTATATCTAGGTAGAGTTGTGCTATATAGGTAATCTTCTATACGGTATAACTACCGTTAGCAAGTTATAGGGCGCGGGCTTTAATAAGGGGTAAGGTAAATAGGATATAAGTGCGCACAAATTAGGTATTTATAAATTTATTAGTGGCTCCGCAATCAATCATAAAACGGCTTTTATATTATTTTTTAGTAGTAGTTCCTATTATAGGTAAAATAATCTATTTCTATCCATTTATCTTTACTAAGTTATCTATTAAGTAGGCTAATATATAGATCCCTCCATTATTAGGGCATCCTAACCCACAACTTAGGGCTAGGACTTAGTGTTTTCTACTTTCGTATCTAACCCTACTGCTATTACTACGTCTTTATCTTATACGGTGGTGACGTATAGCAATATATTTAGTGTTTAGGGTATTAGATTAGGTATTAGGCAATAGCTACTAAACCTAGCTATTAGGCAGTTTAGGTTATCGCAATAATAGCCTTCTTAATAGCATCTATAGCAGTGTCCTGGTTTCCAGAGTAGCTCGCGTTCTCTATCTAGGAGTTTTTATAGGGGGGTTAGTATAGAGAGGTTAAGATTAGCTCCAGTAGTATTTAAAATAGTAGGCGTTAGTGGCTTAGTATATATAGGTTTAGTAGGTCCGGGAGGCTTCTATATAGAGGTCTTTAGGTAAAGGTTAGTAGTAGTAATCTAATTTAGTTGTTATTTAATCTTCTATAGGGCTGCTACCATATTATAAACGTTATTATAATTGTGGCTGGTGGCTGCGTAACTAAGGCGATAAATAACTTTTTTAAGGAGATCTTCTTAGTCTTTAGTATTATCTTAGGTAAGGGCTCCAGTGTATTTTTAGAATTTAACATAGAACTTATTAAATAATTCGGTAGGGCTTATCTTTAGGGCACGTAGTTTAGCTCAGTTGGTGGCTAGTAGGTTATAGTCGCGGTATATTAAGTTAAGATTATTAAGGACTTCTTAATAGGACTACCACTTCTAAGGGCTATTAGTCTCCTGCTAGGCGAAGAGTCTATTAAATAGTGTATCCTTTATTCGCCCAATAATATAGCCAATCTTAGTATCTTCTATAGGAAAAAAGTAGGCGCTTTAAGTTAGTTTCTTGCAGATTTGCATCTTTTAGTAGCTATATTCCTTGCGGTCCCCCTAGAAGACTAGGGGGTTAAGGTAATATATATTAGACCCTACAGTAGCAGCTTAGGTTTAATTATTATAGCTTTTATTATTACTACTTTGGTGTTAACCCTCTATTAAGTGTTAAGTAGGTAAGGTTGCTGGGGGTATAAAGGCTTAGGTAGCGTTATATGCAGTAAAGAGGTATCTAGCGTTATTACAAATATGCTTATTAAGCTAAGATTATAGGTACTTAATTATGCCCCTTTTTTTTTAGTAACTATAGCAATAAGTACAATCTTAGCCTTCTTTAACTTTTAAATGTCACGTTTAGACACGCGGAGGTTATCTTTGGTTTTTTAGCGCGTGTTATTAGCGAGAGCTTTACAGGCTTATAGGTCTTAGATAATATCACAATCTTAGGCAGTACGCATCTCAGCTTATATAAGCCTTAGGTGGTAGTTCTATAGAAGGCGGTAGTATTTATTAGGTTCTTATGCTACCATTTATATAAATATCTTAACGTCTCGTATTTTAATTTTAATGGGTAGTAGCCCTTCCGCTTGCTTGTCTGTAGTTATATAGTTAATAAAAGATAAGATATTGTTGGTGTCCACCTCTTTAGGGGTTAAGGCTAGGGCTAATAAATTAAATTCTCCTGGGATTAATTGGCGTTATAGGTTAAGTATAGGTATTAGATTGTTCTTTGGGTTTAATATAGTGGCTAGTAAGGAATATCGTCTTACTATTATAGGTTCCTTAGAAGTATAAAGTAAGGTAACTTATAGACACACTGCTTCTAGCAGCGCCTACAGTGTTGCAGAGACATAGAATTGGTCATAGGCTAAGCGTCAGTAGTAAAAAGGCGCAACGTAATGTCATGGGTCAGGTGGCAATGGCTACAAGACATATATATTCAAGGAGTCTACAAGACATTGCGCGATCGATCGTAAGGGTCGAGGGCGTCAGGGGGTAATATACCCACGCGTAGCTGACGTAAGCTATACGCGAGGTGTACGCGAGAGCACGGGGCTCCCCTATAGAGGCCCCTGCGATCGGGTTCCGTAACAACCAATTCCAATACAAAGATGGCGCGATATCTTAATTAACTTTATAGTTAACTTGCCTAACAGCAATAGGTTTATAAATATTATAGTAGTCGTTAACCGCCTTATAAAAATGCGATGTATAATCCCTATATACTTAATTAATAAAATATTAGTAGCCAAATGTTTTATTAAGCACGTCTTTAAGCTATACGGACTTCCTAACTTAATAATATCCAACTATAGAAGCTAGTTTATTTTGGACTTCTAGCAAGCTCTATATAAATAGTTAAGTATTTAAATATAACTCTTAACCGCATTTTACCTGGAAACAGATAGTTAAACTAAAATTGCAAACGTGATTATAGAACAATACTTATAAATATACTACTCCTACCTATAAGACGACTAGGAAAAATAGCTGCCTTTAGCTAAGTTTACCATAAATAATATAATAAACGTATTAATAGGCGTGACGCTATTTTACGCAACCTATAAATAAAACCCTTAACTTGGATTTAAACTATAACCTAAAATTAATATAATAGGACCCTTAATTAAACAGATCCAGTTAATTAATATATATAACTTCGCTAATTAAATAAAGTAATTAACGGAACTATTACAAAGTAAATTAATGTATGCTTAAATAGTATAAGAATGGTATGCGAATAAAGGATAAGCTCCTATATGGGACTTTAAGGAAGGTGATATGGTTTACCTAAATATATAAAACCTGCGGACTTAATGGCCCTTAAAGAAACTTAATTAGAAGTTTGCGGGCCTGTACCAAATTAAGAAAAAACTAAGCCTATACGCCTATAAGCTTAAACTACTAACTAAGATAAAAATATACCTAATATTTTATATAAGCTTATTACAACCTTTAAAAGATAATCCTACAACTTGTAAAATCCTACTGCCATCTTTTATAATTATTAACAATGGTAATAGTTTGTACTTTATTAACTTAATTAATAATATATAATGGAAAATATAATCTAAATAATTTAAACTCCTTATTAAGTGGGAAGGATATAAAATATAAACCTAGGAAATCTATAACTAGATTAAGGCTAACGCGCTTCCTGTTAGCGACTCAGTTAATCGAGGCACGAGCATAGCAAAAAGGTCGCATGCAAGCCTATACGATTGGATTGTCTATAAACGAGGATCCAAAGCTAGAGAAAGGAAGGAGAAGAATAGTAGCGCCGCTCGATATTTTATGCGGTCCTCGAGTCACGTGACTCGCGTCTACTATAATCCACGTCTACCAAGATCCACCGTTTTCCACCAGCGCCGTAACATTACCCCCCCTCCGAAAAAGCCTGCCCTTAGGCTTTGTATGTCCGTATTATATCTATAGGGTATTCTTGTCTTTATGCTTAATAGGCAGCCTATCGTCTTCACTATACCAGCACTCTATCTACTCGTTAAGGTACTTCGGGGGCCCGGGTTTGTTAGGGTATTAGTTATAGAATTCTTTAAGCTTCTAGGGGCAGCCTATAAAGTTCCAGGCGGGGTACTAGGTTAGGTCTAGATCATAGCCTTTCTATTAGACACGGTATTATAGCGTTCCTCGTACTAGTTTATAGGCTAGTATTTCATTAACTTCCCATTTGTTATCGCCATTAACTTAAATTGGTAGGGGAGGCTTATTTTTTTGTCCAGGTAGTGGGTTATTTACAGCCTTCTGTAGCTTATCCGGCGAAAAGATAGGGTAAACCTTAATTAAGTCTGGGAGCTTAACCTTATACGAGTTGCCTTCTTTGTTAAGGATCTTATATAGTCCTACCATCTTATAGTCTAGCTTGCGGCTAGGCCGTTCTGTTTTTTAGTTCTTTGTCATAACCCAGACCCTATCGTCCACAGTAAAGTCAGGCTCGCGCCTATACTTATTTGCCTGCTATTTTATTGATTTCTGGGCCTTTTCTAGGTTCTTATGGGCTACCGTCCAGGCTTCTTCTAGGCGTTTGGCGTATTGCTGGGCTTCCTTATAAGATAGTTTTTCGCGTACGGTCTGTGGGCCTTTTAGTCTATTCCAGTCGAAGCTAGTATAGGGTAAATATCCCATTTCTAGCTAAATAGGTGCAAACCCTGTGGAGTTATAGGGTAGGGTTGCCTGGGCGTAGTCTATTAGGGGTAGTAGTTCGCCCTAGTTATCCTAAAAGTAGTTAATAAAGGGCCGGAGTCTTTAGTCTAGGTATTAATTTACAATCTCCGTCTAACTGTCTGTCTGGGGGTGGTATGCTGTAGAAAGCTTTAGCTTAATACCAAGGATCTAAATAAACTTATTCTAGAAGGCTGATATAAACTGTGGCCTGTGGTCGGATATAATAGTATCTAGTGGTCCGTAAATTCGGTAGATATAATGGATGTATAGTTAGGCTACCTCCTTAGTATTGATATCCTTATAACAGGGGATTAAGAACGGGCGCTTGCCAAAATAGTCAACTAGGATTATTACCATATTATATCTGTCACGGTCTGTAGGCAGCTTGTGGAAGTCCATAGAGATATACTGCTAGGGGCGTTCTGGTATTAGGAGTGGCTTTAATAGTCCTAAGGTCTTGTCTTGCGGAATTATAGACCTATAGCAGTTGTTGCAGTTCCGTATATAGCGGTTAATGTCCATAACCATTCTGGGCTAGTAATATCGGTTACTAATAATTTTGTGGGTCTTATTCTTTCTAGGGTGGGCCGTAGAGACCTAGGTATGTGCTTTAGTAATAAGCTAAGTCTATAAGTTTTGTTTCTTTGCTACTACTAGCCATTCCTAATGCTTAAGTAATCCATTTTTAAGGGACCAGGGGCTGGTAATGTTTTTTGCCTTTTTACAGTACTCCTGTAGAGAAGAGGCTGTACGGTTTATCTGCAGCAATTTATTAATAAGGTCAAATCCTAAGGGGTTAATAGGATATATCTTAGCACCTAAGGAGTCTGTACTTAGTTCTGCCTATATCTAGGGGTCGAGGTACTCTGGTTGTAGTAGTATCTAGGTATGTAATGTAATCTTCGCAGCTATCTAGTTGTCTAGGTCCTATTTACACCTTATAAGGGCGTCTGCGCGGTTAGTAGCGCCTGGCTTATATATAATTAGGAAGCTAAACTGGGATAGAATATCCGCCTAGCGCGCCTACTGGGCTGTAAGTTCCTTGGTTATTATAAAGTATTCTAGGGCCTTATGATCTGAAACTACCTGGATAGGCTTAGGAGTCCCCTATAGCTGTGCGCGCCAGTACTGGAAGCTAGAGATAATAGCCAGCATTTCTTTGTCGTGGATAGGGTAATTTAGCTCGGCATCTATTATGGTCTTTAAGTAGTATGCAATAGGGTGCTATTCTCCGTCCGGTTACTTCTGGGAAAAAACGCCAGCTATTATGCCATCTGAGGCATTAGTTTCTAGCATTAAGGGTTGTTCTAGGTGGAAGTAGGCGAGTAAAGGAGCCAGCGTGGTTAGTTGCCCGGCGTCTAGATCGTTAAGGATTAGACGGACGGATTGGCCTCTTAATTGAAGCCGTCAGATTGGCCAGATTAATAAGGCCCGATTGCAAACGCCCGCAATTGGGCGATTTGAATGGAACTCGCGATCCTTGGCATAGTGGTAAGGCTTAAGTTAAGGCTTGGCAGATCTAGAGCCCAAATCTTAATCGTGATCCTTGGCATGGTGTTACAATAGATCTTGATTTTAAAACCAACAATAGCAGAAAACAAGAAGCTAAATATTACTATATTACCAAGTAGAATAAGCAATGAAATGTAGCAAATCTGACACCCAATTAAGCACTAGGAACACCCATTCTTAACCACTTCCTCAGGCACTCTTCCTCTTCCAACAATGCAGCCGAAAAGCGATTACGATTGGGTGTTACCATCCTACTAGTGTCGCTGAAGATCTGTTCGCATTCGGAGCTTATTCCGGGGCAAGAATAAAGCTCTAGAGCCAGTATATAAAGGTTAGGATACTCCTCGCGATAATTAAACCACCACTTAATGGGGTTGTAAACTTCCACATTAGGCTTTAAGGCATAATATCTTTCCAATTTATCCTCAAGCTTTCACTCTTTAGTACCTGCGAGCTATAAAAAGCGCCCAAATGGTGAAAGCTTCTCTTCTTTAGGATCTTTAGGTGTAGTCGGTTAAGGTGTTAATTTAGATGCAGTAGCTTGCTCCTTAGCTACAGCCGCAATTCGACGTTGCTGTATATAGTTAACCCAGTAGGCCTTTACTGTAGTTTTACAGTCCTTAATCCAGGCCTTATTCTCTGCCCACTTCTCCTTAAAGTATTTAAACTTGAGGGCAGGATATAGGACAACAGCTGCTCGATAAGCAGGTGTAAGATCGGTGTGTGAGTAGTAGCTTTATATTTTAAGGTGGCTAAAATCCACAGCTATTTTATATAGAGGGGTTAGTAATTGAGCTTTAATAGACTAGTAAAATTTGTACTAGTTTTGAAATAGCTATCTAGCTTATATTGGAGCTCCTTTGTAGTAGATTCTAGGTGCTCCAAAATATAATCTATTATAGGGAGCACCTCCCATAAAGCTCCATGAGAGCCGTCGCTGGCGTTACCCTTAATTTGCTTTGTCATTTCCTATAGAGGTAAAAGCAGTGAATGAAACTGTTCTAATTCAGCCCAGTTGTCGCCTATAAGGCGGTCTCGCGATAGAGCTGCGTGGCGCGAACAGGTAATGTCAATTGCATTACAAAGTGGTAGTACTATAGGAAAAAATTAGAAGCCATTTAACAAATAGATATACGGTACTTGCATATATATAATTTGGCTGTAGTTTACACCAAAACCATATAAGATGCGGTGCTCAGTAATATTTTTAAGATGGCTGCGCATTTATCAAGGAAAGAAAATAGACAATTTAATAAGGAGAGTTTTGTAAGGAAATCCGCAATATAAAAGCCAAATCGCCAGTCTTTATCTAAGTATCAACACCACCATATAAGAAGGTTCTGAATAGCGGAGCTGTATAATATAAGGCCTCTTTTAATGCTCTAAAATAGGAGAATAAAAAAAATAAGAATTAGGAAGGTTATTGAGGCGGGCAGGAGGCTAATATTGCCAATAATTTTTTCTAGAGTTACAATATAAAAGCTTTACTTACCAGTATCTACCTGTAAGAACGTTGAGTTCCACCTAACTCCCCTATTACTTGGCAGTGAATACGCCTTGAATAACTTATCTGGCTTTAACTTAAGAGAGGGGCAGAACTTCTGGAGCTCCTTAAAGGCCTACATACGTTTGGGCGAGCCTCGCAGCCACTAAACGATATTATGCACCTTACCAATTGAGCTCTTCTTCCTCCACTCGGTGTACTGATCTTCCTCGCTCATACTTATAAGCCTCCTCTTAAAAAGGCTTATACCGTCGCCAAATATAATTGCCTTTGCCATAAGGTTAAGGATGTGGCTAGAACACCTAATGTAATGTTGCTTAGCGTCCTATCTACACCGGGTAGATAGAAGATTGATAACTCTATTATTCGTGGTTGTATTGTTGGTAATGAGGAAGCCAAGCTTATGGGTAATATTATAGCGTTCAAATACACCAGAGAGAAGAGCTGCTATATTCTTACCAGTCTTAGAGCCATAGATTTTAGGCAAGCCAATTAGAAGAGCCCATAGATGGCCGAGCTGGTCAGCAAAGTAGGCTACTACTAATAGAATGTAGAGGTTACTACGTGAACTCCAAGCGTTAAAGCTTATATGTATCCTGCCAATTGCATTCCGCATAAGCTCAGCAACAGCTTCACAGGCTTTAACGTATCGTGCCTTAATCCACTCACGGCTAGTACTATAAGAGTCAGGGCAGATACCATCTGCGGTAGGATTTAAGAGCTTAATAAGGCGCTGCAGCTAAGGGCTTATACTTTGGCGCCTAGTGATTCCTTCCATAATAATAAACTTAGTGAATAGCTTCCGCGCCTCATCTAAATCAACTGGGGTAACCAGGTTATAGGACATCGTAAGTATAGTACTGGAGGCAGTAGAGGCAGGAGAGGCAGAAGGATTCTTAGTAGTAAAATCAGCACTATTGCAACCAATACGGTGGTGCCTCCGGAGGTGTTTAATGATATAAGAAGTTCCACTTGCAGCAAATATAAAGTTATGCTAAGCTTTTTGGAAGAGGCCTATCACTCACTGTCAGATTATTAGTATTATAGATGAAGTATCCAGAGCTTAACGTACACTGCTTGTAGGCCTAGCAATCACACCCAGATTGGTTCTTGACTGGATAGCTATAAGCCCATATATATAACTTCCGGGCGCGCTGGCGGCGTAGAAAGGAAGGCTTATAACTAAATGGAAGGTCCTTCCGGGTTATTACTTAACAGCTGTTCTTTATAAATTGCTTCTTATTGCTTCCTTAATAAATATCGGAGTCTTCTGCTTTAGAATTATTGGGAGGAGAGTCCACAATAATACAATCAGCGGTCTCTTAAACAGTAGAGCCTATAGGAGAGTAAGTGCTCTTAGGAGGGCTGCTGCGAAGGCAGCTTAGTAAGCTGCTAGAGCAATTAGAAGACGACGCATAGCTGTAAAAAGAGCCTATAGAGCAGCAGGAGGCGGTAGGAACTTGAGTAATAAAGCGGTCTATAATGACTAACAGATAGAGGAAGTAAAAGAGGCAGTTTGACGATATAGAAACAACTTAGTAGAGAGTTCTCTTTGAGGGTTGTTAACCTTTTATGTTATAATTTTAATCGCATTGCGTTCGCGTTCTTATTATAACACGCGTATAATAGCGCGTGCTCTAAACGCGTAGCAAATTTTCTAGCAGCTATTATAACTGTATTGAAGTAGTTTCTACGCCTTAGAATAGTAAAATTAGATATGGTAATGGTGTAGTGTTAGTAAGAGAAAGGAGTTGATAATGCGGGTAGGTTAAAGTTGTTTTCTATATATAGTTTAAACCTTAATCTAGCCAATTAGATTAATAGGATTAAGGTTATATGCATAGGCCTCCCCTATAACTTAAATCTTATAACACCCCGCAATATGCCTCCTTAATCACCACTACCTAATCCCCTACCCCTTAATTACCACCTAATGCAGTGATATTGATCCTATCACGCTCGGGCTTTCAAGTAGCGTGTATAAGACGTAAATTAGGCAACTTTTGGCTAGTCCTAGGCCTAATTTTGTACCTCCCCTAAGCCCAACACCAAACTGAATTCAGGGTGAATGACCACATAAGGCCATCTTACTATAATAGCTCTACCGGAAGGCCTCCCGTCCGCGCCTCCAATACAGTGGCTTCTAACAGCGTGTATCACCATTAAATTAAGTTAATTTAGGGCTTATAAACTAACTCTTAGATCTATCCTAAAGCTCATTTCCTCCTGGGCCTATACCATCATCAGCTACTTCCAATACTGCTACTAATACCCACTTCTACACCTAATATCCGGCCTTAATCGGATGCAATCCGGATTGAGACGAATAACCTCATAGACTGACTGGATTGGGCAGCTAAAAATAGGGCGATCAATCAGGCGTCAGTTAGACTATAGATTGGCCGCTTAATTGACCACGCTAAAAGGAGCGGAGATTAGCCGTTTCTTGAGCTTATTAAAGGCCTGCCTACATGCGGTATTAAAGTGGAAGGGTTGGTCCTTTTGGGTAAGGTAGTTAAGAGGCTGAGTAACCCTTCCGTAGTTCCTAATGAAGTGTTAGTAGAAGTTATAAAAACCTAAAAATAACTGTACCCCCTTTACGGTCCGTGGGGGTTCCTACTGGTTAATTATAGCTGTCTTTTCCGGGTCTACCTTAATTCCGTCTATACTAACAATAAACCCTAGGTACTTTGTACGCTTAATACTAAATTCTGACTTTTTAATATTGGCCTGCAGACCAGCCTTATGGAGTCGTTGTAGGACCTTATGGACGTGCTCCTCGTGTTTTATCTTATTTTTAGAGTAAATTATAATATTATCTAGGTAGGCCGTGCAGAAGTCGTCAAGGTAGTTAAAGAGTATATTGTTTATATATCGCTGGTACATAGCTGGTCCGTTAGTTAGTCCAAAAGGAAGTACCTTATATTTATATAATCCATAACGAGTCCGAAATGTAGTAAGATCTATAGATCTGGGGTCTATTCTAATTTGGTAAAAGGCCTGGCGGATATTAAGCTTTGTAAAAACTTTAGCTCTATTTATTTGGGCCAGTGTCTTATTGAGTAGGGGTAGTGGATAGCGGTCCTTGTGGGTTATATTATTTAGCTTATAATAGTCAATACAAAAATGAAGTCCTCCGTTTAGCTTTTTAATAAAGAGAATTAGTAAGGCGAAAGGGACTTAACTGCTAGGCTTAATAAAGCCCTTATCCAGGTTCTTAATAAGATATTACTTTATAGCCTATAATTTGGCAGTAGATTGCTGATGAAGGGGGCTATAGTTAAGGGTGTTTTCCTTATCTAGCTCAATCTCAATCTTGTGGTTGTATGGTTGGTGAGGTGGAAGCATATTAGATACTGCCTTTAAGAATACGTCCTTGTATTTCTGGTGTTAATGGGGTAGTTTCTGTTCTACTAGCTCCTTATCCATAAGCTCGCCTTCCTGTCCACTAAGCTCGCTTTCCTTTTCCTTAATTATTCGATCAATTTTATATAAGCTAGTGGTAAAGGCAATAGTATTAGGTTGGACTAAGTTCTAGTAGAATCCTACGGCGCTAATACAGTAGATATTAACTGGGGGAAGGTCTATAGGTTTCTTTACAAACTTTTATTAGGCCGTATTTTGCGGTATAGGGTTTATAGTCTTTCTTAGCTTACGTTCCATTTTCCATAAGTTGTCCTTCCAGTCTATTAGTTTAGTATGGCGTCTAGTGTTCCTGGCCTTCCCTTATAGCTGCGTAGGGCCTAAGTTCTCTATGGGGGACTTGGCTAGGTTACTACTAATTTCCTAAGTCTTTAGTGCAGGTAGTGTAACATAGGTAGTCTAGGGGCGGCGTAGTATATAAATCTGTTGCGAATTAAGCTATACGTCCTTCTTAAAGGCCTGGTCTCTACGCATAGTATTAGCTTGGTAGATAGTATTAATCTAGGGCCGTATAAGGTTCTCTATTATAATACTAATTTCTTTTATAAAGGAAGAGGTTGGGGGTAGGGATTCGGGCCAGAGAAGCTGTCTATTCTATATGTCGAGCTGTAAGCTTAAATAGGCTAGCCATTTTCTTCCTAAGATTATATCATGGCTTCCCAGGTCCGTAATAAGAAAGGGGATATTATACTACCTTCGTCTATTAACACGGAGGTGGATTTATAAGATAGTTATAATAGGTGGCCCTATTCTTCCATTATACCCGCAAATAGGAACTAGTTTAGGCAGTTCCTTAAAGGGCGCATTTAAAAATTCGGCCAGCTTTACGGCGCACTGAGTGTCTATTAAGGCAAAGGCATTTGCTCTAGAGTTAGCTAAAGCAGAGGTTAAAACTTAATATCTATTACAAAATAAAGTATAAGGGATAGTGCAGCTTCTTCCACCAACTAGCCGACCCAGATTAATATATAATATGTTGATCCCTTTTAACCCTAGAGAGGAGTCTTCCTCTAGGGTTCTTTTTTTTCTAACTCTACGCTGTCCTCCTGTATTAACAGAACCTCGTCCGTTTTTGCCTTTGTTGGGCAGTCCTTAGCAAAGTGGTCCTTTTGGCCGTATAAAAAGCAAGCTTTTTAATTGCTAAGGGCCTATCTATAGGGGTCGCTGTACGTAGGCTAAGTATGCGCCGGACCCGCGGTAGGGCTAGCTGCGCGGCTAGCTGTTAAATTGACGGTGGGCTGTACGGCTGGTGCCGTAGGAGTTGCCGATTGTGCTAGGGCACTACAGGCCGTTCTTATAGCGCTTATGGTCTGGTTTAAAGAGTTTCTGGCTTTATACCGCTTAGCTTATGCCTTAATTCAGCAGAGGCCTTAATTAATAGCCAGGCAGTGGTCCATAAGTACCTTTAGCGTCTATATAGTAGTAAAAACTGGTAGTACGGCACGCTGTAGGTCTAGGGTGAGCTTGTTAAAGAGGTCTGGTATTAGATCTTTATGGGGAATTCGGGCTTGGCTGGCTAGGTACAGAAAGCAGGTCTAAAAGGCTAAAAAGGTCTCTATCGTTTTTATATTAAGGGCTTTGTAATTAAGGCGGGCGTTCTATATCTTAAAGGGGTCCTTATAAATAGAAGATAGGTAGTTAATTATCTCTTCTCTAGAGAGGAAGGGGTCTGCTAAGTCCTGGGTATATTATGGACGTAGATATATCTATACGTCCCCACCAGTACGGCTAAAGACGTAGGCCATTTTAGCTTAAGCAGTAGGGAAGTAGTTTATATTAACTTTGAGCTTATCTTGCAGTTGAAGCTTCCAATTGTTAAATATAGGGTCAGTTCCGTCCGTAAGCAATAGGGGGTCCGCAACCTTCGCGGACCGCAACGATGCTAATGCTGTACATTAGGCTAGGGCCTTAAGGACTATAGCAAGTCTATAGGTGTCTAATAACTCCTTGCTAGGTGTAGGGGTGTCTCTAATTTTAAGCAGCTCTCGAAGCCGTTCGATTTCGGTATTGGCTGCTATGAGTTCTTCCTAGGGGGTCAAAACAGCGACTGTTTTACTATCGGAGGTATTTGCGGGTCCTGCAGTGGCTTTGCCAGCTGCTGTGTTTCTTGGCATGGTGGTAGGGGTATTAGGTAATTTTTGGTGTTTGTTTATTTTTCTAGGGGTTCTGGTCTATGCGTGTCCTATTCTTAGGTTTCGCGTTCTATTTATATTCTTTTAGTTCTTAGGGTTCTGTCCTGTCCTTATAGTCCTGGTAATATCTTTAGGGTCCTATTCTTTTGTTCTTGTCCTATTTGTGGCCTTATAGATATATTTGAGTTCCTTCTTAGAAAGAAAGAGTAGTATAAGCTTTGGATAATGTCAGTGTTTAGACCCATTTCATTCACTCTTTCCCATTTTGGGATCAGCGCATACGCGCTCCATAAGAGTTACCACTAATATATAGAATAGACCTCTTCTCCCTCTAGACACCAATAACACAACCAATTAAGTAATTGCTATACCGTAGCTACCGAAGTGCTACCAATACTGATCAGTAATCACAAATTAGGAGACAGTACTATTTTAAAGAGAAATTAACCACGAAAGGCCTACCTACCTATGCAGAGAACCCTTGTATAAGATTTACTAGGGAATACGCATTAAGAAGTAGACGCCTACCTATACTTATATTTCTATAACTTAATTCGCATTTAAAGATTCAGAGGCCTGCCTATGCTTGTCTTTCTATATCGCGTCTATTACGCATTCGCGGCACCTGCGTGTTTTACTATTTATTGCAACCTACGAACTTAATACGGTCTCTATACCAACAACTTTCCCTCCCTCTATACCTCCGAAAACCCTATAGCAACCAATCCTGCCTCCCTCCTTACCTCCTCCTATATAATAAATACAAGCCATGGCGGACTGGTTAGTAAAGCCAGAGAACAAGAATTAGTGGCCTAACGGCTTTAATCCCACAAATAAGGAGAAAGATAAGAGAGATGCTTTTATAAGACATAAATGCTGGGTCTACAACCAATTATAGTTACAAGATAGTAATCTCTGGGAGCAATTTAAAGAAGACTTTAATAAATGGACGGCATAGCTATTTAATAAAGTCAATAAGACACACTTACGCAATTTATAAAGTGCTCTGCGTAAGTATAGAGTTTGGGTATATAAGTCAAATCACCCTCCTAAGCTAAATAACGCACTATATAAATGCCTTTAGGAGGAAGAGCTGACTGCTTAGATAATACTAGAGATTTAACAAATAATACTAAAGGACAGAGAATTTAAGTTAAACCTTATAGCATATATGCTAAAGACAGGCGGAGTTAAAGTACAAGTTAGTAACCTTAATGACGTTAAACAACAACCTACGCAACACTAAAACTTACCTCCTTTACTCTCACCAGCAGACCGTACTGCTAGAGATATCATTTCCCTTACAAAGTTGATTATAGTAGACAACAAATACAGCAGTCAGAATGATAACTTTAATATTAAACTTAATATCTTTAAGAATTACTGCAAGCAACTCAATATTACTAATAACGCAATAAAGGTAAAGGCATATTCCAACATATTAAAGGATAATGCTCTTAACTACTTCTTTGCAAATCAAGCATTGTATAGAGAAAGTACACCTACTTTCGCTTAACTTTGCGGTGCAATACAAGCCTATTTTAAGAACGATAACCACCGCCGCTCTTAACTTCAGTTATTTAATAGCCTTATACTAAAGGAAGTTATATCTTAACCAGAGAATACGGCCAAACAGAAGAAGGAATACCTTAATATCTTAGTTAGAGACCTCCAAAAAGCACAGAACGGCGCTAATAAGACTATAAAGGGTAACGCCGCTTTGTAATAGCGCTTAATTATTGCGTGTTAAGACAACTTGGCTTATAGTTACGTATACTTTTAACCACCTAATATATTGCCAGCCTTAATTAACTCTCTTTAAAGCTCAATTATTACCTACAAGAGAAGTTACCCACCGGCTATAGCTGCCTATATTACAGGAGAAGATAAAGAGGAAGAAGTGTACTATATAGACCGCCGATACATTCGCAATAACAACAATTATAATAATCGCGGTACCTTGCGATTTTAACACTTCCCGCGATACCCTTAGAATCGCAATACTTGATATCTTTAAGAATAATACCCTTAAGACCAAAATCCTCAATTCCGCAACCCTCGTGACTCACAAGTTAAGAGATGCTTTATTTGCAAGAAACAAGGCTATTAGTCTACCAAACACTTAAAAAAAGAGCAAGAAGATTAGAAAGAGAAGTATAGACATAAATACGGCCGTACCTTTAATCAGAATGCTGCCTAATAGATTACCAAATACGAAGGCACTAAAGACAATGATAATCTTAATAACTTTCAGACCTTCGTATTTAATCTTAAAGAAGATACTAAACACGCTAAACACTTTATGTCGTTAATAGTTAAGAAGTTAAGCAACCTTATAACTTAATATGTACTTATAGGAGTAGTTCCTAATAAGTCTACTTTCCCTTTTATATATTTAACCACCTCTAAAGAGACCTCTTAATATAACTCTAATAAATAGTACGGTATTATAATTAACACAGGAGCAGCAAGAGCATTAACTGCTAGATTTGGCCAATATCTTATATATAAGAAGACCGTTGACTTAATAGCTATACTTAATACTTCTAACGCCGGCGCCATTAAGGTCAAGTTCGGAATTGGCTTAATGTTATTAGTAGGTTCTCTTAAAGTGCAATTACTAGTAGGAGAGATTATGTTTTATATTATATATGCTAATACCCCATTTCTTATAAGCCTGCGAGATCTTAACTCTCTAGGTTGCTACTACAATAACCTCACCAATAAGGTAGTAACTCCTATATTAACAGTGCCAGTGGCACAACAGTTCGGTTACCCCTTCCTACTATAGGGAAAGACTCTATAGCAATTCGTTACTGCATTAATTACATTAATAGCATGCTACTTAACGGCAATAGAGTTATTATAATTGCACTATTATTTCGGCCATTCTTTAGTTAGGAAGTTATATGCTCTACTTAAGCGTTTAGGTTATAATATTAATAAAGAGATAATTAAGAAGCTAACTAAGTACTATCGCCATTGTTAAAAGCACGGCAAATCCCTATATAGATTTAAGTTCAAGCTTCCTAACAATTTAGACTTTAATTATATAGTATTTGTTAATATCTTCTATATTAACGGCAAGCCAGTACTCCACGTTGTTAATAAGGCTATAGGATTTACCGCCGCCCAATTTCTAAAAAATATATCTGCAAAAACCACCTAGGAGGCTCTTTGTACTTATTAGCTTAATACTTATCTTAGTCCCCCCAATTTAGTTGTATACAACGCCAGCACTAACTTCAACAGCCGTGAGTTTCGTTAAAACGCCTCTATAGTTGCAATAAAGACCAAGTGCGTGCCCGTTAAGGCTTATTAGAGTATTGGAAAGGTCAAATAAGGTTATATAACCCTTCTTTACACCTACAAGATTATTCAAGAAGAGATAGGTTTAGATATCTTAAAGAAGGCATGTTTATAGATAGCTGTTAAGGCGTTAAATGATTCTATAGGCCCTAACGGCTTAGTACCAACTCTACTAGTATTTAGTGCTTTCCCACAAATATCAGACAGTGACGTACTGGCACCATTAATTTAACAATATGCTGTCGCCATACGCAAAGCAATAGAAGAGATCACGAAGGAGAGAGCTAAGAGAATGGTTAACAACGCACTTAATACTTGAAATGGTCCTAATACGGAAGCTTTATATAACCTGCCACCTAATTCCCCAGTGCTTGTATATAGAGAGAAAGGAGGCTGGAAAGGCCCCTTCCCATTAATTGGAATTACCGGCGAGACTTATAAGGTTAAACTCTTATCTAGAGTTACCAATTTCCGATTAACTTATATTAAGCTATATTATAAAGAGAGTATAGTTAGAGACTCTAAGGGAGATTAATCTAACAGAGAGCAAGTTAACAAAGGAGAAGAGGAGCAAAAGGTACCAATTCGGCAACTATAACGTAACCGCCAGCGACCTAAACGATTTCGTGGACCTAACGTTACTATCTATATAGCAATTCCATTATATACTAACTCCCGTATGAAGGAGATTAACGGCCTACTTAAAAAGGGCGTATTTTGAATTACTAATACTTCTATAGTACTAGAAGGCACCTGTATATTTAACTCCTAATTTATTAATAATATTAAGAACAAGGGCACCAATTAAGCGTTTAAGAAGTCATGATTAGTTATATAAGCCTATAACAATTAGGAGAAGGAATTGGTATTAATACAGTTACCTACTATTTAACGATCAAGTTAATAAATTATACTCGCACTTATACCTTCTCTTCTTAAGGAAGGCGCCTCCCTGTACCTCTATGACATCTTATAAGCGTATATACAATCTACCACTCTTTTGAATTGTGATTTCTATATTCGCCTACCTCCAAAACTCTTAGATATCTTATAACTCGGCGATAATACCATTATAAAGGTAATTAAGCCTCTATACGGTATCCCTAAGGCTGGCAACCATTGGTTCTTAACATACCACCTTCACCACACAGAAAAGCTTAAGATAAAGGAGTCTACCTATAACCCTTGCCTCCTCTACACGTATAAAGCCAGAGTAGGAATTATTGGCCTCCAGACCAATAATACTCTATTTATTAGAAATAAAGAGTTTGCATAAAATAAGGAAATCAATCTTATAAACGCTAAGTTTATGGCAAAGGAACGTAAGAAACTTACAATAAGTACTCTAATTAAGTTTAATAGCGGTCAAATTACTCTTAATAACGACAACTCTATTACATTTAACTAAATATGCTAGTGCGAGAACTTAAACCTTGTTAACCTTAAGACTACCAATCTTATGAGTTTAAGAGGCACTAAAAGAGTTGCGGTTACCCTAAAAGATTAATATATTGCTTAACGCGCAAGAGGAGTATATATTGCCTCTATATGCCAACTAGAGTCTTTATTTAATCTTTCCTTTGCGGCTCAAGTTACTAACCTAAAAGAAGGTAACGTAAAGAAGCTAAATAAGCGTTTACAATGGTAAATTAATAACAAGTTAAGAGGCCTATAATTTATACCTTTAGACCTCTAATTACCTAAGATTATGGTATTTATAGATGCCTCTTTTACTAATAACGCTAACAACACCTTGCAAATTAGCTTTATAATTGCAATTGCCGACAATAGTAGCAGTATGAATATTGTTTATTGGTCCTCTATTAAGTGTAAGAGAGTTACTCGCTCAGTTCTAGCCTCTAAACTATACGCAATAGCTCACAGATTTAATCACGGCGCGGTCTTAAAGTCTACAATAGAGAAGATCTTGCAGGTAGAGCTCCCACTTATACTCTATATAGATTCCAAGTCGCTATACAAATACCTTATTAAGTTAGGAAGTACTCAGGAGAAGAGATTAATGGTTAACTTAATATACTTACGCCAATTATATAAGAGACGCATAATTACGGAGATTAAATGGATTAACGGCGACTTAAACCCTATAGACGCAATAATAAAAGCAAACGCTTGTAACGCATTAAGAAACCTCATTAACACGAATATAATCAACTTAAATACAAAGGAATGGGTAGAGAGAGGTTAAGTAGTTAGTAAGAAATTAAGTAAACATAGAATGCAAAGACTGGAGTTAGATTTTAATATCACGTGCGGTATGTTACATATACAGGTTATTAGGCCAATCACATAGAGAGTTGCCAGTATTTGGACCTATTTCATTTACTCTTTCCTATTTTGGGATCAGCGCATACGCGCTCCATAAGAGTTACCACCAATATATAGAATAGACCTCTTCTCCCTCTAGACACCAATAACACAACCAATTAAGCAATTGCTATACCGTAGCTACCAAAGTGCTACCAATAGTTAGCGACTCAGTTAATTAAGGCACGAGCACAGCAAAAAGGTCGCATACAAGCCTGTATAATTGGATTGTCTATAAACGAGGATCCAAAGCTAGAGAAAGGAAGGAGAAGAATAGCAGCGCCGCTCAATATTTTATGCGGTCCTTGAGTTACGTAACTCGCGTCTACCATAATCCACGTCTGCTAAGATCCACCGTTTTCCACCAGCGCCGTAACACTTCCTTAGTAAAAGAATTCTATAAGGACTATCCTTTACAGCCTACTCTGGCTAGATAAATATAATATAAAGGTAAACAATTGCCACCTAATATAAATACACAAAATATAATAGCAGGAAACTTAAAATTAAAAAGAACTTAAAATACACTATAACGCTTATAACGCGATTATATAACACGCGATAGGTTATAAGTCTTAACTAAAATTAAATTATTTGGACCTTTGGTTAAAAAGAGGGGGTACTATAATAGGACTAGCCTAGTTACAGTAGGAATGTCTTAGTAAAATACTTAATAGATAAATTCTAACGCTTTAATTAAATTCCGCCAAATTCCGCCAACTTAATTAAATTCCACTAAATTCTACTAATGTAATAGAATTTGGTTAAAACCTGTTAAAATCCACGTAGGCTTATACCCACGCGTCTGCTGCCAAGACCCTAAATATTTAGTTACAAGTTCCCTATATTCCTTTCTCTTCTTTACGTAACGTCTTGTATTTAGCAAGAGCTATATACCCTTAGATTAGATAGAATTTATATTGTTCCTTCAAATCTTCCCCAAAGCCTCTTCGCGCCCTCATAGCTATTAAGGAATGGCCTAAGCCTAAGTCCTATAGGGATATCTATCACATATCGGGGGGGCTGATTTGGCGTGGTTATGACCCGGGTTAATACGAGGTTAGGGCTACCCCTGCTGATAACGCGCTTGAACCCCGCACTTAGTCGCGCAGCGACCGCCCCTAAGTACCTTCGCACGCGATTTTGGGCGAAAAGGTATATAATATGTGTTAGATCGGTACCTCTGGACGGTTGCGTAATGTTGCTTTAAATTTACAACACCTAAACGCGTTCCATTCCTACATTAAGGCGTCTTAGTTACTGTAATATAGTCCTATATTGAGACGTCTTGGTTGCTGTAGTATAGTCCTATATTAAGGCGTCTTAGTTAATGCAGTGCAGTCCTATATTGAGGCGTTTTGGTTACTGTAGTGCAGTCGTATATTGAGACGTCTCGGTCACTGCAGTGCAGTCCTATATCGAGATGTCTTGGTCACCAGTAGTCCTACATTAAGACGTCTTGGTCACTGCAGTGCAGTTATACGTCAAGGCGTCTTGGTCGGTCACTGTAGTGCAGTTATATATAGAGGCAGTTATATATTAAGGTGTCTTGGTTACTGTAGTAAAATAACTATTTAGATATTCTTATAAAGCCAATCTAAAGAACGCGGACCTTGTAGCTGTTTTAGCTGGTTGATAGCCTGTCTCTCGTCTTTTGCCGTACCGTCTTCTACGCGCTGTCTGACATCCTTGATTATCCTATGGTGACGGCTGTAGAACATCGCCTCGCTGTTAACCCGCTAGCGCGCCCCCTAGCAGCGATTAAGAGCTTCGATTGACGGCCTACCTGCTAGCCCTAAAGTCCACTTGGTCTAGAGCTAGAACACTAAATTACCACCCTAAAGCATCTTATATTTCCTTGGCGGCGCCTGTGGGTTAAGAATAAATGGAAGAGGTTGAGCGTTAGCCTGCGGCAGCTGTGGTGGGGGTATAGTAGAAGCTTGCGGCAGCTGCTACAGGGGTATGGTAGACGTTATAGTAGATGGCTAAGTAGGCTCTATAGCGGTAGATAGTTGAGGACCCCTTGGTATCTCTATAGGGGTTGGATATATAGGAGAGGGTTTATCTAAAGACGGAATCTAGCTGTTAACGCGTTTAGAAACAGACGTGGGTACAGGTGCGGGTACAGGTGCGGGTATAGGTATGGGTACGGGGCCGTCTAAAGACGGACGTATGGACTCTGTAGGCCCTATCTAGATACCCGTCTTCCCTTGCTGGATCCATATAGGTGCGAATGATGCTAATGACCTTTCCATCTCGCTAAGGCGTTCTAAGATTGTCTGCACGCGTAATTGAACCCCCTTTATCTTAGAGATTGCGGCCTTATGTCTTAGCTTAGCTACGGCCTTATGGGCGGGCCAGTATTTCCGCATTATTGTCTCATCCAGCGTAACTATGTTAGCCAGTAAGCTTTTTACCCACGCGGCAAACCTCTAGTACTCCTCGCAGCCAAAGAGGGAGTTCTTTTATAGAGGGTGGAGCGGGAACTGCTTACGTAGGATTACTGAGTCCTGTAATAGGATTACCCTAAGCGCGTGGAGGAGGCGTAGAAATCCTGAGCCTGTAAGGTTAAGCTGTACAACCTCATTGTCGGCCCTCTCTGGGTGGTAAGTCTCTATGCGTTTTAGCCAGACGTTAGTCTTGGGCCATATCTTTAAGCAGAGTACCTCCTCCGGCACCTCTCGCGCGTGGGGAAGAAAGTAGCCCTTTTCTTCCTTTGGGAAGCCGGCGATTGACTGTATAAACGCATGGGGTAGATAGCTGAGGTAGGCTCCCGTTATCGCGTCCGTATTCCAGCGTCCGGCCCGTCTAATTTAAGTCTCCTTAACGCCGCTAAGCTCAGCGTGCCGGACGCTCTACTTATGGGCGCTATAGGTCTTCTCCTTTGAGTGAATCCCTACCCCCTAGAACATCTTTTTATTCCATTTAAACTGCGTGTAATAGCTTAACGGCCGTTACGGTACTTTAATGCTACTAGGGAAGACGTATAGGCTATAGTAATCCTCTAGCTGCCAAAAGGATGGGAAGCTCTTAGCGCCATCCTTACCCTAGCGGTTAAAGAAGTAGAAGGCTATTGCGGAGAGAGGGTAGAGGATAGGGTTAGTATTGCGCATACAGCCTATATACTTAACCTTGCCGTATTAATTCTGCTTCCCCTGTGTCATCAACATAATTATACACAGCGCTAACTCGTCCGGTTTAGGCCCTTCGTTCTCTAGTTTAATAAGGACAAGGTCAGCAAGCTAAACGTCCCGTCTACTTTCACCCTGGGTAACAGTAGTATGGCCTAAGTGGGTTAGAAAACGGCAGCCGTATGGGCTAAATAGGGTATATATAAACCTAATAAATGCTCGGCCGTAGTTTAAAGGTAAGACTCAATTGAGCCTAGCTTCTTAGAGCCCGTCTCCCAGCACTAAGTAATCGCCTTTTTAAGCCCTTTAATGTTGTAGCCGCTAGTAATTGTAAATAGGCCTTAATTGATAAAGTTAACGCGTCAAATCCGGTCCTCATCGCGGCGGACGCTGTCTAGTACCGCCAAGAGCTTCGCCCCCCACAGCGGCTACAAGGTCTTGCCTTCCAACTACCACACGTAGAGCTTAGTAATAGCGAAGACGTAGCTATTTATAACTAAGTATCAGACTATCTCGTTAAATAGGGCGTCTAGGGCCTCCTCGTCCCATATCTCTTCCTTTATAGCTTCCTCCCCTGCGGCTGCCTTTCCCCCTAGCGGCCCTCCTGCGGTCGTCTTCTACCTCTTCTTCGCCCGCTCGCCATCTTTCCACATCTCTTTCCATTTTAACTTCCGTTTTTGATAGCCAGCGGCCTATGATTCTCAATTGACGACTTACTGCTCTAAAAATAAGCAAAGCTTATCTTCCGTTACCTAGGTGCCGTCCGTATTGCCTTCCAGTCTCACGCACTAGTCTTCCTACTCTTTCTGCTTTGGCTTGTACGCCCTTGTAGTATTCTTCGAGCGCTAGGCCTTATGAATATCCTACAGCCGTGCTGTCTGGGCCTTAAATTCGTTCTGGAGGCTATAGGGGGAGGAAGCTAGGGGGGCTTCCGTAGTGGACCGTAGGGTAAGAAGATTCTTAAGAGACTCCATATCTGTAAGAGGCAAGGGGGCAGACGCGTGAGCGCGGCACGGGTAAATAACGCGTAAATATTAATAGAGAAGGAGAAGAAGAGGGCTCTATATTATAGAATTAGAATTATAGCAGGCCTTTCTATATAAAATTAGAAGCCCCGCGCAAGCCAGGAGCCAGCGTGGGCACGAGAACAGTAGAGGGTTGGAAAATGGGATTGTCAAGGCGATAATAAGGTTGATGGCGCGCGATGAGGACCTCTATACTAACCTAGTACTAACCTAGGCCTCAAAAACGCGTCTGAAAAGTAGGGGCCACCACCTAAGGGGGGGGGGTGATATTTGGACGATATGTCGCGGACCTTGGGGGGTCGTACATAACCCGAGGTTACGCCAAGCCTAACCCCGACCTCCGATACCTAGGTTTTTCTTAGCTTTGCTAACTTCTATAGGCGATTTATCTAGAACTACTTAGATACTATATACCCCCTATATATATATCTTATACGGGCATATTACAACCTAATATTAGATAAGGAGAAGAAAAAGTAAAAGCGTAAGAAAGGGCCTACTAAATAGTATTAACCTTAGTCCTAGCCTAATAACGCTTAGTAGGCGTTTTATAAGCTACGCACTATATATAGGCTCCTCTACTTTGCCACTTTAACTCTAATCTACCCCTAATAGTAATTATTAACGCTTTTAATTATACCTATAGCGGTATACTTCTACAGTCTTTTAGGTAGGAAGATTAACTTCACTAGCACCTAATTGCGTATTATAATTAGAAGCTTATTAGCCTAGAAGTACGGTATCCTATACGCTGTTAAGGCGTCCAATTAATATAGCCCGTGCGCGAATACCAAAACATTAATAAATGTCTTAAGTGTAGAATTAATGCAATATACTGCTCTGTAAAGAAGGACCTTGCTAATAAAGATACCTCGCCTTAATCTAATCGCAATTAAGACAATAATATAGCAAATTTAAGATTTATTATAATGATTTAGGGCCTTATTAATTAATTAAAACTATAACTTAATTTTGCCAAGACTCTTTGGACGCCTTTGTTAACAGTGTATAGGATAATATGCATAATAAGGAACTACTTACTATAGTGCAATGATTTAAGATGTGGCGCTACTACCTTAAGTACACCATATATATAACGCGTGTGCTCTACATTTACAACAATTTTAGATACTTTATAACCATAAAGAACTTATTTATTTGCTAGGCCTAGTACGCCAGGGAACTAGCTAAGTTTAATTTTAAGATTAAATATAAGCTAGGTAAAATAAATCCCGCTAATATACTATCCTGGCGCCTAGATTATACTAAAGGCTTTAAAAATAGTCGTAAGAGGATAGTCCTTAATACTATACTGCCTATATTATAGCAATAGTTACAGGTTATAAGCCTTATAGGCGGCCCTAGTGCTACTTTACTAAACTAGTAAGTAGTATACATATAGTATATAAGCGACCTTCGTGAATATGGCACCGGCGGATTAGAGTATCCTATTATTCTCTCTAAGACCTCCTTAACCGACCTAATAGTATTTAACCCTAGGGAAAATTCCTTAGCCTAGGCAATAGTCCCCTATAATAACCTAGCGAGTTACCTATATATTATACGTTTATTAGGAATTTGTTGTCACAGTAGGTTATTAAGTTAGTTGTTAATTGCGCAGATTGCTTATTAATTGTGCCAATTGCGCTAATTGCGCAGGTTACTTATAGGTTAGTTATTTTATTTTATTTTCCTACCCCTATAAAATTCTCGCTTAAGCTATAGTAATACCCCTAATAATGCTATTAAAATTCTAATTATATAATAATTTTTTTATAAAAAGTTTATTAAAAAAAGTTTTATAATTATGTATTATAATACTAAACTACTAATAGTAAGGACTTTAGAATTATTTTTATAAAAATATTTTATTTCAAGCTGCGTAGGTAACTTGTTAATTGCGCAGATTACATATAGGTTGCGCGCAGATGCTTATTAAAAGATTTTGATATAGGCTTATTAAGCGAATCGGTAAAATCCGCCAACGGCTAGCCAACTGCGCATTTTACTAGCAGTTGGAGCAAATTATTGTCGCCAACAAAATCCTAATATTACTTTACTAGCACTAACTTTGCGTAGAGTCTTATGCTACGGCAAGAGGTAGTAGTAGCTACCTTAGCCAAAACGGCGTTTATAAAACACACCCCTAAGTTATAGGTTAATTTTATTTATAAGGTATAAAAAAGGGACGTCTTTATACACTCTATATATAATTAGTTAACCTAGGGATAGGCTCCTACTAGTAATAAGGACTATACCCTTAATAATTAGGACTTCTAAGGCAAAATAATAAGGTTTAGGTGCTAAATTATATACTACTATAATATGAGGTCCTTAAGTGGAATTATAATAATCCTACAGGTAGCTACTATAGATTTAACTATACCTATAAGGTAATTATATAGAAATACGCTTAGAACGGTCTTATTAAAGATCTCCGCAAATACCTAAATAACTATCCGCCCCTAAATCAGGCCAAGCCCAAGGGGCTTAGCCCTCCTAGGTCTAATACAATTACCAGATCTAACGCGACGCATATCTAATGCGCTATTCCTCCAACTTTATAACCATATAATACCACCAATTTTATACCAATGTCTTATAATTTAACTAAGGAGGCTATTTAAGATGCAATTAAATAGATGGGAAAGAATGAGTACCCTAGCATTTAATGGGTCCATTAAAAATTTAACCTTTCTTACTACTACCTGCTTACGCAATAGAATAGACGCCTAAGTAAGTTAGAGACTAGGGCAACCAATTACAGGCTATCTAAAGAGGCAGAGCAGGCCTTATTAGGATATATTAACCATATAGACTTAATTAGAACATATGCTCTCTTTCTATAAGTTCATAATACTACTTAAAGACTTCTTTAGATAGAAAAACCTAACGATCCTCTACTTAGCCGCAATTAGGTTACCCATTTTATCTAGCAATACCTATAGGCCAAAAAGATAAAGCAGAAGCCTATAGAACTGCAGCGCGCGGCTATAAGTAACCCGGTGGCAATATAATAGTGGTTTAAGAGCTATAAGAAGATTGTAAATAAGAATAGGATTTTGCCTAGAGATATATACAACTTTAATAAGAGCGGGTTTTAAATTAGGGTTAGAGGCAACTAATAGATTATTATATTGCTTTATAATAAGTGTATAGCTACTCCAATAGAGCAGAACCGCGATTTTATTACGCTTATTAAAGTAATAAGTGGTAATAGTGTTAACCTACTGCTGGCGCTTGTTATAAACGCCAAGAACTTTCTCCACCACTATTTTTATAATACTAAGCTACCTAGCAATTATCTAATAGTAGTTTCTAATTTGGGCTATTTAAATAATGATATAGCCTATCACTAGATCCGATGCTTCAACTATTTTAGTACAAAAAGGCAGGTTGGAAGCCACAGGTTGTTACTATTTAATGGCTATAGATTATATCTTACTAAGGATTTCATACAATATTGCAATAATGCAAAGATAATTCCATTCTCTTCACCTCCTTATACCAGCTATATACTCCAGCTGCTTAATATTATATAATTTTAGCTATTTAAACACTATTATAAGTGTGCTATTAAGAACGCTATGCAGATAGGCTACACCAACTTTAACAAAGTTAAATTCCTTTACGCCATTAAATTAATCCATAAGAAAACATTTAAGGGCTAGTCTATTCGCGCAGGCTTCTAAAAAACTGGCCTTATACTATATAATCCTAAAATTATGATTAAAAAGATGCGCTAATAGATATCTGCTGTAAATTCTAAGCCTAAACTGGAGCCAGAACCTAGACTTATCTTACCTAAAACACCACGCTAGTACAAGCGTCTAATACACGTAGCTATAGACGCCCTTCTAAGAGAGGATAATCTCACATAGAAGGAACGTATAGAGATTAGCTATCTTTTAGGCCGTGGTTTACAACATACTATAGAACTTAAGCTCGCCACTAAGGACCTTACTTCCAACCAAGCAGCCACTAAGGAGCGTGCGAAGCGCTAGAAAAAGGACAGGCGCGTGGTTTAGAAGGGCAGTATTATCTACACACGTAATAAAAGGCTAAAAGTAGATCAAAGAATTGAAGAGGAGGCAAAGAAGGCTGGAAAGGCTGCTGAGAATAAGCGGCGTAGGGAGCTTGCGCAGGAAGCTACAGCTTGACTAGAGGCTTTAGGCATATAATTTTTAGATGGGCTTATAGCTATAGACAAGCGCCTTAATTGCTCCACCAAAATTATATATATATTTGTGGCCTACATGGTGCTATATAGCTTTAAATTCGATGCCAAGACTACGTGTTGTGTTGGATCTGGTAATTATATTAGACCTAGGAAGGCCAAGCCCCTTAGGCTTAGCCTAATTTAGGGGTGGATATAATACCTAATAACGCTATAAATTGCGCCGCTATAAACCCTATAGTAAGCTATAGCCTCTCTAGGTCTCTACCCAAGCCTAATAATATTATTTACTTAACTTTATTACGGATTTCCCTAAATCTAAAACTCCTAGTAGTATAGAGTACAACTCCATTCTTATTCTTATAAACCATTTTATAAATCTAGTGCGCTACTATCTAGTATATAAGATAATTAATGCTACGCAACTTATAGAACTCCTATTTAGAGTTTTTGTATAAATAGGGCCTTTAAATAATATTATCTCTAATAGGGGTAGCGTATTTATAAGTAAGTACTAGAGTACTATATACTACTACCTCCGCGTTTAATATAAGCTTAGTACCATATTCTACTTATAGATAGATAGTTAAACGGAATGCTAAAACTAGGAGCTTAAGGTATACCTACGTATATTTACAAACTAGAAATAGTTTAATTAGGCCTCCCTACTTAATAAAGTAGCCTTTGCCTATAACTCTAAGGTCTATACTATAATAAAGTATTCCCCTATTAAGCTCGCTTATGGCTAGCTACTAAACGTTCTAAATGGAGTCCTAGACGGCGTCTAAGACGCCTAATAAGGTAGAAAGGGGTCTAAGTTAATAAATATCAAACTTATAAAGATGCATTTATAATACCTGTGCCTTATATATAAGGCAGCGGCGGCGTTAATAATATACGCCTAATAGCTTTAGGTAAAATACTATAATTATCACTATCTAGCTAAGCATTTCGCCGTTAGTAAACGAGTCCTGCTCTCTTCTAAGAATATTTATATAAAACGTCCCTATAAGAAGCTTAATAGTAAGTTTATAAAACCATTTTAGATCCTATAGTGTATAGGGTAGTAAGTATATAAGCTAGAGCTCCTATTTACTATAGCATGGCTCTATCTAGTCTTTTATATCTCCTTACTAGAGCCTTATAGGTTATACCCTAGGTTTTAACCCCTAGCACATTAGGAATTTTTTTTAGGCACGTTTTTGCAGATTACAGCAACTTGCTGCGAACTGTACGGTGCCGGCAGTGGTATATAGTAGTTAGCGATCCGCACAGACCGCACGTTTCGCAGCAAAATTGCAGTATTTACTGGCAAAATGCAGCAAAACGCCTGGGTGCTATATAAACTATAAAAATCGTACAGATCGTAATAACCGTATAGATCGTAATAACCGTATAGATTGTAATAACTGTATAGATTGTAATAACTGTATAGATTGTAATAACTGTATAGATTGTAATAACTGTATAGATTGTAATAACTGTATAGATTGTAATAACTGTATAAATTACAACTATATAAATTATTATAGATTCCTATAGATTTACAGATTGCTATAATATGCTTTTAATATATTTATATTATAACTATATAAGATATAAAGCTAAGAGGGGGAGGCCTCCCGCAGAGGCTCCAAATCGTCAATTTGCGGTGTTCTTATGCCGCTGGATAGTCGGGATAATTATTTAGCTTTTTAATATAGTTTTAAAGCTTTTCCTTAGTACGTTAGAGTTAAGGAGTTATAAACTTATCCTTAGCCTTAGTAGCTATTACCTATAGGAAAGTTAGCTAAAGAAATATTAAAAGTATTATATAATATACTAATGCGGTCTATATTATATCCTTAAGAACATTAACTAATTCTAAAACCCTCTTTAGTATTATATAATCTCCTTAAAGAAATAGAGTTACTTTATAGAAAGACTAAAGGAAATTATAAATCGTATAAAGATATATCTTTTTACTTATTAAGAGGATATCATCTTTTAAGTTATCCTTATAGTGCTCTATATAGAGTTAAAGCCTAGCCTTTACCTTATTCTTTAGAGCTATATATAGTATAAGAAACTAGCTATTCTATCTCGTATAATTATTAAAAGGAACTATTTTATTAATATATTTAATAAACTATATTATATAGTTAGCTAAGCTATAGATATAAATAATATAGTTATAAAGCTTTCCCATTGGACCTATAATATTTTAAATATTTTAACCCCTTTTACGCTTTTCGTCTAATACTAGCTCTTATTCTTTATCCTTTTTTTTCTTTCTTTTAACTAGCGGTAGTACTTACTATATAACTTCTTCTAATATCTTAATAACGGAAGGACATATATATAAACGGTCCGAATTAGACTGGAGCTCTTGCTGCACCTAGCCCAAAAAGACCAAAACCAACCAAAAAGAACCCCGAAAAACACCCAGAGAATCCCCCTAAGATGCCTACATCGCAGGAGAGGCACACGTCAAACGACAGTAGTTTGTACTTGCGCGTGACCGCCAGAACCACGCCCAGCAATAGCCCTCCATAATAAAAACGGGTAAATACCACACTATAAAGCGGAAATACCTTTATTAAGAAGGCATCTAATAAAATATAAAGCCTATTAGACGCGTCTAGTATCTGTAATTATAGGGGAGCAACTGTTAGCTATAATAAACTAATATAGCTAGTAGAATAGCTCTGCTAGTCCAGTGTCCCTTAGGCGCCCCTTTAGCAATCCCTTAATTAAATCCTCTAATAGCTAAGCAAAATTAAAAATAAATAAAACCCCTTCTTACTGGCGAACCGTACCTAGGCCGCCATAGCTGCGCTTTTATAGTATAGGGAACCTAACCCCCTTAAGATAATAACTGGGTATATAATTATAATATAACCAAATATAGAAAAAGCAGAGGGGCTTAGGGGACAATTAGAAATAGAAGTCCTTATAGAGATTTATAAGGAAGTTTATAACGCCGTTGCAGTCTAATACCTAAGGAGTAAAAACATTAGAGTTACCCTAAAGGACTAATAGGTAAAGGAATGAGCTATAAAGGCAGGGGATAGGCTAGGAGAACGTATTAGCATAAAAGTGCTCTATAAAGACTACCTAGTTAAAGTCCTAGTGGTTCCTATAAGCCTTAGGGTAGAAAAGGGACGCTAGGTAAATAACATAGTAACTATATAGGAGATAGTAAAATATACGGAACGCCTTATACTGGGACTTAAGATTACCTAAATCTAATGGCTTTAATAGGAAAATGCAATCTAAGTATATAATGAAAATAATAAGAGGATATAAGAGTCACTAGAGACTTGCTAGGGAGATATTAATTAAACGCATAGCTCCCTTATTGTCAGCATATATATACTAGGAATGTAGAAACTCCTTATCTAAAAAGAAATAATTATAAATAGCCTTATATATAATATAAGGCTCTATAACTATAAACTATGCCTAAAATAATACTATTGCTGCGTATAATAGGGACACACCTAATCTACATGCGCAGTATAGGTGTGCTATGGCTACTGTATAGGCCCCTATAATATAAGACACTACTTAAATTAAGACTAAATAAAATGCGTAAACTATTACTAAAGTATATATAAGGCGTAGGAGAGAGTAGACTATATTAAATATAGAAAATAGAAGGTAAGGGCTTAATAGCTACGGGAATAACTACACGCTAGGTTATATAAATAGAAATAATAGGTAATAAGCTAGGGGGACGCAGGTGCCTTTCTAGCGTTCCCTACCTTTAATACTAGGGGGCTAGGCTAGCTATCCTAAGCCTTAATGGGCTAGAAGCGATGCCGCGCGATATTACTAGACTAAATAGGGATATAAGGGTTATAGGGGATATAAGGGAGAGGACGCCCTATAGGAAGACCCCTATAGATAGCTATAGCAAGCTTAAGACTAGGATAATTAAGAATTAGACTAAATATAGTAAATCTAATATTTATAGCCGACCTATAAAGGGCATAAAGCTAATTAGTAAGACTAGGGGAAGAATTAAAGATAATAACAAATTTGGATATAGAAGCGCTAGTAGGAATACAAAACATGGGAATAAAAAGCCCTACACAAAATAAGTAGCAACTAGGGTATAGATATAAGAAATAGAAGTTCTAAAAATTCTAGAGAAAGTGGAAATAGAGGAAGCAAAAAATAAAGGAGAGTTAAATAACCCTTGCTAAGGGTCCGTGTAACGGAATCCCCTAGGAGGTACATATCAGATAAAACAGTAGGGGGTTTTATTAATGTCCTGCCTACGTCCCATGTATGTTCCAGAAGAGACATAGTTAGACAGATAGGGGTAAAAGGTTTTACTAGTGTCTCAGAAGGTTTATATAGGAAGCTAGTTCTCCTCTAGAGAAGAACTAGTGATTAGTCTCTAAATGGAAGTGGTTAGAAGCCTTTGTCCTTTAATATATAAAACTTATTCTACCTTTAACTCACCTTCTACTTACTTGTAACACTGTCAATTAGATAATTATACATTCCGGTTAAGCTGGCCTTTTATAATTCTAATCGCTCATAATCCGTTAGGAACATACGGCTATTAATTAACAATAACGGGCCATACTCCTTTACCCCATAAAGCAACGCCCTCACCTTAAAAGGCTTAGAGAGTCTCTCTAGAGGAGCGTATTCCCTCTACTTACGAAGGAGTAGACCAGAAAGCCATGGCTAGTCTATCTAACCTTCCAAGACCCTCAGGAACGATTACCGCTGGGAAGTTATTGGAGCGGTTGCTACGCGAGACCCTATAAAAGACAAAGGAGTTAGAGATATGATTAAGATAAGCACATTAAGACTACTAAGGACAATTGCAAGAACAATTGGGAGAAGCACAAATACCCTAGACACAAAGCGGACTTGGAGGGGCAACGCCACACTACGCTATAATGTTAGACAAACCTAAATTCTACACAAAGGAACCTAATAAGTATAATAGTGATAGTCTTAGGAACTGTAATTGTTTTATCCGTTAATGCGAAACTAAGTTTCAGCTAGATCCAAAACATTACTCTAACAAGTATAATCAGACACTAATTGCTTCTACCTTCCTGCGTGGCACTATTAAGAGTTTATAGACACGCTATAAGAAGAAACTTACTACACCCCTTAAATTTAGCGAACTTAAGTCCTAGTTAGTTAATTAGGTCCAAGACCCTACTAATTAAGGGATAGATTATAACCAGCGATATTATAATATAAAACAGTAAGAAGGCTAGAGTGTAGTCCAGTTTATAAACTACTTAGAAGAGCTAGAAGACAATGTACCCTACTTAGATATATAGGACGACGCTATATAACTCTATTAGCTACTTGCCAAGTTACAACCTAAGATTTAATAGGCCATATAGGAGAAGGGGGAAATTCCTACCTCTTAAGAAAAGCTTATCTCTAAAGCTACTCAGATTAAGAACGCTAAAAGAGACCATCTGGGGAAGCGAAAGGAATAAGACGCTAACAATAAAGAGCGTAGAACTAGACCTAGCTTTAATAAAAGGGGCAGATCCTAACCTAACTACTCTACGGAAGGATAACGCGAGTAGGCTTTACAACCCTAAAGCAACGCTGGTTAACCCTAGAATAATAATAGGCAGAAACTGTGGAACTAAGAGTTACGCAGCTGTTATAACTGCGGCAAGAAAGGCCATATATAGCGCTTCTACTAATAGAAGAAGCAAGAGGATGCTTAATTAGGAAAAGAGAGAGCCTAGTGGATCTTTACTCCCTTACACTAGGCTAGTAAGAGAAGGAGGGAGTAAGCTACCGTATAGTTATTCCTGTCTCCATTTAAGTTAATAACAAATAGGTAACGCGAGACTGCCTTATAGACAGCGGCGTGACTATAGGGTTCATTTCTTAATTACTAGTAAAGAAATTAGATTTGGACCTTAGTAGCTCGTAGGTACGCACCATTCAAAGCATTAGAGGCCACTGGATTCCGTGCTATAGGGAACAAACTTTTTCCGTGGCCAGCTAGGACCGCAATGGTCTATAGGACATGTAGGAGATGCGCTTCTACGCCATAGAAATCAAGGGGTATAACCTTGTTTTAGGATACCTATGGCTTTAACAGGTTAATCCAGACATTAATTGGCCTTTAGCCTTATATCAACACCAGAAGTCTTAACTGTATATTATAGTTAAAGATTAAAAGACTTTCTTAAACCATGTGCAAGAGGAAGGGTGGGCGTATGCCATATATGCCACTCTTAACACCAAGAATGGGGACGCGGAGTATTTATTTTTAGATATCCGGCTATGCGCAGTTAAGGAACCAGAGATTCTATAGGAATATATAGACCTAAAGGATGTTGCTGACAAGGAAGCTGCGTATACCTTGCCCAACCCTATATTAGTGGAGCATGAGATAGACACAGGAGACAAGGAACCTCCTTTTAGACCACTATATAACCTGTTAGAAAACGAGCTGGCAGTATTACGTTAGTATATAGTAGACAATCTTTAGAGAGGATGGATTCGGCCTTCTATAAGCTGGGTAGGGGCACTAATTATATTTATACCTAAGAAGGACAAGACCCTTTGCCTCTATATTGACTATTAGGCGCTAAACAAGATTACTGTAAAGAATTACTATCTGCTACCCTTAATAGGGGAGCTTATTAATAGGCTATTGGGCATAAAGATATTCACGAAATTGGATCTAAAAGATGTATACTATTAAATCCGGATTAAAGCCGGCGATAAATAGAAAATGGCGTTCTAAATATGGTATGGCCACTTTAAGTACCTAGTAATGCTATTTAGGCTCACCAACGCACCGGCGACATTTCAGGCCTATATTAATAAGGTATTGTTGGGCCTATTAGATACAATATATATGGTCTACTTTAATAACATTATAGTCTACTCTAATGACTATAAAGCATATACGCACTATATGCGAATGGTACTAGAAAGACTATGGGAATACAAGCTTTATATAAACCTAAAAAAATGCTCGTTCTATGTCACTAGCATTAATTTTCTGGGCTTTATTGTTAGTGTCAACAGAGTGTTAATAAAGAAAAGCTGGGTAGACGCTATTAGGGAATGGCCATACCCCATGATATTTAGGGAAGTACAGGTTTTTATAGGCACGGTGAACTTCTACTAAAGGTTTATTGTTTATTACTTATAAGTAATGCTCCTAATTACTAATCTGCTAAAGGGATCCAAGGATGGTAAGAAGTTAGGACCCTTTGTATTTAGGGAAGCTGCTAAGCAGGCTATAGACCGGTTAAAGGATTTGTTTATGTCGGCGCCTATCCTAATATACTTCTGCTGGGAGCTATATATATACCTTAAAACGGATGCATCCGGCTTCGCCCTAGGGGCAATTATATCTTAATTAAAAGACGGAGAATGGTATTCTGTGGCGTTTTAGTTAAGGAAAATGACCCCTGTAGAGTAGTGTTACATAATGCACAACCAGGAGCTGCTTGCGATAGTCGCAGCAATAAAGCACTAGCGATATTATTATATGGGAAGTAATTATCCTATTAAAGTCCTTATAGACCATAACAACCTAGAATACTTTATAACTATAAAGGTGTTAAGCAGTTAATAAGCTAGATGGGCAGAGGCACTATTGTAGTACGACTTTAAAATTACATACTGCCCAGGAAAGACAAATCCCGCTAATAGGTTGTTGAGATGTCTAAATTATAAGACTGGGAGAATCTAGGATAGTATAGGGGAAATGATTCCTATATTGCAAAATTTGCTTAGGAAGAAAGAAGAGTCTTTCCCTAGAACTATAGAATTCCATAACAGGGCAGAGGTCCTGGTAATGCAGCTGCAAAGCACTATAATAATGGAGCCGTAGGATATAGTTATGGACTAGGTTATAGACCAAGCAGACGTCACAAAGTTAGCGTACCCTAGAATTAGCGAGAATTCTGTGGGATGTGCTAGGGGTATTACGGCACCTTTGACTTAACGGCGCACTAGCTGCAAGTTTCCGGATCTAGAGGGGATAGGTAAGATACCTATCCGCAGCATAGCACACTGCATAATGGTAGGAGAATCTGCTGGCACTAATAGTTTGAAATGTCTTGTGCCACGCCTAGAGTCTGTAATAGTGGCAGGCGAAATGGAAATAAGTAATCTACACGAAACCTTTTCGGATCTTCTTCTTTAAGCACAATAAAGGGACGCCTTTGTTTCTGGGGAGAGGTGGAAAGACGTAGTAGAGACTAACTTGGCTGGAGTTACTAAGAAGCTGTGGCAATAAGACTAAAAGGGTCTATTACGCTTTAAGGGTGCTGCATATATCCTAAAGGACTAAATGGTTTAAGATGAAATTTTAAAGGTCTTCTACAATAACCCTTTTAGGGGTTACTATGGTGCTAACAGGACCCTTGAGGCCATTTAAAGGAAATACTTTTGGGATGGAATGTCTGAAGAAGTTAAGGACTATATATTAAAATGTGATACGTGCCAAAGGGTATAGATACCCAGGCATTGCCTATATAGTAAGTTATTAGTGCTTCCTATTCTATAGGGACCCATATTAGAATTAATAATGGATTTTATAATAGGCTTACCCCCTACTAAAATAAGAACTAGAGAGGTTGCTAATACTATCCTAGTAATTATTAATAGATATATAAAGTTTTTAGGGTACTTTGCTGTTTTAATAATGATTATAGCAGTAGAACTAGTAGACCTGTTTTTAAAGCGGTGGCTCCTATTTAGCACGCTAAGGGGAATTGTGTCTGATAGAGGTACCGTATTTAATAGCGCATTTTGGTCTTTATTCTATCTCTTATTAAAGATATGGTGAAGGATAAGCACTGCCTTTTACCTATAAACAGACGGGCAAACAGAGTGTCTAAATGCGTTGTTAGAACACTACCTCCGCTGCTATATTAATTATTAATAGGATGATTGGCTATTGTGGTTGGCTTTGGTGTAATATGTATATAACACAAGTATCTACAGTAGTATAAAAATGACCCCTTATAAAGCACTGTTTAGGGTAAAAGTAAATAACCCCTAGAATGTTAAGGATATTGTTCCTAAAAGAGAGGCACTGGCGGCATCCAAGAGAATTAAGTAAATAAGAATTTGCAGAGAAGAACTTAAAAAGCACTTACTAGACGCCCAGGCTATACAAAAAAGGTACTATAATAAGGGATATATGCCTAAAGAATTTAAAATAGGAGACGAAGTCTTACTGTCTATAAAAAATATCCGGACGAAACGTATTAAGAAGAAGCTGGACCATAGGTAGCTTAGACCCTTTAAGGTAGTTAGGAAAACTAAAGAAAATTAAGCCTATAAATTGGAATTGCTAAAATCATATCCAATATATCCTATATTTTATGTTTCCTTATTGGAGTTATACCGGAGAAGAGATGGTGTGGAACCACCCCTACCTAGCGAAATTAATGGGGAACTAGAATGGAATGTAGAAGACATTCTTAATTAAAGATGGCGTTAGAAGAAACGCGAATTTTTAGTTTATTAGGAAGGATACTCCTAGGTGTATAATAGTTGGGAACCTAAGAAGCACCTTCAGCCAGGATGTGATATAGCAATTAAAACTTTCCTAAAGACCATAAATTAGGATTCAGTAATGGTTCTGGATATACTATAGGCGAGACAATAGGGAAGACCCCATAAATTAAAACCATAAGGTTAAGCACAGGCATTAGAAATGGGAATGTTTCGCTATTATAATAGGGATCCTAGAATCCTGTAAGAGAAAGCCATAGGGATCTATATAAGAACCACTAGGGATGCTATCCAAAGAAGACGCTGTGCGAGAATAAGTAGTAGCACTAGAAGAAGGGGCCCTAGGGACTTAGAAGGATTCCCTAGGGATAAAAGGAGAGTATCTGGTCTGACACTGGAGATATGCAGTAGAGTTAATAATATAAAGAGGACCAAAAAGACACAGAGTGAAGATTCAGAAATTTTAAGAAATTGTAAAGCACCTATAAGAACACCACCCGTTTATTACATATGGAGATTATGGCGGTATGCTACTTTTACATAGACTGTTACCAAAAATAAGAATAAAGGCATCCCTAAAGTATGAAGTTAATTCCCAGTACTAGGGCATCCTAGAGGCACTAGAGAGGCACCCTACAAAGCTATCCTATAAGAAGAAAGAAAGAATAAGATAACAACTTAAATATTAGAAGTAGCAACGGGAGCCTCCTCCTCTATCTTAACGTTATTGTTAGCAGTATCATCAACACTCCTATCCCTGGAAGCATTAGTATTCTTACTAATATTCTTCTTAGAGCGGCAAGAACTAGATGGACTACCACAACTAGGGGACTAGCGGGGAGAACGTTTATCTTTGTTACTATTCTTAGTGTTATCCCTAGGCTCCAAATCAGCATCTAGGCTGGGATCAGAAAGTTAACGACTAAAGAGTTAGCATAGTTCCTAAATATATTACTAAAGAGACTCACCTAGCCAGAAAGGCCCGCGCAAGAGTGTGAATGTTGTTATTTATAAAAACGAGCTGCTTATATATACGCTCCTGGACACTATATGTCCAAGATTGCTGTGTCTCCACAGCAGTAGAAACCCTTATTGAATTAAAAAGGCTGTAAGCAATGGAAGACACCTTCTATCCCCGTCTATTACTATTCTAATGCAGACGGAAATCCCTAATAGCGCGTTAGAGCCGGCGAGCCTTATATACGTAAATAGCGGGGATCTAATATAGTTAGTAAAGTCTAGAATAGGATGGAATGGGAAATACTAGAACACAGATCTTTTTCTGGCTGCGATAGTAGGAACACTTAGATCTGTTCTTGCCAGAGCGCGGCATCTTATAGGCGTGGGACAGGTCTAATGTAAGCGCGTAAACGCAATAATGGCAGCACTTCAGAGAAACCACCACAGGAGTAATAGAAGTAGTCTGTGATGCCAATAGAGTAGGGATAATGCCGCCGCCAGTCTGGGGACGCGTAGTACAATCATGAGCTATTACGAGAGAACACTATAGGAAGTTAGTATTATTAAGGAGATAAAATGGGGATCCTATTACCTATAGACACGTTGTAAGAAGAGAATAGAGTAGTGGAAGAAAGAATAGCTAGAGATGCGAAAGCTGAAAGCTGAGATATAATGAAAAACAGTCTACTGAAAGGCAAGATGAATGGTGTTGTTAATGGAAAGACGCATAAGAGACGACAGCTTATAAACTAAAAGAAATTAATATTAAGACGTTATTATTAAGACCTATTTTAGGTGAATGGGGATAGTAGCTAGTTAACGCATTACATAGGACAACCCCCGGATCAGCTTATAACAAATTCTTATAATAAGAAAGGTAAATCCTATCTAATTTTCATCATCATTATCAAAGTTCCATTATGAAGGCACTATAAGAGCTATAGTGGAAGAAGAGCGGAGGAACAGAAAGATAAAGTAAGATTCCACGCTAATAAAGAACCGGCAATAAGCCGCATTATAGAGTACCTTTCCACTAAAGAATTTCCCTAGTGGTTTTAGCCGGAACTCCATAAGAGATTATTAAGAGGTGAAGTCTTAGAGGACTAAGACCCTTAAAGGGGAGGCAATTATAACGGAATCCCCTAGGAGGTATATATCAGATGAGACAGTAGGGGGTTTTATTAATGTCCTGCCTACGTCCCATATATGTTCTAGAAGAGACATAGTTAAACAGATAGGGGCAAAAGGTTTTACTAGTGTCTTAGAAGGTTTATATAGGAAGCTAGTTCTCCTCTAGAGAAGAACTAGCGATTAGTCTCTAAATAGAAGTGGTTAGAAGCCTTTGTCCTTTAATACGTGAAACTTATTCTACCTTCGATTTACCTTCTACTTACTTATAATACTGTTGATTAGATAATTATATGTTCTGGTTAGGCTGGCCTTTTACAGTCCGCCACCTATCTATTATATAGTATAACTACGGCAATACAAACCACCGCCTTGTAAGGCCCTTACTAGATAGTCTAGACTTAGAGAAATACTATATCCTTGCTATATAAGAGCTGTATTATAATACCTATATATAATTAATATACTGCCCCTAAGGATTCCAGCTCCTATATAAACCAAAAGCAGCTATATATATGTGCTTTATAATCAGTAAGGCTATTAGCCTATCCTTATAGTTATAGTAAGTAGTTAACCTAAATATTGCAGTTATAACAATCTAGATATATAGGGGACTGGTATAAATTATTAATATATATAACCCTAGGGTTAAAGGGGTCCCATAAATAGAGAATATTATATTAGTAATAAGCTTACTAGAAACTAAAGGCACAGAGTCTATCCTATTAGGAGATATAAACCTCTACTACCTGCGGTAGGGGGGTATCTATATCGCTACTAAATAATAGGTAGAGTGCCTACTAAAAGCTATAGATATCTGGGGCCTTAAGCTAGCCACTCCCCTAGGAGCAATTATATGGCAACAAGGCACTACTAAAAGTACAATTAACCTTATATTTATAGATAATGGCCTATACTAGAGACTTAAAAGGTGTATTCCTAAAGAAAAATAGGCACTTACCTTAGACTATATCCCCATTTAGATACAGCTAGATTTGGATATTAAGGCGCAACTAAATAGTAAAAGATACGCAATAAGGAAGCTTAAGATAGACAGTTTCCTTAATATAGTTAAATAATAACTTTAAGACCTAGAAGAAATCCACCTAATACTAAATAAGCAAGGCTTATTAGCCACCCCTAAGGAAATTAACTGAAGACTAGAAAGGATCTAGGCAGCAATTAAAAATAGGCTAGAAGAGCATTACCTAGTCTTAAAACCGGGCCCCTATACACAATATATATGGTCCGCATAATGCGCGGTTCTTATAGCTAGCCAACAATAAGTAAGAAGGAAATATATAAGTAGCTATAACCCTAAAGACAAGAGATAATATAAAGATACAAGAAACCAGCTAAAGAATACCCTAAAAAAAGAAGTAAGAAATAACTGGAGACGGTTTATAAACAAATACACTACTAACCTAAACATCCCCTATAATAAGGGCCTTTAGACCATAGCAAGATAGGTAAAGAAAAAGGCGGGACGTTTAGTAGAAGACTTACACCTACTACCCCTATAAAGAGCAGGCGAACTATAGGCCATAAGTAATAATAATAAGAAGGTAAAGATCCTTATAAAAGATTTTTCCCCTAACTAGCTCTAGTAGACCTTAGTAATATTACTGGTAAAACACTAGTAATTTACCTAAGGGTTAATAGCGATATAATAACTAAAGAAATGGCTAGAACTATTAGTTGCCTTTTAAATAATATAGTATTAGGACCAGATAGGATCCTAAATAAAGCCTTAAAGACCTGTGGTCTACTTATAGCACCTTAGCTTATAGATATAGCTAGAGTATACTTTATAATAGGCTACTACCCGCGACTTAAAAGATCTATAATGATGGTTGTCTTATAAAAAGAAGGTAAAGTAGATTACTTAATCCTAGGAAGCTACTACCCTATTGCCTTAGAAAACACCCTAAGTAAGATCTTAGAAAAGGTTATAATGGACTATATAGTAGATATAGTAGAGGAACACGCCCTACTACTATAAAGCTAAATAGGGGCAAGAAAGAATCGCTTAACACTATTAGCACTTATACTACTCGCTACTACTATTAAAACTATATAGGCTATGCGTAAGGACTTTATAGTATTAATACTTAGCCTAAATATTAGTAGCGCCTATAATAATATACCCTATAAGCGCCTCCTATATATTTTTAGGGTAAAGGGCTTCCTAGAATAGATTATACAATTTATTTAAGGGTTTATAGGCTAGAAAGAGATATTACTAGTCTTTAGCGGATACTAGAGCCCCCCTATTATAGTTATAACAGGTATACTATAAAAATTACCTCTTTTGCCTATACTCTTCCTTTTTTTAATAAGCAACTTACTTAACACCTTTAAGGAAGGGGCGACTTAGGGGATAGGCTTTGTTAACAATATAAACCTAATTACATATAGGCTAATAGCCGCAGAGAACTATAGAACACTAAAGAAAGCCTATAATACCTATATAGAATGGGTAAGATAATATAGAGTCTAATTCTTACTAGAGAAATACCAGCTAATCCATTTTATAAGAAAACGCAACCAATCTGTAGATCTTTAGTATATAATCTATATCTAAGGCTTTAGGGGTTAACTAGTTTAGGGCCTAAGGGTATTAGAAGTATAGGTAAACAGCAAGCTCTGGTAGAATGTATATATAGTATAAGCGGCCTATAAGGGCTAAGTATAGTATATTATATTATCTAGGATTGTTAATTCTATATAGGGTCCATACTTCCAGAGGTTACGCCTACTATATATAGTAGTTGTCTGGCTAACTATAACATATAAATCTAGTATTTAGGCTATTAGAGAAACTAAAAAGGGCCCCCCTAAATTACTCCTTAAACCACTCTAAAAGGTCAAAATAGCCTGCCTCTAGAGTATAATAGGTGGGTATAAGCAAACGGCCATAGCACTACTTAAGAAGGAAGCCAATATTCCCCCCCTATAACTATATATTAAAGCTGCTGTAATATAAAGGGCGCAAAGTAAATGCAACTCTAATGTCATAAAGTATATCAAAACACGCCTAAATAAACTATAGAGGGACCCTAGGGCGCCTTATAGAAGAAAAAACTAACAACTCTAAAGTAGGGAAGAGATATTAGAGAAATAGGTAAAGAAAGTAAAAGAAGAATGGTACTATATTAGGGCCTAGGCCCATATAGAGGAGGAAGGGAGACGCGTAAGAGGCTAGTAAAGATAATAGTAAGAAAGAGAAAGGAGCCAAAGTAGAGTATAAAAGAACGCTAGGAAACCATCTTCTGTAATATAATACTGGTTAGACCAATACTAGAGAGGCGTATAGGAGTTAAAGGTATAGAGGCTGACTTAGGTAAGAGAAACCCAAGCCATGGCATAGTTAATGCTATAGGGGGTAAATACTTAAGAGCTCTAAGAAGGCCTAATAAAGGCAGAAAATATAATAGCAACACTCTTAAGAACAGGGATAATAGAACTAAAAGATTAGCTCTACTAAGTAGGTATCCTAGTAGGCAGCCTAAGATGCAAATATAGCTAGCCAAGACAGACACCAAAATACATAATACTATTATGCCCCCTATACACCAATTAAGAAGCTATACTCTTAGTAGCTAGTATAGAGAACTATAATATACTACTTTTAATATAAAAAGGTCTTAAGGCGGTTACCTAGTGGCTTATTAGCTAAAATATACTAAACCAGTTTCAGGTTATAAAGGAAATAGTAATAGAAGGTAAAGGGGCGAGTAATAGGCGCCCCCTAATAACTCTATAGTAGTAAAGCAAAGTTTGCAATACTAGCGCGTCCGTAGGCTTGTTACGGCAGTAGTGGTTCCTAAGGAGGTCAAAAAGTAAGGTAGTAGAGCACCATAGGTAACTTGTAGGCGCCTTATAGGCGAGTCCCAAAAGGCGGGGAGACGGATCATGGGGTTTTCTTAAAAGAGTTTTCTCCCTATATATATATAAGGAGTAGTCCGCGTGGGCCTAATAGAGATCCAAATCGGACGTTAAGCAATGAATAATAATATATAACTTCTTCTTCTTCTTTCTTTTCTTCTTTATCCTATTTTTTATCCTCTTTATTATATAAGTCTATAAGCTTCTTATCCTTTTTTAAACTAAATAAAAAGGCTTAAATAATAAGATTAATAACATATCCCTAATAGCAAATTCTTTAATATATTGCAATCTAGTTAATTTTATACTTAAGGCTAAGCCATTAGCCAATTATATAATAGAGAATATTATTTAATTTGGTATTATTACTAATAAGAGCTTTAATTTTTATTTTAATGCTATACTTAATAAGAACTAGATAAAGCGCCTCCTATTAATCTATATTATTCTAACTAGATACTATATAAAGGGCAATTAAGGGGTTCTAATATTTATTCTAGATATTAATAAAGCTAGTATAGATTCCAAGAAAAAGGGAATAACTTAGAAAGGTTTAGATATCCACAGTAAGGTAAATATTTATTTTTATAGATTAAAGTACTTTTTATATAATATCTTAACTTTTAGTAAAGTATTTAAAAATCCAGGCTATAATTATTAAGTGGTATATAGGGATAATTAAGGGTACTTCTTAATTTAATACTTTTATAAAAGCATAAAACTCTAACTATTCTATATATAAGAAGGGAAGCCATTATATAATAATCAGATCTAGAAGTGCTTACTTTATAGTATTTTAATATACTATACGCTTTAGAACCTTACTCTTAAAACCTTAAACTTCTCCTTTTACTAAAAGCTTTTAATATAGTTCTAAAAGAGATCTTTTCCTCTAATCTTTTACTATTATACACTCCTAATTTTCTACTAAATTCCATTTAATATTATATATTTTAAGATGGCCTTATAATCTAACGGTTAAGAAATAGTGATCTTTTAGGTCTTAAGAAGGACAGTATTTATAAAAGTAGTGTTTCTTTATATAAGCCTTTTCTTCCTTTATTACCATATAAGTATATTTATAAATTAAGGAGACTTATCTTAAGATCTATATTATATAAGTAGTTAGAATTAAACTAGTATTAGCTTTAGTCTTAACGCTACTTAAAAGGGTAGAAAATATATTAATTTTAAAGAAATTATTATTATTAAAGTTTTTAGGGCGAATTTTACTAATACCAGCTATATTTATAGCGTTATATAATAGGGGGTAAAGGTATAGTTTGTAGTTAAAATTTTGCAGATATCTAGATATTATCTAGATATTATCCAATATCCGCCCGGCCGGATAGGATAATTTATCCTCTATAGGTCTAAGTTAATGTCAGACCTGGCACCGATACGAACTAATACAAACCAATAAAATATCGGTTATCGGCAATATATCGGCAATATAATATTGCCAATATTGGGTAAAAAATGAAAATAACTAGCTTTACGCAGCCTTATATTATAATAAAGCATTAATATCTTCTTTCTACCCTTTCTTCTTATATAAGATATAATAAAATAAAATAAAAGTTGTAAAAAGAGAGGAGATTAAATTCAGTAACTTTTATTTTTTGTTATCCTCTAGTTCTACAATCCGATCCTTACCCTCTAGCGCTCCCGCTGCCGCCGCTATAGGCTAAGAATTTTTATTATACGATGAATATTAAGCTCTATAATCCCGCTATTTATAATTTCCATAACACCCACTATAGAACCCTAGGAGACTCCGACACTTAGTAAAAGGGTAAAGGCCTACTAGACGACGCGGAGTTGCTATATAAGCTTCACATAGCTAGCGTTAATTAGCTCTCTGCCTTATATAAGTAATATAGGTTACTTATAATTATATTTAGGGATCCACTACTCTAAATTAGAATTGTATTTATATATAAGGGCCTCCCTGTCTAAACATACTTCTTTAATACCCCCCCTACCTAAGCCTCTATATTAATTGCCGGTAAAGCTTCTACCCTCTCCTATTTATTCTAAGAGTAGTTAGTTATATAGGTATATCATATAAAGAGAAGAGTTTACTTATAGTATGATAATATTGCTAGAGAATCTCTTATATAATAGGATAGGAAGTATACTAGATAATTATATTTCCCAATTCCTAATAATGGACGATATTAGTAGGATTTAAACTTATGATCTATTAAGTTTAAAGTTAGTATATATTTATATACGCCACCTACGCGCCTTTAGTGGTTACCTTTGCCTAAAATTGTTGTATTTATGTACCTTATACCCCTACCCTATAGCGTTGTATAATATATCTCTTATATACCTTCCCTTGTATGACTACTCTTTAAACTCCTATTCCAAGCTATATTCTTTTCTATAATATTATACAACGTCCTCCTAAAAATTATCTTAAAGTAGGTTTTCCCTTTTCTAATCTCTTCCGCATTTTAATTGCTCTAATATTGCTGCCGTTATTAACATCTTATCCTAAGTAACCGTATAATAACCTTCTAAAAAGATTCTCTCTAGCTTATCACTTATTAATAGGATTAATAAGATCTTAATTGCCTAGCGCAAAAGCTATGGCTATTATTTTTATTATATGTCCTATAACCACCATTCTAATATAGACATCTTAATATTATACAACGCTGCTTTATTATAGTAATTATTAATTTATCTTAACTTTAAGGCCGTGTATATTTCTGCTTTATATTTTAATAAAGTTTCTTAAAACAATTTAGAGGCTAGGCCTAAGAATTAGCTGGTTTCTAAAGGCTATTATATAATTAAGAGAAGAATTAATTCTCTTAGCGGAATTTCTCCTAAAGGCTCTGAACTTTAAGTTTATAGGTGATATATATATTAATAGGATTATTGTCTATGTCCTTAAGCTAGGTTATATAATGTTCTAAATAAAGAATACGAGCTGTAGTATAGTAAGGCGATTAATCTAGCTTTAAAGCATAGAGGTTAAACTTAGCCTTTATATATTTAATTTGATTTTTAAGCTGTTAATTTTCTTTCTACTTAAATTAGTAAAAGTAATTAATAATATTATATAATATACTAAAGAGATTTTAAGATATTCTTTAATAATCTTAATAACTTTAAGAACCCGTTTAATTGTGGCTTATTAGCCTTTAAGAAATAGAGTTGCACTCTTAAAAATAGAAAGAAATTGCTTTATTATATAACAGAGAGTAATATTAGAAGGAGTAAGCTTATCTCTTTTATTAATTATACCCTTATTAATATGCGTTTTAGTGTAGTTCTAAAGCGTATTAAGGACTTCTATCTTAAGTATAATATAAAGCATACAGAACTAGCTGTTCCATCTTATATAATTACCTAAGGGGATTCACTTTCCAGAAAGCGCTTTAAACTTATTTATATAATTAGGTAAGGTACAAATATAGACAATAAGATTATAGATCTTCCCTATAATACCTATCTTTACTCTAATTAAATTTACTCTCTCTTTTTAGCATTTATTATCTAACTCTTCTCTTAATTTATCTTCTCTATTATACAATTCCATAAGTTACTCTTTGCTATTATTAGTAAAGAGAAAAGCTTTAATAATAAGATTAAGAATATGGCCTATATAGCGAAGCTGTTAGAAAGTCTAATTCTAGTTAATTTAATTCTTTATACTAAGATGAGTTGCCATTATATAATAAAGCGTATTATTTATAGTAGAATTGTCGCCAATAAAGATGCTAATATTTTCTATAATTCTATAATCTTTAAGGACGGGGCGAAGGGTTTCTTATTAATTTAAACTACTATAGCTATATACTGTATAAAGGGCAATTAAAATATTTTAAAAGTGATCCTAGGCATTAATAAAGCTAGCGTAAATTATAAGTAAAAGGTTATAACTTGGTGAGGTCTAGATATTAATAGCAAGATAGATACTTATTTATAACAATTAAAGCCTTTTTTATATAATATCTTTTACTTATAGAAACTAAGCCCTCATCCTTTATTTAACTGTATTATAAGATATTGGCATAAATATACAGCCCTATAGATTTATTGCTTAAATAAAGGCATACTATTTTAGCTATTCTATACATAAAAATAGAAGCTATTATACAATAATTAGATCTAGGAAGGTTTGGTTAATAACCTATTAATTAACTATACACCAGAGAATCTCTTAATGTAAGAGGCCAGTCTAACCGGAACGTATGATTATCTAATCAACAGTGTAGAATAAGAGTTATAGGTAAGTAGAAGGTAAGTCAAAGGTAGAACAAGCTTCACGTATTAAAAGACAAATGCTTTCTAAACTCTTCTATTTAAAGACTAATCGCTAGTTCTTCTCTAGAGGAGAACCAGCTCCCTATATAGTCCTTCTCAGACACTAGTAAAACCCCTTGCCCCTTGTTTGTCTAACTATATCTCCTCTAAGATATTAGTGGGATATTAGTAAAACCTTTATCTATCTTATCTAATGTATACCTTTCAGGAGCGCCCGTTACAATTGCCTCCCCTTTAAGAGTTTTAGTCCTCTAAGACTTTACCTCTTAATAAACTCTTATAGAGTTCCAACTAAAACCACTAGGGAAGTTCTTTAGTAGAAAGGTACTCTATAATACGGCTTATTGCCAGTTCTTTACTAGTATAGAACCTTACTTTATCTTCTATTCCTCCGCTTTTTTTTCTACTATAGCTCTTTACAATGCGTTTATAATAGAACTTTAATAATAATAATAATAATTAGATGGGATTTACCTTCCTTATTATAAGAATTTGTTATAAGCTAATCTGGAGGTTGTCCCATGCAATATATTAACTAGCTACTATTCCCATTTACCTAAAATAGGTCCTAATAATAACGTCTTAATATTAATTTCTTCTAGTTTATAAGCTGTCGTCTCTTATATATCTTTCCATTAACAACACTATTTATCTCGCCTTTTAGTAGACTGTTTTTTAATTATATCTTAGCTTTTAGCTTCTGCATCTCTAGCTATTCTTTTTACCACTACTCTATTCTCTTTTATAACGTGTCTATAGGTAATAGGGTCTCTATTTTATCTCTTTAATAATACTAACTTCCTATAGTGTTTTCTTATAATGGCTTATAATTATACTGCGCGTCCCTAGACTGGCAGCGGCGTTGTCCCTACTCTGTTAGCACTATAGACCACTTCTGTTGCTCCTGCAGTGGTCTCTTTAAAGTGCTGCCGTCGTTATATTCACGCGCTTACGTTGGACCTATCCTACGTCTATAAGATGCCGCGCTCTAGCAAGAATAGATCTAAGTGTTCCTACTATTATTACGGACAGCTTAAGTACGATGTTACGACTACTTGGGGAAGAGTCGGAGGAAGCTAGTTGGTTAATACAGGCACGGTCCAGGATGGAGCCGGTGGAGCCATGTGACGAGGAATAGTAACCGAGGTCACGTGGTGTGCTACGTGTTGAACGCGAGGAGCGGGAGGAACTTATGTACCTTACGTATAACACGTACCTTACGTACAAGAGAGGGTTTCTTAGGCGTATGGTTGTGTATTTAAAGGACCTTAGTCCCTACCGTAGATAGTTCTCTCCTTATAGTGAATCTTAGAATATAATTAGAGTTAATCTGTTAGGTAACTACTCCACTAGTTATTATTATATTATTAACTTCTTATTTACCTATACACCTAGCCTAATAACAGGACCTATTGTAGTTCTTACTATAAGGTTCCGTTACACATTTACTACCTAATTATAGTATTAATAAAGTTAAATAATATGCCACCCAAAGTACTAGTTATAATACTATTAACGGTAATAACTACCTTAGGATTAGGAGACACTAGTATAGCAGATATAGACTTATAAGTAGTTATAAGAGGTTAGTTATAGGAAATAGTTAATCGCTTATTAGATAATAATAGGATACTTAAGGAACACATTAATAGAATTAGAGCAGTAAAGGTTAAGTTACTATTAATTAAATAATTCTTAGGAGAAAGGTTAAAATTTAAAGGATTCCTTATATAAATACACTTTAAGGTTATACAGGAAGGAGTAAAATTAGTAATACCTATAGATTAAGTGGTATACGCAGGGTTGTTCTTAATAGGAAGAGCACTGGAATAGTTTAAACCTTACCTTATAGAAATATAAGTTAGTGGTATAACAACTACTAACTAAGACGTATAATTTATGTTTACTAGTTAGAATGGGTTCGCGGAAAGACTAATATAAATATTTAGAGACCTAAAAGCATTAACTATAGCGGAACAGAAGCTTTAAAACTTGGTATAACGTTCTTTAGTAATTAAGTACACAATATAGTTTTAGACACTTATAATATAGGTTAAGTGGAATGATAAGGCGCTTATAGTATAGTATAAACAGGGACTTAAGGCTAAAGTCTAGGACGCAATTATCCTAATGGAAGATGCGGAAAGTCTATAAGACTTAATAGATTAGTTAATAAAGATTAATAATAGGATTTATTAAAGGGAATAAGCTAAAAAAGGGCAAGATAGAGTTCCATAGTTATATAAGGCGTAGAGTATATATTAGTAAATATAGAGCTAAAAACTATAGAATAGCGCAGAGCTAATAGACCTAAGTAATACTAAAGAATCTAAGAGATAAATAAAGAAACTATAGAAACCTAGAGGTTAAGGACTAAGTAATTATAGGACTAGGGAGCAGAGGCTAAACTAGGAATCTTAGCAGCAGAAGATATTTAGGCGGACTCTATAATAAGAAAAATAGTTTAAAGATAAAGCTTGCATAAATTGCGGAAAATAAGGTTATTTTGCTAGAGACTATAGAGGTGGTTAGAGTAACTATATAGTAAAGGGCATTAGGTTGTTAGAGTATAATAACATAGATATAGGGATATTGCGCCAGACCAAGAAGTATTTAATTAAACACTTTACATTTTGTTATAATAACGCATGCTAAATTTATAAAGACGCTAAGTATGGCGTAAGCTATTAGCCGCAAGAGCTAGAGTTAAGAAGGCTTAAAGGAACTAGAGAGTTAGATAAAGAATAAGATTAACTCTATAAGCTAGATTAAGATGTTAAAGTAATATATAGATAAAGATTAGTAACAATAATAATAGAGTTAGAGTACTTATTAATTAGTAGTAATAAGGAAGAAAATAAGGCTAACTATGAGCACTTATACCTTAGTAACGCAATAAAAGTAGAGACTAAAACCACTATAAAACGCGGATTAGTAATAGGTATTATAACACTATTAGATATGGCATCCATTACTTTATAAGACGGAAGGAGTAATATCTAAAGACGATTAAGCAAGTAGACAACTGCTAGTGCTAGCTTACCACTTATAAAAGGCAAAAGGCTATAGGTCTAAGATTCTTATAAAGAGATAAGGAAAGCTCTAGACTTGTAGGACATAATAAAAATAGCTTAAGAATTCATAATAAACAAAAACCAATGAGAAAGAGTAGTAACTTAGTTTAGTAATAAACGAATAAGTATAGGATGTAAGTTTAAGAACTATAAGTTTAAGGAACGAGTAAGAATATTATTAGAAAGCTAAGATTTTGAGAAATAAATAAGGACTATAGCAGTTCCAGGTGAATATAGTGTTTAGCCTAAAGATTAAAAAGTTAATACTAAGATTAAGAAGTAAGATAAGTTTAAGGATCCAGCTGTAAGACGCAGAAAATAGGAAACTATAGATAAGTTTAGGTAAAGAATTATCGCATAGCAAAAGCAAAAGCTAGATAAGAGGTTAGCTATGCTAGGTTGTATAAGGGATAGAGCACCTATATAAAGAATTACTAATAGGCCTAGTATAGGGATGCCTAAAGTAAAGTAATTAGATAAACTGGAATAAGAAGAGGATCTAGATATTCCAGTTAGATTTAAAGAAAGATATACTAAAGGATGTTATAACGCAGCGATAATAAGATACTTTCTTATAGACAGACTATATATACTAAACTAGTTGTATAGAAAGTGGTATAGGCAACAATATAACAATAAATAGGAAGACTTTTATATGTGGCTAGATGAAAAAGTTGTTTAAGACCAACCCATTACAGAAAAACACATAAGTTATATTAAAGGAGTGTTAATTATAATGTTAAGGAACCTAGAAGAGGGGTCTAGGGACTAGAGAGGAGAATAACAAATCTTAGTACCCGTAGTGGAAATACTAGTAGTTAGGACGACTAGGTATTAGTTTAAACTTAAAAATAAAGATAAGCTAAGAGTTAACCTAAGTCACCTAGCGCATTATATGTTATCATGGATAGCCTATATAGATAATGTATGTAACATATATAGGGTACCAAAAGATAAAAACCGGAAGTACCTAGTAAGGATATATTGGGTACTAGAGGAAAAATAGTTTAGAGACGCTAAGTATATATATAAATAGCACCTAGTAGAAGTATAGAGTTAAGGGGACCTAATACTTTAACCCAGAAGATTCCTTACGGAAGAATGCCTAGATGGATAATAGTAGTAGGACTGCCTAGAGAACACTTGTTTATGGCATATAGAAGAAAAGAAATAAATTAAGTATTAGCTAAAAGTGGACTAAGTATAGATAGGATCTAGCAGCTAATAGTTAGGAAAAGGGGAGGCCTATAGGACTAAAGGGAACTAGTAGTAGAGCCTTAGACCCTTAAAGGAATCCAAGGACGATATCTAAACTTATAAGTTAAGTGGCAAGATTAGCAGTTTAAAGTATTTATAGATAGTAGAGCAATAAGGAACCATATATTACTAGTAGCAGTAGAAAGGATGGGGTTACTATATAGATAAAAGGAATACCTATATCCACTTATAACAATTTTAGGAGATTAGATAGCCTATAGAGAAGGTATTATTAATCTTAAAACAGGACCTATTTAGTTAACTATTAAAGGGAGGCCAGTTGGAATATCTTTTAATATCTTACTATTAGGAAAAGATAAGGCAATACTAGGAATGCCTTAGTTATAGGAATATAATCTAAAGGTTGATTAGGTTACAGGTTAGGTTAATATTAGGGATACTTAATAACGTAAAGTATGGCAGTAAACCAAGTTGGTATAGTACTAAGTTAGAGCAACGTATAAAGAGACTAAGTGAGGCTTAAGTTATATACTAAAGAGATACCACAAGTATGGCAAAAAGTTATAGTTACTAGAAAGTAAAAAGCTGTTAGAGTATACAGTATAGGACTATAAGATAGAGTTAGAACTAGAAACTAGTCTAAGGTTCTTTCTAATTTATAAGCTTACTAAAACTAAGTTAGTGGCACTTAAGGAGTTTATCCAGGAGAACTTATGGAAGGGATATATTAGACTATCACAGTTATTAATAGGATATCCAGTACTGTTTATTTTAAAGAAAAACAAAAAACTTAGGATATATATTAACTATAGATAGTTAAACAGTATTACTAGAAAGGATAGGTATTCTTTACCCTTAATTAATAAAATCTAAGATAGGATAGGTAACGCAAAGATCTTTATAAAAATAGATCTAAGATGGGCGTACTATTAGATTAGGATTAAGGAAGGCAACAAATAAAAGGCAGCCTTTAGGTTAAAAGAAGGACTATATAAGCCATTAGTTATGCAGTTTAGGCTTATAAATGCACTAGTAACGTTCTAGAAGCGAATTAATAGTGTATTAGAAGAACACCTTAATAAATTTGTTATAGTATATCTTAATAATATTATTGTCTACTTAGAGAGTAAGAAAGAATATAAAGAATATGTTAAATGGGTCTTAAAGAGACTATAAGAAGAATAGATGCCAGTAGCTATTAAGAAATGTGAGTTCTTTACAAAAAAGACTAATTTTATAGGATTTATTATTAAACTAGGAAGAATTAGTATAGACCTAAAGAAAGTTAAAGCTATAGTGAGTTAGCAAGAACCAGAGAACGTTACGCAGTTAAGGTTATTTCTAAGGTTTTGTAACTACTATAGGAGGTTTATAGCACAGTGGTTAAAGAATATTAAGCTATTTATAAGGCTAATAAAGAAGGAGGAACTATGGGTATAGGAAAATAAGTAAAGGAAACTATTTAAGAAACTTAAGGAGTTGTTTACCTAGGAACTAATCCTTAAGATCTACCAACTAAAGCTAGAGACAGTTGTTAAGATAGATATATTAAACTTTACACTAGGAGCATATTTGCTATAAAAGTATTAGGATACATGGCATCTAGTAGCGTATTATAGTTAGAAGATAATACTACTAGAACTAAACTATAACATCTATAACAAGGAGTTATTAGGTATAGTTATAGTGTTAAAGAAATAGAGAGTATTCTTACAAGGTATAGAGAAACTATTTATAGTTAAAACGGACTATAAGAACCTTATAGGATTCCTAATAATAAAGGAACTTAACTAAAGATAGGTTAGATAGGCGGAAATGCTTATAGAATACCATTTTAAAATTTAGTATACTAAGGGTACAGACAATACACGAGCGGATACTCTAAGTAAAAAGGCTAAACTATAAAATAACAAAAAGCTATTAGGGGCTTTACTATAAAGGGATTAAGATAGATTGATTAGGTATAATTATCCTAAGATAGCAGCAACCAGAGAAAGCCAGATCTATAAATTACTAGAGATTGATTGGATACAGAAGATCTAAAAGGCATAGGTAAAGGATCCGGACATGGAATAGTATAAGAATAGAGAAGTAACCTATATTCTAAGGTCTGTTGCAAAAGAGTTTGTTAAGTTATTCTATAAGGGACTAACTTAAGGACACAACAGAGCTATAGGCTTAGTGTTAAGACTCTAAGAGGAGTATATTATTTAAGGAATCTAGAGACTAGCGAGATAAGTTATAAAAGAATATCTAGATTGCTAAAGAAATAAACTAATAAGGCATAAGCTGTATGGAGGGCTATAACCTGTTAAGACACTAGAAAGACTATAGGAAGTTATATTATAGGACTTTATTATTAAGTTACCAAAGTTAAAAGATCCTATTACAGGATAAGATCATAATGCGATCTTAGTAATAGTGGATAAGCTTATAAAGTGGGGGTACTTTATAGCGTGCACAGAAGAAATGTTAGTAGAGGATATTGCTAAAATCTATATTAAGGAAGTGTTTATAAAATATGGAGCACTAAGTAAGGTCATATTGGATAGAGATCTGAGATTTATAGCAGTATTCTAGGAGGTATTTTTGGCAGAATAAGGAGTTCGCGTAGTAACCTTAACAGCGTATTATCCGCAGACGGACGGATAAATAGAAAGATTAAACTAGACACTAGAATAGTATTTAAGGCATTATATTAATCACACATAGAATAATTGGGTGTCGCTACTACCAATTATATAGTTTGCATATAATATAACACTATAAGAAGGAATGGGAATGTTACTATTTAAGGCAAATTACGGGTATAAGCCAAGATTATTATTATCGCTATATTAAGTAAAGAAAACAAGTAGCACAGCTAAGCAAAGAATGGAAACTTTAATAAATCTTTATGCAGACCTTAAGGAAATAGCTAAACTAGTATAAGAGTGGATAAAAAGGTACTACGACGCTAAGAGATCTGAGGGACTAGATCTTAAGGAGGGAGATAAAATGTGGCTACTATATAAAATTTTTAAGAGTTGATAACTAAGTAAAAAGTTAGACTATGTTAGACTAGGACCTTTTAAAATTATGTAAAGAATTTTATTGGTTATATATAAACTGAACCTACTAGCCAAAATGAGAATTTACCCTATACAGCATATCGCAATGCTAGAGCCAGTATATGGGAACGTTGAACTATTAGTTTATAAGGCAGATATGTATAGAGGGTAAGAAGAAGATAAATAGCAAGTTTTAAAGATTATTAGTTATAAGGACGTAAATAACGAAATATAGTATAAAGTAAAGTGGATAGGCTATAGTAAGACTACCTAGGAACTACTAAGTAATCTAGAAAACGCTATAGGAAAGGTATAGGAGTATTAGAAGAAAGCAGGTTAGGAAGTATAGAAAAAGAATTGCCAAAGGATAAATTACCTAAGGGGAACTTAGGAGGAGCAACTACTATATTACTTAAAGTTATTTCCTTCTCTGGAGACTTTACTCTTTTATTACCTAACTTAGTAAGACCCTACTTAACCAGTTTCCACTCCTTAGAATGAACCTTCTTATAAACCTTCTTAAGACGGAGTAACTGAGCGGACGCTATAATCTAAATGTCTAAGGCTTTCTGCTCCGTGTCCTGAGAACGCTTAAGCTTAGCTAGGGCCTGCGCTAGGTTACTATTAAGTTTTATAGTAGCAGATTAAATACGAGACCCTATAATAAGTTACTTAGGGAACTTAAAGACTGTTAAGAGTTATAGGACGTGTACACTTAGCGTTAGAGGTAGAGCGAACGTCACAGGACAATTAAATATTTGCTTTAGTGCACTCTGAGTAAGAAAAGGGTTATTAAGATAAAGGACTTGCTAGCGCGATATAAACTAACCCCTCTTTTGCACAACAAGAACACGGAGACGGCATTATTTCACCTAGCAATAGTATAGCAGTAATAGTGCGAGCATAATACTGCGCGTATAAAGAGGAAGATGCTTTAGGTATAATAAGTAAAAATATTAACCAGATTAATTAAACGGATATTATACCTCTAGTGGATAACTTGGAGATGTTAGGAATTTTTAAGGATAAAGATAAAGAGGAGGGAGATAGTACTACGGACAGCTTAAGTATAATATTATAACTACTTAGTGAAGAGTTAGAGGAAGCTAGTTAGTTAATATAGGCATGGTCTAGGATAGAACTAGTAGAGCTATATAATAAGAAATGGTAACTAAGGTTACGTAGTGTGCTATATGTTAAACGTAAGGAGCGGGAGGAACTTATATACCTTATATATAACACGTACCTCACGTACAAGAGAGGGTTTCTTAGGCATATAGTTATATATTTAAAGGACCTTAGTCCCTATCGTAGATAGTTCTCTCCTTATAGTAAATCTTAGAATATAATTGGAGTTAATCTATTGGGCAACCACTCCACTAGTTGTTATTATATTGTTAACTTCTTGTTTACCTACACACCTAGCCCAATAATAGGACCCACTGTAGTTCTTGCTATAAGATTCCGTTACAACTATCGCAGTTAGAGAAAGACCTATATTCTAGTATTTCTTATTCTATCCTATTTTAGATTTTACTAACTATATTAGATCCCCACTGTTTATGCATATAAGGCTTACTAGCTCCAATATACTATTAGGGATTTTTATCTATATTAGAATAGTAAAAAATAGGGATAGAAGGTGTCTTCTATTGCTTATAGCCTTTTTAATTTAATAAGGGTTTCTACTACTGTGGAGACATAGCAATCTTGGATATATAGTGTCTAGGAGCGTATATATAAGCAGTTTGTTCTTATAAATAATAACATTTGCACTCTTACGTAGGCCTTTCTAGCTAGGTAAGTCTCTTTAGTAATATGTTTAGGAACTGTGCTAACTCTTTAGTTATTAACTTTCTAATCCTAGCCTAGATGCTAATTTAGAAACTAGGGATAATACTAAAGATAGTAATAAAGATAAACGTTCTCCCCGCTAGTCCCCTAGCTATAGTAATCCATCTAGTTCCTACCACTCTAAGAAGAATATTAGTAAGGATGCTAATGCTTCTAGGGATAGGAGTGTTAATAATACTGCTAATAATAACATTAATATAGAGGAGGAGGCTCTTGTTACTACTTCTAGTATTTAAGTTATTATCTTATTTTTTCTTTCTTCTTATAGGATAGCTTTATATAGTGCCTCTCTGGTACCTCTAGGATGCCCTAGTACTAGGAATTAACTTTATACTTTAGGGATGCCTCTATTCTTATTCTTAGTAACAGTTTATATAAAAGTAGTATACCGCTATAATCTCCGTATATAATAAACGGGTGATATTCTTATAGGTGCTTTATAATTTCTTATAATTTCTAAATCTTTACTCTGTGTCTTTTTAGTCCTTTTTATATTATTAACTCTACTATATATCTCTAGTGTTAGACCAGATACTCCTCTTTTATCCCTAGGGAACCCTTCTAAATCCCTAGGGCCCCTTCTTCTGATACTACTACTTATTCTTAAACAGTATCTTCTTTAGATAGTATCCCTAGTATTTCTTATATAGATCCCTATAGCTTTCTCTTATAGGATTCTAGAATCCCTATTATAATAGTAAAACATTCCCATTTCTAATGCCTATGCTTAATCTTATAGTTTTAATTTATAGGGTCTTCCCTATTATCTCGTCTATAGTATATCTAGAACCGTTACTAAATCCTAATTTATGGACTTTAGGAAAGTTTTAATTACCATGTCGTATTCTAGCTAAAGGTGCTCCTTAGGTTCCTAACTGTTATGCGCCTAGGAGTATCCTTCCTAACAGACTAAAAATTTACGTTTCTTTTAACGCTATTTTTGGTCTAAAATATCTTCTATATTCCATTCTAGTTCCCTATTAATTTTGCTAGGTAGGGGCGGTTCTACACTATCTCTTCTCTAATATAACTCTAATAAGGAAACATAAAATATAGGATGTATTGGATATAATTTTAGCAATTCCAATTTATAGGCTTAATTTCCTTTAGTTTTTCTAACTATCTTAAAGGGTCTAAGCTACCTATAGTCTAGCTTCTTCTTAATACATTTTATCTGGATATTTTTTATAAATAGTAAGACTTTATCTCCTATTTTAAATTCTTTAGGCATATATCCCTTATTATAGTACCTTTTTTATGTAGCCTAGGCGTCTAGTAAGTGCTTTTTAAGTTCTTCTCTGTGAATTCTTATTTGCTTAATTCTCTTGGACGCTACCGGTACCTCTCTTTTAGGAATAATATCCTTAATATTCTAGGGGTTATTTACTTTTACCCCAAATAGTGCTTTATAAGGGGTCATTTTTATACTACTATAGATGCTTATGTTATATACATATTACGCTAGAGCTAACTATAATATCTAATTATCCTATTAATAATTAATATAATAGCGGAGGTAGTGTTCTAATAACGTATTTAGACGCTCTATTAGCCTATCTATTTATAAGTAGAAGGTAGTGCTTATCTTTTACTATATTTTTAATAAGAGATTGAATAAAGACTAAAATGCGCTGTTAAATACGGTACCTCTATTAGATATAATTCCCCTTAGCATGCTAAATAAAAGCCACTGTTCCAAAAATAGGTCTGCTAGTTCTACTACTGTAATTATTGTTACAATAGTAAAGTACCCTAAAAACTTTGTATATTTGTTAATAATTACTAGGATAGCGTTAGCAACCTCCCCTGTTCTTATTTTAGTAAAGGGTAAGCCTATTATAAAATCTATTGTTAATTCTAATATAGGTCCTTATAGAATAGAAAGCATTAATAACTTACTATAGGGGCGATGTCTAGATATCTGTACCCTTTAGCATGTATTATATCTTAATATATAGTCCTTAACTTCTTTAGACATTCCATCCTAAAAGTATTTCCTTTAAACAGCCTTAAGGGTTCTATTGGCACCGTAGTAACCCTTAAGAGGGTTATTATAAAAGACCTTTAGAATTTTATCTTAAACTACTTAGTCCTTTAGGACATATATAGCACCCTTAAAGCACAACAGACCCTTTTAGTCTTACTACTATAGCTTCTTAGTAACTCTGGCCAAGTTAGTCTCTACTATATCTTTCCACCTCTCCCTAGCAATAAAGGCGTCCCTCTATTACGCTTAAAGAAGAAGATCTAGAAAGGTTTTATATAGATTACTTATTTCCATTTTGCCCGCCGCCATTATAGACCCTAGGTATAGTATAAGACGTTTTAAACCATTAGTGCCAGTAGATTCTCCTGCCGTTTTGTAGTATGCTATATTATAGATAAGCATCTTACCTATCCCCTCTGGATCTAGAAACTTATAGCTAATACGCCATTAAGTTAAAGGTGCCGCAATACCTCTAGCATATCCCGCAGAATTCTCGCTAATTCTAAGGTATACTAACTTTATAATGTCTACTTGGTCTATAACCTAGTTTATAACTATATCCTACAGCTCTATTATTATAGTGCTTTTTAGCTATATTGCTAGGACCTCTGCCCTATTATGAAATTCTATAGTTCTAGGGAAAGATTCTTCTTTTTTTTTAAGCAAATTTTGTAATATAGGGATTATTTCCCCTATGCTGTCCTAGATCTTCTCTATCTTATAATCTAGATATCTTAATAACCTATTAGTGGGATTTGTCTTTCCTAGGCGGTATATAATTTTAAAGTTATACTATAATAGTGCCTCTACCTATCTAGCTTGTTAACCACTTAACACCTTTATAGTTATAAAGTATTGTAGGTTATTATGGTCTGTAGGGACTTTAATAGGATAATTACTTCCCATACAATAATATTGCTAGTGCTTTATTACTGCGACTATTACAAGCAGCTCCTAGTTATACGTTATATAGTACTATTCTATAGGGGTTATTTTCCTTAACTAAAACGCCATAGAATACCATTCTCTGTCTTTTAATTAAGATAATATTACCCCTAGGGTAAAGCCAGATATATCCGTTTTAAGGTATATATATAGCTCCCATTAGAAGTATATTAGGATAGGCGCCAATATAAACAAATCCTTTAACCAGTCTATAGCCTGCTTAGTAGCTTCCCTAAATACAAAGGGTTCTAACTTTTTACTATCCTTAGATCCCTTTAGCAGATTGGTAATTAAAAGCATTACTCGCAAGTAGTAAACAATAAACCTTTAGTAGAAGTTCGCTGTGCCTATAAAAACCTATACTTCTCTAAACGTTATAGGGTATAGCTATTCCCTAATAGCGTCTACCCGGCTTTTCTCTATTAATACTTTGTTAACGCTAATAATAAAGCCTAGAAAATTAATGCTAGTAATATAGAATAAGCATTTTTTTTTAGGTTTATATAGAGCTTGTATTCCTATAGTTTTTCTAGTACCCATTCGCATATAGTATATATGTGCTTTATAGTTATTAGAGTAGACTATAATATTATTAAGGTAGACTATATATATTATATCTAACAGGCCTAATAATGCCTTATTAATATAAGCCTAAAATATTACTGATGCGTTAGTAGGCCTAAATAGCATTACTAGGTACTTAAAGTGGCCGTACTATATTTAGAACGCCGTTTTCTACTTATCGCTAGCTTTAATCCAGATTTAATAGTATGCATCTTTTAGGTCCAATTTTGTAAATATCTTTATACCCAACAGTCTATTAATAAGCTCCCCTATTAAGGGCAGTGGGTAACAATTCTTTATAGTAATCTTATTTAGCGCCTAATAGTTAATATAGAGGTAAAGGGTCTTGTTCTTTTTAGGTATAAATATAATTAGTGCCCCAACCTGGCTTATAGAAGGCCAAATCTATCCTCTCTAAAGATTGTCTACTATATACTAATATAATACTGCCAGCTTATTTTCTAATAGGTTATATAGTGGTTTAAAAGGAGGTTCTTTATCTCCTATGTCTATCTTATGCTTTACTAATATAGGGTTAGGCAAGGTATATACAGCCTCTTTATTAGCAACATTTTTTAGGTCTGTATATTCCTATAGAATTTCTAGTTCCTTAACTGCGTATAGCCGGACATCTAAAAATAAATACTCTGTGTCCCTATTCTTGGGGTTAAGAGTAGTATATATAATATATGCCCACCCTTCTTCTTATATATAGCTTAAAAAAGTCTCTTAATCTTTAACTATAATGCGTAGTTAAGACTTTTGGTATTAATATAAGGCGGAAGGCTAATTAATGTCTAGATTAACTTGGTGAAGCTATGGGTATCCTAAAATAAGATTATACCCCTTAATTTTTACGGCGTAGAAGCGTATCTCCTACGTATCCTATAGACCATTACGGTCCTAGCTGGCTATGGAAAAAGTTTATTCCCTATAGCATGGAATCTAGTAGCCTTTAATACTTTAAATGGTGCGCACCTATAAGCCACTAAGGTCTAAATCTAATTCTTTTACTAGTAATTAAGAAATAAACCCTATAGTCGCGCCACTATCTATAAGGTAGTCTTGTATTACCTATTTATTATTAACTTAAATAGAGACGGGAATAACCATGTGGCAGCTTACTTCCTCCTTCTCTTACTAGCCTAGTATAAGGGAGTAAAGGTCTACTAGGCTCTCTCTTTTCCTAATTCTAACTCTTACTTTTTTTACTAGTAGGAGCACTAAATATAGCCCTTCCTGCTATAGTTATAGCAAACGCGTGTCTCTTAATTCTACTTATTTGGATTAGATTTTTGCCTATTATTATTCTAGGGTTAACTAGCGTTGCTCTAGGGCTATAAAGCCTACTCGCATTATCCTTCTATAGAGTGGTTAGGTTGGAATCTTCCCCTATTATTAAAGTAAGGTTTAGTCCTACGCTCTTTATTATTGGCGTCTTATTCCTTTTACTTGCCTAGATGGTCTCTTTTAATATTCTTAATTTAAGTGGCTTTAAAGATAAGCTTTTCTTAAAAGGTAGGAATTTCGCCCTTCTCCTATATAGCCTGTTAAATCTTAGGTTGTAACTTGGCAAGTAGCTAATGAAGTTATATAGCGTCGTCCTATAGGTCTAAGTAGGGTATATTATCTTCTAGCTCTTCCAATTAGTTTATAAACTGGACTATACTCTGGCCTTCTCGCTGTTTTATATTGTGGTATTACTAGTTATAATCCATCCCTTAATTAGTAGGGCCTTGGACCTAATTAACTAACTAGAACTTAAATTCGCTGAATCTAAGGGGTGTGGTAAGTTTCTTCTTGTAGCGTGTCTATAAACTCTTAATAGTGCCATATAGGAAGGTAGAAGCAATTAGTGTCTAATTATACTCATTAGAGTAACGTTTTGGATCCAGCTAAAACTTAGTTTTGCATTAACGGATAAAATAATTATAGTTCTAGAGACTATTACTATTATACTTATTAGGTTCCTTTATATGGAATTTAGGTTTATCTAACATTACAGCATAGTATAGCGTTGCCCCTTTAAGTCCGCTTTATATCTAGGGTGTCTATACTTCTCCTAATTATCCTTATAATTATTCTTAGTAGTCTTAATATGCTTATCTTAATTATATATCTAACTCCTTTATTTTTTATAAGGTCTCGCATAGCAACTACTCTAATAACTCCCCAGCGGTAATTATTCCTAAGGGTCTTGGAAAGTTAGATGGACTAGCCATAGCTTCTTAATCTACTCCTTTATAAGTAGAGGGGATGCGCTCCTCTGGGGAGACTCTGCCAGCCTCTTATAGTAAGGGCGTCGTTTTAGGGGGTAAGGAGATATGGCCCGTTATTGTTAATTAATAGCCGTACGTTCCTTCCGTAAAGGATTATAAGCGATTAGAATTATAAGAGGCCAGTCTAACTAGAATATATAATTATCTAATTAACAGTGTAGAATAAGAGTTACAGGTAAGTAGAAGGTAAGTTAAAAGTAGAACAAGCTTCACGTATTGAAGGACAAATGCTTTCTAAACTCTTCTATTTAAAGACTAATTACTAGTTCTTCTCTAGAGGAGAACTAGCTCCCTATATAGTCCTTCTAAGACACTAGTAAAACCCCTTGCCCCTTGTTTGTCTAACTATATTTCCTCTAGGACATTAGTGGGATATTAGTGAAACCTTTATCTGTCTTATCTGATATGTACCTTTTAGAAGCGCCCGTTACACTTAATTAAGGTCGTCTTTACTATTACTAAGCTAGAGAAGAAGCTTAGTATATAACGCTTTAATGGTTTTAGAAGCTGTTATATAAATACTAAAGTTAGGTACCTTGCTAATAGTAATTCCATAAACACTCTTTAGATACTATCTTATATTTATTATACTTTAAGCTATATATTTTAGACAATATTTATACTAAATCTATTTTTATTCTGGCTTTTCTAGTCTTTCTTTTAGCGTTAGTATTATAAGGGGACTTTATAGATAGGGGGCTATAAGGACACGATTATGGAATAGGATAGATTGGTAAGAGAGATAAATCCTTAAGGAGGTAAGGCCTTAGGGATTGTAGAGACTATATACTATGGGTATATGCCTTTGGCACGTAACCGGTAACTATCTAAGGAGCGTCTAGAGGTTATCCTAAGGGCAACCTAAGGTATCCGCAATAATATCCCTTATATTACCCCCCCCCCCCTTCTTATAGTTGGCCCCTAATCGCTATTACCTTATAGTAGGGAGATTATAAGGGCTCATCCCAGAAGGGGTTTAGAGAGATATTAGTATGCCGCTATGTATTAGCTATTTATCTAACCCCTACTTTAAACTCCTAAAAACCTTAATAAGAAAAATATATAACTAGAGAAAAGACATAAGGATTACTAGGAGACCTATTAGAAGCCTACCAGAAATATACTAGTAACCACCTAGGCTAACCTAAGGATTTTTATATAACTCTACTTCTAAGCCTTTATACCAGTCTATAATTAATTATAAGTATTATAAGTAATTTGGTGTTCCTAATATAGTTCTATAGAACCTTTTAGTATAGGATTTAGCGTATAAAGCCTTGGCTTACCATTATCTTTAACTTTTAAGATATTAATCTATAATCCTTTCTTATTGGTCCTATGCTATATATTTAGCGTAGCTCTACTACCTAGAAAATAGGAGGGACACTTCACAATAGCGCCTCTAGCTATTATGCAATTATTAAGAACATCTATAATGTTATTCTTTAAAACTATAGTATTGTTTAGGTATAATTTAACCTATATACGTCTGTAATTAATGTCTTAATTACCTTCCCTAGCCGCATAATTAGTTTTTTTATAAGGAAGTAATAGTAGTAGTAGATTCTTTGATTAACGTTTAATACGGATCCTATCTAGGCCCACGCAGACTACTCCGTATATAAGGGAAAAGTAATATTGACGGGAAAAAACCCTTGCTATTGGGGGGGAAGGAAAAACCCTATAAGCCACCTCAGTAGGATGAAAAACCCCGAATTGCTATACCTGCACGTAGCCGCGGCCCTATAGGCCTACAGCTACGTCCTCCTTCTTAAATGTTTTAAACTCCTTAGGAACCACTACTTCCTTCTCTAGCTTATCCAGAGCTAGGGTTCACTACGCCCCAGCTAGGCCTTGCTAATTAATTGCTGTATACTTATAGTTGTATCCTATATCTTAACCACCCCCTATATACTATCTCTCTTATTAACTATTGCTATATACGCCTTGCCTCCCCCCCCTAAGGCCTATTAAAGGCGTAAGGGGGATTTATCCATTCTAATTACCGTAATACTAATAGTGGGATATTGTGTGTTGGGTATCTTTTATGCCTAGGCCCTAGCTAGGCCCTTTTTAAGGATTACTACTCCGTTAAAAGGAGACAAGGAAAACCGTAGGTCGCAATTTAGGCTGCTAGGTATTTAGTACTTACAAACGGCGAGTAACCGCATACTCCGCGGGCGATCGCCCTAGGGGTTAGGAGGGGCCGTATATTTACTTATTCGTTCGTTCGCGCTTGTCTATTCGTTAATATAAGGTCGTCAATGCTTTCCATCAGGGTTTTTAGGGATGTTATCGAAAACTACTTATCTATATTGGATCGTACAGGTGCCCTAGATAGAACAGTATAGTAGTCATCATATTGTAGAGGGCTAACAGTAGTGGTTTTCAAGATCTCACCATCCAAAAATTTCTCACCACCGCCCTCGACGCCCACAACCACCACCAGGTCCTGTCCGCACGCTGTGCGACGTCTCTGCGTTGGCTCTGGATCTGAACTTCAAAGACCAGGTTCGTAGCCGTCACCACGTACAGGTGCAGAGTCCGATTTCGACGGCCATAAGGAAGTAATAGCTAAATAGCTTATACGCGTGTTTCCTTTCTTATAAATTGCGCTATTATAATAGAGTTATATTAGTAAGGTTGCGGCTATTTACCAGAAAGGTATTAGAAGGTAAAGTATAGAGACATCTTGCTTACTAAGCTGCTCCTTTTCCTTAATACCTTACTTCCCTTATTAACCTTTATCCAATTTTAGATATCTTTAATATATTATTAAGATTTTCTTTATTTCTATTATTAATTTAATATACCTCTTATTCTTCTACTAACTACTCTTCTAAGCCAATTCCTTAGTATATTCTGGCCCTACTACTATATATAAAACCCCAACCTCTGCTAACCCGCAACTAGTGCTAGTCCTACCTAAATAACTTTGTATATACATCCTTAAAAGACCAGAAGTCTAATAAGAAGATTCTAAATACTTATAATAGGACCTACTATATAAGGTCTAACACCATTAGTCCTTATAATTAATATATACGTACTAAGAGCGGCAGTTATATTAAGGTAAGCTTTTCTATCCTTAATAGGTTTCTATTACTAACTTTAGGCTTTAATATAGCCTAAGCCTAAGTAGTAACAATCCTTTAATGTCTTTAACTACTATATTGCCTAGGCTCTCTCTTATTTTAGCGCTAATACTAAATATCTAGATTAAATTTAAGACTATACCACAGCCATCTATACTACCTATAATTCCCAGCAAGCCAGCCAGTAATGCCTAATAAGGGAGTAAGGTTAGTATATTAAGGATAGGGTAAAGGATAGGGGTAATAAGAAGAAGGTTGTTCTCTACTATAAGAAGGAGTTTGCGCATACACGTTAAGTTTTAAAAGAGCATAATATAATGCAGTATTAGGTAGGTTACCCTTTAAGTACCTAGCGAATAAGTAACTAACAATTACCATAATAAGGTTTTAGTAGTTCTAGTCTTTACCAGCTAGCTAATATCTCTATTTATTCTGGGCTTAAGCGTATCTTTATTAACTATAAGCTTACGCCTTAAGAACTTTATTAGTAATAGTTTGGGCCTAATATTGGTGTTAAGCATTTAAGGATCTCTACTCTATCTATACCTTATCAGCCTGCCCCTATTTTTATACCTACCTATACTTCTACTAAGGGATTTAGATCTAGATCTTATTCCCATTAGCTATTACTTAGTAGGCCAATAGATACTAATCCTATACCTAGGGATAAGGCATAGTAGCTTTTAATTTAGGTATTTGGGATTAATTTTTATATATAGTAGTAATTGAGAAGGTCTTATAAAGCATTTGGGAAGGTATAGGAATAATATTCCTAATATAGACTAATAAATGGGAATGCAATTCTAGCAAAATACCCTATTAATTCTATACTATATATATAAAAAGGCTGAGGACCTATCCTGCCTTAGGCCGTAGCCCTAATTAATTCTTATAGTTTCCAGAGCCTATCTATTTTATATTTAATTTAACCTATTTCTTACTCTTTACGCAAGTCTTCTTTATAGGCTGCAATAATACTATAGCATTAGAGCGCTTTCTGTGATTTGTAGATTGCGGACCTTAGTCCTGATATTCTTTTAGAATATCTTCGCAATAATTAAGGTAATCCTCTGGTTTTTATATAGAGTCCTTAGCGGCTAGCCTAGCTATTTAACTTTATATTAAAGCTTATTCTTAACAGACTTATGGCATAGTATAGCTTTAACCTTATACCGCTTACCCACCACCTTAGGGTGTTTAATTGGGCCTAAACGGAAGTTCTTTTCCAGCGGTGGTCTATACTATAGCTCTAGTAGGTTTATATAAAATACTAAATGCATATAGGCCATAGATAGGGGTAGCTGGAGATAGTAGGCTAACTTACTAATTTATTCCTTGACTTAGAAGGGACCTAGGTATCTTATATTAAGCTTCTTTAATAGTTAATACGTCTTAATATTTATTAAGCGTAATAGAACCTTATTACCTACTTTAAAATGCTTGTCTTAGTACTTGTAGTTATACCAAAGTCTCTACTACTCTTAGGCATCTTATAGGCTCTACTTTATATACTTTTATTACTCCTCCTATTCCTAAAGGTACCCTTATACTCTTTAGTAGATATTCTTAAACTTCCTAGTAGGATCCTATAGTTAATTATGCGGCCTTAGCTAGTAATTGCTAGGTACTCTATTAAACCCAGATAGTTAGATGCCATAGGCAATCTAGATTAGTGTATACTTATATAATACGTGTTACTTTAAATTGTAAGCGTACTCTATATACGGAAGTAGCTTACACTAATTATCTTACTAGTAGTTTAAATACATTTATAAGTATAACTTTAGTTCCTAGTTCTGGCGTTCCATTTACCTATCTATTTATAGATGGAAAGCTATACTATAATAGCGGTCTATTTTTAAATAAAAGCATAGATTTAACCAGTACTGGCTTATAAATATACTGCTCCTATTAGTAATAATAGAGTATAGCTAGTCTACTTTAAAGAAGCATTTCTTCTTAATTAGGTTTGCAAGCGCTTATATATTAATTATCTTATTAATAGGAAGGTATTAGATGTACTTTAAAACCCTATTAATAAGTACCAAGACTAAATTATATATTTATCCTTGCTTATCCTTAGATAGCGGAAGATCTATAATAAAATCTATAACGTTGTACACAAGCGAGCGCCGCATCTTAAAAACCCCACCAAAAATTAGAAAATCCATACTCTAATATTTTAACAACCACTTAATAATAAATTCTAAAAATTTAGATTTGGACTTTTATATACACTCTATAGCTTCTATTAAAGTTATATAGTAAATAGTTTAGTAGTTTTTAAGATATAGTAACTCAGTTCTATTTTAGCCTCTAAAATTTAATATCTTAAAAACTACTAAATTATTTACTATATAACTTTAATAAAAGCTATAGAGTGTATATGAAAGTCTAAATCTAAATTTTTAGAATTTATTATTAAGTAGTTGTTAAAATATTAGAGTATGGATTTTCTAATTTTTGGTGGGGTTTTAAGATGCGGCGCTCGCTTATGTGCGGCGCTCGCTTGTGTACAACGTTAGTATAATATTGCTATAGCTTACTAGTAAGGGGAATAGATTTAAGTAAACCCCACGGCTTATACGTTTAGATTTTATATACTTAACACTTCTTACAGTAGCTAATGTACTCCTTTACTTCCTGCTTAAGCTTTAGCCAATAGTATTTATATTAAAGTAATTCCACTGTTTTAACTTAACCATAGTGGCCACCTAGAGGATTATTATAATTTTTATAAGAATCTTCTGTTATAGATTTGCTTCTTATTGCACCCAAACCTTGCCATTTCTATATAGTAGGCCTATTAGGTCCAGTTCCTAATTTTAGCACCTTTTAGCTTCCTTTCTGTTATATTTCCAGTCTACTTCTATATTAAAGATGGCATAGGAGGTATCCCTCTATTGCACCTTATAGATAAGATCTGTTAACCTTTTAGATAGTTCTTAGGTAAAAGCTATTTTATTTTATACTGCTCTAAGTATACAACTAGATAGTACTATAGATCTTATAACTCTTTAGTGCGTATATATTAGGAAGGCCGCTATAAGGTTAAAGTCCTTTAGTTATTATAGGGCTCTAGGTTCTAATTGCTTTATAGCTTTGCTTTTAGTTTAAGGGGATAGCTTAGTAATTAAGGGTAGTATATTACTAG